>Ga0209382_10005844_pt1 | contig 15910 bp, 19 predicted proteins | sample SoiMetdeltSBSDD5_FD_187599 | JGI IMG/M metagenome (GOLD analysis project Ga0209382, IMG submission 187599) | Bulk soil microbial communities from a Populus tree surrounding site in Tennessee, USA - Soil MetaG P. deltoides SBSDD5 (SPAdes) (version 2) | ecosystem: Environmental > Terrestrial >...
CGAGGCCAGGGCCTCCACCACCCCCACCACCCCCACCGACACCGCCAAGGGGACCGCATGATCGCCATGACCCACGCCGGGTACGTCGCCGCCGGCTGGATCGGGACCGCCGCGCTGCTGGGCGGCTACGCCTGGCACGTGGTGCGCCGGGGCCGCAAGCTGTCCCGCCAGGTGCCCGCCTCGGAGCGCCGGTGGAGCTGACCCCCCGCACGCTCGACCCGGAGCACGAGGGCGACGAGGTCCCCGTCCGGGGCCGCGCCCGGCGCCGCCACCGGCGCTGGCTGCCCCTGGCCGTGTTCGTGGTGGCCGTCCTGGGCCTCGGCCTGTTCGCTTACAAGGGGTTGTCCGACGCCGCCCTGTACTTCCGCACCGCGGACGAGGCCGTGGCCCAGCGTGACAGCCTCGGCACCAAGCGCTTCCGCCTGGAAGGGACCGTGGTCGGTGAGCCGGTGGAGGATGGCGGCCTCCTGCACTTCGCAGTGGTGTTCAACGGCGTGTCCGTCAACGTGGAGCACCAGGGCAGCCCGCCCGACCTGTTCCGGGTCGGCCAGCCGGTCGTGATCGAGGGCCACTGGCAGGAGGGCGGCGAGCTGTTCCTCAGCGACCGCATCCTGGTCAAGCACGACGAGACCTACACGTCCAAGGAGGACTACCAGGACCGGGTCTCGGAGGCCGAAGAGGGCGGGGAGCCGGGCGGGGAGCCGCAAGGGTGAACAACGCGCTGGGAACGGCGGGCATCGTGCTCGGCTTGGCGGCGTCCATCGGCGGTGTCGTCACCCTGGCCGTCGCCCTGGCGCGCCGGCGGCTGCAGCTGCTGGCCGTGGGCCGCTCGTACGTCCTGCTCGCGCTGGTCGGGGCGGTGGTGGCGGTGGCCGCCATGCAGCGGGCGCTGATCACCCGTGACTTCACGGTCCAGTACGTGGCCGACAACGGCTCCACCCGCACACCGGCGCTCTACAACGTCGCCACCATGTGGGGGGCGCTGGAGGGCTCGATCCTGCTGTGGGTGCTGGTGCTGTGCGGCTACATGGCGCTGGTGGTGCACAAGTTCCGGCGCCGCCTCGACGATCCGCTGGTGGGTTGGGCCATGCTCACCATGCTGGTGGTCAGCACGTTCTTCTTCGCGCTGCTCCTGTTCCCGGCCAACCCGTTCCACGAGTTCCACCCGCCGGTCGGCTTCGACGGCCCCGGGCCCAACCCGCTGCTGCAGAACCACCCGCTCATGGCGGTCCACCCGCCGATGCTCTACCTGGGCTACGTGGGCTTCACCGTGCCGTTCGCCTTCGCGGTGGCGGCGCTGGTGACCGGCCGGGTGGGTGAGGGCTGGCTGCTGGAGACGCGGCGCTGGACGCTGTTCGCCTGGGGCTTCCTCACCATCGGCATCGTGCTGGGCGCCTGGTGGAGCTACGAGGTCCTCAACTGGGGCGGCTACTGGGGCTGGGACCCGGTGGAGAACGCCTCGCTGCTGCCCTGGCTGACCGGCACGGCCTACCTGCACTCGGTGATGGTCCAGGAGCGCCGGGGCATGCTCCGGGTCTGGAACCTGTCGCTGCTGTGCGCCACGTTCAGCCTGACCATCCTGGGCACGTTCCTGACCCGCTCGGGCGTGATCGCCTCGGTGCATGCCTTCACCGAGGGGACGATCGGCATCTGGCTGCTCGGCTTCTTCGGCCTGGTGGTGGCGGTGACGTTGGGCCTGATCGGCTGGCGCGGCGACCGGCTGCGGGCGCCCGGGCGCATCGACTCGCCCGTGTCGCGCGAAGGCGCCTTCCTGGCCAACAACGTGCTGTTCGCCGCGTTCGCCTTCGTGGTGCTGCTGGGGACCGTGTTCCCGCTGCTGGTGGAGGCGATCAGGGGTGACCAGCTGTCGGTGGGAGCGCCCTACTTCGACCGCATGACCATGCCCATCGGCCTGGCGCTGCTGTTCCTGATGGCGGTGGCGCCGGTGCTGCCGTGGCGCAAGGCTTCGACCGAGCTGCTGTCCCAGCGCCTGTTCTGGCCCGCCTGCGCGGGCGTCGCCGCGGTGGCGCTCGCCGTCGTGCTGGGCGCGCGCGGGTTGGCTCCGCTGGTCGCCTTCGGGCTGGCCGCGTTCGCGGCCGGCTCGGCGGTGCGCCAGGTGGTGCTGGCCACCCGGCGGCAGGGCTGGCGGGGCCTCGTGGGGCGGGCCAACGGCGGCATGGTGGTGCACATCGGCGTGGTGATCATCGCCGTGGCCCTGGCCGCGTCGTCGAGCTACGACCGCGAGCAGGAGCTGACCCTGCGGGTGGGCGACACCGCCTCGCTGGCCGGCCACGAGCTCACCTACGTGGGCAACCGCACGATCGAGGCCGACAACAAGACCTCGGTGCGGGCCCAGATCCGGGTCGACGGCCAGGTCTACGAGCCGGCCATCAACACCTTCCGCGGCACCGAGCAGTCCATCGGCACGCCGTCGGTCGCGACCGGGTTCCGCCAGGACGTGTTCCTGTCGCTGGTGCGGGCCCCCGAAGGCGACGAGGGCCAGACCATCGGGCTGCTGGTGGTGGTGCAGCCGCTGGTGTCCTGGCTGTGGGTCGGCGGGCTGATCATGGCTATGGGCACGGTGCTCGCCGCCTTCCCGGGCCGGCGCCGCAACCCGATCGACCCGGTGTCCGCCCCCGTGACCGTGAGGGGCACCCCGGCCCGGGTGCCGCCCCCGCCCGAGCCGGAGCCCGAGGCGGAGCCGGTGGAGGTGGGGTCATGACCGAAGTCGTCGACACTCCGGCCGACGAGACTCCGTCCGAGGACGGCTACGCCGACGAGCCGCCCCGCCGGCGCCGCACCGGGCTCATCGTCACGCTGGTGGTGGCGGTGCTGGCCGTCGGGTTCGTGGTGGTGCTGGCCACGAGCGAGCCGGCCAGCGAGCGCCGGGCCAAGAGCCCCCTGGTGGGCCGGGCCGTCCCCGCGCTGGCGGGCGAGACGCTCGACGGCGGCAGCTTCGACATCGACGACCAGCAGGGCCGGTGGGTCGTCGTCAACTTCTTCGCCACCTGGTGCGCGCCCTGCCGGATCGAGCACCCCGAGCTGCAGGCGTTCGAGGAGGCCCACCGCCCCACCGGGGACGCCGCGGTGGTGAGCGTGGTGTACCGCGACACCGAGGCCAACACCCGCGACTTCTTCGCCGACAACGGCGGCGACTGGCCGGTCCTGCTCAACGAGAACGGCCGGGCGCCGGTGGACTTCGGGGTGGTCAAGGTGCCCGAGTCGTACCTGGTCAACCCGGACGGCGTGGTGGTGGCCAAGTTCAACGGCGGGGTGACCCAGGCGGACCTGGACGCCACCATCGCCCAGTTCGGAGGCAGCGCGTGACGGCCGCAACCCGGTCCCGACCCGGCCTGCGGGTCATCGGCTGGCCCCTCCTGGCGATCGTGCTCGGGGTGTCGCTGCTCATCGGTGTGACCGGCAGCCGCCCGCCTCGCACCGCGGAGGACCGGGCTCGGGCCCTGTCCGAGTCGGTGGCGTGCCCGGTGTGCGACGGGCAGTCGGTGGCCGAGTCCGACTCCGAAGCGGCCAAGGGCATCCGCAACGTGATCAGCACCCGCATCTCGGAGGGGGCCACCGACGCGCAGATCCGCGACGAGCTGGCCGGGGCCTACGGCGAGCACATCCTGCTCACCCCGGGCCGCACCGGCGTGGCCAGCCTCGTGTGGACGCTGCCCGTCGTGGCCCTGGTGGCCGCGGTGGCGGGCTTGGCGCTCACCTTCCGGCGCTGGCGCCGAGCCGGTGGCGCCCGCGCCACGGACGCCGACCGCGAGCTGGTGGCGGCGGCGCGCCGGTCCGACGGCTACGGGGACGGGGATCCGCCGTGAGTACCACCACCCAACGCGGCCTCGACCCCGACGCCCTGGCGGCGCTGGAGGAGGAGCGGCGTTTCCTGCTCCGCTCGCTGGACGACCTGGAGCGCGAGCACGAGGCGGGCGATGTCGACGAGGTCGACTACGAGACCCTGAAGGACGACTACACCGCCCGCGCGGCCCGCACCATCCGCTCGATCGAGTCGCACCACGCCCGCTTGACCCAGGCCCGCCCGCCGCGGAACTGGCGGCGGGTGCTGGTCACGGTGGCGGCGGTGGGTGCCTTCGCTCTGATCGCCGGCGTGGTGGTGGCCCAGGCGGCTGGCCGCCGGGGCGCGGGTGACACGATCACCGGCGACGTGCGGTCAACCACCCGGTCCCGGCTGGACGAGGCCCTCCAGCTGGCCAGCCGCCAGCAGTACGACGAGGCCATCGCCCTGTACGACGACGTGCTGGCCGACCAGCCCGACAACGTCGAGGCCATGACCTACAAGGGCTGGATCCAGTACCAGTCGGGCGACGGCCAGGGCGTGGTCACCCTCATCGATGCCGCCGAGCTCAACCCCAACTACCCCGCGGTCCACGCCTTCCTGGCGGTGGCGTTCGAGCGCCTCGGCCGCCCGGAGACGGCCCAGCAGGAGCTGGACCGGCTCGACGCGCTGGACCCCCCGCCCGAGTTCCGCGAGCTGACCGCCCCGCTGCGCGCCCGCCTCGCGTCCGCCACCACCACGACGACAGCCCCGGCACCATGAGCCGGCAGGAGCGTGCGGCGATCGCGCGCGAGACCGAGGCGATCGTGGCCGCGGGCCGGTACGAGCGGCACGGCCGGACCGTGGAGATCGCGGCCTCGGTGGCGGCGGCCCGCCGGGGGTCCCACCTGCATCTGCCGGACGACCCGGCCCTCGACCTCGCTCCTTCGGCGGCCGGTGCCGGATCGGTCGAGGTCACGGGCGAGACCACGCTTCAGGCCGCCGCGCGCCTCGCCGCCGACGGCCACACCGCGGTCGCCGCCCTCAACTTCGCCTCCGCCCACAAGCCCGGCGGGGGCTACCTGAACGGCGCCGAGGCGCAGGAGGAAGCCCTCGCCCGGGCCTCGGCCCTGGCGGAGTGCCTGGAGGCGGTGCCGGAGTTCTACGAGTTCCACCGCCGGCAGCAGGACCCGTGCTACAGCGATCGGGTCGTGTGCTCGCCGGCGGTCCCGGTGTTCCGCGACGACGCCGGGACGCTGCTCGCCCAGCCTTACGAGGTCACGTTCCTCACCGCCGCGGCCCCCAACGCCGGCGCCCTGGCCGGCCAGGGCCGGCCGGCCGACCTGCGCTCCCTCATCCACCGGCGGGCCCGGCAGGTGCTCGCCGCCGCCGTGCTCCACGACCAGCGGGCCTTGATCCTCGGCGCCTGGGGCTGCGGCGTCTTCCGGAACGATCCGGTCGTGGTGGCCGACGTCTTCGCCGGGCTGCTGGTGGACGGCTACGCCGGCGCGTTCGACCGCGTGACCTTCGCCGTCCTCGACCGGGCGCCCGACGCGCCCACCCGTGGCGCGTTCGCGGATCGCCTCGGTCCCCTCACCGCCTGATCGTCCCCCGCTTGCCCTCCCGGGGGCTCAGTCTCGCGTCGCGGCGTTCACCCCGGCCCAGAAGTCCTGCACCAGCGGCGTCGGGGCCGGGGACATCGCATGGCGCTGCGTGAGCAGGATGCCGCTGGCGGTGCGGGTGGGCTGCGAGCGCCAGGTCACCCCGCTGCCGCCGTCCCAACCGACGCCCGCGGGGAAGGGCTGGTCGCCCACCCCCGCGGCCGGCACCGACAGGCCGAGGCCCCAGCTCCCGTGGTCACCGAAGAACATGGGGTACGGCTCGCGCTGGGCCGGGGTCAGGCGATCGGCCGACATCAGCGCCACCGTCTCCGGTGCCAGCACGCCCCCGCCGCCCGCCAGCAGCATGGACACGAAGGCCCAGTAGTCGTCGGCGGTGGACACGAGCCACCCGCTGGCGTCCGGGTGCCGGGGTGGGGCGGCCCACCAGCTGTCCGCCGGGTCGTCCAGCACCGACAGCTCGCCGGTCTCGCCGTCGGGCAGGTAGAAGGTGGTGAGCCGGTCGATGCGGTCCGGCGGCACCCAGAACCCGGTGTCGGCCATGCCCAGCGGCTCGAAGATGCGTTCCCGCAGCACGGTGCCCAGGTCATGGCCGCAGGCTCGGGCCAGCAGGATGCCGAGCACCTGGGTCCCGGTGTTGTACAGCCACACCTCGCCCGGCTGGTAGATGAGCGGCAGCGTGCCCAGGGCCGCGATCCAGCTGTCCGGATCGTGGGGGCCGGGCGGCCAGGGCGGGCCGCTGATGCTCTGGAGCTGCAGCTCGGCCTCTGCCACCTGGATGGGGTACGTCCCGGGCATCGCCATCACCGCCCCGAACCCGAGCCGGAAGTCGAGCAGGTCGGCGAGCGTGATGGCGCGGCGGGCGGGGACGGTGTCGTCGAGCTCGGCGTCGAGCGACCGCAGCACCCGCCGGCCGGCGAGCTCGGGCACCAGGTCGTCGATCGGGTCCTCCAGGCGTAGGCGGCCCTCCTCGACCAGCGTCAGCGCGGCCGCGGCCACCACCGGCTTGGTCAGCGAGGCGATCCGGAAGATGGCGTCGGAGCCGAGGGCGGTCTCGGCCGTGAACGCCGGGGCGCCGATGGCTTCCACGTGCACGTCGTCACCGGCGGCCACCAGCAGCACCAGGCCCGGAAGCTCGCCGGCGTCCACGCGGGCGGCCATGGTGTCGTGGAGGCGGGCGAGACCGTCGCGCGACAGCGGCACGGCTACAGCTCAGGCGGCGGGATGTAGCGGGCCTTGCTCCAGCGACCGCTGTCCCAGGTGACGACCCAGGTCGACGCCTTGGGCCACAGCAGGGGCTCCTTGATGCGGGCGGTGGTGGCCTTGAGGATCCGCAGCATGTCGGGGATGACGTCGCCGTGGCTGCACAGCGCGACGGCGTCGCCCTGCGTGCGCAGCTCGTCGGCCAGGGCCAGGGCGTCCTCGCCGTCGGATCCCTCGGCGAGGCGCTCGTCCGTCTCGACCTTGCAGCCGAGCCGTTCGGCCAGTGGTTCGAGGCTCTGCACGCAGCGGACCGACGGGCTGCTCACCAGCCGTGTGATCCCCGCCGAGGCCAGCGTGTCCGCGATGGCGGCGGCTTGACGGCGGCCCTTGTTGCTGAGCGGTCGGAGGTCGTCCGAGCGGTGCCACTCCGAGCGGTTGCCGGCAGCGCTGTGGCGGATGACGTAGAGCCTCATGAGCGGGGTGATGATGCCAGATCTGCGGCGGGATCACCGCGGTCGGTGGACAGCCGCGGCCACCGACCGCAGCTCGGCGAGCACCCGGGGCAGCGCGTCGAGCACCCGGTCGATGTCCGTTTCGGTGCTCGACCAGCCTACGGACAGGCGCAGGCTGTGGTGGGCGTCGACGCCCATGGCCTCCAGCACGGGCGACGGCTCGAGCGACTCGGACGAGCACGCGCTGCCGGAGTGGGCCGCGATCCCGGCCCGGTCCAGGCCGAGCAGCACGGCCTGGGGCTCGATGCCCTCGACCCCCAGGCACACGATGTGGGGCAGGCGCTGGTCCGCGTCGCCGTAGACCCGCAGCCCGTCGAGGCCCGGCGTGGTGGCGAGGGCGGCCAGGATGCGGCCGGTGAGCCGCCGCTGCTCGGCGGCCTCGGCCTCGACGTCGAGCGCGGCGCAGGCGGCGCCGAACCCGGCGATGGCCGGCACGTTCTCGACCCCGGCCCGCCGGGCCCGCTCCTGGTCCCCGCCGACCAGCAGCGGGGGCAGGCGCAGCCCCTGGCGGACCAGCAGGGCGCCGATGCCCGGCGGTCCGCCCAGCTTGTGGGCGCTCAGCGACATGAGGTCGGCGCCCAGGGCCCGGAACGCCACCGGGTCGTGTCCGAGCGCCTGGGCGGCGTCCACGTGGACCAGCACGCCGCGCTCCCGGCAGGCGGCCACCGCCTCGGCCACCGGCTGGGTGGTCCCCACCTCGTGGTTGCCCCACTGGAGGTGGACCAGCCCGGTGTCCTCCCGCACCGCGCCCATCAGGTCGGCGACGGCCACCCGGCCCTGATGGCCGACCGGCACCACGGTCACGTCGCCGTGCCGGGCGGCGGCCAGGCGCACGGCCGAGTGCTCGATGGCCGGGACCACCTGGTGCCGGCCCCGGCCGGCCCCGCCCCAGCAGGCGGCGGCGATGGCCTCGGTGGCCCCGCTGGTGAACACCACCTCGCGGGGGCGGGCGCCGCACAGCTCCGCCACCTGGGCCCGCGCCTGTTCGACCACCACCCTGGTGGTCAGGCCTTCGGTGTGGATGCGGCCGGGGTCGCCGGTGGTGCCCAGCCACTCGATGAGCGCCTCCCGGGCCTGGGGCCGCAGCGGGGACGTCGATGCGTGATCGAGGTAGGCGCGCTCAGCGGCCGGCCGTGACGGGCGGTCGGCAGTCGCCCCGGGGGGAGGGGAAGAGGTGGGCGACTGCCGTCCCGCCGTGCTAGTTCCCGTGTACGGAGGTCACGCAATGCTCGCCCCCGGTCGGGAGCGAGAGGGCGGTCTCGGTGAGCAGGTCCTGCCCGTAGAGCGCCTCGAGCATGCCCCTCACCATGCCCCGGTCGACGGCGCAGATGACGGGATGCTCGATGGCGGCCCCGCCGAACGGGCAGTGCTCGCTGACGATGCGGAGCTGGTCGCCGTGGCGCTCGGCGTGGGCCGCGAAGCCGTGCGCGGTGAGCGCGTCGGCCACCGTGTGCAGCGCGGCCTGGAACGAGCGGTGCGTATCGGAGCCAGGCGACATGGAGGTGGCCATGGCCCGGCCGTAGTCGATGCCCACCTCCTCGGCGAGCTGCTCGGCCCGGTCGTGGCCCAGCTCGGCGAGGGCCCGGCCCAGCAGCTCGACCAGCACGTCGTCGTGGCGTAGGGGCAGCTCGAGGACGATCTCGGGGGCGGTGACCCGGTAGCGCTTGGACGGGCGACCGGCCCCGCCGCCCGGCGGGCGGGCGATCGCCACCTCGACGTAGGCCCCGGCCACCAGCTTGTCGAGGTGGTGGCGGGCGACGTTGGGGTGGAGGGCGAAGCGCTCGGCCACGGCCGCGGCGGTGACACCGTTCGGGTGCTCGTGCACGAACAGGTAGATCTCGCGGCGGGTGGGGTCGCCGAAAGCCGAGGTTATGGCCGTCACCGCCGAGGCGAATTCGGTCGGTGAGAGGGGCGACCGGTCCACGGCCGGTATTCTACCTATCTCCGTAGTGCTAATCCCCTGAGCCGCCCGGGAGCGCCATGCCCGTCACCGAAGCGCAGGTCCTCGAGGCCCTCCGCCCCGTCCAGGATCCCGAGCTCCACCGGAGCATCGTCGACCTGGACATGGTGCGGGGCATCGCCATCGACGGCGCGCAGGTAGGGGTCACGATCGCACTCACCGTGGCCGGCTGCCCGCTGCGCAACGAGATCCAGACCCGTGTCACGGGGGCCGTCACCGCCCTCGACGGGGTCGACGGCGTGGGCCTCGACTTCACGGTCATGACCGACGAGGAGCGGACCGCCCTCCGCACCAAGCTGCACGGCGACCCGGGCGCCACCGCCGGCACCCATCAGGCCCACGGCCACGCCGAGGGCCGCGAGATCCCCTTCGCCGACCCCGGTAGCCCCACGCGGGTGCTGCTGGTGGCGTCGGGCAAGGGCGGCGTGGGCAAGTCCTCGGTCACCACCAACCTGGCCGTGGCCCTGGCCCGCCGGGGCAAGGACGTCGCCGTGGTCGACGCCGACGTGTGGGGCTTCTCCATCCCCCGCATGCTGGGCGTGACGCAGGCCCCGGTGGTGATCGACCAGATGCTGGTCCCGCCCGAGTCGCACGGTGTCCGCTGCATCTCGATGGGGTTCTTCGCGGCCGAGGACCAGCCGGTCATCTGGCGGGGCCCGATGCTGCACAAGGCGTTGGAGCAGTTCCTCACGGATGTCTTCTGGGACGACCCCGACTTCCTGGTCGTCGACCTCCCGCCGGGCACGGGCGACATCTCGCTGAGCCTGTCGCAGTTCCTGCCCCGCGCCGAGGTCTACATCGTCACGACCCCCCAACCCGCCGCCCAGCGGGTGGCCCAGCGGGCCGCCTTCATGGCCCAGAAGGTCAACCTGGAGGTCAAGGGCGTCGTCGAGAACATGTCCTGGTTCACCGGCGACGACGGCAAGCGCTACCCGCTCTTCGGCGCCGGCGGCGGCGACGACCTGGCCACCCGCCTGGGCGTCCCCCTCCTGGGCCAGATCCCCCTGGTCCCCGCCCTCCGCGAGGGCGCCGACGCCGGCCGCCCCATCATGGTCACTGAGCCCGACGGCGAAGCCGCGGAGGTCTTCAACCACATCGCCGCCACCATCGACGTCGACCTCGCGCCCACCCGCATCTACCGCTCCGAGCTCCGCATCGGCTGAGACGAGTGAAGGGGCCCACGAAGGGGCCCCTCCGGCGTTCAATCGTTCTCGTCTCAGGACTGGGAGCCGTGCGGCTCGCACCCTGGCGGAGTTGGGAGCCGGACGGCTCACACCCCACGGCTGGCAGCATACCCATCGCCGGCTGCCGCGAGGCGGCGTCGCCCATGGCGGGCTGGGGCATGTTCGATGACCCGCAGCCGGGGCGAGTCGGCACCGACGAGCGTGTCGAGGTTGAACTGTTCGGCCACGAACGCGGCCAACGACCCCTTCGGCGTACCTGCCTTCACCCGCGCGTCGCAGGCCTGCCGGTACTGATGGGCGACCGCCCGGGGGCCTGGGACGTAGGCCGAGCAGCTTACAGCCGTGTGATTTACGCTCGGGGCTGGATTAGCCGGTGGCGGCGACGTCTTCGAGGTCCTCGGGCTTGTGGAAGCCGGGGACCGGGCGGGGCTTGCGGTGGGTGATGATCTCGTCGACCAGGCCGTAGGCGACGGCGTCGTCGCCGCGGAGGATGTAGTCGCGGTCGATGTCGGCGGTGATGCGGTCGCGGGGTTGGCCGGTGCGCTCGGTGAGGATGTCGACCATGCGCTCGCGCATGAGGACCATCTCGCGGACGGCGATCTCCATGTCGACCGACTGGCCCTGGGCGCCGCCGTGGGGTTGGTGGATGAGGATGCGGGCGTTCGGCAGTGCCGAGCGGTGGCCCTCGGCGCCGGCGGCCAGCAGGACCGCGGCGGCCGAGCAGGCCTGGCCCACGCAGACGGTGTGGACCGGCGGGCCCATGAACTGCATGGCGTCGTAGACGCCGAACATGGCGGTGACGTCGCCGCCGGGGGAGTTGATGTACAGGTTGACCGGGCGGTCCGGGTCCTCGCCCTCGAGGTGGAGCAGCTGGGCGATGATCAGGTTGGCGACGCTCTCGTCCAGGGCCGAGCCCAGGAACACGATGCGCTCCCGCAGCAGGCGCGAGTAGATGTCGTAGGCCCGTTCGCCCCGGTTGGTGGACTCGATGACGGTAGGGATGAGCACGCGGCCGGTTCCTCCTTCGTGCAACCGGATGGTTGCGAGTTCGAGCGTAGGGGTGACGTCGGCGAAGCGCAACTGTAGAGTTGCACATATGGCCGAAGACGTGACCCGCAGCGTGGACCTCGACGCCTCGCCCGACGACGTGTGGCGGGCGGTGGCCGATCCGGACGAGCGGGCCCAGTGGCTGGACGATCCCGACGCCGTGTCCCGCCGGGTGCGGGTCGACGAGGCGGCGCCGGGGGAACGGCTGGTGTGGACCTGGTGGCGGCCGGGCGAGGAGGACGACGCCTCCACCGTGTCGGTCGTGCTCTCGCCCCTCGACACCGGCGGGACCCGGGTCATCGTGACCGAGTCGCTGCCCGCGTACGCGCCGGTCCAGGCCCGGGCGCGGGCCCAGGCCGACCTCAGGGCCACCGCGGTGGCCGCATGGGCGGCGCGGCTGGTGGGCCTGGAGCTGTGCTTCGCCGGCGGTCGTGTCCCCCTCGCCGTCGCCTGAGCCGCCCGACGCGGTGTTCGCGGCGCTGGCCGACCCCACCCGCCGGGACGTCCTGCGGGCGGTGGCCGAACGCGGCCCGGTGACCGCCACCGCGCTGGCCGGCGGCCTGCCGGTGTCGCGCCAGGCCGTGGCCAAGCACCTGGGGCTGCTGCGCGAGGCGGGGCTGGTGGAAGCCGAGCGCAGCGGGCGCGAGACCCGCTTCGTGGCGCGCACCCAGCCGCTCGACGATCTGGCGTCCTGGGCCGCCCACGCCGGGCGTCGCTGGGATGCCCGCCTGGCCAAGCTCGCCGGCCGGCTGGGCGAGGTGCCCGCAGGTTAAGCACCGCGAAACTCGCGGCCCCCGCCGCGACGGTCCCCGCCCCCGCGGGCGTAGCCTCGAACCGTGGCTGCCGAAGAGCTCGCGGGCCAGCACATCGGGCGGCGCATCGTGCTCGGCATGCTCGGGCTCGGGGCGGCCGGCATCGTCTTCGGCGACGCCATCCAGGCCCGGGTGGAGCGCACCCTGCGCCCGATCACCCAGCGCGATCCCACCGGCCTGACCTCGTTCATCCCCACCGCCGGTCGCTTCCGGATCTACTCCGTGACCGGCTCACTGCCCGAGCGCAGCCCCGCCGACTACCGCCTCACCGTCGACGGCAAGGTCGACCGCCCGCTCAGCCTCAGCTACGAGGACCTGCTCGACCGGCCGCAGACCGACCTGAAGCTCGACTTCCAGTGCGTCACCGGCTGGCGGGTGGCCGACGTGCCCTGGACCGGCGTGAAGCTGTCGGCCCTGCTCGACGAGGCCGGGGTCCAGGCCGGCGCCACCCACCTCCGCATCTGGTCCTTCGACGGCGTCTACACCGAGAGCCTCACGCTGGACCAGGCCCGCCGCGACGACGTCATCGCCGCCCACCGCATGCAGAACGGCCCGGTGACCCGCGAGCACGGGGGACCGGTCCGGCTCTACGTCGGCCCCATGTACGGCTACAAGTCGCTCAAGTGGCTGGAGCGCATCGAGGTGGTCGACGAGCTCCACCAGGGCTACTGGGAGGACTACGGCTACGACGTAGACGCCTGGGTCGGCCGGTCCAACGGTCGCAGCGACGAGCCCACTTCATGATCGAGCGCTTCGGCCGGGCCACACGGGCCCTGCATTGGGCCACGGCCGCCGCGGTCCTCACCGCGGCCATCACCGGCCTGATCCTCTACGTCGGCCCGCTCACCGCCCTCGTGGGACGGCGGGTGCTGGTCAAGGACATCCACGTGATCGCCGGGCTCAGCATGCCCGTCCCCCTGCTGCTGGCCTACGCGGGCGGCTGGCGCCGGGACGTGCGGGCCAACGTGCGCCGCCTCGCCCGCTGGAGCCAGGCCGACCGTCGCTGGCTGCGGACGAGGGGCCGCGAGGCGACCGACAAGGTGGGCAAGTTCAACGCCGGGCAGAAGGCCAACGCCGCCTTCGTGGCCGGGATGATCCCGATCATGCTGGCCAGCGGCTCGATCATGCGCTGGTTCGAGCCCTGGCCGGTCCAGTACCGGACGGGCGCCACGTTCGTCCACGACTGGACGGCCATCGCCACCTGGGCGGTCGTGGCCGGTCACATCCTGTTCGCCCTGAACGACGGGGAGTCGCTGCGGGGCATGCTCACCGGCCGGGTGTCCCGGACCTGGGCCCGCTCGCACCACCCCCGGTGGGCGGCCGAGGACGACCCCGAGGAAGGCCCCGAGAGCGAGCCCGAGGCGGCCCGGGTCGGAGATGGTGGGGACCACCCCCTACGATGACGGCCGCCTGACACAGGAGGAAGACGTGGACGTCCGCATCGGGGTCAAGAGCTCGCCCAAGGAGCTCGAGGTGTTGCTGGCCGAGGACACCGACGGCGACGCCGTGCGCGAGCACATCGACAAGGCGTTCGCGGCGGGGGGCACGCTGTGGCTGACCGACAGGCGCGGCCGCCAGTACGGCATCCCCACCGACAAGGTGGCGTACGTCGAGATCGGGAGCAGCGAAAAGGGGCGGCGCATCGGGTTCGGCGGCTGAGCCGATGCCGTCCGGCCTGCTCGACCGCAGGCTGCTGTTCGTCACCGGCAAGGGCGGTGTCGGCAAGACGGCGATCGCCGCGGCGCTGGGCCAGCTCGCCGCCTCGCAGGGCACGCGCACGCTGCTGTGCGAGGTCGACGCCAAGGGCAACCTCGCGGGCGCGTTCGAGACCGGCCCCACCGCGTTCAAGGAGCGGGAGATCGCCCCCGGGCTGTGGGCCATGTCCATGGACACCGAGGCGTCGCTCAAGGAGTACCTGAGCCTCCACCTCAAGGTGCCGCTGCTGTCCCGGCTGGGACCGCTGGCCCGCACGTTCGACTTCGTCGCCAACGCCGCACCCGGGGTCAAGGAGATCCTGGTGGTGGGCAAGCTCTGCTACGAGGTGCGGGAGCGGCACTACGACCTCGTCGTGGTGGACGCGCCCGCGTCGGGCCACATCGTGGGCCAGCTGGCCGCACCCCAGGCCATGCGGGACCTGGTGCAGGTGGGCAAGGTCCGGGACCAGACCAGCTGGATGCTCGACATCCTGGCCGACCCGACCCAGACCGGCGTGGTGGTGGTGGCCACACCCGAGGAGATGCCGGTCACCGAGACCCTGGAGCTCACCGCCCGCCTCCACGACGAGACCGTGGTGGACGTGGCCGCGGTGGTGGTCAACCGGGTGCTGCCCGAGCTGTTCACCCGGAGCGAGGAGGAGGTGTTCCGGGCCCTGCGGCAGCCCGGGCCCGAAGCCGCCCTGGCCGCCGCCGTCGGCGGTCCGGTGGGCCTGGTATTCGACGGCGCCGAGCTGGCGGTGAAGCTGCGCCGGACCCGCGCCGAGCACCTGGCGACCCTGCGGGAGGGCCTGCCGCCCGGCGTCGAGCTGCTGTACGTGCCCGAGCTGTTCCAGCGCACCCACGGCGTGCGCGCCACCCGCCAGATCGCCGAGTCGCTCGGCGCCGAGCTGGGGTTCTGAGGGCCGACCCATGGCTCCCGCTGCCCGCCGCGCCCCCGCCACCTCCCTGGAGTCGCTGCTCGCGGCCAAGGAGATCGTGATCTGCTGCGGGTCCGGCGGCGTGGGCAAGACGACGACCGCGGCGGCGGCCGCGGCCATGGCGGCGGCCCGCCTGGGCGGCAAGGTGCTGGTCATCACCGTCGACCCGGCCCGGCGCCTGGCCAACGCCCTCGGCCTGGAGCGCTTCGGCAACGTCGAGACCCAGGTCCCGCCGGAGGCGTTCGCGGCGGCCGGCGTCGAGCCGCGGGGCGAGCTGTGGGCCGCCATGCTCGACACCAAGCAGTCGTGGGACGAGCTGGTCCGGGCGCACGCTCCCGATGCCGCCACCCGGGACGCCATCCTGGCCAACCCGCTGTACGTGAACATCACCGGACGCTTCGTGCAGAGCCACGACTACATCGCCATGGAGCGCCTCTACGAGATCCACGCCTCGGGGCGTTACGACCTGATCGTGGTGGACACCCCGCCCACCCGCAACGCCATCGACTTCCTCGAAGCGCCCGATCGCATGGCCGACTTCTTCTCCAGCCGGCTGCTGCGCTGGCTGACGGTGCCCGCCCGCAGCCGGGTCTTCACCATCGCGTCCCGACCCTTCTACACCGCCGCCGACCGCATCCTGGGCTCGCAGTTCCTGCAGGACATCGCCGAGTTCTTCCTGCTGTTCCAGACCATGTACGACGGCTTCGTGGACCGGGCCAAGGCGGTGACCCGCACGCTGTCGGACAAGCGCACCACCTTCGTGGTGGTGTCCACGCTGGAGGCCGCCCCGGTGCGGGAGGCCGAGTTCTTCATCGAGGCGCTGCGGGACCGGCGCTTCCCGCTCGGTGCGGTGGTGCTCAACAAGGTCCTGCCCTCCTGGTTCGAGGACCGGAAGGCGACCACCGTGGCGCGGCGCCTGTGCGCCGACGCCAAGGACCTGGCCGCCGCCGTGCCGGTCGAGGCGGACGACGCCGCGGTGGCCCGCGTGCTGGGCGAGGTGGGGGAGAGCTTCCTCAACTTCCGGGTCGTCGCGACCCGCGAGGCGGAGCAGCGGGCCGAGCTCGCCGCCGGCGCGGACGTCGTCGCCACCGTCCCCTACGCCGACCACGACATCACCGACCTGGCCGGCCTCCTGGAGCTGGGCGCGTCGCTCTGGCGCT
>Ga0209382_10005845_pt1 | contig 15905 bp, 17 predicted proteins | sample SoiMetdeltSBSDD5_FD_187599 | JGI IMG/M metagenome (GOLD analysis project Ga0209382, IMG submission 187599) | Bulk soil microbial communities from a Populus tree surrounding site in Tennessee, USA - Soil MetaG P. deltoides SBSDD5 (SPAdes) (version 2) | ecosystem: Environmental > Terrestrial >...
GTTGGAGAGGACAGGCGTATCGGTTCGGTGGTTCTGGTGCGCGCAGCTTCCGCACGGAACTCTGGAAAGTCGCCTGGGCTTTCTTTCACGTGCCGAATGCGAAGCAGATGCCGTCAAACGCGGGTGTCGCCCACATGACCAGCTCGGCGAACGCGTCGCGATGAGTCGCCTGTTGAGCGGCACAGATATTCAATCAGCAGCGAAGCGATGACAGATCGACGACCGGCGCGATTTGTGAGATGCGCTCGCTTGCGACTATTCGAGCGGTCCGCAGCCCTCTTCGTCGAAGCCGTTCGCCTTCGCGTCGGCGATGCAGAGATCGAGATGCGGAAACGGCGCGGATTCGCTCATCACGGCGCCGCTGTCGTCGGCGATGCGGCGCCACACCCACTGCCATGGCGCCTCGGCTTCGTCGACCCATAAAGCAGCGAATTCCCACCCCATGGGTTCGCGTCCACTCCGATGTTTCAGTTACGACAGGACCGAAAAGGATCCGCTATAGCCGTGACGGCGTGCATCCGCCATGCAGTCGTCGAACGTAGAGAACGACGCGCGACCCTCCAACAGCACTTCTCCGTCGGGAGACGTTCTGCGCCAAGCCCAGCAATCCGGCGCCGATTTGTGAAATGACCACACATCGTATTCCGTAAATTGCTGTCGCATCCCGACAGTGGTGCAATTTTCGGTCCCGCCGAACGCGGCTTCCCTGGCCGCAGTTGTCGACTATCGCTCAATCGATCTGCGTGTCGAGTCCCGACTCCGCAATTTCGGCGGCACGCAGGAGCGCCTTCGCCTTGCTCTGGGTTTCCTGCCATTCAGCCGCGGGCTCGGAATCGGCGACGATGCCCCCGCCCGCCTGCACGTGCAACATGCCGTCTTTGACGACCGCGGTGCGTAATGCGATCGCGACGTCCATGTTGCCGTGGAAGCCGAGGTAGCCGACCGCGCCCGAGTACACGCCGCGCTTCACCGGCTCGAGCTCGTCGATGATTTCCATCGCGCGCACCTTGGGCGCGCCGGACACGGTCCCGGCCGGGAACGTCGCGCGCAAAACATCGATCGCGTTGAGCCCGGGCCGGAGCAGCGCCTCGACGTTGGACACGATGTGCATCACGTGCGAATAGCGTTCGATCACCATCTGTTCCGTCACACGGACCGTGCCCGTCTGGGCGACGCGTCCCACGTCGTTGCGGCCGAGATCGACCAGCATGATGTGCTCTGCGCGCTCCTTGGGATCGCCGAGCAGCTCGTCTGCGAGCGCCGCATCCTCTTCAGGTGTCGCTCCGCGCCGACGCGTGCCCGCGATCGGGCGAACCGTCACGGTGTCGCCTTCGAGCCGCACCAGAATCTCGGGCGATGCGCCGACGACGTGGAAATCGCCGAGATCGAAATAAAACATATACGGCGACGGATTGAGCGTACGCAGCGCGCGATAGAGCGCCAGGGGCGTCGCGCGGAACGGCTTCGACATGCGCTGCGAAGGCACGACCTGCATGACGTCGCCTTCGTAGATGTAGCGCTTCGCTTTCTCCACCGCACGGTGGTATGCGGCTTCCCCGAAACCCGAAATGGCGGGCTCGGACACCGTCCGCGTATCCGGAGGAATCGCGACCGGCTGCCGTAATTTCTGCAGTAACTCCCGCAATCTGTCTTTTGCGCGCGCGTAGGCCTGCGGCTCACCCGGCTCCGCGTATACGACGAGCGAGAGCTTGCCGGAGAGATTATCGACGATCGCAATTTCTTCGGACACGAGCAGCAGGATGTCGGGTACGCCGAGAGGATCCGGTTTCTGCGTGCCGGCGAGACGCTTTTCGATGTACCGCACCGTCTCGTAGCCGAAATAGCCGACGAGCCCGCCGCAAAACCGCGGCAGTCTCGAGTCGCGCGCTGTCCGGAACCGCCCGAGGTAATCGTTCACGAACGCGAGCGGATCGTCCGCGGTCGTGCGTGCCTTCGTGCGACCGCCGTCGATGTCGATGCACTCGCGCCCGCGCACTTCGAGGCGCCGCGCAGCGGAAAGGCCGATGAACGAATAGCGTCCGAAACGCTCGCCTCCGACGACGGACTCGAGCAGGTACGAATAGGGCTGATTCGCGAGCTTGAGATACACCGACAACGGCGTGTCGAGGTCCGCGAACGTTTCGAGCACGACCGGCACGCGGTTATACCCGGCTTCTCCGTGTCGATTGAACTCGGCTTCGGTCATGGTTTGCAAATCAGGTCGGCGGCTTCCTGCAGCGTGCTGATCACGGCGTCGCTGTCGAGCGTGTGCACGTCACGGCCTTCGTTGTAGCCGTATGTCACACAGAACACGGGACAGCCGGCGGCGCGAGCCGCCTCGGTATCATTCAGCGAATCGCCGATCATCAGCATATCGCGCGGTGCGATGCGGAACGCTTCGCACGCGTGCAGCAGGGGCGCCGGATCGGGCTTCTTTCGCGCGAGCGTGTCGCCCGCGACGACCTTCCTGAAATACCCGGCGAGGCCCACCATCTCCAGGAGCGGCTGCGTGAAGCGCATGGACTTGTTCGTCACGCACGCGAGCGGAAAAGCCTGCTCCTCCAGCGCCGCAAGACCGGCTTTGACGCCGGGATAAATCGTCGTATACCGCCCGTTCATCTGCGTATAGCAGCGCTCGTAAATGGGCAGCGCGCGGGCCATCAGCCCGGGATCAGCCACACCGTCCATATTGCCGCAGAGCGTCCGCTCGACGAGGTTCGTAATGCCTTTACCCACGAACGTGCGGATGAGCTCCGCGTCGAGCGCGGGACGCCCGAGCTCGGCCAGCATCATGTTCGCGGCAGCCGCGAGGTCCGGGATGCTGTCGACTAACGTGCCATCCAGATCGATCATCACGGCTTTCACGGGTAGAGGAAACGCGAGTCCCATGCGTCAGGCGCCGCTCGCCAGCTGCGCGCGCATCGCGGCAATGGTCGCCCGGTAGTCGGATGTGCCGAATATGGCGGAGCCCGCCACGAATGTGTCCGCGCCCGCCTGGGCAATGGCGCGGATGTTTTCCACTTTGACCCCGCCGTCGACTTCGAGCCAGATGTCGCGGCCGGCAATGCGCTCCTTCACCGCACGGAGCTTCCCCAGCGCTTCGGGAATGAAACTCTGGCCGCCGAAGCCGGGATTCACCGACATGATGAGCACCAGATCGAGCTTATCGAGCACATGATCGAGCCAAACAAGCGGCGTCGCGGGATTCAGCACGAGCCCGGCCTTGCAGCCGGAATCTTTGATGAGCCCGATCGTGCGGTCGACGTGCTCGCTCGCTTCGGGGTGAAAGGAAATGAAGTTGGCGCCTGCCCGGGCGAAATCCGGCACGATCCGGTCGACGGGTTTCACCATGAGATGCACGTCGATCGGCACGCTGCAGAGCGGCCGTATGGCCTCGCACACGAGCGGTCCGACGGTGAGATTCGGAACGTAGTGATTGTCCATGACATCGAAGTGCACCAGGTCAGCGCCCGCGTTTATGACCGCCTGCACTTCTTCGCCAAGGCGCGCAAAATCCGCGGAGAGGATGCTCGGTGCGATGCGAAACGTCATGAAAGCTCCGTTGGAACGCGAATTGTAGCCGTTCGATACGGTCCCGGCATTCGCCGGCTCCCTTGCCGCCCGCGCGACATCCGTGCTGCAATAGCCGCATGGCAGGCGAAAAACACCAGATCAGCATCGCATCGCGAGTGCGGTTCGTGCCGGAACAATCCGCCCCCGACCAGAACCGATACGTCTTCGCTTACACGATCACGATCACCAACACAGGCACCGTCAGCGCGCAGCTCGTCAGCCGTCACTGGATCATCACGGACGCGGACAACCAGGTGCAGGAAGTCAGAGGCGAAGGCGTGGTGGGTGAGCAGCCCGTCCTGCGGCCGAACGAGTCTTTCGAGTACACGAGCGGCGCATCCATCGCGACACCCGTCGGGACCATGCGCGGCAGCTACCAGATGGTCGCCCGGGACGGCGCGCACTTCGATGCGCCGATTCCGGAATTCACGCTCTCGATGCCGCGCGTGCTCCACTGAGCACCGGGGTCGCGGGCCGTCGAGGCCTCCTTGGAGCATCACCCGGCTCGCATGTCACTCGAGCGCAGCTACACGCTCCTCTCGCCGTTCTACGATCTCGTCGTGGCGAGGGCAGCGTTCGCGCGCGCGCGGCAAGCGAGCCTCCGGCCTCTCGATGAAGTCGGTCCGTCGCACGTCCTGCTGAGCGGCGTCGGCACCGGCCTCGATCTGCCACACCTCCCGCGCGCACATCGATACGTCGCGCTCGACCTCACGCGCGCGATGCTGACCCGTGCGCTGCCGCGCCGCGGCGCTCTGGACATCGACTGGATACAAGGGGACAGCGAAGCTCTGCCTTTTGGCCACGAAGTATTCGATCATGTCGTGCTACACCTCATCGTGGCCGTCGTTCCACATCCGGAGCGAGTGCTGGCGGAAGCAGCCCGCGTAGTGAAAACCGGCGGTACGTTGCTCGTTTTCGACAAGTTTCTTGCGCGCGGCTCCAGGTCGATATTGCGGCGGATGCTGAGCCCGATCGCCTCGCGCATCGCAACCCGCACCGATGTCGTATTCGAAAACGTTCTGGAGGCGGTACCGCGACTGCGCGTGGTAAGTGACGAGCCGGCATTCGCACGCGGCTGGTTCCGACTGGTCAGGCTGCAGAAAACGGAGTGACGAAAAACGGCTAACGCGGCCACGTCCACCAGACGATGCCGAGCAACAGCGCGAGCGCGATACCGGCTTCGACCAGCAGGAGGAAGAGATCCATGAAAGCGTGCAGAGCAAAGCTATACTCGCCGCCATGATGCGGGAACGCGCCGGAAAATTCCACCGCTCGCTGGTGCGTTGCCTGGCGTGCGTCGTAGCGGTGGTGAGCGCTGCATGCAGCACAACGCCCGTCGTCGAGAGACAACCCTCGCGTGCTTCGAGCCCGCCCTCAGAGAGCGTGAGCGCGCCCACGGTGCCTACGTCGACGCCCGCCGCGATGTTCACGCGTGCCGAATGGAACGACCTGCCCGGCTGGCGCGACGACAACGCGGCGGAAGCGTGGCCCGCGCTGCTTGCGAGCTGCTCCGTGCTTGCCGGGCGAGCGCTCTGGACCGATGTATGTACCATAGCGAAGAGCATGCGCCCGAGCGACGGCGATGCTGCCCGTAGATTCTTCGAGCAACACTTCATCCCGTATAGCGTGGCAAGCACCGAATCGGGCGACGAAGGATTGATCACCGGATATTACGAGGCTCTGCTCCTCGGCAGCCGGAAGCCTACCGAACGCTATCGCTATCCCGTTTATGCAATGCCTGACGACCTGGTCGTGGTCGAGCTCGGCAGTGTCTACCCCGACCTCAGGAACATGCGGCTGCGTGGGCGGCTCGACGGACGGCGTCTCGTTCCGTATTTCGATCGCGCCCAGATCGACGGGCCCGACGCGCCGCTTCGCGGTAAGGAAATCGCGTGGGTCGACGATCCTTTCGATCTTTTTTTTCTTCAGATCCAGGGTTCCGGACGCATCGTGCTCGATACTGGCGAGACGATACGCGTCGGCTATGCGGAGCAGAACGGGCACCCCTACCGGGCGATCGGCCGTGTGCTCATCGACCGCGGAGAGCTCACGCGGGAAGAAGTGTCGATGCAAAGCATCAGGGCGTGGCTGCTCTCCAATCGGGACAGATCCGCGGCGCTTCTGAATACCAATCCGAGCTATGTGTTTTTTCGCGAGCTTCCTGCAACCGCAGACGGCCCGCCCGGAGCGCTCGGCGTGGCGCTCACGCCGGGGCGCAGCATTGCCGTAGATCCGCGCCACGTTCCACTCGGTCTACCCGTTTTTATTTCGGCAAGCTCCGCCGGCGGCACACGCATACTCAATCGGCTCACAGTTGCGCAGGACACGGGTGGCGCGATACGCGGCGCCGTCCGCGCTGATTTTTTTTGGGGCGCGGGCGAAACGGCCGAACGCGAAGCCGGACACATGAAGGACCGCCTGCGCATGTGGGTGCTTCTGCCGCATGGCCACCCGATTCCGTGATCGAGCTCGCCAGTCAACTAGCGCGACGCTGTTTCCGCCCCTCCATAGTTGAGCTCGATCAGGACGCGGCTTTTCACCGCGCGTCCGTTTCTGATTGCAGGACTGAAGCGGGCGTTCTCGAACGCTCGCCGTGCGTGATCGTCGAAGTGCCCTGCGGGTTCCGCTTCGACAATACGCACGTTCTCGACGACGCCGTTCCCGTCGATGAGCACGAGGAGAAGCACGTGTCCGTTAACGGACGCAGTTGTCGCGCTGCCGTCGCGTAGATCGAGCGCGGTGAGAAGTGCCGGATATACATCCAGCTGACGCGCTGCGTAATACGTCGGGTCGGGCATTTCAGCAGGTCCGGCGCTTGCCGCTTTCGGCACGCTTGTCTGCGGAGCGCTCGCAGCTTGAGATCGTTTGACCGGCATCTGCACCGGCGCATCTGGAGCCGAGGGCTCGCGCTCGGCCAACTCGGGCCTTGTCGGCGGATCAGGTTCGACGGGCACGAGCCGGGTGGTGATTTTTTGCATTACGGGCGTCGACGAGAGCCCGGCGACGTCGCCCCGTGCCGATCCCGGCTTCACGGCGGAGGTGAGCAACATGTGGGCAAGCGTCGAGGCCGCGAGCGCCGCTGCCAGCCGTTTGCAGGCAGACGGCCGCGCGGAAGACGGGTGCATCTTCCTCTAACGCCCGCTTCACGCAGGCTGTTGACGGACCGACGGCTTAGCGCGTGCCGGCGAGTGCCGCTTCGAGCTGCGCGGCCGGCACAAAGCCGCCGATCTGCTCCCCGCTCGCGAGGTAGACGGCAGGCGTTCCTCTGAGGTTGAACCGCTGCGCGAGGCGCTGGTTCTTCTCGATGGCGCTGGTGTCGCAGTCGCGTTTGCCAGTGAGCGCGGCGCCCTTGATCATGTGGTCTTCCCACGTCCTGGCGCGATCCTTCGAACACCATATCGCTTTCGACTTGTCCATCGAATCCGGCGAGAGAATGGGCCAGAGGAACGTGTAGATCGTGACGTCGTTCAGCTTCACGAGCTCTTTCTGCAGCTCCTTGCAATAGCCGCAGTTCGGGTCCTCGAAGGTGTAGATAACGCGCTTGCCGCTGCCTTTCACGCGCTTGACCGCGAGATCGGTCGATTTGGCGAGCGCCGAGGACGCCATTTTGTTGCTGGCCTCCTGCGTGAGATTGCGAGGCTCGCGCCCGCGCATATCGATCAAGCTCCCGCTGAACATGTACGACACTTTCTCGTCGGTGTAGTAGATCTGTCCGTCGAGCACGACCTCGTATATGCCCTGGAACGGCGTTTTCGATACGGTGTCGACCGTCATTTTCGGGAACTTGGCGAGAACGCCCTGACGTACGGCGGCTTCATTCGCGTAGACACCGCTCGATATCGCGCCACAGAGAGCGAGCGCACACCACATCAGCTTCTTGCTCATGATCGTCCGTTCATAGAATCAGCCATTTACGCGATCGCGCGTCGCACCAGCGCGTTCTTGATGAGCGGCTGAGTGTCCACGAGCGATAGTCCGAAATTGCGGAGCGCCGCCATCCAGACCGCGCGGCTTTCGAAAAGTTTCTCGAGGAGGTGAGTTGTCACTTCAAGTGCCGTGATGTCTTCCTTACGTGCACGCTCGTAGCGACGCAGGAGCCGGTAATCGCCGCAGTCGCTCTGCGGTCCGCGCGCCGCCAGGACCGCGACCAGCTCTCGCGCATCGCGCAACCCGAGGTTCACACCCTGCCCTGCGAGCGGATGAATGTTGTGCGCCGCGTCGCCGATCAGGGCCACACGCGGTTCCACCAGGTGTTGCACGCGCTGCCTCGTCAGCGGGAACGCTGCAGCTGGACCCAGCGCGCGCAGCTCTCCGAGCACGCCTGCGGCTGCCGCCTCCACCTCACGTGAAAGCGCCTCCGGGGAGGCCTCGAGGAGCTCCTGCGCCCTGTCCTCCGGTGTCGACCACACCATCGACACGTGCTCGCCGGGTAAAGGCAACAAGGCGAGAACGCCATCCGCGCGAAACCACTGGTAGGCCGTGTCCGCATGCGGACGCGCTATTGCGAAATTCGCAACGACGCCGCGCTGACCGTAATCGTCCACTTTGCTCGCGATGCCGACCCATTCCCGCACCCATGAATCCGCGCCGTCGGCGCCGACGATGAGATGCGCGGCGAGCTCTCGGCCGTCCTCGAGTCGAAGCGCGACCCCGTCGGCCTCCGACATAAGCGCATCGCACCGTGCGGGGCAGTAAAGCGTCACCGTCGATTGACGGGTCAAAGCCTGCCAGAGCTCGGCGTGAACGACGCTGTTTTCGACGATCCACGCAAGCTCGCGGAGCCCGGAATCGTAGGCGCTGAATTCCAGGCGATTACGTGGCTGGTCGCCGTAGATTTCCATCGTCTCCACGCGCGCCATCCGGTCGTGGGGCAACTGGGTCCACACATCCAACCCCGTCAGCCATGCGGCGTTCCCCGGACTGATCGCGTACACGCGGCTGTCCCAGGAGCCATCCGCTCGAGGCGACCGCGGCGGTTGCGGTTCCACGAGCGCTACGGAAATGTCCGTTCGCGCGAGCGCAAGTGCGCAGCTCGCGCCAACGAGCCCGCCGCCCACTACGATTACATCGAACCTTTGCATCTCGAGCCGCGTCCTTATTCGCAAGGGGCGCAGTCTACGCCGGGCGCCGTTGCCCGCCAACGGCAACCGGGTACTCACATTCCTGTTTTTCACGCGGAATCAGGTATCTGGCGCAGCCTCGCTTGACAGGGTGGAACCCGCTCTTTAGACTGCGCCGCTCCCCGTGGCGAGTTAGCTCAGTGGTTAGAGCAGCGGAATCATAATCCGTTGGTCCGGGGTTCAAATCCCTGACTCGCCACCAATCGAATCAAGTCGTTAGTTTGCGTATGCTGGCGCAGCCCCGTGCTGCGCAAGAGCCGGCGGCTTCGACCGAAGACCGCAATGCAGCGACGTTCTGAATCCTGTCTAGTTCGGTGTGTTGTGCGCGGGTCGCCCGTCACGACGAATCGCCTGCATTTTGATCCCGTCCCTGAGGATTTGCACAAGCTCAGGGTTGCGCTTACCGGCAAGTGAAAGGGGTGTCGTGCCGTCCGGATGGCGCGCAGAGGGAGATGCCCCATGCGCGAGGAGCACTTGCACTATCTCTTTGTATCCATTTGCGACGGCCTTATGCAGCGCGGTCCAGCCCTCATGAGTACGAACGTTGGGATCAGCGCCTGAGGCAAGCAGTAGCTTAACCACCGCGAGATGGCCACTCGCCGCAGCCTGTAGCAGGGGCGTGAGCCCGGATGTACTTTGAATGTTGCAATCAACCCGGCTTGCAATGATCGCGACCACTGTCTGATATCCCTTTACGGCCGCCCAATGAAGCGGGGTGTACCCATCTGCGTCGCGTGCTCTTGGATTTGCGCCGTTCTCGATCAGAAACTTTGCAGCGGTCTCGCGGCCGTGGAATGCGGCTACCATCAGCGGGGTCCAGTCGCGGGCGTCCCGCGCGTCAACGGACAATCCGGCTCTCAGGAGCAGGGCAAGCTGTTGCGTGTCGCCTCGCTCCGCAGCACGCAACATGGCGGCGGGACGTGCCTCTATACCTAATTCCTCGAGAGCCGCTATAGCACGCTCGTGCTCCCACACGTCACGGGGTGCCGATGGTGTCGATGAACGGTTCTCATTGAAGACGCTCAGTTGAAAAATTTCGCGAGCGACTTCTGGCGGAAAACCCTGGCGGTTACCCCGGCGATCGATCAGTAGGTCCGTCAACAGGGCAGAGAGATCCTCGGGTGATTGCCACGCCGCAACGATTCTCTCGAGCACGCGAGGGAACTGCCGTTCCAGATTATGGGGGTACAGCTGTGCTGCGCCGGAAAGATATTCTGCTAGTTTTTTGTCCACGTAGAGCTCGCGACAGACACTGCCACTCAACTAAGATTCAGCACCGAGGCTAGGCGCAGCTCACAACGGCCTGCCTTTACAGCCGCCGAGTGATCTCGCTAACCGCTTAACGGCAAACTACTACATCGCTTGAAAAATGCCGCCGTGCCAGCCACTTGCCCCCTTTTACCGGGTAGATCTGCAAATCCCCGACTCGCCACCCACCCCCAACATACGATGCGGAGTGAAAACTCACTTGCAAAGCGCCGCACTCGAGGTCGCCTGTATGCTAGTGCGTATGCAGCAAAACCGGGGCTCCTTTGCCGGGAGACGTCTGCTGTGTTATCGTGCGTTGGTGCGTAAGTTACTGCTTTTATTGATATTCTGCTTTCTGGCGCCAGCGCTGCCCGCCTCGGCGCAGTTCATCCAGCAACGAATCCTCCCCGCGAATGCTGTGCGCGGCACGCTCGGAGAGCCGCAGGTATTCCCTACGGTTAGAATTGGCAGCCGCACCTTGCGACTGAGTCCCGGCGCCCGCATTTACGACCGATCGAACCGTACGATCGTGCATGGCCAATTACCTTCCGGCGCGGAAGTCTTGTACTCGACCGACCAGGCGGGCGACATCCAACGTATGTACATATTGACCGAAGAGGAGCTCCTGCGCCTGAGGCAGGCCGGCAAGCGCTGATGCCACGCAAGTTGTACATCAAGACTTTCGGCTGCCAGATGAACGAGTACGACTCGGCCAAGATGGCCGATGTGCTCCGCGAGGCGGAAGGCCTCGAAGCGACCAGCGACCCGGCCGAGGCGGACGTCATTCTGTTCAACACATGCTCGGTGCGCGAAAAAGCCCAGGAGAAGGTCTTCCACGACCTCGGCCGCGTGAAGCACCTGAAACGCGAACGGCCGGGTGTATTGATCGGTGTCGGCGGCTGCGTGGCGAGTCAGGAAGGCGCCGCCATCGTGGCCCGTGCACCGTATGTGGACTTCGTTTTCGGCCCGCAGACGCTTCATCGGCTGCCGGCGATGATCGAAGCGCGGCGTTCGACCGGTCGGCCCCAGGTCGACATCTCTTTCCCCGAAGTGGAGAAATTCGATCGTCTGCCGCCCGCGCGCGTGGAAGGTGCGACCGCTTTCGTTTCGATCATGGAAGGCTGCAGCAAGTACTGCACGTTCTGCGTGGTGCCTTATACGCGGGGTGAGGAAGTCTCGCGGCCGTTCGAAAGCGTCCTCATTGAAATCGCCGAGCTCGCCGAGCAGGGTGTGAAAGAAGTGACGCTGCTCGGCCAGAACGTGAACGCGTACCGGGGCGGCATGGAAGATGGAGAGATCGCGGATTTCGCGCAGCTCCTCGATTACGTCGCGGATCTTCCGGGGATCGAGCGCATCCGCTACACGACCTCCCATCCGCGTGAATTCACGCCGCGCCTCATCGACGCCTACGAGAAGGTGCCGAAGCTCGTCAGCCACGTGCATCTGCCGGTGCAGTCCGGATCGGACCGCGTGCTTGCTGCGATGAAACGCGGCTACACCGCGCTCGAGTACAAGTCGATCGTGAAAAAGCTTCGCGCTGCGCGGCCCGACATCTGTATCTCGTCGGATTTCATCGTCGGCTTTCCCGGCGAGACCGAAGACGATCACGCTGCCACGCTTGCGCTCATCGACGAGCTTGCGTTCGACGCGAGCTTCAGCTTCATTTACAGCCCACGACCCGGCACGCCCGCTGCGAGCTATCCGGACGACACGCCGCAGGAAGTGAAGCTTGCGCGACTGCAGGAGCTACAGCAGAAGATCGAGGCGGGATCCCAGGCGATCAGCCGGCGAATGGTCGGGACGCGCCAGCGCGTGCTCGTCGAAGGCCCCGCGAAGAAGAATGAAAGGGAGCTCAGTGGGCGGAGCGACAACAATCGCATGGTCAACTTCGAAGGCGCGAAGCATCTCGTCGGGTCGTTCGTGGATGTGTTGATCACGGCGGCGCTGCCTCACTCGCTGCGCGGCGAGATCGCATAATCGTGGAAATCAGTTTCACGCCTGTAGACAACCAGCGCCTCGCGAACCTGTGCGGAGCCCTCGACGAAAACCTGCGGCAGGTCGAGACCGCACTCGACGTGAACATCGCCCGGCGCGGCGAGCGCTTCGCGATCACAGGGAAACCCGCGAAGGCACGGCTCGCTGCCAAGGTGCTCGAGCGATTCTACGAGCGCGCCGCCGAGACGCTGTCGCTCGAAGACGTGCAACTGGGCCTCATCGAAGCACGTGCCGAACGGCCCAACGAGTCTGCGCCCGCCGCCGCGCCGGTGCTCATCACGCGACGGCCCGATCTTCATGGGCGCACGCCGCACCAGGTCGAATACCTGCAGAACATCCAGACACACGACATCACGTTCAGCATCGGGCCCGCGGGCACCGGCAAGACCTATCTTGCTGTCGCATGTGCCGTGGATGCTCTCGAGCGCGACGCCGTGAAGCGCATCGTGCTCGTGCGCCCGGCCGTCGAAGCGGGCGAGCGTCTGGGCTTCCTGCCGGGTGACATGGCGCAGAAAGTCGATCCGTACCTGCGGCCGCTCTACGACGCGCTGTACGATCTCATGGGGTACGACAAAGTCGCGAAAATCTTCGAGCGCGGCGCAATCGAAATCGCTCCGCTCGCATTCATGCGCGGGCGCACGCTCAATCATTCCTTCGTGATCCTGGACGAAGCGCAGAATACGACGCCCGAGCAGATGAAAATGTTCCTGACGCGCATGGGCTTCGGCAGCAAAGCGGTGGTCACGGGCGACGTGACGCAGATCGATCTCGCGCGCGGGCAGAAAAGCGGTCTCGTCGACGCGCAGGAAGTGCTCAAGAAAGTTCGCGGCATCGCATTTACCCGCTTCGGCACGGAGGACGTCGTGCGGCACCCGCTCGTGCAACGCATCGTAAACGCGTATGAAACGCGAGAAAGCCGCGTCGCGCGCGGCGCCTCGACAACTTAAGGCCCGGCGCCGCCGTGGAGACGTGGAGCTCACGGTGCAATATGCGACGCGAGCGCGGCCGATACCCTCGGAACGGAATCTGCGGAAGTGGGTCGAGGCGGCGCTTCAAGCCGACGCGCGAGTCACCGTGCGGATCGTCGGTCTCGCCGAAGGTCGTGCACTCAACCGCGATTATCGCGGCCGCGACTACGCCACCAACGTGCTCACGTTCGTGCTCTCGGATGAACCGCCGTATGATGGCGATCTGGCGCTCTGCGCGCCCGTCGTCACACGCGAAGCGCGAGAGCAGCAGAAGGACGTGATGGCCCATTACGCGCATCTCACCGTGCACGGCGTGCTGCATCTGCAGGGATACGAGCACGAGCGCGATGCCGATGCGACCGCGATGGAAAAGCTCGAAACGCGAATACTCGGACAGCTGGGATTTCCCGATCCTTATGCAACACCATCGGAACATGGACGACAGCCACAGTAAACCGACGCTGCTCGAGAGGTTGTCCGCGTTCATCATGCGCGAACCGGAAGACCGTGAGCAGCTGATCGAAGTTCTGCGATCCGCTCACGAACGCAACCTTCTCGACGCGGACGCACTCACGATGATCGAAGGGGTGCTCCAGGTCTCCGAGCTGCAGGCGCGCGACATCATGATTCCGCGCTCACAGATGGATGTCATCGACATCAGCGAATCTCCCGACAAGTTCATTCCGTTCGTCATCCACACCGCGCACTCCCGCTTCCCGGTGACGAGCGGCAACAAGGACGACGTGATCGGCATTCTGCTCGCCAAGGACCTGCTGCGCTACTACGCGGGCGAGGAGGAGTTCGACGTGCGCGAAATGCTGCGTCCCGCGGTATTCATCCCGGAATCGAAACCGCTGAACGTGCTGCTCAAGGAGTTCCGCAAGAATCACAATCACATCGCTATCGTCGTGGACGAATATGGTGGCGTGGCCGGCCTGGTGACGATCGAGGACGTGCTCGAGCAGATCGTCGGAGACATCGAGGATGAATACGATTTCGACGAGGTCGAAGACAACATCGTCCAGGACAAGACAGGCCAGTACCGCGTGAAAGCCGTTACCGAGATCAACGATTTCAACGAGAAATTCGGCACGGATTTCAGCGACGAGGAGTTCGATACGATCGGCGGTCTCGTCCTCAAGCACTTCGGTCGGGTGCCCAAGCGCGGCGAGCAGGTGACGATGGAGGGACTCACGTTCAAGGTGGTGCGCGCCGACAGCCGTCGCCTGCACCTTCTCGAAGTGATACCGAAGAGCACCGTAGACGCCTGATGCCGGGACTGAGCGACGCCGAGCTGCGCGGTCGCAGCGCCGCGCGGCGGCGCTGGTTCAGCATCGACCGCACGTGCCTCGCCGCCGCAGCGCTCGGCGCCGCAACCGTTGCGGCTTACGCGCCGCTTTATCTCTATCCGCTGTCCGTGCTCACGATCGCGATGCTCGTGTGGCTTTGGAACCAAACCATGTCACCGCGACGCGCGGCGGTTCTCGGCTGGTGGTTCGGCCTCGGGCTTTTCCTCACGGGTGTGTCGTGGGTCTATGTGAGCCTGCACGATTTCGGCGCGATGCCTGCGCCGCTGGCTGCACTCGCAACACTGCTCTTCTGCGCCTATCTCGCGCTTTTTCCGGCTGTGTCAGGCTACGCTTACTCGAGAGTGCGCGCGCCATCATGGGTAAAGCTCATGCTCGTGCTTCCTGCGCTATGGACCCTGACGGAATGGATCCGCGGCTGGCTCTTCACGGGATTTCCATGGCTCGCCATCGGGTATACGCAGGTGCCGCTGAGCCCGCTCGCTGGTTACGCCCCCGTTCTTGGCGTGTACGGTCTCACGCTCGCGACGATTGCCACGGCCGCCGCAATCGTGCTCCTCGCCGAGCGTGCCAGCACGCGCCACGGCGTCAGGCAGACGGCGTCCGCACAAAGCCTGAGCCATGCGGTATCCGGTGCGATTCGGCATCCGGCGCTCCTGCTGCTCGTCGCAATCTGGCTCGGCGGCTATGGACTCACGCATGTGCGCTGGACGCAGCCGGTCGGGACGGCGATTTCCGTGAGCCTGCTCCAGGGCAACATTCCCCAGGAGATCAAATGGCAGGAGGAAGGTCTTCGTACGACGCTCGCCACGTACCACCGCCTCGCGCTCGCCACTGACGCGAAGCTCGTCGTGTTCCCGGAGACCGCGCTGCCCCTTTTTCTGAACGAGGTGCCGCCCGCGTACCTGGAGAGTCTCGCGAACCATGCGAAGCGGACAGGCGGCGACGTGCTGATCGGCGTGCCCGAGCGCCTGCCGAACGGCGAGTACTTCAACAGTGTGATCTCCGTGGGAAGCTTCCCCGTTCAGGCCTACCGCAAGACGCACCTCGTGCCGTTCGGCGAATTCATTCCGTTGCGCCCGGTGCTGAGCTGGATCGTGGGCATCCTCGCCATTCCTTTGCAGGACTTCTCCCGCGGCTCGCCGAATCCGAAGCCGCTCGCGGTGGCCGGACAGCGGGCAGCCATCAATATCTGCTACGAAGATGCGTTCGGCGAAGAGATCATTCGCCAGCTTCCCGACGCGACCGTGCTCGTGAATGTAAGCAACGTCGCCTGGTTCGGACGATCGATCGCGCCGCGGCAGCATCTGCAGATCTCGCAGGCGCGCGCGCTCGAGACCGGACGCTACATGCTGCGGTCGACCAACACCGGCATGACCGCCATCATCGACGAGCGCGGCAGCGTCGTGCGTGTCGCGCCGCAGTTCGAGACAGCCGCCGTCGCGGGCACAGTCCAGGGCTATAGCGGCGCGACGCCCTACGTGCGCTGGGGCAACATCGCGGTCCTCACGCTGTGCGCAGTGCTCATTGCCGCAGCGCTGCTCGGCGCTCGCTCGAAGGTCGGACGCGGCGAAACTCGGTAAAATCCGCCGTTTCGTCGATCATGCTTACCTTTCAGCAAATCATCCTCGCGCTCAACCAGTACTGGGATGCGCAGGGCTGCGCACTGCTCCAGCCGTATGACATGGAAGTCG
>Ga0209382_10005846_pt1 | contig 15901 bp, 15 predicted proteins | sample SoiMetdeltSBSDD5_FD_187599 | JGI IMG/M metagenome (GOLD analysis project Ga0209382, IMG submission 187599) | Bulk soil microbial communities from a Populus tree surrounding site in Tennessee, USA - Soil MetaG P. deltoides SBSDD5 (SPAdes) (version 2) | ecosystem: Environmental > Terrestrial >...
CGCCATGAAGTCAGTGAAGTAAACCTCGCGCGGCGCCGCGCTCATCGACAGCTTCTGGCTTGCTATCCACTGCGCGACCGCGTCGTATGCGGACAGGATCTGCGGATACTCCACCTGTGCTTTCCGCAGCCGGACGAACGCCTCCCGGTGTGCCGGTTCGCGTCGCGTCGGCGCGCCGTCCACACTCGCCTTCGCGGGATCGATAGGTGTACAGACCTCGACCGGTCCGTCACTGTCCTGGTTGACCTCACCGTGGAAGATGACGAACTGTGGCGCCACGATCCCGCCGTACTCGGCCGCCGTCTTCGCCTGCCGGGGCATGGTCGTACCGAGCCAGTCGGCCAGTTGATCGACGAGTACGTGCCGTTGTTCGGTGAGCACCAGCTGTTCGGGTACATCCCGCTGTTGGATGTCGAACATTCCCAAGTTCCTTTCGTCGCCGGACAACCTGATGAGGAGATGGGCGACGAGCTCGCGTCGGTTCGCGACCCGGCGTTCGAATGCCTCCCAATACGCCTCGAGCGCCTGTGCGGGTCGCGGTGCCGAGATGACCTCCGCGACCTGTGCCAGGGGCATGTCCAGCCGGCGCAGCATAGCCACCAACCGCGCGACCTTCAGCTGGCTCTCCCGGTAGCGGCGGTACCCCGTCGCGGGGTCGACATGGTCCGGGGTCAGCAGCCCCAGCCGGTCGTACAGCCGCAGCGCCTTCCGCGACAGCAGCGACCGACGGGCGAACACTCCGATGCTCAACGGCCGGTCCGGCTCCGTGGTCTCCTCGCGCCGCGCCGGGATGACCGCGCCAACGTCGTCCATGGGGTACACGATCCAGCGTGCCCCAGGGGCAAGGTCAAGGACGGCGGCGGTTGAAGTGGTCTCGCATCCGCTGCCAGTGGGTACGTTCGCGGCACGGGTAGAGGCGGCCGCAGCGGCACAGGCCCCAGCCGTCGGCGGCGTGCGTCTCGAGCATCGAGTCGGCGTGCCGCATCTGGTCAGTGACGTAGTCAGCGAGCGCGGCGGCGCCCACGGTGGCGGTCATTGTCTTCTCTCCCAACGGAATCGGCCGGGCGAGGGTACGTAACCTCGTTTCATGCGGGGGAACCGGTTGATCACGTACCCTCGCCCGCCGGGCCCGCCGGATCCAGGAGGACGCCTGGCCGGAGGCGTCGACCGGCGGAGGCATGCCGGCCCAGATCCCTGGCGGGTGTTCGCGGTACGCCGTGGCGTTGGCGGAACGCCGTGGTCGTGACCGCGTTGGTGAACGCCACTCGCATCGGCTTACCGGGGCTGGAACCGACCGGTGGGCGTTCGGTAATCGAGTCTTCGTCAGTCGAACAGGCCGCGGTTGAGGCGCGCGCCGCGGCGGTCGTACCGTGCCGCTCGCCAATCCCGCTGGCTGGTGAGGTCGTGCCGAGCGGTCCACCCCTCCCGCCAGGGTCGGCGGGAGGCCGCCGCGGCGCGCTCGGCGAGGCGTCGCGGTTGGCACGGGGAGGACTGTCCACACCAGGCACAGCAGCCGTTGAGATCAGCAGCGGTGTGCCGGTCCAGCATCAGTTGGGCGTCCCGCCACAGGAGACGGTCGACCACATCCGCTGGTTCGGCCTGGTTGATCACTCTTCGTTCCCCCAATCCTGGGAGATCGCAAGTTGCGATCGGGAAGCTCCGGACGCAATGTTCAACTGCCCAGGACCACCAGCAATCGGACAGGATGTGCGACCTTTGCGCAGCCCGGTGTCTGCGGCTGGAGAGTCCGACTCACATAATGGGGACATGGGCCCGGAAGACACCCCGCTGCTGAACCGCATCCGTGATTCGGTCATCGGTGACGACCAGGTGATGTGGGGTCCATACGGTCCGCGAAGGGTCACCTACGCCGACTACACCGCATCCGGCCGGGCATTGAGCTTCATCGAGGACTTCGTCCGCGAGGAAGTGCTGCCACGGTACGCGAACACGCACACCGAATCGTCCGGTACCGGGCTGCAGACGACGCGGCTGCGCGAGGACGCGCGGAGCATCATTCGCGACGCGGTCGGCGGCGACGAGCAGACCGCTGTCATCTTCACCGGCTCGGGATCGACGGGCGCGATCGACAAGCTCGTTCGCATCCTCGGCATCCGCATCCCGGCCGAGCTGGACGACCGGTACGGATTGTCCGAACGGATTCCCCCACACGAACGACCGGTCGTCTTCATCGGACCGTTCGAGCATCACTCGAACGAGTTACCGTGGCGCGAATCCATCGCGGACGTGGTGGTGATTCCCGAAGACCTCGACGGGCACATCGACGCCGCACGCCTCGAGGCAGAGCTTATCCGGTACGCGGAAAGGCCTTTGAAAATCGGCTCGTTCTCGGCCGCGTCCAACGTCACCGGCATCGTCAGCGACACCCACGGCATCTCCGATCTGCTGCACCGGTACGGCGCGCTGTCGTTCTGGGACTTCGCCGCGGCAGCGCCCTATGTGGACATTGCGATGTACGGGCGATGTACGACGCATCCGCAGGCGTACAAGGACGCGGTCTTCATCTCGCCGCACAAGTTCGTCGGCGGGCCGGGTACGCCAGGCGTCCTGATCGTGCGCCGGGAACTGTTGCGCAACCGGGTGCCTACGGTGCCGGGCGGCGGCACGGTCGACTACGTCAACACGCAAGAGCACCACTACCTGACCGACCCGGTGCACCGCGAGGAGGGCGGCACGCCGGCGATCGTGGAATCGATCCGGGCGGGCCTGGTCTTCCAACTCAAGGACGCGGTCGGTACCGATGTCATCCGCGCGCGCGAGGAGCACTTCGTCCGCGAGGCCGTGAAGTCGTGGGGCGAGAACCCGCGGATCGAGATCCTCGGCAACCTCGATGCCGAGCGGCTGTCGATCTTGTCGTTCGTGATCCGCCGGGCGCACGGCCGGTACCTGCACCACAACTTCGTTGTCGCGGTTCTCAACGACCTGTTCGGCATCCAGTCCCGGGGCGGCTGCTCGTGCGCCGGCCCGTACGGCCACCGCCTCCTCGGCATCGACCTCGACCGCTCACACCGGTTCGAGGAACAGGTCATGGCCGGGTGTGAGGGCATCAAACCGGGATGGGTACGGGTCAGCTTCAACTACTTCATCTCGGAAGCGGTGTTCCGGTACATCGTCGACGCCGTGCACCTCGTCGCGACGTACGGCTGGCGACTGCTGCCGGATTACCGGTTCGATCCGCGTACCGGGCTCTGGCGGCACCGGGGCGGGTTGGTCGAGCCGCCGCTGCGGCTGGCTCAGCTGCGCTACGACGCGGCCGGTCACCTGCGCCGCCCGGCCCACCAGGAGCGGGCGCCGGAACAGGCGCTCACCGGGTACCTGGATGAGGCCCGGGTGCTGTTCGAGAAGCTGGACGGGCGGCCGTGCCTGGACGGTACGGCGGGCGCGGCGATCTCGGCCAGCTTCGAGGAGCTGCGCTGGTTCGAGCTGCCGGACGAGTGCCTCACCACGTGACGTTCGCCCACGGCGAACTCCTGCGGGCATCGATGGACCGTCCCGCTTGTTGCTGACGACATGGAAACCGAACGGGACGCGCTCGACGCGTACAGCCGGGTGGTGACGACCGTCGCGGCGAAGGTACTGCCATCCGTGGCGGCGCTGGCCGTCCGCACCGCCCGCGGCGGCGGCGCTGGTTCGGCCGTGATGTTCACTGACGACGGGTTCCTGCTCACCAGCGCACACGTCGTGGCGGGCGGGGTCAGTGGCGGTAGCGCGACGTTCAGTGATGGCTCGGAGGCGGCCTTCGACATCGTGGGCGCCGACCCACTGTCCGACCTGGCGGTCCTGCGATCACGGGTGGTCGGAGCGCCGCCGGCCGAGCTGGGCGACGCCGACCAACTGCGCGTCGGTCAGCTGGTCGTGGCGATCGGCAACCCGATGGGCCTGTCGGGCTCGGTGACCGCCGGGGTGGTGAGCGCGCTCGGCCGGTCGATACCCACCCGGGACGGGCGGTACGTCCGGCTCATCGACGACGTGATCCAGACGGACGCCGCGCTCAATCCCGGCAATTCGGGCGGCGCGCTGGCCGACTCTACCGGTCGGGTGGTCGGCGTGAACACCGCGGTGGCCGGGTTCGGGCTTGGTCTCGCGGTACCGATCAACTCAACGACCCGGCACATCATCGGCGAGCTGGTATCGAGTGGGAAGGTACGCCGGGCGTGGCTCGGTGTGGCCGGTTCGCCGATACCGCTGCCGCCGCCGATCGCGGCCAGGCTCGGCCAGCGGGTCGGTCTGCGGGTGGCCGAGGTCGTACCCGGCAGCCCGGCCGGGGTCGCCGGCATCTACCTCGGCGACGTGATCGTGACAGCCGGTGGTCGTCCGGTGGAGAGCGTTCAGGCGCTGCTCCGCCTGATGCTGGGCCCGGCGATCGGTACCCGCCTCCCGATCACGGTGCTGCGCCGCGGCGCGTTCGTCGACGTGGTCGCGGTCCCCGCCGAACTCCGCTGACCCGCCCCCCGACCGGTTGATCATGAAGTTGATAGCTCGACACGCCGTCGAGCCCGAAACAAAGTTCATGATCAACGGATCGGGTCGGGTCGGCGGTGGGTCAGTGGTCGCCGAGGTGGGCTAGGAGGTCTTGGCGGGTGATGACGCCGCGGGGTTTGCCGTCGATCAGGACTATTGCGGCGTCGGCTTTCTCGAGTAGGTCCACTGCTTCGCTTACCGGCTGGCCGCCGCCGACCATCGGCAGGGGCGGGCCCATGTGGCGTTCCACCATGTCGTGGAGGTGGGCTTGGCCGGTGAACAGGGCGTCGAGCAGGTCCTTTTCGGCCAGCGAGCCGGCTACCTCGCCGGTCACCACGGGAGGCTCGGCCTTGAGTACCGGTAGCTGCGATACGCCGTACTCGCGCATGTAGTCGATCGCGTCCCGCACGGTCTCCGTCGGGTGGATGTGTACCAGCTCCGGCATCCGGCCACTCTTGCCGGCCAACACGTCGGCGACGGTCGACGCGGCGGTGTCGGTACGCAGGAAGCCGTACCGGGCCATCCAGTCGTCATTGAAGATCTTCGAAAGGTACCCGCGGCCGTTGTCCGGCAGCAGGACCACGACCACGTCGTCCGGGCCGGCCGAGGCGGCCACCCGTAGCGCGGCCACGGCGGCCATGCCGCAGGAGCCGCCGACGAGCAGCCCCTCCTCGCGAGCGAGTCGGCGGGTCAGGTCGAACGAGTCCCGGTCGGTCACCTCGATGATCTCATCACAGATCGTCCGGTCGTACGTCTCCGGCCAGAAGTCCTCGCCGACGCCCTCGACGAGGTACGGCCGACCGGTACCCCCGGAGTAGACCGACCCCTCCGGGTCGGCGCCGATCACGCGGACCTTGCCCCCGGAGACCTCCTTGAGATAGCGCCCGGTCCCCGAGATCGTGCCGCCGGTACCGACACCGGCCACGAAGTGGGTGATCCGCCCTGCGGTCTGCTCCCAGAGCTCCGGACCCGTCGTCTCGTAGTGCGAGCGCGGGTTGTTCGGGTTGACGTACTGGTTGGGCTTCCACGCGCCGGGGATCTCGGCCGCGAGCCGGTCGGAGACGTTGTAGTACGAGCGCGGGTCCTCGGGCGCGACGGCGGTCGGGCAGACGACGACCTCGGCGCCGTACGCCCGCAGCACGTTCTGCTTGTCCTCGCTGACCTTGTCCGGGCACACGAACACGCAGCGGTAGCCGCGCAGCTGCGCCACCAGCGCGAGCCCGACACCGGTGTTGCCCGAGGTGGGCTCGACGATCGTCCCGCCCGGCGCGAGCAAACCGGACTTCTCGGCCTCTTCAACCATCCGCAGCGCGATCCGGTCCTTGACCGACCCACCGGGGTTGAAGTACTCCACCTTCGCCAGCACGGTCGCTGGTATACCCGCCGCCACGTTGCGGAGCCGGACCAGCGGGGTATTGCCGATCAGATCCACAACCGACTCGTAGTAACGCATTCCACGAGCCTACGTGGGCCCATTGCGACAGAGCGCACCCGCACGGAAGACTCGCAGCCATGTCATCGGACGGCGGGCCACGGACCAGCTACGAACACTTGTACGTCGTGGTGCGCTACGACCCGATCATCGACCCGCACACGCCGATCGAGCAGATGTTCACCTTGGCCAAGGCGTACCACTCGTTCGAGCAGGCGCGGCGCGACGCCGACCGGCTCAACCAGCTGGCCAAGCAGGCCGATCGGGAATGCCACTACTGGGTGGCGATCACCCGGCTGATGTCTTCCGACGCGGATCTCTTCGACTGACGGCCTGGTGCGGGATCGCTTGGCCAGGGACCACCCGCGTCCGCTGCCGCTCCCACTCCAGGAACCGGTCCGTCTCCGCGAGCACCGCGCCGGCGAGCCAGGTCGCGGCCACTACGTCGTCGGCGAGGCCGAGGATCAGGAGAAAGCCCTCGGGAATGAAGTCGATCGGAGACACCACGTAAGCCGTCGCGGCTGCCATCATCGCCAGCCGCACACCGCCGTCGTACTGTCCCCGGGACGTGGCTTTGATCATCCGGGGGAGGGCGGCCAACCGCTTGCCCAGGGGCGCGCCGCCGCGGGTACCCGCGGTCAACGCTCGCCACAAGGCGGTGAAAGCGGCCGTACGCCGTAAGGCCTTCGCCATTTGCTACCAACTCCTTCTCGACCATGGTGCCAGGTCCCTTGTACCCAGTACCGGCAGATTCGAGCCGCGATCGTGTCTCGAGCGTGACCCGAGCGATCCGACTGACGCGACGGAGTAAAGAGCAAGAGGTAACACGGAACCGTCGCACTCGCGGGTTAGCCTCGAAGTCACAACGTGACGGGGGAGCGTGCATGGACCGCACCAAGCAGGTCGCAAGGGTGGCCGCGTACAGCGGAGGTGGGTTGGTCTTCGCCGGGGCGGCGGTGGTCGGCCTGCTGCTCGGTCAGGCGTTTCTGGCCCGGCATACCATCCAACGCGCGGAGGCTCCCCCACCTCGCTGCGACGGGCGGTACGGACGGTTTTCCGGCAAGAGGGCGGTGACCCTGGCCCTGCTCGGCGACTCGACCGGCGCGGGGTACGGCGTGCACCACGCGCGGGAGACCCCCGGTGCGCTGCTGGGAGCCGGGCTGGCCGAGCGCCTGGGCCGACCCGTGGACGTGCGCTGTTTCGCCGTTCCCGGCGCCAAGTCGGCGATGCTCGCCCCCCAGGTCGAGGCGGCGATCGAGGTCCGGCCGGACATCACGGTCATTCTGATCGGCGGCAACGACGTCACCCACCGCGTCAGCAACAGCATCGCCGTGCGCCATCTCGTGACGGCGGTACGAGCGCTGCGCGCCATCGGCTCGAAGGTGGTCGTCGGCACGTGCCCCGACCTCGGCACGATCGAGCCGATTCAGCAGCCGCTGCGCTGGCTGGCCCGGCGGTGGAGCCGCGACCTGGCGACCGCGCAGACGATCGCCGTGGTCGAGGCCGGTGGTTCCACGGTGTCGCTGGGTGACCTGCTCGGCCCGGCGTTCGCGGCCGAACCGCAACGAATGTTCAGTTCTGACCGATTCCATCCGTCCGCCGACGGGTATGCGGCAGCCGCGGCGGCTCTGCTGCCCACGGTCGCGGCGGCAGTCGGCGCCGAGCCGGAGACCCGGCCGAGCCTGGCCCGGGGTGAGGGTGTCCGGTCCCTGCCACAGGCCGCGGCCGAAGCCGCGGGCCGGGCCGGCACCGAGGTCTCCGGTGCGACGGTGGGCGGTCGCGAACGCGGTCCCGCCGGCCGCTGGGCGCAGCTGCGCAATCGGGTGCGCCAAGCGATCCGTCCCATGGACCCATTTGTTAACGGAGCCACCGTAAGCTCCATGGTGGAGCGCGCCCATGCGTTCCTGAAACAGTCCACTGTGGAGCGTAGATGAGTGTGGCGAGACGCATCGGCCGAGCGGCCGCGATCACCCTCGTCGCCGGTACGGTCGGCGGTGCCGCCGTGCTCGCCGCGGAAGCCATCGCGGCGCGCAGCCGGCGGTACGCCCAGCCCACCCTCGGCCTGGCCCTGCGCGCCAGCGTCGGCGACACCAAAGCAACGCCGTTGCGACTGGTGCTGTTCGGCGACTCGGCGGCGCTCGGCGTCGGCGTGGACCGGGTCGCCGACACGGTCGGCGGCCACTTGGCGAACGCGTTGGCGAGCAAGGGGCACCGTCGGGTCGAGCTGTCCAGCGTCGGCGTATCCGGCTCGCGATCGGTGGACCTGGCGACGCAGGTGGCGCGGGCACTGCTCGGCAACCCGCCCGACGTGGCGGTGATCCTGGTCGGCGCGAACGATGCCACCGGGCTGCGGCGCCCCGCCGACGCCGCGGCACACCTGGCCGCCGCGGTTCGTCGGCTGCGGGACGCTGGGGCGGCGGTCGTCGTCGGTACCTGCCCCGATCTCGGCGCGGCCCGTGCCTTCGCACCGCCGTTGCGGCAGGTCGTCGGCTGGCTCGGCCGGCGGATCGCCCGGGCCCAGGCCCGCGCGGCTCGTCAGGCCGGCGCGGAAGTGGTCGACCTGGCCGCCGAGACCGGACCGGTGTTCCGGGCCGACCCCGGCACGCTGTGTCATGACGGTTACCACCCGTCGGCGGACGGCTACCAGCTCTGGGCTCACGCGCTGTATCCGGCGGTCGAGGTCGCAACCGGGGGGACCGCGAACGTAGGCTGAGGAGCGTGCCGGAAGCAGTAGTAGTCGCCACCGCTCGCTCGCCCATCGGTCGCGCCGTCAAGGGGTCCCTGCGCGAGCTGCGCCCCGATGATCTGACCGCCACGATCGTGCGGGCGGCGCTGGACAAGGTGCCCCAGCTCGATCCGAGCCAGATCGACGACTTCTACCTCGGCTGCGGGCTGCCAGGTGGCGAGCAGGGCTTCAACATGGCCCGGGTGGTCGCGATTCTGCTCGGGTACGACCATCTGCCGGGCGCGACGATCACCCGGTACTGCTCGTCCTCCCTGCAGACGACTCGGATGGCGTTCCACGCCATCAAGGCCGGCGAGGGTGACGTGTTCGTGTCGGCGGGTGTGGAGTGCGTGTCGCGGTACGTCCGCGGCAACTCCGACGCGATACCGCCGGAGGCTGCGGAGCTCGTCGGCGGCACCTGGCACAACCCGGTCTTCGACGGCGCCCGCGCCCGCTCGGCGGAACGCGCGGCCGGCGGCGCCCCGACGTGGCACGACCCGCGTGAGGACGGCGAGGTGCCCGACATCTACCTCGCGATGGGGCAGACCGCGGAGAACCTGGCGCAGATAAAGGGCATCACCCGCGAGGACATGGACGCGTTCGGAGTACGTTCGCAGAACCTCGCCGAGAAGGCGATCGCGGACGGCTTCTGGGCCCGCGAGATCATCCCGGTGACGTTGCCGGACGGCACGGTCTGCTCGGCCGACGACGGCCCCCGCCCCGGCGTGACGATCGAGGGCGTCGAGGCGCTCGAGCCGGTGTTCCGCCCGGACGGCCGGATCACCGCCGGCAACTGCTGCCCGCTCAACGACGGCGCGGCGGCGGTCGTGGTGATGAGCGATACGAAGGCCCGCGAGCTGGGCATCACGCCGCTGGCCCGGATCGTGTCGACCGGCGTCACCGCGCTCTCCCCCGAGATCATGGGACTCGGCCCGGTCGAGGCGTCGAGGCAGGCATTGCGCCGGGCCGGCATGACAATGTCCGACGTCGACCTCGTCGAGATCAACGAGGCGTTCGCGGCACAGGTCATCCCGTCGTACCGCGACCTGGAGATCCCACTCGACAAGCTGAACGTCATGGGCGGCGCGATCGCGGTCGGGCATCCCTTCGGCATGACCGGCGCCCGCATCACCGGCACCCTGCTCAACGCGCTGGACTGGCACGACAAGACGATCGGCCTCGAGACCATGTGCGTAGGCGGCGGCCAAGGCATGGCCATGATCTTCGAACGAGCCTGACTCTTTCGACGGAGAGAGGGGCGGCTACAGAGCGCGGCGGGTCGCGGCGATCTCCCGGGCGGCCACCGCGAGGACCTCAGAGCCGGCGGCCACAACCAGGTCGGCCACCACGACCCGCAACTGGTCGGGCAGGGCGAGATCGTTGTCGAGCCGGGGTACCGGCCGGCGCGGCTCCCCCTCGGCATCCGCGGCGAGGTCGGCGAGCCGCTGCACCAGCGCGTGGACCCGCTCCGCTCGACCCACCCAGCGGGGTGGCCCCCAGTGGGATACGGCGTTGCGCAACAGCTCGAGCTCGCGGCGCAGATCATCCGGCGAAGTCATCGCCGACGAGGCTACCTGCGCCGCGAGTCCGGCAGCGTCAGTCTCGGAAGTAGCTGATCAGTCGCAGGATCTCCAGGTACAGCCAGATCAGGCCGACGAGGATGCCGAACGCGCAGTTCCACGCGTACCGCTGCGGCAGGCCGTACCGCACGGCCTCCTCGACCTGAGCGAAGTCGAGGATGAACGTCAGCGACGCGACGATGATGATGACGATGCTGAAGCCGATGGCGAGCGGGCTACCGTCGCGCAGTCCCGTGTTGATGTGGAACAGGCTCAGCACGAAGTTCATCAGGATCAACGCGAAGACCCCGACCAGCGCGGCCAGGACGCCCTTGACGAATCTCGGGGTCGCGCGGATGACCCGCGCCTTGAACAGCATCGCCATGAGGAAGAACAGGCCGAAGGTACCGAGCACGGCCTGCAGGACGATGCCTTCGAAGGCGGTCTCGTAGAACTTGCTGACCGCACCGACGAACACGCCCTCGACGATGGCGTAGGCGCTGATGACAAACGGGTTCGTGACCCGCGCGAACGTGATGACCAGGCCGAGCACCAGGCCGACCATCGCGCCGCCGATCCATGCCACACCCAGCAGCGAGTCGGGGACGAGCGCCCAGGTCAGAGCGCCGGCGACGCCGGTCAGGGCAAGCAGAGCAACGGTACGAACAACGACGTCGTCGACCGTCATCGGCCGGACGATCGGCGGAGCAGCCGGATAACCCGCGGGGGCGTAATGGCCGGCGGCGCGCTCCTGCGCGGCCGCCTCGCCCAAGCGGGTGAGCACGGGATTCGAGGACTTCACGGCAACCTTCCTACGCAGGACGCATGCGGGTGTTGCGGTCAAGGCTAACGGCAGACTGCCCGCCGGTGGGTTTGCGGCGCAGCCGATGCATCTCCCGCAGCGTCTCGAGTCGAGAGCGTGAACTACCGGTGGTGCTCCCCGAGCAGCCGGGTGGCCAGCACCGCGGCCTGGGTACGCCGTTCCAAGCCCAACTTCGCGAGCAGGCTCGACACGTAGTTCTTGACCGTCTTCTCGGCCAGGAACATCTTGCCGGCTATCTCCCGGTTGGTCAGGCCCTCCGCCACGTACTCCAGGATCCGCCGCTCCTGCTCGGTCAGCGTCTTCAGCTCCCGGGGCTCCTCGACCCCGCGACGGATCCGCTCCAGCACCCGCTGGGTCACCGCCGGGTCGAGCAACGACTGCCCCGATGCGACGCGCCGGACCGCGTCGATGAGATCCGTGCCGCGGATCTGCTTGAGCACGTACCCCGACGCGCCGGCCATGATGGCGGCGAAGAGCGCCTCGTCGTCCTCGTACGACGTCAGGATCAGACCCTTGATGGACGAGTCCACCGAGCGGATGTCCCGGCACACGTCGATCCCGCTGCCGTCGGGCAGCCGGGCATCGAGGATCGCCACGTCCGGCCGCAGCGCCGGGGCAAGCCGGGCCGCCTCCTGCGCCGACCCCGACTCCCCCACGACCTCGATGTCGTCCTCGGACTCGAGAAGCTCGTGCAGACCGCGCCGGACCACCTCGTGGTCGTCGAGCAGAAAGACCCTGATCACGTCTACTTTGTACCTCGCCGGCCCGGGCCAGCCAACAGGGCCGAAGGTCCTGTCGGGAAAGTCGTCGGACTCTGCCGGTCGCCCCGAGCCGCGGCGCAGTGTGGTGGACGTGACCACAGACGCCTTACGGCAGGCAGCGCGGGTGGCCCAGCGGGCTCCTTCGGTGTTCAACACGCAGCCCTGGCGGTGGCGGGTCGGCGCGGACCTGCTGGAGCTCGTGGCGGATGCCGACCGCCAGCTCGAGGTCGATCCGGCCGGACGCATGCTGACGGTCAGTTGTGGTACCGCGCTGCACCACGCCCGCGTCGCGCTGGCGGCCGCCGGGTACCGCTCGACGGTCGAGCGGCTCCCCGATCCGGACCGGCCCGAGCTGCTGGCCCGACTGCGTACCGGCGACGCGCACGAGCCCGACCTCGCCGACCTGGCCCTGCGCGAGGCGATCGACCGGCGGCGTACCGACCGGCGTGGCTTCGGCGACCGTCCGGTGCCCGAGGCGGTCGTGCGACGGCTGCGTGTGTCGGTCGAGGAGCAGGGTGCCTCGCTGCACGTCGTACGCGAGGATCAGCTTCCGGTACTGGCCGCCGCGGTCGAGAAGGCCGGCGAGCTGGAGCTGGCCGATCCGGCGTACCGGGCCGAGCTGATCCGATGGACCCACCGTCCACAGTGGAGCGGTGACGGGGTACCGGCGGCGACGGCGGTCGAGTACGCGCCGCGACCCGTGCCGGTGCGGGAGTTCTCGCTCGGTCCCGAGCCGCGCCTGGACGCCGGACCCGGTACCGACCGGGGCGCGGTCTACGCGGTCCTCTTCGGCGACCGCGACGAACCCGCGAGCTGGCTGCGCGCCGGCGAGGCGCTGTCCGCCGTGCTGCTGACCGCTACCGCGGTCGGCCTGGCGAGCGCGCCGGTCAGCGACGTCGTCGAAGTTCACGCGACCCGCGAGCTGCTGCGCGGCCTGCTGTCCGGGATCGGCTACCCGTTCCTGGTCCTGCGGTTCGGCTACGCGGCGGCCGCCGACGAGGTACCGGACGCGCCACGTCGCAACCCGGACGAGGTCATCGAGGTGATGGACGGCAACGGCTCGATGGAGTAGAAGCACGATCATGTCGAACGTGCTGCGCGGCTACCGGCGCGAGTGGCTGCGCGGCGACGCGCTCGCCGGCATCACGGTGGCGGCGTACCTCGTACCGCAGACGATGGCGTACGCCACGGTCGCCGGGCTCCCGCCGGTGGCCGGGCTGTGGGCCGCGGCGCCGGCGCTGTTGCTCTACGCCCTGCTCGGTTCGTCGCGGCAGTTGTCGGTCGGTCCGGAGTCGACCACCGCGCTGATGACCGCGGCCGTGGTGGCGCCGCTGGCCGCGGGCGACCCGGCCCGGTACGCCGCGCTGGCCGCGGGACTGGCGATCGTCGTCGGGGTGCTGTGCCTGATCTGCTGGCTCGCACGCCTCGGCTTCGTCGCCGACTTGCTGTCCCGGCCGATCCTGGTGGGCTACCTGGCCGGCGTCGCCCTGATCATGATCATCGGACAGTTGGGCAAGCTCACCGGAGTCCCGGTACACGGCGACGGCGTCATTGGGCAGGTCTGGTCGTTCCTCCGCCAACTGCCGCAAGCGCACCTCGGCACGCTGCTGCTCGCCGCCGCGGTACTCGCGTTCCTGTTCCTCGTACAGTGGCGATGGCCCAAAGCGCCCGGACCGCTCCTGGCGGTCCTGCTGGCCACCGTCGCGGTGGCCATCTTCGGGTTGGACCGGGCGGGAATCGCGGTGGTCGGGCAGGTCGCGTCCGGCTTGCCGCGACCGTCGCTGCCGCACCCGGGCGACCTGGCCGACCTGGTGTTGCCGGCGGTCGGTGTGCTGCTGGTGGGCTACACCGACAACATGCTCACCGCACGGTCGTTCGCCGCGCGCCGCGACGAACACGTCGACGCGAACCGGGAACTGCTCGCGCTCGGCGCGGCCAACGTCGGCGCCGGGGTTATGGCCGGCTTTCCGGTCAGCAGCAGCGGTAGCCGCACCGCGCTCGGCGACGCGGCCGGCAGCCGTACCCAGATGTACTCGCTCGTCGCTCTCGTCGGCCTGCTGGGCACCTTGCTGTTCCTGGGTCCGCTCCTCGCCCGCTTCCCGCAGGCCGCGCTGGGCGCGATCGTGGTCTACGCCGCCGTACGCCTCATCGACGTCGCCGGCTTCCGCCGGCTGGCCGCGTTCCGCCGCAGCGAGCTGTGGCTGGCGCTGCTCGCCTGCGCGGGTGTGCTCGTCCTCGACATCCTGTACGGCATCCTGCTCGCCGTCGCCCTGTCCGTTGCCGAGATGCTCGCCCGGGTGGCTCGGCCGCACGACGCGATCCAGGGTTTGGTACCGGGACTTGCCGGCATGCACGACGTCGACGACTATCCACAGGCGCGTACCGTGCCAGGGCTGGTCGTCTACCGTTACGACTCGCCGCTGTTCTTCGCCAACGCGCAGGACTTCCGCCGCCGGGCACTGGCCGCCGTCGACCAGCACGACGGTGTCGACTGGTTCGTCCTCAACACCGAGGCCAACGTCGAGGTCGATATCACCGCGCTCGACGCCCTCGACTCGCTGCGCCGGGAACTCGAGCGCCGGGGCATCGTCTTCGCCCTCGCCCGCGTCAAGCAGGACCTGCTCGACGAGCTCGACGCGTACGGGTTGACCGAGGCGATCGGCCACGACCGCATCTTTCCTACCCTGCCGACCGCCGTCGCCGGCTTCGAGCAATGGCGGCAGCACCGCTGAAAGGGGACCTTCGGCCCGTGGTGGCACGGTCCGGTGGCCCTGCCCGGAACATGTACCGCGGAGTCGAATGGAGGTGACAACGGAACAAGGACCAAAGGATGTGCGCCATGACCGCACTGACCGAACGCGGTACCCACCGCGTGACATTCCCCGCACCCGCGCCGGTCCCGCACATCGAGACCGCCCGGGAGAAGGCGGCCCGGTACACCTTCGCCGGACTGCGCCTGGCCATGGGATGGATCTTCCTGTGGGCGTTCCTCGACAAGGTGTTCGGCTTCGGCTTCGCCACCCCCGAGGCGCGGTCCTGGATCAACGGCGGTTCGCCGACCAAGGGCTTCCTGGCCAACGCGACCGGCCCGTTCGAGAGCTTCTACCGCTCGATCGCCGGTGACACCTGGGCGAACTGGCTGTTCATGATCGGCCTGGTCGGCATCGGTCTGGCCCTGATCCTGGGCATCGGCACGCGCATCGCCGCCGGTACCGGCTCGCTGCTGCTGGTTCTCATGTGGACCGCCGCGCTGCCACTGGACAACAACCCGTTCCTCGACGACCACCTGATCTACGCCGGGCTGCTCGTCGCCCTGGCCCTGGTCAACGCGGGCAACACGCTCGGGCTGGGTACGTACTGGGCCCGGTTGCCCATCGTGCGGAAGGCGCCCTGGTTGAGGTAGTCCCTTCCAGCAGGCGGCCGGCGCACCCGCGCCGGCCGTCCTCTATTCGCTGACTAGCTTGGCACGAACCGCTTCGGCGTCGGGGTGGTCGATCTCGTCCAGGATGGACACGGCATGCCGCCACGCGGTACGAGCGGCCTCGGCGCGACCGGCGGCGCAGTGGGCGTCGCCGAGGTGCGCGAGAGTGGTGGCCTCGATGTACCGGTCGCCCAAGTCCCGCTCCAGCTCGAGGGCCTGCTCGTAGCAGCTGATGGCCTGGTCGTGGTCGCCGACGAGGTGGTGGACGTAGCCGAGGCTGTCGAAGGTGGCCGCCTGCCCGTAGCCGTTGTCGAGTGCCCGGTGCAGGTCGAGGGACTCCTGGCAGGCAGCCAGCGCCCGCGGATAGTCGCCGATCAGCGCATGGAACCAGCCGACCGCGTTGAGCGAGTTGGCCTGGCCGGTGCGATGGTCGGCAGCGCGGTACACGTCCAGTGCCTGCTGTGCGTGGCCGAGCGCCTCGGTGTAGTTGCCCTGCCGCTCGCACACCTGGGCGAGGTTGTGGTGGGTGTGGGCTCGACCGATCTGGTCGCCGGCCGCCCGGTGCAGATCCAGGGCCTGCCGCAGCTCGGTCTGCGCCTCGGCGAACCGGCCGACCTGGACGTACGCGTTGGCCAGCAGCCGGTGGGCACGGGCCTGGGCCGGTGAGTCGGCGAGCCGCTGGGTGGCGGTCACGGCGG
>Ga0209382_10005847_pt1 | contig 15900 bp, 17 predicted proteins | sample SoiMetdeltSBSDD5_FD_187599 | JGI IMG/M metagenome (GOLD analysis project Ga0209382, IMG submission 187599) | Bulk soil microbial communities from a Populus tree surrounding site in Tennessee, USA - Soil MetaG P. deltoides SBSDD5 (SPAdes) (version 2) | ecosystem: Environmental > Terrestrial >...
GTTCGTGTCCACAGTGGACGCAGCCGCGGTACTCGTCAACGCCTCCACCCGCTTCGTCGACGGTGGGGAATTCGGCTTCGGCGCCGAGATCGGCATCTCGACGCAGAAGTTGCACGCCCGCGGCCCGATGGGCCTACCCGAACTGACCTCCACGAAATACGTGGTCACCGGGGACGGCCACATAAGGAACTAGCGGCAGGCGCGGATCGCCGTCAGCGTGACGTGGACGTCGAACTGTTCGCCGTCATCGCTCGGCCAACCACCGTCGGAGCGCTGGGTTTCGGCCAGCCGGCGCCGGGCGGCCACGAGCAGCCAGTCGTCGCCGGATACGCCGACCCGGCGCAGGGACGCGGCCAACCAGGCGGTGTCCGCCGACGACATCTCGGGCAACCGGTCGCCGAGGATGATCTGCATCTGGGCGGCCTCGTAGAACATCTCCTGCCGGTACAGCACGGCGGCGCCGAGCCAACCGGTCACCAGGAACGACGGCCAACTGCCGTCGCTGTTCAGGCTGGCGGCGATCGCCTGCGCGGCCTTGGCTACCCCGCCCGAATGCAGGCCACCGGCCCGGGCGTCCAGCGGCCCGTTGGCGCGAGCCTGCAGCCCGCTCACGGTCAACCAGAAGGCGGCGCTCGCGGTCAGGTACAGCCGGGCCTCGGGGTCCCCCGGCTTCGCCCAGAGCGGTGCGACGTCGGCGAGGAACGGGTCCTCCTCCCAGGTGCCGTCCGGCGCCTGCCTTGCCGCGAGCCAGTCGATCGCCCGCCGGGCGGCCGGCCGGTTGATCGAGCCGAGGTCGTCCAGTTCGGCGAGGCGGAAGCAGGTGGCGTCCACCGAGGCGACATGATCGGCCCAGAATGCCGGCCAACCGCCCGAGGCCGTCTGCCCGTACTCGGCATCGGTCAGCACCGACTCGTCCGGCATGATGCCCGCCCGAAGCCACGACAGCCGCGCACGATCCACCGGATCGCCCTTGGCGACCACGAACCCCATCGCGGCGTCGATGTCGACCACGGGCCGTAACGCTAGCGGCCCGAGAAAGATCAGTACAGCGGCAACGACGGATCGATCTGCTTCACCCAGGCGACCACGCCACCGTGGACGTGTACCGCGTCGCGGAACCCGGCCGCCTTCAACGCCGCCAGCGCCTCCGCGGACCGCACTCCGGTCTTGCAGTGCAGCACGATCTGGCGATCCTGAGGCAGCGACGCGAGTGCCTCGCCGGACAGGATGTCGCCTTTCGGGATCAGTACCGAGCCCGGGATGCGTACGATCTCGTACTCCGCCGGCTCCCGCACGTCGACGAGCAGGAAGTCCTTGCCCGCGGTCCGCCAGTCGGCCAGCTCGGTCACGGTGATCGTGGAGTCCGCCGCCGCCTCGGCCGCCTCGGCCGAGATCGTGCCGCAGAAGTCGTCGTAGTCGATCAGCTCGGTCACTGTCGGGTTCTCCCCGCAGACCGCGCACGCGGGATCCTTGTGCACCTTGATGGTCCGGTACGACATCTCCAGCGCGTCGTACACCATGAGCCGGCCCACCAGCGGCTCCCCGATGCCGGTGAGCAGCTTGATGGCCTCGGTCACCTGGATCGAGCCGATCGAGGCGCACAGCACACCCAGCACCCCGCCCTCGGCGCAGGACGGCACCATGCCGGGCGGCGGCGGCTCGGGATACAGGCACCGGTAGCACGGGCCCTGCGCGGCCCAGAACACCGACGCCTGGCCGTCGAAGCGGTAGATGGAGCCCCACACGTACGGCTTGCCGAGCAGCACGCACGCGTCGTTGACCAGGTACCGCGTGGCGAAGTTGTCGGTGCCGTCGACGATCAGGTCGTACTGGCCGAAGATGTCGAAGACGTTGTCCCGGTCCAGCGCGGTGTTGTGGATCACCACGTTGACCAGCGGGTTGATCTCGCGGATCGACGCGGCGGCCGACTCGGCCTTGGACCGGCCGATGTCGGAGACACCGTGGATCACCTGGCGCTGCAGGTTGGACTCGTCGACGGTGTCGAAGTCCACGATGCCGAGCGTGCCGACACCGGCCGCGGCGAGGTACATCAGCGCGGGCGAGCCGAGCCCGCCGGCGCCCACACACAGCACGCGCGCGTTCTTAAGCCGCTTCTGCCCGGCGGTCGCGACGTCCGGGATGATCAGGTGGCGGGAATAGCGGCGGATCTCCTCGACCGACAGGTCAGCGGCGGGCTCCACCAGCGGTGGCAACGACACGGGTCTACTCCTCGACGAAAGAGGCAACCCCGCTATTGTTGCGCGCCGCCGAGCTCACCCACCATGACAGAGACCACGCTCACGCTACCGGCGCGCCGGAATAGCGACGCCCGTCGACGTACGGCCACCCGTTCGCCACGCACCCCTTCAGCCCCAGCGTCTGCTGCTGCATCACCGGTGCCGGCCGCCCTGGACCGGGACACGCCTCGTGGCCGTAGCCGAGCTGATGGCCGACCTCGTGGTTCAGCGCGTAGGCCCGGTAGACCGCGAGCGAGGCGCCGTAGCCGGGTACCGCGAGCGTCCACCGCGCCAGGTTGATGATCACCTGACCGGGCAGCCGGCAGGACGTGTACCCGTTCGTATCGAGCCCGCCAGCCGCGCACATCCGCGCCGACGTGGCCGGCGTGGCCAGGTAGATCGTGAACTCGGCGCTGGCGTTGCGCGGTACCCGCTGGAACCGCAGCTGCCCGCTCGCGATCCAGCTCCGCGGGTCGCCGAGCACCGCGTCGGCCGCCGCCGCGAACTCCGCCGCGGCTGCCGCGGTACCGTCCTCCACCGCTATCCGGAACCGGCGCAGTGCTCCCGCCGTACCCAGGACCGAGCCCTGGCCATCCGCGTAGCGGAACGTGCCCGACCCCCTCGTGGCCGGCGGCGTCGGGCTGGGTTGTGCTCTGGTGGGCGCGGACTGCGGCAGCAGCGTCGCGGGCGGCGGCACCCGCAGCGCGATCCCCGCGGCGGCCGGCCGCGTCGGGCGCGGCGCGCTTCCCCGAGCCAGATCCACTCCGACGAGTACGGCGGCCGCCAGCACCAGCGCCAGGACGGCACTACGGCGTCGGCGCAGCCGCGCCCGGGCTCTGGCGCGCCCACGCGGGATGCTGACGGGGGCCATCACACGAGACATTGCCCGGACAGACTAACTACGCTGTGCTGACTATGGCGCCTGGACCTTCCGGTCGGCGCAGATCCAGCCCAAGAAACTACGCGGTGCTGACTCTGGCGCCTGGACCTTCCGGTCGGCGCAGATCCAGCCCAAGAAACTACGCGGTGCTGACTCTGGCGCCTGGACCTTCGGTCGGCGCAGATCCAGCCCAAGAACCTATGCAGACGGCCCCCGGTAGCGTCGGCCGTTCAGATACGGCCACGGATTCACCGTGCACCCCTTCAGGCCGAGCGTCTGCTGTTGCATCACCGGCGCCAACTGGCCTGCCCCGGGACAGCGCTCGTGGCCGTTACCCAGCTCGTGGCCGACTTCGTGGTTGACGACGTACCGCCGGTAGAGGTCCAGCGGGACCTGCTTGCTGACCATCTCGGACGTGGAGCTCATCCAGCGGTTGAGGTTGATGATGACCTTGCCCGTCGCCCGGCACGAGCTGTACGGCGCACCGCCGATCCGGATGTTCACTCCGCCGGCGAGGCACAGCCGGTATGCCGTCTCGCCGGTCGCCAGGTAGATCGTGAACTGGTAGTTCGCGCCGTTCGGCACCCGCTGGAAGCGGACCTGCCTCCCGCCGATCCAGCTCCGCGGATCGCCGAGCGCGGCGTCCACGAAGTCGGCGAACGACGCGATATCGGTGCCGTAGCCCAGCGACTCGACGCCGGACTCGATGGCGATGCGGAAACGCCGCAACGTGCCCGCGGTGCCGAGCACCGGGCCTTGCGTCATGGCGTATCCCCACGTGCCCGGGCCGGACTTCGGGTAGCTGATCGGCACGGCGTACAGCGGGGTCGGGCTGGCACTCGGCGTGGGGCTGGGCGTCGGCTCAGCGCTCGGTGTCGGTGACGGCGCTTCCGACGAAGGCGCCGCCGAGACCGGACGCGCCGCCGGCGCGGTGATCCCGCGGCGCACCAGCTCCGCACCGACCGCGACGAGCGGGATCAGCAGGATCGCAAAGATGATTCGGGTACGCCGATGGCGCTGGCGGCGCCGCGCGCGTTGCTGGTCGTCGCGAGAGCGGCGCGGTGCGGGCACCTGGTATGCGGGAGACGAGCGACGGGTGCTGGGCATCGGGCCTTAGCCTGCCACGGCACCCCTTTACTTCGCGACGCGGCGGGTGCGGTTGGCCTCGTCCAGGAGTCCGAGAACGGCTTCGGCTACCGACAGTGGTACTTCCATCTGCGCCACGTGGCCGACACCGTCGAGCATGAGCAGCCAACTGTCCGGGACCGCCCGGGCGACCTGTTCGGCAACCCGTACGTCCACGAGCCGGTCCTCGCGTCCACCGATCACGAGGGTCGGAGCCTTGACCGCACGGGCGAGGCGCCATAGCGAGTTGCTGCCGGGCAGGTACGCCCGCAGGAAGCTGCCCACGATGCCGCGCAGGGTCCGCACGTACGCGTCGGCGTAGTGCGGCACCGTGTACCGCAGCTTCGCCTCCTCGACGGCCTCCTCCAGCCGTTGCGGATGCAGCCGGGTGGTGTCGGCGAAGCAAGCCTCGAGCACCATGCGGGCCAGCTCGCTCGGCGGTATCTGCGCCAGCCGGCGTGACGCCAGCCAATCGGCCCGCGGCAGCGCCAGCAGCGGCAGCAGCCGGCCCTGCACCGAGCGGCGCGGGTCCAGGAACGGCATGGCCGGCGAGATGAGCGTGAGCGTTCGTACGAGATCCGGCCGCGTCGCGGCTACCCGCACCGAGATCGACCCGCCCAGCGAATTGCCGAACAGATGTACCGGACCGCGGTATGCGTACTCGATCCACCTGATGATCCGGTCGGCGAACGCGGCCACGGAGTAGCTGCGCGCCGGGTCGCTGTGCCCGAAGCCCGGTAGGTCGACCGCCTGTCCGTCGAGCCGGTGGGCGAGCAGGTCCGCTAGATCCGTCCAGTTTTGGGATGATCCGCCGAGCCCATGTACGTACAGGGCTGGTTGCGCCCCCAGTGTGGTTGCTGGCGTATCCCGTACATAGGTCACCGCACCGTCGAGCAGGACTCCACGACCGGGCCACGGAGGTACGAGCTGGTTGGGAGCTGCGACGACGTCGACGACTGCGTCCCTCATCTAACAATTGTGCCCAGCGCGGACTGTCGTTATGTCAACAATGCCTCGATCCGACGGTTGACCGCGGAGAGCGTAGCCCGCACGATCGCCTGCCTCGGATCGCCCGCGACCAGCGCGGATCCGGCCAACTGCTCCACCCAGCCGCCGCAGACAAGCAGGATCACAACAACAGCAACCTCGCAGGTGCCGAAGGGGACAACCGACGCATGCTCGACAAAACACCGCCCTTTGCTCGCCCCGGTGCTCTCGGCGACCAGCAGTAGGTCGATCGCGTTCGCCGCCGCCACCGCGGCCAGGCGCAACACGTACCCGTCGACCGCCGGTCCCTTCGCCTCGCCGACCGCCTGCCGCTCGGCGACCCCGAGCCGGACCTCGACCGTCGAGTCGAGCCCGAACGTCGAGACCTGAACGTGGTCGAGCAGGATCCGCACCCCTTCCCCGGTGCGGGGCAACGGCGGGACGGCGGTGGACTCGGTGCGCGGCTCCACCGTGGCGCGACCCCTGGCGGTCGACCGCTCGAAGTCGGCTTGCGGCTGCGGACGCGGACTGTCGTAGCCGGTCGCCGGGCGCCGGCGGCCCTGGTACACGCCGTCGGCGAGCCGGACCGGAATGCGGTCCTGAGTGCCCGTACGGCTGCCCAGTGCGGCGGCGAGCCCGAGGCGTTCCTTGAGCAGCCGGGCCACCTCGCGGCTGACCAGACCGGCGTCGGCGCCATCGGCCAGGTCCAGCCGGAGGCTGTGTACGCCGCCCGGGTTGGTACGCAGTTCGGCGTCGCGGACCCCGTACACCCCCCGCACCGCGGCGAGCACCGCCCCCACGTCGAGGCTCTCCCGGCGCACGGGACGGTCGGTGGGCTCCTCGTGTCGCAGGTACGTGGCGATGCGCGCCAGTTCGCCCGCCTCGGCCCGCTCCTCGACATCCTCAGTGACCGGTTCGGGCAGCGTGGGTACGTCCGGCTCGGCCGGTACCCGTTGCGGCAACGCGTCCGCCCACGGAGCCGGCTCGGCGTCAGCGTCCTCGCTGTGCTGGACCACCGCGCTGTGCTGGAAGCCGTTGACCCGGCTGTACGCCGGCAGGCCACCGGGTGGCGTGGCGGCGTACGCGTCCGGCTCGCCGAATGGTGGCCCAGACACCGGAGGGATCGTCGGCAGCGGCGGTGCTGCGGCCGGCACGTGTTCCGAGGCGTGTTGCGGCGCCACGTGTTCCGGCGCGTGTTGCGGCGGCACGTGTTGTGGCGGCAGCGGCGGTACCGCGTACTGCTGCGGCACATGCGGCGGCGCGGACACCTGGCTGGGCGCGACCTGGCTCGGACTCGGTGACACCGGGCTCGGCGCCCATGGTTCGGGATCGGCGATCGGCGGCGGTGGTGGGGGCGCGAGCGGTGCCAGCAGATCGGCGTAGCGGTGCCCGTACGCCTCCAGACTCGGCTCCGGCCGTTGGGGAGCGACGGTGCGCCACCCGGACAGCGGTGATCCGGGGACCGCCGGCTCGGCGGGCGGTTCCAGGGCTGCTCCGGCGTTGGACCAGGAGCCGGTCGACTCGGCTTCGTTACGCCGAGGAAGCGGGCTACGGAACGATCCGGGCGCGTCGTCCGGCACGGCAGACCCGGCGTTCGCATACGCCCAGCCGCGCAGGCGGGGTTCGTTGCGATCGCCCGAGCCGTTGCCGTTGGCACCCGGCGGTGGCCCGTCGGGTTGCCCTGTTTCGTCCACCGTGCGCTCCTCGGTCGTCCATGGGAAGGCTACCGTGTGCAGGAGACGCCGATAAGTTGCAACCGCGGGGGAATATTCTCCCTACCAGGAGGTGGGAATGTCTTCGGCGGCGAACTCGGCCTCTCACGACGAGCCCAGCTCGGTGCGTCTGACGCCGCACCGGGACCCGGACCGGTCGTCATCGGGCCGGCCGACGCGGCTACCGCGGTCGGCCCGGCGCAAGCAGCTGCTCGCCGCCGCACAGGACGTGTTCGTCGCCCACGGCTACCACGCCGCCGCGATGGATGACATCGCCGAGCGCGCCGGTGTCTCCAAACCAGTGCTGTACCAACACTTCCCGGGCAAGCTCGAGCTCTACCTCGCATTGCTCGACACCCATTGCGACGCACTGGTCGAGAAGGTACGCGCGGAAATGGCCGCCACCACCGATAACAAGGAGCGCGTGCGTGGCGCGACGCGAGCATATTTCGACTTCGTCGACCACGAGAGCGAGGCGTTCCGGCTCGTGTTCGAGTCGGATCTGCGCAACGAACCCGCGGTACGGGAACGGGTCGCCCGGGTCGAGCGCGGCTGCATCGAGGCGATCAGTGAAACCATCATGGCGGACACCGGGGTGAGCCCGGCAATGGCCGAGCTGCTCGCCTCCGGGCTGGTCGGTGCCGCCGAGGCGGCGGCCCGGTTCTGGCTGGAGGGCGGCCGCAAGGTGGCCAAGTCGGAAGCCGAGGGGTTGGTCGCGGCACTCAACTGGCGCGGCATCGCCGGCTTCCCGCTGCACGGCGCCGAGCCCGACGTCGGCTAGCCTGGCACGCGGCAGGTTCTGGCCACATCCTCGAGGAGGTTCGGTGGAGGTCAAGATCGGCATTCAGTTCGCGCCGCGCGAACTGGTGCTCGACAGCGCTCAAACGCCAGCCGAGGTCGCCGACGCGGTGACCGATGCGCTCGCCTCCGACTCCCGCATCCTCTCGCTGGTCGACGAGCGTGGCCGGCGGGTGATCGTACCGGTCGACAAGCTCGCCTACGTCGAGATCGCCGAGTCGCCCCGCCCTGTGGGCTTCACCGCCAGTTAGTTGTTCAAGCCGAGCGCGGCCATCCGCGTCGTGTGGGCGGTCGTCAACCGCTTGAGCAGAGCCTGTACGCCAGCTTGGTCGCCGGTGCCCTCCACGATCAGCATGGCCAGCGCCGGCCGGTCCACGGCGACCCGCTGAGCCTGCGAGAGCCCCTCGCCGACCAATCGCCGGGCCCACATCGACAGCCGGTTGGCCACGGCCGGGTCCGCCTCGATCGCGCGCTTGATCTCGGCGCAGGCGAAGTCGTCGTACCGCGTGTCGTGCAGCACGTCGAGCACCAGTTGCCGGTCCGGCGCGCTGAGAAACGCCGCCACCTCGCGGAAGAAGTCGTCGGCAATGCCGTCACCGACATACGCCTTGGTCAGCGCCTCGAGCCAGTCCCGCGGCTCGGTCTGGTCGTGGAACTCGTGCAGCGGCGTGACGAAGGGCCCCATCGCTACCTCGGGATCCACGCCGAGCTCGGTGAGGCGCGCCGAGAGCCGCGCGTAGTTGGCGATCTCCACGCCGGCCATGCTGGACAGCGCGGCGCGCCGCTGCAGATCCGGCGCGAGCCGGGCGTCGTTGGCCATCCGATCGAACGCGAGCAGCTCGCCGTAGGCCAGCATGCCCAGCAGGTCGATGACGGCTCGTGTGGACACGCCCGCAGGTTACCGGAAGTGCGAACCTTCCCACTCGATTCGCCGTGCCGCCCGTCGTCTGAGTACCATGGTCGAGTTACCGCGGGCGCTCATCGCATTTGTGGCGCGCCCGCGATGCGTGCGGCCCGTGATCGTGCACCATGATCGCGTGCGGCCCACGCCACAGACCATGGGCGCCCTCAGGATGCGAAGCGGGGCGCAGACGAGAGGGCACCCCTGAAGTACATGAGTACCTTTGCAGAACTCGGCGCACGCGCGGAAACCGTGGCAGCGCTCACCACAGCCGGAATCACTCACGCATTCGCCATCCAGGAATACGCACTTCCCATCGGGCTCCGCGGAGCCGACCTGATCGGCCAGGCACCGACCGGTACCGGAAAGACGCTCGGGTTCGGCGTGCCGCTCATCGACCGCGTACTCGCGCCGGCCGAAGGTGGCGACGGACGCCCACAGGCGCTCGTAGTTGTCCCCACCCGCGAGCTCGGCCTGCAGGTCGCCAAGGATCTGGCGCTCGCCGGCCGGACCCGCGGCATCCGCGTGCTGCCGATCTACGGCGGCGTCGCCTACGAGCCTCAGGTCGACACGCTGCGTACCGGCGTGGAGATCCTGGTCGGTACCCCCGGCCGGCTGCTCGACCTGGCCAAGGGCAAGCATCTCAAGCTCGACCGGATCCGCGCGCTCGTGCTCGACGAGGCCGACCGCATGCTGGACCTCGGCTTCCTCGACGACGTCGAGAAGATCCTGGCGATGCTGCCGGAGGACCGGCAGACCATGCTCTTCTCGGCCACGATGCCGGATCCGATCGTGGCGCTGGCGCGCCGGTTCATGCGCCAGCCGATTACGGTCCGTGCCGGCCATTCCGCCGACGCCGACGCCGCGGCACTGACCCGCCAGGTGATTTACCGCACACACTCGCTGAACAAGGCCGAGCTGGTCGCGCGGATTCTCCAGGCCGAGGGCCGGACCCTCACGATGATCTTCACGCGTACCAAACGCGCCGCCGACCGCCTCGCCGAAGACCTCGACTTCCGCGGGTTCGCGGTGGCCGCGGTGCACGGCGACCTCGGCCAGAGCGCGCGCGAGCGCGCCCTGCGCGCGTTCCGCAACGGCAAGGTCGACGTGCTCGTGGCTACCGACGTCGCAGCCCGCGGTCTGGACGTCAGCGGCGTCAGCCACGTCATCAACTACGACTGCCCGGAGGACGTCGACGCCTACGTGCACCGCATCGGGCGCACCGGCCGCGCCGGCGCCACCGGCATAGCGGTCACGTTCGTCGACTGGGATGACATGCCCCGCTGGGTGCTCATCGACAAGTCGCTCGAGCTGGGCACGCCGTCGCCGCCGGAGACCTACCACACGTCCCCCCATCTCTACTCCGACCTCGGCATCCCGACCGACGTCGGCAGCACGCTGCCGAGCGCGCAGCGCTCACGCGCCGGTCTCGCCGCCGAGGTCGAGGAGGACCTGGGTGGCGGCCGCCGCCGAGCTCCGGGCCGCGGCGCACCGCGCGCCCATCGCCGGTCCCGCTCGTCGGGCGGCGGTACGCCGGAAGCCCCGTCCCCGGCCGATCCCGAAGCCGCGCCCCGCGCCTCCCGCCAGCGTCGCCGCCGCCGGCTCAGCGAGCCGGAGTCCACTGTGGACGCCGCAGTCGAGCCGACCGCGCCGAAATCCCGCCGGCGACGCCGCAACAACCGCGGTCAAACCGGTAGCCCAGTAGCCGAATGAGCTTGATCTCCCGTTAGATGGGAGATAAAGTTCAGTTATGCGGAGCGAAGCGCCGCCGTTACTTCCGATCTTCAGGTCCCAGCACCAGGCGGACCTGCTCACGGTCCTGTTGCTCCACCCGGATCGGGATTACACCGTTGCCGAGCTGGCCCGGGCGCTCGATGTCCCGTTGTCCACCCTGCATCGGGAGGCTCAGCGCCTCATCGAGGCGGAGCTGATCGTCACCCGGGTGGTGGGACGAGCGCGGCTGCTGCGAGCCAATACGGACAACCGCCTGATCGGACCGCTCACCCAGCTTCTGATCGTTACCTTCGGACCCCATACCGTCATCGGTGACGAATTCGCCGACATCGATGGCGTCGAGAGTCTGGTCATTTACGGCTCGTGGGCCGCGCGCTATCTCGGCGAACCAGGGCCGCCCCCTCGAGACGTCGACGTCCTGGTGATCGGGTGGCCGGATCGATCCGAAGTCTTCGAGGCCGCCGAGAGGGCCCAAGAGCGGCTCGGCCTCCCGGTCAACCCGAAGATATTCAGCCCTGAGCGATGGACTGAGGGTCGGGACGCGTTGGCTCGCCAGATTCGCTCGGCGCCGATCGTGCCATTGCGGGCAGCATGAACGGCTGGCAGAAGGGCTCCGAGTCCATCGAGCGCATGCTGGCCGCGGGCGAATTGCAGAGCATCGACGGAAGTGCTGCCGACGGTCAGCCCTGGCTCGACAAGGCGAAGCGCACGCTTCGTACCGCAGGTGTCGTCGCGAATGACGACCGCGCGCGCTCAATTCGGCGATGTGTTCCGGCGGTTCCGTATGCTCCGCATCCGCAGAAATGAGCTCGAGTACCCAACCATGCCGGACGAGTTCGTGGAACCGGCCGAGGCTGCCGACGCGATCACCTATGCCGATGAGATAGTGGCTACCGCGGAGAAGCTCCTGCCACATCTCGGCTTCTTCCGATCTCCGACGACGGGGAGGGGTTCATGACCACCTCGGTGGTACTCGATTAGCGATACGGCGACGCTCGTCGCGCTGACCCGGCGGTACTCGTTCGGGGATGTGGCCGCGCTCGCTGGCGGTGACGCACGGATCGCGCAGCTGTGTGCGTTCGGGCAGCGCCTGCTCGACCTCGATGCCGAGGACTTCGGTACCGACGCCGTACCCGATGCGTTTCGCGAACGAGCCGTGGCCTGCCGGATGCCGCAGGCCGCCACCGAGCCTGACCGGGGTGCGCTCGGCTCGCTGCGGCCGGCGTACTCGTTGCTCCTCGAAGTCATCGATGCCCGCTGGCGCCGGCGGGAGATGGCCGCGCTGGTCGCGACCGTCCACATCACCAGCGAGTACGCCCCGTTGCTCGCTTGGGAGCCGGTGCTCGGCCACGCCGGTGATCCGGCCTTGCTGGCAATGGCGGTCGGCGGCCGGGCCAGCCGGTGGGGTCACCTCGACGCCGACCCGCACGAGTGCCCGCACAGCAAGGCGGACCGGTCCGCGGCCAAGCACGTCCTGCACGTCGCCCACGAGCCGCCCACCGGCTGGCAGTCCTATTTGGACCGTCAGCACAGCAATACGGCGCATGCCCTCGCGATCTGCGCCGCAGAGTGTCCCCATCCGTGTTCGGTCGTCACCAGACTGTCCACAGAGGACTTACAAAGGGTGACCGCCGGCTGCCGGCTCGCACTGGCGTACGCCGACAGCGCGATCGTCCGGTTACGCCACTCAGCGCCGGTGGGGCACGGGTTCGGCGTACCGTCCGCGGACGAGGTGACCGAAGCATGGCGGCGTACCCGGGAAGGGTTGGCCCGCCTCGACCGCGCCGTGCTGGCGGAGGACGGGTTCCCGTTGCCCGGCCTCCCCGGCCTGTTCAGCGCGCTCGCCCGGCGGCCCGTCGCGGCCGGCACGCTGCTCGCGGACACCGCTGACGCGATCGTCGCCGCGCTGGATGGCTGACCCGCGACTACCCTTGCGGACAAGGGAGGGATGGCATGTTCGACCCACGCAGAGTCCGCCGTCAGATCGAGGAAGCTCGACGAGCCGCCAGCGGTCGCCGCTGGCCTGCCACGTTCGCCGACCGGCTCACCGCACCGCTACCCAGAGCCAGGGACGTGTTACGGATGATGCGCCAGTGGCCCCCGCGCGCCCAGTTGCTGGCGGACGCCGACCAGGTACCGGTGCACCGCCAGGCGGAGCTGCCGCGGGTGGGCCTCGACCAGACCGCGGTGACCTGGGTTGGCCACGCGACGTATGTGGTACAGATCGGTGGTCTGATCGTCCTCACCGACCCGGTCTGGTCGCGCAGGATTCCCGGCGTCTCGGCGCGGTACACGCCTGTGGGCCTGGATTGGGACGCATTGCCCCGCGTCGATGCCGTCGTCATCAGCCACAACCACTACGACCACCTGGACGCCCCGACGATCCGGCGGTTGCCGCGCGGGACCCCGTTGCTGGTACCGGGTGGGCTCGGCTGGTGGTTCCGCCGCCGCGGGTTCCGCGACGTGACGGAACTGGACTGGTACGAGTCGACCGCCATCGAGGATGTGCGGTTCGAGTTCGTACCGGCGCACCACTGGAGCCGCCGTACCCTGACCGACTCCTGCCGCAGCCTCTGGGGCGGTTGGATGTTTACCGCGCCCGACGGCACGAAGGTGTATTTCGCCGGCGACACCGGGTACGGCCACTTCTTCGACGAGATCGGCCGGCGTCACCCGGGCATCGACCTCGCTCTGCTGCCGGTCGGTGCGTACGAACCGAACTGGTTCATGAAGCCCGTACACATGAGCCCGCCGGAGGCCGTGCGGGCATGCGCGGACCTCGGCGCGCGCCGGATGGCTACGATGCACTGGGGCACGTTCCTGCTCTCCGCGGAACCGTTGCTGGCGCCCGTGATCCGGGCCCGCGAGGCGTGGGAGGAGGCGGGCCGTGCCCGGGAGGATCTCTGGGACCTTGCCATTGGCGAGACCAGGATCCTTCCATGATCACAGTGTACGGCGATCTCGCGTGCCCCTTCGCGACCCTGACTCTGTACGGCTTGCGCGCCGCACGGCAGCGACTGGGCCTGGATGTGGCGTTCGACATCCGACCCTTTCCGTTGGAACTAATCAACGAGCGGCCGCATCGGCGGTCGCTCGTCGAGGCCGAGAAGGCCACCCTGCTCGCCGTCGAGCCGGCGCTCGGCTGGCGGCCGTGGCCGTTCGACGAGTGCGCCGGGTGGCCGGTCACCACCCTGCTCCCACTCGCCGCGGTCATGGCAGCGCGGCGACCGGCCGTCGGCGGTCTCGCCGCCAGCGATGCGCTCGATGCCGCTTTGCGCCGGGCGTTCTACGTCGAGGGCCGGTGCATCGCGCTGCTGCACGTGGTCCTCGAGACGGCCCGCGGGTGCCCGGAGGTGAACGCCGACACGCTCGCCGAGGAACTGCGCGCCGGCGTGGGACTGTCCGATGTGGTCGATGCCGCCGCGCCGGACCGGGTGGCCCGCGCCAGCCCGCACATCTTCGGGCCGCGTGGCCGCGAGTGGGTCAACCCCGGCATCGAACTGGACCAGGACACCGATGCCCCCACGGTCACCGACTACGATCCGGGGGTGTACGAACAGATCCTGCTGGCGGCCGCCTGATGTCCGAATCACTCGACGACGCGCTCGGCGAGGTCCGCCGGCTGGTGCTCGCGCCGGACCGGCTGATCCGCGCGATAGCCGCCGGCCGCCGTCGCGGGCAGACTCCTTCGGTGGTACGAGCGGACCTGCGGCCCGTGGCGCTCGAGGCGGGTAAGGCGCTGCAGGTGGTCACGTCCGACGGCACGCGGCCGGTGACCCGCAACGTGCCCTGGGGAGCCGAGGCGGACGACGCGGTCGACGCGCTGCTGGCCGAGCCGTTCGGCAACTGGCACGTCGAGACGGTGGACGCCACCGTGCAGGTACGCGTCACCAAGAAGGGCGCCGCACAGGTGCACCGGGCCGGTGCGGTAGCCGCCGCCGCATCGGGCTCGCACGACCGGCAGAAGGAATGGCTGCTGGACCCGGGCGACCCGCTGTTCGACGTCATCGGGGGCAGCGCGGCAAAGCGCCGCCAGGTGGACGCGTTCCTGCGCGCGCTCGACGCGACGCTCAGCGGCGAGCCGTGGTCAGCGCCGCTCCGGGTGGTCGACCTCGGTTGCGGCAACGCGTACCTGACGTTCGCCGCGTACCGCCACCTGTCCCGTCGCGGTCCGGTCCGGCTCGTCGGCGTGGACGTGCGGGCCGACCAGCGTGAACGGAACACGGCGCTGGCGGCCGAGCTCGGCTGGCAGGACGACGTGCGGTTCGTGGCCGGTACGATCCTCGAAGCCTCCAACGTGGACGGTGCCGATGTCGTACTGGCCCTGCACGCGTGCGACACGGCTACCGACGAGGCGCTGGCCCGGGCGATCCGGTGGCGGGCACCGTACGTGCTCGCGGCACCCTGCTGCCACCACGATATCGCCGCCCAGCTGCGGTCCGCGCCCACCCCGCCGCCGTGGCAGATGGTCACCCGGTACGGCATCCTGCGCGAGCGGTTCGCCGACGTGCTCACCGATGCGCTGCGGGCTGCGCTGCTGCGGCGGTACGGCTACCGGGTGGACGTGGTGGAGTTCGTGGACTCGGTGCACACGCCACGCAACCTGTTGCTGCGCGCCCGGTACACCGCGGCGACGCCGACGCCGGAACAGCGGGCGGAGTACGACGAACTCGTTCAGACCTGGGACGTGACGCCGCGCCTCGCCGAGCTGCTAGCGGACGACTAGCGTGTACTCCGCGGTGTGTACCTTGCCGGCGACCTGGAAGTCGAAGAACATCCGGTAGCGCCCGGCGCTCGGGGCGGCGAGCCAGAACTTCACGGCCCCGCCGAGCAACTGGTCCTCCGGGTGCACGTGCACGTAGCCCAGGTCGCCCTCGCGCAACACCACGAGGTGGCCGTACGCGCCGAGGTACCGCTCGACCTGTGCGGGCACCCGGAACACCAGCGCCTGCGCGGTACCGATGGCCGGCGTACCTTCGAACGTGACCGTCATACCGTCCACAGTGGAGGACCGATCCGGCTCCGGCAGCGCCTTCGGCTGGTACGCCCCGGCGGCTGTCAGGTCCACACCCAAGGTGACCGCCGTGGTTCCGGCCGTGCCGACCGCCGCGAAGTCGGCGTACGCCCGCCAGACCCCGGGCTCGGGCAACCGCAAGTCCACACTCCAGGTGCCGTCCTGCGCCATCGTCGGGTGCAGGTGCTGGTAGCCGGTGAGGTCCCGGCGGACCACCACGAGGTGCATCAGCTTGTCGTGCGCGACCGCGAACGTCGTCACCGGCGCGCGATTCTGCCCGTAGACGCGGAACCGGAACGTCTTCGGCGTACCGGCGACGAACGGAGCGGTGTCGGCCGAGAGCGTGTACCCGCCGGCCGCCACGGCCAGCCCACCGACGTCGGTGGACGTGCTGACCGTCGTACCCCCGTGGCTGTGCCCGTGTGCGTCGGTGGGCGCGCCACCCATCGGCATGCCCGCGGCGGACGTCGTGCCGACCGGCCCGACCGCGCGACCCACCAGGAAGCCGGCGA
>Ga0209382_10005849_pt1 | contig 15888 bp, 18 predicted proteins | sample SoiMetdeltSBSDD5_FD_187599 | JGI IMG/M metagenome (GOLD analysis project Ga0209382, IMG submission 187599) | Bulk soil microbial communities from a Populus tree surrounding site in Tennessee, USA - Soil MetaG P. deltoides SBSDD5 (SPAdes) (version 2) | ecosystem: Environmental > Terrestrial >...
GGATCGCCTCGATGTAGCGCGCCGGCTTGATCGCGAAGCCGGCCAGACCCCGCTCGGCGAGGCCGGGCACCAGCGCGGAGAGCGCTGCGCGCTCGTCGCGCAGCGGGTACGCCGTCGTCAACAGCAGCTGGCCCGGCTTCACCCACGGCAGGATGTCCGGGACCTCCATCACGTTCACCTGGCTGACCAGCCGGTCCAGCCCGGCCGCGCCCGCGACGACCCGCGCCCGCTGCAACGGCGCGAGCTTCAAGGCCTCGCGGAGCGTGACGCCGTCAGCCAGCGTGTCGCCTCACTTCCACCAGCGCCTCATACGTCGCCTGGCCACCGAGGATCGGCAACGCCTCGGCCTGCTCCGGCGTCATGCACGCGTTGTTCGAGGTCAGGCGGTTGACGGCGACCCAGCCATCGCGCATCCAGACTACTCCGGGCGGCACGTCGTCCGTGACGCGGGCCTTCGCCTCAACGGTCGCCCGGTCGTTCACGATCTCGATCGCGTCGCCGTGCCCGATCCCCCGGTCGGTGGCGTCGGTCGGGCTGATCCACAGCTCCGGGCCGGGGTTGACCTTCGCCAGCGAGGGCAGCGCTCGGGCCTCGTCGTAGAAGCCGTGGAACGAGGTGAACGTCCGTCCCTGCTTGAAGACCAGCGGGTAGCGGGCCGCCAGCTCCGGGGCGGTTTCCGGCAGCTCGGAGGGCGGCGCGTAGGCCGGCAGCGGGTCCAGCCCGATTCTCGCTGCCCGCTCGGAGTACAGCTCGATCTTGCCGGACGGCGTCTGGTACCGGTGCTCGGGGTACGCCACGTGCGAGATCTTGCGCTCGTAGCGGCCGTCCGTCTGACGCAGCCGCTCCACGGTCAGCGTGCCGCCGTCCAGGCCGGCCAGCAGCGCGTTCACGCCGCCCTCCTGGCCGTCCCAGGGGAAGATGTCGGACCGGCCGATGCCGTCCGCGACGTCGGAGATGAAGCGGGCGACGGATCGCGTCTCGGCGTACGGATCGAGCGCCTGATCGGTCAGGTAGATGTGGGTCGCCGTGTCCTTCATGCCGACCTCCTCTAGCCAGGAGGTGCCGGGCAGCACGATGTCGGCGTAGCGGCGAGTCGTCTCGGTGTGGAAGAGGTCGTGGCAGACGATCGTGCCGACGCGGTCCAGGCCGGCCGCCAGCCCGTCCGAGTCGGCGAAGCTCGACAGGCTGTTGGTGCCCAGCAGCAGCAGGACTCCGATCCGCCCCTCCCGCATCCCCCGCGCCATCGACGGCATGTGGCTCGGGATGTACTCGCCGGGCGGGCGCTGACGGGCAGCGGTGATGTCGGCCGGGCCTTCGCCGTGGGTGCCGCCCCGATGCCTCGGCCCGAGCCCGCCGCCGGCGATGCCGTACTGGCCGGTGATGGCCGGCAGGCACGAGATCGCCCGGCTCGCCTGCCATCCCCCCTGGTGCTTGAACATCGAGGCGCCGCCCAGGACGATGCTGGCCGGCCGGTTGGTGGCGTACAGCCGCGCGAGCCAGCGGACGGTCTCGGCGTCGAGGCCGGTCACCGCGGCAGTCCAGGCCGGGGTGTACTGCCCGAGCGAGGCCGCGAGCTGGTCGAACCCGACGGTGTGCTCGTCGACGAATGCCCGGTCCTCCAGCCCTTCCTGAACGATCGCGTGCATCATCCCGAGCGCCAGCGCCGCGTCCGTCCCCGGCCGGATCACCAGCATCCGATCGGCGTGGCGGGCGGTCTCGGTGCGGCGGACGTCGATCGCGACGACGGTGGCGCCGCGCTCCTTCGCCCTGACCAGGTGCGGGGCGGTCGTCGGCTGGCTGGCGACGTTGGCGCCCCACATCAGGATCGTCTGCGAGTTCTGGCCGAGGTCTTCCTTGGTGTTGCAGTCGGTCGTGCCGGTCAACTGGAGGCCGTAGCCGCCCAGCGCCCAGCAGACGATCGAGGAGTTCCAGAACTGGAAGCCGCTGAGGTAGCCGAACCGGCGGGCCATCTGCGACCCGACGCCGCTCACCGACGATCCGTGCCCGGTCCAGACCCCGACGCGCTCGCGCCCGGCCTGCTTGATGGCGGTCAGGATCCGGTCCATCGCGTCGTCCCAGGCGATCTCCTCCCAGTCCTCGGATCCCCGCGGGCCGCGCCGGAGCAGCGGCCTCGCCAGCCGCAGCGGGTTGCCCTGGATCTCGTGCGCCGATCGCCCCCGGATGCAGAGGAAGCCGTAGCTGTCCGGGTGGTCGGGATCGCCCTTAACCTCCAGGAGCTTGCCGTCCTGGACCGTGACGAGCATCCCGCAGTACGTCGGGTGGCAGTTCATCGGGCACATCGTGTGGACGGTCCGGGCGGCCGTGCCGGGCCTGGACGGTGAGGCGACCATCGGCTTGCGCACTCCTGGAGTCTGGTGCCCCATTGTACGCGCAAGCCGCAACTTCTGCGCGCGTCCCGATGCGCCGACCCTGCCCGACGGCGATGCCGCCGAATCGGGCATGATGAGGCGATTGGCGAGCCGTCCGCGCCCCTCCGGGCCGTGACGCGCGAGACTGGGAGGGGCCAGTGCGACTCGTCTACCTGTACGGTCCGCCGGGCGTCGGCAAGCTGACCGTCGCCCGCGAGCTGGTCGCCCTGACCGGCTTCAAGCTGCTCCACAACCACCTGACGGTCAACCTGGTCCAGTCGGTCTTCCCGTTCAACTCCGAGCCGTACATCCGGTTGATGCGCCAGTTCCGGCGGGATATGGTCGCCGAGGCCACGCGCTCCGGCGTCGATCTCATCTCCACCGGCGTCTACATCGGCACCTCGGAGCAGCGCGCCGCCATCCAGCACATCGTCGAGCCGGTCTACGCCGGCGGCGGGACCGTCCTGTTCGTCTGCGACCGCGAGACCTGGCTGGCACGAGTGGTGGACGAGTCGCGCCGGGCCGAAGACAAGCTCATGGATCCGGTGCGCGCGGTCGGGATCTTCAACGGCGTCGACCCGTTCGCCGCCATGCCGGTCGAACCGACGTTCCAGCTCGACACGACCTACCTCCCGCCCGCCGAGGCCGCCCTTCGGATCGCGACCCACTGCGCGCGCTCGGGCATGGATGCCTCTCAGCGGCGGGGTCCGTAGCTCTCCGGATCCTGCACCGCCGCGCGACGCTTCGGGCTCCGGGCCAGAGCGTGCTGAAGGGCACGGTCCGCGACGACAGCCTTCCGCTACACTCCCAAGAGCACCCGACCGACGCCCGACGTCGGTCAGCCCGGGAGCGTGAAATGGCAGCAGCAGTCATGTCCACCCACAACGGAGCTTCCGCCTTTGAAGCCAAGGACATGACGCTGCGTGCGAACACTCAACCTCGGCATCCTGGCGCATGTAGACGCCGGTAAGACGAGCCTCACCGAGCGGCTGCTCTACGCGGCCGGCGTGATCGACGCGATCGGCCGCGTCGACGACGGCAGCACCCAGACCGACACCCTCGCGCTCGAACGGCAGCGCGGCATCACCATCAAGGCCGCCGTCGTCTCGTTCACGATCGGCGACCTGACGGTCAACCTGATCGACACCCCCGGCCACCCCGATTTCATCGCCGAGGTCGAAAGGGTGTTGGGCGTGCTCGACGGCGCCGTGCTGGTGATCTCCGCCGTCGAAGGCGTGCAGTCGCAGACCCGCGTCCTGCAGCGCACCCTCCAACGGCTGAACATCCCGACCATCTTCTTCGTCAACAAGCTCGATCGCGCCGGTGCCGACCCCGAGCGGGTGCTGGCGAGCATGGCCGAGCGGCTGACGTCGGCCGTCGTCGCAATGGGCTCGACAGGCGAGCCTGGCACCCGCGCCGCGGCGTTCGTCCCATTCGGCCCGGACGACGCGGCGTTCACCGCGCGCCTGGCCGAGCTGCTGGCCGAGCACGACGAGGCGCTGCTGGCCGCCTACGTCGACGACCCGGCCTCGGTCACCTACGGCCGGCTGCGGGAGGCCCTGGCGGCGCAGGCCCGGCGGGCACTCGTCCACTCCGTCTTCTACGGCTCGGCGATCACCGGCGCCGGGGTGGACGCCCTGACGGCCGGCATCGCCGAGCTGCTCCCCGCGACTGAGGGCGACGCCGACAGCCCGCCCTCGGGCACCGTCTTCAAGGTCGAGCGCGGCCCGGCCGGCGAGAAGGTCGCCTACCTGCGGCTCTTCTCGGGCACGGTCCGTGTGCGCGATCGGCTCCGCTTCCGCCGGAGGGATCGGCACGCCGACGCCCACGAGGTCGAGCCGAAGGTGACGGCGATCCGCGCGTTCGAGCGCGGCGCGGCCGTCCAGCGCGCCTCGGTCGCCGCCGGGCAGATCGCGCAGCTCTGGGGACTGGCCGATGTCCGGATCGGCGACGTCCTCGGCGCCCCGCGCACCGCGTCGGACGGCCACCACTTCGCCCCACCGACCCTGGAGTCGGTCGTCGTGCCGCGCCACCCGGCCGAGAAGAGCGCTCTCCACGCGGCGTTAGCGCAACTCGCCGACCAGGACCCGCTGATCGACCTGCGCCTGGACGACACCCGCCACGAGATCGCCGTTTCGCTCTACGGCGAGGTCCAGAAGGAGGTGATCCAGGCGACGCTCGCGACCGAGTACGGCCTGGAGGTCGACTTCCGCGCGACCACCACCATCTGCGTCGAGCGACCGGTCGGCAGCGGCGCGGCCGTCGAGTACCTCGGCGAGGCCGGCAACCCGTTTCGCGCCACCCTCGGGCTGCGCGTAGATCCGGCGCCGATCGACGGCGGCCTGGAGCTCCGCCTCGAGGCCAACCTCGCGACGATTCCCCTCTACGTCTACAAGTCGGTCGAGGAGTTCCGGCGGGTAATGAGCGAGACCGTGCGCGAGACGCTGAAGGAGGGCCTCCGCGGCTGGCGGGTGACCGATTGCGTCGTCACGCTCACGCACGCCGGCTACGTCTCCCCGAGCACCACGGCCGGCGACTTCCGCAAGCTGACGCCGCTGGTCCTGATGCGCGCGCTGGAGCAGGCCGGCACCGTGGTCTGCGAGCCGATCCACCGCTTCCGCCTGGAGGCCCCGGCCGACGCGTTCGGCGTGCTGGCGCCGATCCTCGTTCGGCTGCGCGCCGTCCCGAAGACCCAGGAGTCGCGCGGGGCGTCGTACGTGTTGGAAGGTGCGATCCCGGCCGCACGGGTCCACGAGCTGCAGCAGCGTGTCCCGGGGCTGACGCGCGGCGAAGGCGTGCTGGAGTGCGCCTTCGAGCGCTACGAGCCGGTCTCGGGCACGTTCCCGACGCGGCCCCGGACGGACCTCAACCCACTCAACCGCAAGGAGTACCTGCTGCACGCCAACCGGCGCGCGTAGCCAGGTTGTCTGGGAGCAGGAGAAAGTTCGGGCTGCCGTCGCCCGTTCCGTCGCAGGACTGATCCAGGGAGGACGAGGAAGGATGTCCGATGAGACATCGTCGGCGATTATCGGGTTGCGCGCCACGCTTCGGCGGCAGCCTGGCCGATCAGGATCATCATCCCGACCACGGGGAAGAACAGCATGTCGTCTTCATCGACGCCCGGGGGCAGGTTTCCCGTGAAGGTGAACGTCGTGCTCCCCGTCTCGAACCAGGCGATGAGATTTCTCCCCATCGCCCAGAAGATCGGGTAACCGCCACTAATGCACGAGCCGCTGAGCCCAGCCGCGGCGAAGACGGCACGATTCATGTCCGCCGGCGTCAGGCGCCTTCGTCGGTTAAGTCGCACTGCGATAATCGCCAGGTAAAACGCGACGATTCCACAGGCAACCAGCAGGGCCAGCGTCATGCAGCGTGCAGTTACGCCGCGTGATCGGACGCAGTCGCCTCGGTGCGGCGCTCAAACAGGTACCCAAGCGCCGCGCCTAGAGCCGCGCCGGCCAGCGCCGGAACCAGCCCGAAGCCAGCCAGGAGCGCGCCACCCCCGAGGGCACCGCCCGTCATCGTCCTCTGGATCTGGCGGCCCCGTTCGTCAGATCCGTCGGATGCGCCATCCCTGCCTCGTGCTCGCGTGTGGCTTCCTTCCGAGAGCGCCTGGCTCTTCGCTCGCGACAGGGTCCGCGCCGAACGCCGCGATCCGACCGCTACGCGCCTCGCTGCTGCCATTGCGTATCCTCCGGCCGGAATCACAGGATCGCGACATGCCCATCATAGCGCAGATAGGAAGAACAGGCCCGTCTTGATCCCAGGGAGCGAACGCGCCACGAATCTCGATGTAGTCAGTCACGCATCGCTTTTCGCCCGGTGAGCGTCAGCGGCCGGGGTGGTGTCGCCTGACCGCCCGGCCGTGCGCCTCGGCGAGCAGCGGCTTGACCCGCTCGAACGTCGCGGTGCTCGGGGTCAGCACGCAGACCCAGAACTGTTGACCGTAGACCGGGTGGGGCATGATCGTATCGAGGGCGGCGAAGTCGTACGCGGCCTCGGCGACCTCCGCCCTGGCGCCGAACAGCCCCTCGCACGTCCGTCGGCTCACCCCGACGTTCAGGCGAAACACCCCCGCGCGGTCCAGGTCGGAGAACTGGTCGCACAGGTCGTTCGCCACGATCGTGGCGAATGGGAACCGATGGTCCGGCGGCGTCTCGCCGGGCGGGTTGTAGAAGATGAACGCGTTGCCGTCCGCCTCGACGATGTCGACGCCGTCGAACCTGTCGACGATAGCGCGGCAGATCGCTTCCTGATCCATACGGTGGAATGATACCGAGCGACCCTTCATCCCCCGCGCCGCCCACCTGGAAGTCCGGGACTCCGGCCGGCGTTACGGATGTCGGCCGCTCCGACGACCTCGTGCTGGTCCAGGTCACCCTGAGCGCCGGCCGCTCGACGGAGCAGAATCAGGCGTTCTACGCGCGGCTCGCCGCGTTGCTCCAGGAGGAACCGGGCCTGCGCCCCGAGAATGTGACGATCGTCCTCGTCGAGAACATCCGCGAGAACCGGTCGTTCGGGAACGGCGAGGCGTCGTATGTGGTGCTGCCCCGCGAACGCTGGCGGTAGCCGGACCCGGACACGTAGCGGCGCATTACTTAAGTGATGCCTTGACTATTGACGATTGTGGCCGCCACACTTAAGCACATGCTTCAGCAATCGCAGTCGCTCGACCGTCTCTTCCACGCCCTCGCCGACTCGAATCGCCGGCTCATGGTGGAGCGGCTGAGCCGCGGACCGGCTTCGGTCAGCGAGCTCGCCAGGCCGTTCGCCATCTCGCTGCCGGCCGTGATGCAGCACCTCCAGATCCTGGAGTCCTGCGGCCTCGTCCGATCCGAGAAAGTCGGACGGGTGCGCACCTGCCGCATCGAGCCGAAGGCGCTGAGCCTGGTGGAGCAGTGGATCAGCGAACGGCGATCGACCTGGGAGCGACGCTTCGATCGGCTCGGCGCGATCCTGGCCGAGCAGCCCGAAGCAGGGGATCAGGAGACCACACCATGACCGAGCGGTCCGTCACCCACAGCACCTTCGTGATCGAGCGCACCTACCCGGCCTCGCCAGCGCGCGTGTTCGCCGCCTTCGCCGACCCGGCGATCAAAGATCGCTGGTTCGCCGGGCCCGAGGAGTGGGGCAAGGACGAGCGCGAGATGGACTTCCGGGTGGGTGGCAGCGAAGTGAGCCGGGGCGGTCCTCCGGGCGGCCAGGTCCACACATTCAATGGGCGCTATTACGACATCGTCCCAGATCAGCGGATCGTCTTCACCTACGATCTCCTCCTGGACGAGACCCGGATCTCGGTCTCGCTGGCGACGATCGAGCTGAAGCCGGAAGGGTCCGGCACTCGTTTGATCTTCACCGAGCAGGGAGCGTTCCTCGACGGCTTCGACATTCCGGACCAGCGCGAGCGCGGCTCGGGCGAGCTGCTCGATGCGCTGGGCCGGGAGCTGGAACGGAGCGCCCCGAACACCTAGCCGGAGGAGATCGAGATGAACCGTACGCTGTGGATCGTTCAGGGGCTGCTGGCCGCCCTCTTCCTGTTCGGCGGCTTCGTCAAGCTGACGATGCCGGCCGAGGAGCTGGCGGCGATCTGCAGTCTGCCTGTCCCGTTCGTCCGGTTCATCAGCGTCTGCGAGATCCTTGGCGGGCTGGCGATGCTCCTGCCGGGACTCCTGAAGATCCGCACCGAGCTGACGCCGATCGCCGCCGCCGGTCTGACGATTATCACCCTTGGCGCGACCGGCCTGACGGCAGCCGGTGTCGACGGCGCCGACCCGGCCACCGCCCTCTTCCCGCTGACGGCGGCCGTGCTCTCGGCGTTCGTGGCGTACGGCCGCTGGCGGCTCGCGCCGCTCGGTCGAACGACTGGGCCGGCCGTCGCCCACGCCGCGTCGTAGCCCACCACCGGCGGGCATGGTGGGCTCAATACCTCGATCACGGAGGTCACCATGCTCATCCGCACCCACATCGGCGTCAGCCTCGACGGCTTCGTCGCGACACCCTCCGGCCAGCCGGCCTGGGATTTCCTGCCGACGTTCGGCGCCGGATCGCACGGCTACGCCGAGCTGATGGAGCAGTGCGGCGCCGTCGTGGTCGGCCGCACCAGCTTCGACCAGGGGTTCGAGGACTGGCAGGCCGGCTGGCCCTGGCCGGACAAGCAGGTCTACGTCCTGACCTCGCGCCCGCTCCCGGCGAAGGCGGCCGAGATGGGCATCATCGCCTCGCAGGGCGGCGCGGCGGGACTGGCCGAGCAGATCCGACAGTCTGGCCTGACGAAGGACGTGCAGCTCCTCGGCGGACCCGGCGCGATCCTGGCGTTCCTCGCCGACGGCGTCCTCGACCGACTCGGGATGGTCGTGCTGCCGTTCCTGCTCGGCACCGGCATCCCGCTCTTTCCAAGTCAGCCCGTGGCGTTCTCGCGGGATGCCTGGGCCGCCTCGCAAGCGGCGGGCACGGCAGCCACCGCGCCAGCCTACCCGCTGCTGCCATTGGAACACCACCAGGTTTTCCCGGATGGCGCGGTCCAGCTCGTCTACCTGCCGAGCTGATCCCGCTCCGCCCGGGACGAGTTAGCGGGCTGCCTCGGATTGCATCCGAGGCTACCCCTCGCTAGACTCATGCCCGGAATGAACGCTCGATCTTTTGCCGAGCATCTCGGGTGATGTTGATCGTGATCTTCGACGACCGCGTCGAGCCAGCGGTGGCGGAGCGCTTCCCCGGCCACGAGGTCCGGATCTCCGCCGCCCGCTCCTCCACCGCCGAGGCGTTCGTCGAGCAGGCCCGGGGCGCCCAGGCGATCGGCGTCCGCCGGATCGCCGGGTTCGAGATTGACCGCGCAGTGGTCGAGGCGCTCCCTGACCTCCAGTACCTCCACAAATCCGGCACCGGGACGGACTGGCTGGACCTGCCGGCGCTCAGCGAGCACGGCATCCTGGTCTCCACCAACAACGGCTTCAACGCGGCCTCCGTCGCCGACCACATCGTGCTCCTGGCCCAGCTCTGTCTCCGAGGCACCCTTGAGAAGCTGCTCCAGATGCGCAGCGGCATCGTCAACCGCGTGCCGCCCGCGCACGGCGCCATCGGCATCGATGGGAAGACGGTCGGGATCATCGGCCTCGGCCAGATCGGCACGAACGCCGCGCGGCGGTTCGCCGCGCACGGCGCGAGGATCGTGGCCCACGGCCGCCACCCCCGTGAGGAGCCGACCATCCCCGGCGGCGTGACCTGGCTCCCCCTGGACGACCTCCTCCGAGTCTCGGACGTGGTGGTGCCGTGCGTCCCGCTGGCCCCCGAGACCGAGCAGCTCATCGGTGCCCGCGAGCTCGGGCTGATGAAGCCGACCGCCGTGCTGGTCAACTGCTCGCGCGGCAAGGTGCTGGACGAGCACGCCCTGTACGAGGCGCTCGCCGCCCGTCGGATCCGGGCGGCCGGCCTCGACGTCTTCGAGCAGGATCCCGTCCCGAGCGACAACCCGCTCCTCGCACTCGACAACGTCCTGGCCACGCCCCATATCGCGGGCGCCACGGCCGACCAGGTCTCCGGGCTGGTCGAAAATCTCGAGCTGTTCGCGGCCGGGCGACGGCCCCGGCGCCTGGCGAACCCCGAGATTCTGGATCTCGGCACGGCCCGGGCGAAACACCATCAGACGTCCTGATCTACTCCTTCAGCGACATCTCCTCCGCCAGCTTCCCCATCATGGCGTCGTCGCCGTCGTTTGACCGGTGGGAACCTCGCAGTGCGCGCTCCGGCTCGACGTCGGAGCGGTCCGGCGGCGGTGGGGGCGCCGAGGCCGCGCCAGCTCGACCGGCACTTCGGGCCACCACGCGGTAGCTGAAGGTGGCATCGCTCCCCGGCGGGGCGTCGCCGGTCCTTCGGCCGGGCCGCCGGCCAGCTCCTGCACGTCGAAGCTGTCCCGACGCCGGGCGACCACGGCCAGGCCCCGGACGGACGCGTCGTGTGGCGTCACGACCACGTGGTAGCGGTCGGTCTGCGCCGCGTCGACGAACGCCCGGTCCAACGCGACGGTGGCACGGCCGTTCACCAGCGTCCCGTCCCCGAAGTCCTCGACGGCCGCCCGCGCGGAGGTCGTGCCCGAGGCCCCGAATACCCCGCCCTGCGCGACGATGGTGCCGGTGACGAAGACGTGGCCCTCGAACACTCCGGCCCAGGTCGGCCCCTTGGCATACAGGCCGTACTGGTTGGTTGACTCGGCCCGCACGCCCGGACCGCTCGTGGACGTCCCGTAGATCCCGGCGCTCGTGACCGAGTTGCCCCAGAACCCGAAGCCGTTGCCGGTGCTGCCGCCGAAGACGCCGGCCACCCCGGTCCCGGTCGCGTACACCCCGATCGGCCCCACCCCGTACACGCCGGCGTTGTTAATGGAGGTGCCCTGCACCCCGACCGTGCTCGTGGACGTGCCCAGGATCCCGATGCCGCCGGACGAGGTGCCCCAGACCCCCGCGACCGTGCCGAGGTCTGGCCCGTCCGACGCGGACACCCCCTTCACTCCGTACGTCCCGAAGCTGAGTCCGAGCAGGCCGTAGAGGCCGCCCACCCCCTCGACGCCGATCGACTGGCTCCCGACCGCGCTGCCCGTATCGCCTTCTGGTTGACGTTGTTTTGGAACGCGTACAGCGTGGGCTGGGGGCCGCCCAGTCCGGGCGGGGCTGGCTGCCCGCTGACGGCTGCCAGGGCGATGTTGGTCGAGGTGTTGACGGCCGTCACCCCTGGGACGGCGTTGTTGCTATCTCCGCTGATCGGCGCGGCCTGAGCTACCCGCTCGCCTGCCCGCGTCAGCAGCCCTGCCGTCGCCAGCATCACCCCGGCCAGCAGCCCGCGTCGGCCGCCTCGTCTGGCGACCATCTTGATGCCCGCCCGTACGCCAGCCATCATCGCCCCCTTGCGACCTCGGATCACCCCGCCCTCGGGGCGTCGCGGAAACGGTAGTCGCTCCGTCTGGAAATCGTCAAGTCGGGCTTGCACAAAGTCGGGTTGACACCGCGCGGCGCACCCGGTACGGTGCCGGCCGTCAGAGGTCTGATGATGAAGGAGGCGACAGGACGCCGTGGTCAGCCACGCTGCGACGGATCCGCGCTACGGTTGGGTGCTGGTGGCCGGCGGGATGCTCTCGATCGCGTTCCAGGCCACGATCTTCTTCGCGATGGCGCTCCTGCTCGTCGCCATCCCCGACGATACCGGCTGGTCCCGCGCCACGACCGGCGCCGCGCTCGCGTCGCTCACGTTGGGGAGCGGGGTCTGGGCACCGGTCGTCGGCGCGGCGATCCAGCGCTGGGGGCCACGCGCCACGATGTTCGCGAGTGGCCTCGTCACGGCCGCCGGCCTGGGCGCGCTCGGGCTGGCACGCAGTCCGGAGGAGATCGCCGTCGCGATCCTCCTGCTGATCTCGCCCGGGACGACCGGCATGGGCTCGCTGGCGCACTATACGGTCCTCCAGGAATGGTTTCGGGCGCGGCGGGGCACGGCGCTCTCGGTCGCCGACAGCGGTGCCAGCCTCGGGCTGATGCTGGTCGTGCCGCTCTTCCAGCAGCTGATCGAGCGCGCCGGCTGGCGCTCGGCCTGTCTGACGATGGCGACCGTCTCGGTGGTCCTGGCGGTGGTCAGCCTCGTGATCGAGCGATCGCCCTCGGCACGGCACCCGGCGAGCACGACCTCGGACGGACGGGGCGCCCGCTCGGCCGGTCTGCTCGATCAGCTCCGGAAGCCGCTCGTCTGGCTGATCGGCCTCGGGCTGGCCGCCAGCCGGTTCGCCTTCCAGCTCGTCGCCCTGCACCAGGTGGCGTTCCTGACCGATCAAGGCTTCGATGCCGCGCAGCTGACCTCGGCGTTCGCGCTGACCGGGCTGGCCGGCCTCGCGGGGCGACCAGGCTTCGGCTGGCTCTCCGACCGGATCGGCGCCACGCGCGTCTACGCGATCCTGACCGGCTGCCTGCTCCTGGCGATCGCCAGCCTGGTCGCCGCGGGGCAGGGCGGGCTGGTCCCGGCCCTCTGGGTCTACGCGCTGAGCTTCGGCGCGGCGCTCGGCGTCGGGACGCTGCTGTTCGCCCGCCAGGTCTCCGACGTCGTCGGCAGCCGGAGCTTCGGCAGCGCCCTGGGGTTCGCCTACCTGCTGGGCAGCCTGGGCGGCGCGGCCGGCGCCACGGCCGCCGGCTTCGTCTACGACGCGACCGGGACGTACCTGACGTCGTTCGCCACGGCGGCCCTGATGGCGCTCGTATCGCTCGGCTGCATGATGGCGCTCGGTCGCGGCCTCCGGCGAGCGCCCGGCCCGGCCGAGGAGCCCGAGCCCTCACCGTCGTGAAACGTCGAGCGCCCCCTCGCCCGGTTGCGGGCGAGGGGGCGCTCAGGTTCGCGAGGGCGCTTGGGTCAGGCGGCCTGGGCGAGCACGGCCTGGCGGCGGGCCTGGCGCGGGGCCGTCCGCGAGCGGCCGTACGCCACGAACGCCGCGAGTAGTCCGGTGATCCCGGGGAACAGCGCCGAGACCGGATCGCCGCCGCCCACGCCCATCGCCGTCAGCGTCGTCGCGCCGATCATGATGATGACCAATCCGGAGGCGGCCAGTGGGGTCAGTCCTGGCAGGATCCGCAGCGCCCACGGGAGCACCAGGCCGAGTGCGCCGAGCACCTCGGCGATGGCGATGAAGAGGATGAACGCGGCCGGCAGGCCGATCGAGGCGGCGATCTCGTCGAGTGGCATCGTCAGCTTCGCCACACCGCCGAAGAGGAAGAGCGCCGCGAGCAGGCCCTGAACGATCCACAGTGCGCGGTTCATGATCGATCTCCTTCGTTCGTCCTCTGGCGCCTCAGCGCCGCTTCACCGATCAGGCGTTCAACGCGGCTGTACGGTGGTTCACTGGGACCGATCTGACGGCACGAATTTTCCGGTTCCCGTCATCTCGGACACGCTGCGCACCGCCTGAACGGCTGTGCAGTCGGAGTGAACGCCCCACCGACGAGCACGTGGCCCGCGCAGAGGGACGCGACTCGTGACGAGGAGGCGGCACCATGCGCATCAGCATCGAGATCGAGAAGACCCAGCCGCTCACGGGAGCTGCGTCGTCCGACGGCCACGACCCGGTATCGTTCGTGGGCTGGATGGCACTGCTCAGAGTCGTCGCCGAGCTGACCGAGTCGATGGAGCAGGCGGACGACGCACCGCGAGATCGGGACGAGCGGCCGTCCGTCCAGGTGACGGGAAACGGACATCTGTCATGAACGGTGAACGCGCACGTCGGGCGGGCCGACGCGAGTGGATCGGCCTCGCCGTCCTCACACTGCCCGCCATGCTGATCTCGATGGACCTGACGGTGCTGCACCTGGCCGTGCCGTCGTTGAGCGCCGAGCTCAAGCCCGGCAGCGCCCAGCTGCTCTGGATCGTGGACATCTACGGCTTCATGATCGCCGGGTCGCTCATCACGATGGGCACCCTCGGCGACCGCATCGGCCGGCGCCGGCTGCTGCTGCTCGGCGCCGCCGCGTTCGCCGTCGCCTCGATCCTGGCGGCGTTCTCGACCAGCGCCGAGATGCTGATCGTGACGCGCGCCATACTCGGGGTCGCCGGGGCGACGCTGATGCCGTCGACGATGTCGCTGATCCGCACCATGTTCCCCGAGCCGGGGCAGCGGACTGTCGCCATCGGCATCTGGATCTCCAGCTTCTCGGTGGGCGCCGCCATCGGGCCGCTGGTCGGCGGGCTGCTGCTGGAGTACTTCTGGTGGGGCTCGGCGTTCCTGCTGGCCCTGCCGGTCATGGCGCTGCTGCTCGCGACCGGTCCATTGTTGCTGCCCGAGTATCGCGATCCGAACGCCGGACGGCTGGACCTGCCGAGCGCCGGCCTGTCGCTCGCGAGCGTGCTGCTGGTGATCTTCGGCGTCAAGCGGATCGCTGAGGCCGGCCCGGGTGCCCTGCCGGCCCTCGCCATCCTGGCCGGCCTGGTGGCCGGGGCGCTCTTCCTGGCCCGCCAGCGCGTGCTCGCGGACCCGCTGATCGACACCACGCTGTTCGCCAACCGGGCGTTCAGCGCCTCGCTCGCCACGAACGCGGTCGGCATCTTTGCGCTCTTCGGCGTCTACCTCTTCATCCCGCAGTACTACCAGCTCGTCTCCGGGCTCTCGCCCTTCGAGGCCGGCCTCTGGACGGTGCCCGGGGCGATCGTCTCGATCGCCGGCTCGATGCTGGCGCCGTGGCTGGTGCGCCAGTTCCGGACCGTGACCGTCGTCTGCGCCGGGCTGGCGATCGTGGTGCTCGGCTGCGCGATGCTGACGCTGGTCGATGCGTCCTCGCTGCCGATCGTCGTGCTGGCCTGCGTGGCCATGATGATCGGCTTCGGGCTGGTCGTGACGCTCACCTCGGATCTGATCATCGCCGCCGCCCCCGAGGAGCGGGCCGGGGCCGCCTCGGCGATCTCCGAGACGGGTTCGGAGCTCGGCGGCGCCCTCGGCATCGCCGTCCTCGGCAGCATCGGGACCGCCGTCTACCGCCGCGAGGTCGCCGATGCGATCCCGGCCGGCGTCCCGCCTGAGGCGGCGACGACCGCCCGCGACACCCTCGGCGGCGCCGTCGGGGTGGCCGGTCAGCTCTCCGATCAGCTCGGCGCGGCGCTCCTGGACGCCTCGCGGTCGGCGTTCGTCGACGGGTTCCAGCTCGTCGCCGCGTGCGGCGTCGTCATCATCGTTGGTCTCGTGGCCCTCGCCGCGCTCTGGCTCCGCGAGAGCCCGACCGACGCGGCGCTCTCGGGGCCGGCGCCGGACCACCTGGTCGTCGACTGCGCCTGCGCCCGATAGGGCCGCCCTGGATCACGCGGTCCCGGAAAGGACACGATCATGCCCAGGCCACTGACCGAGCACGAGCGCCAGGCGTTCCTGGCCGACCGTCACGTCGCCACGCTGAGCGTCGCCAGCGACTCCGACCGGCCGCCCCTGACCGTCCCGGTCTGGTACGGCTACCAGCCCGGCGGCCACCTGACCTTCTTCACCGGCTCGCAGGGCCGGAAGGCGCGGAAGTCGCGGCTGATCGAGAAGGCCGGCGTCCTGAGCCTGTCGGTCCAGCACGAGGAGCCGCCCTACAGGTACGTCACCATCGAAGGCACGGTCGTCCGGACCGATCGGCCGCCCTCCGCCGAGCAGCTCCTGGCGATCGTCCGCCGGTACCTGCCGGAGGGGATGGCCCAGGGATTCGTGCGGGAGGAGCTGGGCCGCGCGGACTCCGAGCTGGTGCTGTACACGGTCCGTCCGGACCGCTGGCTCACCTTCGACTTCTCCTGATCGTGACGTCGGCCGGCGCAGAGAGGGTTCCCGGGCAGGCGTGCCTCCGGGAGCCCTTCTCGCACGTCGGCACTATGCCGTGTTGATGCGAGCTCCAGCCCTGGACGTGACCATGTCCGCGTGCTTCAGGTGGACCCTGAGGGTCCGTGCCTGCTCGGCGCTCAGATGATCCCATGACACTAAGAGACTATCTCAGGTAGCTCGATCGCTCCACCCGGTCGCGACCTCACATCTCTCTTCAGC
>Ga0209382_10005850_pt1 | contig 15887 bp, 16 predicted proteins | sample SoiMetdeltSBSDD5_FD_187599 | JGI IMG/M metagenome (GOLD analysis project Ga0209382, IMG submission 187599) | Bulk soil microbial communities from a Populus tree surrounding site in Tennessee, USA - Soil MetaG P. deltoides SBSDD5 (SPAdes) (version 2) | ecosystem: Environmental > Terrestrial >...
AGCACGCCGCCGAGCTTGTTGTTCGCCCCCGGCACCAGCAGGTGACTGCCTGGCCGCGGCTCGTAGCCGGCGGCGCGGGCGAAAAGGCGCGTGGGGGCATCGAGCGGCCCGCCGCCGTCTTCCCAAGCGGCAGGGGTGACGAACCAGATCGGGACGGCGTCGGCAGCTTCGGATCGAACAAAGACAGGATGCATGCAAATTCCGCTTCTGAGACGTTGGCCGTGCCGTTGCCTCCGATTGAAGTTCCTACACCACCTGCGGCAAATTTCGGTAAGGAACTTCAAATCGAAGAGGTACTGGAAGCGAGGGGCACTAGCACAAAGTCCGCGCACCGCGAAAGCCGGTCCTGGTGGAAAGGCGCGAGCGGGACCGCTAGAGTGCCGCGCAGACTTTCCAGGTCTGACCGCGAAAGAAGCTCATGAACGACAATCAGCCAAAATACGAATTCAAGAACGTCAAAGTCTCGCGGCTGCCGCCTTTACCGGAGCCGCTCGATCCGATCATCACGGAATTGTTTGAGGACACCGCCCGGCGCGGCGGCAGCATTCTCAACCTGCACCTGACTAAAGCGCACGCGCCGAAGCTGCAGGCCGCGGGCAGGCATATCACCCGTGCGTTGCGCAACGAATGCCATGCGCCGCGGGTACTGCGCGAGATCGCCATCCTGCGCGCAAGCATCCTGGTCGGCTGCGCCTATGAGGAGCATCACCACCGGCCGCTTGCGCGGGCCGCCGGGCTGACCCAAGAGCAGGTTGATGCGGTCAAGGACTGGCGGCCGAAGGCGCATCTGTTCGACGAAAAGCAACAGACATTACTTGCCTATGTGGACCAACTCGCGCTGAACAAGGGCGACGTGGATGACGCTGCCTTCGCCGCCATGGAGAGGCATTTTAGTCCGCAGGAAATCGTGGAGCTGACGATGTGCGCCACCAGTTATTACGGAGGCGGAATTTTTATGAAGGCGATGCGGATCCAGCTTGACGACCCGGACAAAAAGGCCGCGCCGGGGAAATTTTGAGCTGTGGGTAGGGTCAGGCGCGTTAACCTATCGTTAGGGTTAACGCCTTATTGCTGAGGCCGGTGGGCGCCGCTGGAGCGTCCCAAGCCATGACCCGATCGCCATGCGATTAACCCCCCTCGGCCCTTCCCGCCTGCTCACTTCGACCGCCCTCGCGGCTTTCCTGGCTGCGGGCCTCGCGGGTTGCAAAACCACCAAGGGCCCGGAAACCACCGGATCCCTCGCCTCGGCGCCGCGGCCAACCACCGAGGCGGAATGGCGCAGCGCGCTGGAAAAATCGGAGGCGCTCTATCGCGCCCATCCCGAGAATCTAGTCAATACGATGCACTATGCGCAGGCTCTGCGCGCCACCCGGCAACGCTCGCAGGCGGTGGCGGTGCTGGAACAGGCCTCTATCAAGAACCCGCACGATAAGGCACTGCTCGGCGCCTATGGCCGCGCGCTCGCTGAGATCGGCAACTACAATCAGGCGTTCGAGGTATTTTCCCGCGCGCATACCCCTGACATGCCGGACTGGCGCCTCCTTTCGGCGCAGGGAGCAGTGCTTGACCAGCTTGGTCGTTATGAGGAAGCGCGGCGCTATTATGCTTCCGCGTTGAAGATTGTGCCGGACGAGCCGTCGGTGCTGTCCAACCTCGGTCTGTCCTATGCGCTGTCTAAGGATCTGAAGCAGGCGGAAGCCACGCTGCGGCAGGCCGCGGCGCAGCCTGGTGTCGGATCGCGCGCGCGCCAGAATCTTGCTCTCGTGGTGGGCCTGCAGGGCCGCTTTGCCGAGGCTGAGGATATCGCGCGCGCCGACCTGCCTGCCGAAGCAGCGGCAGCCAACGTCGAATACCTTCGGCAAATGCTGGCGCAGCAAAAGGACGAGATTCAGAAGCCGAAGCCGGCACAACAGCCCAAACGGGCATCCTCCGCACCGGCGCTCCGCAGCTAAACTGAAAATTCGGAACGCGCGTTACCGTATTCCCATCAGTTTAATAACTGCCGGGCCGAGGATCACCACGAACAGCACCGGCAGGAAGAATACGATCATCGGCACAGTGAGCTTGGGCGGCAGGCCCGCGGCCTTTTTCTCTGCTTCGGCCATGCGCATGTCGCGATTTTCTTGCGCCATGACGCGCAGCGTCTGGCCGAGCGGGGTACCGTAGCGCTCAGCCTGCTGCAGTGCCACGCAAACAGACTTGACGCCTTCCAGATCGGTGCGCTTGGCCAGATTCTCGTAGGCCTGCCGACGCTCCGGAAGATAAGACAGTTCCGCAGTGGTAAGTGTAAACTCCTCCGCCAGCGGTACCGATTGCGTGCCGATTTCGTCGCTGACCCGTTTGAAGGCGATCTCCACCGACATTCCCGACTCCACGCAGATCAACAGCAGGTCAAGTGCATCGGGAAATGCGCGCTTCATACTCATCTGCCGTTTCTTAATTTTGTTCTTCAGAATGACGTAAGGCATTTGCATGCCGATATAGGTTGCGACTAACAGGGCGCCCGCTTTGACGGCCAATGGCTTGTCGAACTTCCCCATAACAAAAATGTAAAAAGCCGCCGCCGATACCAGCAGGATAGGCGACACCAGCCTGAAGAACAGGAAAGTGACATAAGGCGCCTGACCCCGGTAACCGGCCTGCATCAACTTATCGCGCGCCTCTTCCTGGCCGAGCCACTTGTTAAGGTTGAAGCGGTTGACGACCGCTTGCATATATTGCCTTGGCGACGCTCGGAGCGAGAGCTTGTCGCCCTGCGCCATCCGCTCGCGCTCGCGCTGGCGGATTTTCTCCCGCTCCAAAGCCACCGATTTCATGCGCTTTTCCAGCACATCGTTGGCCAGCAGCGGCATCGCCAGCGTCAGCACAGTGGCGATGGCCGCCAGCGCGGCGAACATCATCGCCAGGAGCCGGGTATTCTGAAGCGCGTCCATCAGGATCTGGATCATGGGCGGGTCAGAAGTCGAAGTTGATCATTTTGCGCATGACGAAAATCCCTATCGACATCCAGACCGCCGAGGCGGCCAATAGCAGGTTGCCCAGCTTTTGCGTGAAGAGCAGCATGATGTAATCGGGACTGGTGATATAGACGAGGAGCATTACCACGAATGGAAGAGCAGCAATAATCGCACCCGAAGCCTTTGCCTCCATCGACATGGCCTGGATTTTAGCCTTCATTTTCTTGCGGTCGCGCAGCACGCGCGAAAGGTTGCCGAGGGCCTCCGACAGGTTGCCGCCGGCCTTCTGCTGGATGGAGATGACGATGCCGAAGAAGTTAGCTTCCGCAACCGGCATGCGCTCGTAAATCTTGATGCAAGCTTCGCCTAAAGGCATACCGACTGCCTGGCTCTCGATGATGGTGCGGAATTCACTTCTTACCGGCTCTTGAGAGTCGTTTGCGATCACCTTCAGGCAGTCCATCAACGGCAGGCCGGATTTGATGCCGCGCACAATAACGTCAACGGCGTCGGGGAAGCCTGCGAGGAATTTCGCTTCCCGGCGTTTTTTGAGAAAGGACAGAATCCAGAACGGCAGACCGAAGGCCGCAGCGAAGCCAACCCCGGCCGCCGGGATGATACCTGTACCGGTGACCATGAAGCCCAGGAAGGCGCATACGCCCAACAAGGCGCCCGTCAGGAAGAAACGCTGTTTCGACCAAGTCAGGCCGGCTTGCGAAATGCGTACGGTAAGCGACGGGCGCTTGCCGGCTCTGTGCCGCGCCTCGATCTCCTTCAGGGTTTCTTCGACCTGATCGCGGCGCGGCTTAGCGACGACGCGCGCGGTACGGGTGGGTGTCGCGCGCGCCACGCTCTCCCGCCGCTGCTCCACGCGCCGCTCGCCGATAAGAAGGGGATAGATAAAAACCCATCCCAACCCGCCAATCGCGACGGTCACCAGGAAAGCGAGGGCAAGCGGCTGCATTGTCAGTCTTTGGTTGCTTGTTCGGCGGCGTCCAGCGCGGCGGCCAGCTTCTGCTCCTCGCCATAGTAGCGGGCGCGGTCCCAGAAACGCGGTCGGCCGATGCCGGTGGAACGATGTCGCCCTATTAGGTTGCCGTTCGCGTCCTCCCCGAGCAGGTCGTAAACGAACAGGTCCTGCATGATGATCACCTCGCCTTCCATGCCTATCACCTCGGTGATGTGGGTGATGCGGCGCGAGCCATCGCGCAGGCGCGCCACCTGGATGACCACGTCGACCGACGCACAGATCATCTCGCGAATGGTGCGCCCAGGCAGCGTAAAGCCACCCATGGTGATCATCGATTCCAGCCGGGAAAGCCCTTCGCGCGGGTTGTTGGCGTGCAACGTGCCCATCGAGCCGTCGTGGCCGGTATTCATCGCCTGCAACAGGTCGAAAGCCTCGGGGCCGCGCACCTCGCCGACGATAATGCGTTCGGGCCGCATGCGCAGGCAGTTGCGGACCAGATCGCGCATGGAAACCTGGCCTTCGCCTTCCAGGTTGGGCGGCCGGGTTTCCAGACGAACCACGTGCGGCTGTTGCAGCTGCAATTCGGCCGCGTCTTCGCAGGTGATAATGCGCTCGGTATTGTCGATATATTGCGTCAGGCAATTGAGTAGCGTGGTCTTACCGGAGCCGGTGCCTCCCGAAATGATGCTGTTGACGCGGCAGCGGCCGATGATCTGCAGAATCTGAGCGCCCTCGGGTGTGATCGTCCCGTATTTCACCAGCTGGTCCAGAGTTAGCTTTTCTTTCCGGAATTTGCGGATGGTGAGGGCGGGGCCGTCGATCGCCAGCGGCGGGGCGATGACGTTGACGCGCGAGCCGTCGGCGAGACGCGCGTCGCAAATCGGCGAGGATTCGTCCACGCGCCGGCCGACCTGGCTGACGATCCGCTGGCAGATGTTCAGAAGTTGTTGGTTGTCGCGGAAACGAATCCCGGTGCGCTGGATTTTGCCGGCGACTTCGATGTACACGGTGCCCGAGCCGTTCACCATGATGTCGGCAATATCGTCGCGTGCCAGCAGCGGTTCCAGGGGTCCATAGCCGAGCACATCGTTACAGATATCGTCGAGCAGTTCCTCCTGCTCGGCAATCGACATCACGACATGCTTGATGGCGATGATCTCGTTGACGATGTCGCGAATCTCTTCACGCGCATTCTCGGCATCGAGCCGCGCCAGCTGGGCCAAATCGATGGCCTCGATCAAGGCCCCGAAGATCGTGCCTTTGACCTCGTAATAGGATTCCGAACGCCGCGTGTCGGCGTTAGTCATCATCTGTGCGTTCGACGGCGTGGACGGATTTCGGCTGGGGGTTTCCGGCGCACCGATCAAAGGTGCGCCAAGCCCGGCCGACGGGAACGGCGTACGGCCGTGCTCCACGGGCGCCGGGGTGCCGGGCGCCGAAGTGGGGGCCGCGGCCGGCCGCGGTGCTTCCGCTACCGGGCTGTGGGTTTCCGCCGTGCTGCGTTTTCCAAACAAAAGGCGAACTCCAAGGGCGTCAGGTCGTGCGCTTACTGAACCTCGCCAGCAGCGGGCTCAGCAGGCCCGCCCGCTGACGCTTAGCCTCCGGGCGGCCGGTAAGGAGCTGCGCCATCAGGCGGAAGGATTCCGTGGTCTTATGGCTGGCGGAAATTTCCGCGATCATCTGGCCGTTGTTGGCAGCGGTGCCGAACAATTGCGGCTCGAAGGGAATGGTCACCACCGGCTGGTCATCGAGAGCCTTGGCGAAATCAGCCACTTTGATTTCCGGCCGTTTCGGCACACCCACCCGATTGAGGCAGTAGAGCGGGCGACGGTCGTTCGGCCGCGCAGCCTTCAGCAGATCGACAAGGTTCTTGGTATTTCGCAGATTGGCGAGATCCGGCTCGGCGACCACCAGAATATCGTCGGCGCTGATCAGCGTGCGGCGAGTCCATCCGGTCCACTGGTGCGGCACGTCAAGCACGACGCAGGGAATGGTGGCGCGCAGCGAATCGAATATGGCCTCAAAAGATTCCGAGGCAAAGTCATAGACGCGGTCCAGCGTCGCGGGCGCTGCCAGCAGGCTGAGATGATCGGTGCACTTCGACAGCAGCCGGTCAATGAAATTGGTGTCGATACGCTCGGGTGAGAAAACCGCGTCCGCAATACCCTGCGAGGGGTCCTGGTTGTAATCCAGACCGGCCGTGCCGAAGGCGAGATCCAGGTCGGTAACGACAGCATCCAAACGGAGATCGCCTGCGATGGCCCAGGCCAGGTTATGGGCAATGGTCGAGGCGCCGACGCCACCCTTGGCACCGACTACCGCGATGACGCGGCCGAGCGGCTTGGCATCCGCAGCCGGTGCATACAGGCCGCAGATCGAGCGAACGACGTCGATCGTGCTGACCGGAGCGATGAGATAATCGCTGACTCCCCGCCGAACCAGCTCACGGTAGAGCACCACATCGTTGATCCGGCCCACGACGACGACGCGCGTGCCGGCGTCGCAGACCTCAGCCAATTGGTCGAGGCCGGCAAGGATGTCGTGCCCGCGCGTCTCGGTTTCGAGTAAAACCACATTCGGCGTGGGCGAGGTGCGATAGGCCTCAACCGCCGCGGTGACGCCGCCCATCTGCAGCTTCAAATGCGCCTTGACAAGACGGCGGTCATCGCCCGCTGCCTGCACCGCTGCGGCGGTTTCCACCGTGTCGCAGAATGCCTGAACGGAAATCCGCGGCGCCGGCGCGATGTGCTCGTCCGGCGCGATCGGCTCGTCCGGGACAAGCTCGGCTTCTTCCGCTTGTAATGCGTGTGTGATCATCGGCCTACTTCTGTGATCATGCCTTGGTTTGGAGTGGAAAAGCGCGAGCCGGTGGGGTCGCCCTTGCGATAATTTTCAAGCACGACAGTGCGGCGCGCCTTGTAGGCATTGGCGTCTTCGCCGCGGGGCTGCACCAAGTCTGCGGGATTGGCGACCATGGCGGCCAGATTTCGCTGGGTGGCGCAACCGAGATTCCAATAAGGTTTGTTCTCATAGTGTTGAGGCTCATAAGTCGGCCCGAGATCGGCCGGCCAGAGGCCGCAGGGGCCCGCTTCCGCGGCTACCCTGGGATAATTCAATCGCACCGTGGCAATGGCGATGCGATTTTTCGGGTGATAGCGTCTCACCACCACGGCGTTAGGCGGCAATCCAGCGGCGGCCAGGAGCGAGCGCGCTTCGCGCACGGCCTCGTCGGCGGCGAGTTGGTTGGACATGCCCATCGGCTGATCGATGATGATGCCGCCGGTGGCTTCCTTCTTCCATGCCTGCGCAAAAGCGAGCACATCGGCGCGCTGGCTGGCGTTGAGGCCGCCCCGGTTCGATCCGACGAAGACCTCAATGGTGTGATCGGTTTCCTTGATCGTTATCGGATGACGTTGGCGATAATCGGTGGGAATTGAAGCAGTCGTATCCTTGACAGTGTAGCAGCCGGAAAGCAGCACCGCGCCCGCGGCAGCGAGCACGCCACCGATGACGGTAGACCGAAGTTTTCTCCGGTCGGTAAGGCAGGAGCGGAAGCCGGACATGGAAGTTTCCTCAGGTCAATCGAGGTTGTAACCGTAGTTTCCGTGATAAATCTGGTTTGGGTCGACGCGGCCGGCGATGCCATAGATTCGATTAAGCCGGCCCAGCAGCACGGCCGAAGGATCGGACGCATCGGCGAAGCCATCATCAGGCTTCGACAGATTCTTTTTCGCCGTCGCTCGCACAAGATAGGGCGTCACCAGCACCATCAGCTCGGTCTGGCGGTTGACGTAGTCACGGCTTTTAAACAGCGCGCCCAATACGGGAAGCTGCATAAGGCCGGGATAGCCGTTGATATGGTGCCGCGTCTGTTCTTGCAGGATGCCGGCCATCGCCATCGAGCCCCCCGAAGGAATCTCAAGCACGGTATCGGCCCGACGGGTGCGGATTGACGGCACGGTCAGGGAGGTAGAGGAGCCGGGCACCGAGAATGTCATTGCATTGTCGGTAGAAAGTTCTGCAACTTCGGTCATGACCTTGAGGCTGATACGGCCTTCCGACAGCACGACGGGGCGAAAATTCAAACTCACGCCGAACTTCTTCCATTCGATATTCTGCTGGCAAATCGGCGGCGAACGCGTGGTATCGCAGCTCAGGCCCGCCGGGATGGGGAATTCACCGCCGGCAACAAACGTCGCGGTTTCGCCAGAAATCGCGGTGATGTTCGGCTCTGCCAGGGTGCGAATAACGCCGGCCCGTTCCATCGCTCGCAGCCTTGCGGTGATGCCGGAGTTCGACACCGTCAGGTCGCTGTTATTCAGGGCCTGGCCTGTCGCGGTGAAAGGATTGTTATTGGCGAAATCGATGACGGTGGCGCCTAAATTAACGTTGGCGTTGAGGTCGATCCCAAGCTGCTTAATCAAATCGCGCTGCACTTCGGCGACAGTCACTTTTAGCAGCACCTGGTCGCGGCCGCGGACAGAGATGCCATTGAACACCTTGGCTTCGGAGCCTGCGAGCTTTACAGCGAGATCAAAAGCCTGCTGAGATTCCTCAGGGCTGGCGACGCTACCCCGCAGCATTACTCCATCGCCCACGCCTTCAATCTGCACATCGGGCAATGCCTGCCTCAGTGCCGCTCGCATACCATTGAGGTCGCGCGTTACCGCAATGTCATAGCCCGCAATTTGCCGGCCCGCGGCATCGAAGAAAAACACGTTTGTTTGTCCAACGGCGACGCCGATCAAATAGGCACGTCGCGCCGAGCGTACGACCGCGTTGGCAATCTTGGGATCCGCCACCAGCACGTCCTTGATGTCTGCTGGCAGGTCGATCACGACGGATTTTCCGATGCCCAGGGGAATGAACTGCGAGGTTTCCTCGCTCGAGGTGATAGCCCCCGTCGCGACGGGCGCCACTCCTTTGATCACCCGTGTATCGGCCGCACTAGCAGGATTCAGCAGGGTTCCGCCGACGAGCACCGCCACTACCATCCGGTACGGCGACTGCATCAGCTTGGTATGCCGCATTTCGGTCGTCCCCCTCTTGTCCGTCACTTCGGCGTCGCCGTGGTCTGCCCGCCCCGCTCGCATTTGGGCGTGCAGCTGTAAGACTCGCGCTCGATGCCGCGGTAGACCACCACGCTGTTAACCTTTTCTTCAATCGCGGACTTGCTGCCGTCAGCGAGGCTGCGCAGTGCGAGCGAGAGCGTTCCAAGCTGGCGCGCGAGCGCGAGTGTTTCCGCTTGGCCCAGGCTAAGTTCGAGCGTGGCGGTCTTGCCAACCACCACCTTCTGGCCGCCCTTTTCCTCAATTGCCTGGTCGATCGCCAGCACGCGGATGTTGTTGAGAATTGTCTCGCTCACGAAGCCAGCTTGGCCGGACGATTTCTCCCCCTCGCGTCGCGACAGGATTACGTCGACATGATCGTTAGGCAGGATAAATCCGCCGGCGCCGGTTTCAGGCGAGATTTCGGTGGAGACCGCCCGCATGCCGGATGGCAGGATCGCAGCCATGAATCCGGAGCCGTTGGTCTTAATCAGCTTCGCCTCGCGGATCGGCTCGCCGGCGACCAGAGGTGCGCGCGCGAGCGATCCAGATAAATCATTGATAGCATTTGGTTTTTCTGTCTTTCGAATGAAATGGGGACCGGCGGCGGCGACCGGCCAGGTCTGCCACTGCATGTCGGGTGCGGAGACGGCTTGTCCGAGGCCAATATCGCCTTTTGCGATAAGCACCTCTGTCGTATCCATGGCCACTGGCTTTGGCTCAGGCGCCGGGGTCGGCCCCTGCCGTCCGGCCATAAGCGCTGCGAGGCCGCCGGCAGCGACAGCGATGCCAAGCACAATGATACGCGCGACTTTCATACGCTTGCTTTCCCAACAGACAGTGCGGTTCGCCTACTTCCCAGGAGGTGGAGCGAATGTGCGCTCCTCCTAAAGCCGATTTGAGCATGCAAAGGTCAAAGCATGGTTAATCAAGCGTATCTAAATCGAGTTAATGGAACGTTGCCGCAGCCGGCGGCGACCGGACGATGTCTCAACCGGTGATGCTCTGCATCCAGGGTGTCGCGGGATAGACCACCATGGCGGCCGCCGCGAGCGCGATGCCGTAAGGCACGCCGCCCTTCGGCTCGTGCAGCCGCTCGGCCCAGGTTTGTCCCATGAGAAGGGCCGGGAGGGGAAGCGCGCGAAACGGGAGGAGCACGAGTGTCAGCGCGCCGCCGAAGAGCGCGCCGTAGATCAGGTATTCCATGAGATGCCCAAAGCCAAACCACAAAGCGGTCGCGGCCGCCAGCTTGGCATCTCCGCCGCCGATCCAGCCGCGGGCGAAGAATGCGAATGCAAGAACAAGAACGAGCAGGCCGGCGGCAACATGCATGGCCATTTGTTCCAGGCTCATCCCGGTGGCAACGGCTAATAGCACGAAACCGCCGACCATAAGAACCGATAGCCTATTGGGGATCGTCATGGTCAAGAGATCGCTCGAGGCGGCGAAGGCCATCATAGCCGGAAACAACAGCAGCTTGATGGCTTCGGTCATAACGCCCATTCCATCCATGCGGGATCCATGCGATGCGCCCCGCTCCAGACTATGCTCGCCGATATTGCAAATCGGTTAGCGCACAGAAGCCGGTAAAGAAAAAGCCTGCATCCATTGCTGGAGGCAGGCTTTGACCAGATTTAGCCGCCTTACGGACGAGCTTGAAGAGCTGTGACGACGTCTTGGAACGTCCCGGAAATCTCGGTCCCGAGCGCCTGGACGGCGGCGATAATGGCAACGGCGATACCCGCGGCGATCAGGCCATATTCAATGGCGGTGGCGCCGGAGTCGTCGCGAAGGAAACGTGACACGATATGCATAGTCGGTTGCTCCATAAAGATGACAGCGTGGCAAGCGTTCAGACCCTAACCGCGAGACATTAAGAAGCAGTAAGATGGAACCTGCATTTTTGCAGCGGTCGCGAAGTAAACGGCTAAGCAAAAAAGGTCCACCCCACTTTCAAAACGCGTGGTTCTCTTTGCCACTGATTGAGGACCGGCGTCTGACGCTCGCGTAGGCGCACTATGGCCGATGAACCTAAAAAAGTGGTAAGGGCGAACGCGTGCTTTTTAGCTAACAGCACCCAAATTTTTCCGAGATCTCTGCCGCGGCGAATCCCGGTGATGCCTTCGCTCGCCCTGCAGATCCTGATGGTCGTCGCCGATAACCCTTACCGGACCATGGACGAGGCCGATTTATCAACAGTGTTAGTTCGCCCCACGCCTTCTGCCTTCTATCTCTTTTGGTCCCGATAGAAACTTGGGGGGCTTCTCTAGTGCCGACGTTATAATTCTCAAGCCCGCACTGATTTTGGGCGACGCATTTCCAGTTCGTTCACCATTACCGTCAATCCTAGGCTGTCTGCGCGTGGCCGTTTGTGGCCGTGGTCTACGCATAACGGGTAGAGTTGCATGTCGATCGCGAACGGCCGGCGTATTGTTCTTGTTGCCGCATTGCTTGTTGGTCCAGCATCGTCAGCGGCCGCGCAAGACCGAAATCCTGGCGTCCACTTCGGCTCATTTGGTTAGCGCGTCCTAAATGCTGACAGGCATTTTGTGCGCCTAATACGCAACGTTTCGAAAACGTCTCTTTGATACTAAAAACAACGGCGGCTAGCCGTCTTGTGGGTATCTGACAGATGGTTGATTTGATCAGCAGGAAATTGCGTGCAGGCGCTATTTTCCGGTTCGACGTGCTGCGCGCCTTCCGGCGACGCGACGATGGCGCAGCCGCGGTCGAATTCGCCTTTGTGCTTGCGCCGTTCCTGGCGGTGCTCTTCGCGATCATGGAAACGGCGATGGTGTTCTTCGCGGGCCAGGCGCTGGAAACAGCGGTGGCTGATTCTTCGCGGCTGATCCTGACGGGCCAGGCCCAAAACGGGGGCTTGACCCCAGATACCTTCAAAAATGCTGTGTGCGCCAGGATCTATGGCCTTTTCGACTGCGAAAAAGTTACCGTCGATGTGCAGAAATACACCTTTTTCGTCGACGCCGATCTAAGCCGGCCAGTGGACGAGGACGGCAATGTCAAACCCGGCGGCTATAACCCTGGTGGCCCTTGCGAGATCGTGGTCGTGCGGCTGATCTATGCATACCCCGTCTATCTTTCGATGATGGGCTTCGACCTCGCTGACATGAGTGGCAACAAGCGTCTGCTGGTAGCAACCTCGGTGTTCCGCAACGAGCCCTATCAGGGGACCTGCTCATGAGCATCCAACTTCGCCTGCGGCGTTGGGCGCGCGACATTGCCGACGACACCACAGGCGTTTCTGCTGTCGAATTCGCGCTCGTGCTGCCGCTGATGTTGACGCTTTTTCTGGGCGGCGCCGAGGTGGCACAGGCGATCAGCGCGAGCCGCAAGGTTACGCTGGTGTCACGCACGGTGGCGGACTTAGCGTCGCAGTATTCAACCATCAGCGAAGCGAACATGACCAACCTTCTAAACGCTTCAGCGGCGGTGGTCTCGCCATTCTCGTCGAGCGCACTCACGGTGACCGTGTCACAGGTCAAGATCGATGCCAACGGCAACGCCAGCATCGACTGGAGCAAAACGCGGAACGGCACCGTACGCTCGGGGTCCGTCACGCTGCCCGAGGCGCTCAAGGTGCCCAATACCTGGCTCATTTGGAGCGAAGCGGATTACAGCTATACACCGGCGATTGGTTACGTCATGACCGGCACGCTGCAATTAAGAGACCAGATGTATATGCGGCCGCGCCTGTCCCCTTCTGTGAAGTATCCTTCGTAGTTAGTGGTTTATGCCGCATTTGCGCGCGGAATTGGCAGCGCCGTGGTCGACTTGATTTTCTCCATCGCGAAGCGCGACGTCACGTTCTTCAGCGGCACCGACGCGATCAGTTTCTTATAGAATGCGTCGTAGCCCTGAATATCGGGCACGATTACCCGCAACATATAATCAACATCGCCTGCCATGCGGTAGAACTCCATTACCTCGGGCATGGCACCCACCACTTCGGCGAAACGCCCGAGCCACTCCTGCGAGTGATCTCCTGTTTCCACGGACACGAAGACGGTGATGCCGAGCCCGATCTTGTCCTGATCGATCAGAGCGACGCGCTTCAGGATGACGCCATCGGCTTCCAGCCGCTGAATGCGCTTCCAGCATGGGGTAGAGGAAAGCCCGACCCGCTGGCCGATCTCGGCCACCGAAAGAGAAGCATCCTCCTGTAAAACCGCGAGGATCTTGTAGTCGATGGCGTCCATGACCGAATCCTTGAAATGACCAAGCTAAATGCCCGCACGCTTTCGAAAGGATATTCTCTTTACCCATCTCTATCGAGCCTATAAAGAAAATTATTCTATTTGCAAGTCTTAGCTTAGACCGAGCGCTGCGCCCAATAAGGCCGCAAAACGTCCCAGCGTCACATGGTCATAGGAGCGCGGCTTCAGTTTTCCCCAGACCGGATGCGGCCAAGCCGGGTCGCTCTTACTACGGGCGATGATATGGACGTGAAGCTGCGGCACCACGTTACCCAAAGCGGCAATGTTGAGCTTGTCGCAAGCGGTGATTTCCTTGAGTGCGGTGCCGGACCGGGTGATCTCACCCATCAGCTGGGTCTGCTGCGCCAGGTCGAGGTCAAGGATTTCTGTCACGCCTGGGTGCCGCGGCACGAGGATGATCCAGGGATAATTAGAATCTTTGATGATCAGCACCCCGCGAGAGCGGCAGATCGCCAACGCTGTGGGCGTCGGCAGCGAGCTGCGAATTCAAAGACCAGGGGTATGGATCGGACATGGCAGACGACAGATTATTTTATTCGCCCTGGGGTGGTATGGGCGAAACTGCCAATTGCGGGTCCACTGCGCTTGCTTTCCCGCTTTGTTCGCCCGATATAGAAAGCGGGAGGTTGGCAGTGGACGGACCACTCGCCAACCGGGTCAGGTCCGGAAGGAAGCAGCCCTAACGAGCTCCGGTTCGGGTCGCTCGTCAGCCTCCCACCTTTCCCTTGCCGTTTGCAGCACAATGACCGCGCAGCCGCCGCGGCGTGGACCGGAAAGCAGGATGAGCACCGCCGATAATCAGAGCCGCCCTGCTGCCGCCACCCCGGAGGGTGGAAATCCGGCATCCTACCGCGTGCTGGCGCGCAAATACCGCCCGGCCACCTTCGACGACCTGATCGGCCAGGAGGCAATGGTGCGCACTGTCTCCAACGCCTTCGATACTGGCCGTATCCCCCAAGCCTGGATTCTCACCGGCGTGCGTGGCGTGGGCAAGACCACCACCGCGCGCATCCTCGCCCGCGCATTGAATTACGAGCTGCCGGACGGCTCTGTCCCGGGGCCGACGATTCATATGCCGGAGCTTGGCATCCACTGCCAGGCGATTATGGAAAGCCGACATTTTGACGTGCTGGAGATGGACGCCGCCTCGCACAACAGCGTCGATGACGTGCGCCAGATTAATGATGCCATCCGCTATGCGCCGGTGAGCGCGCGGTACAAAGTATACATCCTGGACGAAGTGCACATGCTCTCCGGCGCCGCCTTCAACGCGCTGCTGAAGACTCTGGAAGAGCCGCCGCCGCATGCCAAATTCATTTTCGCCACCACAGAAATCCGCAAAGTACCGGTAACGGTGCTGTCGCGGTGCCAGCGTTTTGATCTCCGCCGCGTCGAGGCCTCGGTACTGGTGCAGCATCTCGCCGGCATCGCCGAGAAAGAAAGGGTGCAGGCGGAGCCGGAGGCGCTGGCGCTGATCGCACGCGCCGCGGAAGGCTCGGTGCGCGATTCGCTCTCGCTGCTCGACCAGGCCATAGCACATGCGGCAGGTCCGGTACGGGCCGCAGACGTGCGGCAGATGCTTGGCCTCGCCGACCGCGTGCGCATCGTCGATCTGTTTGAAGCGTTGCTGCGCGGCGACATCGCTTCTGCGCTAAAGGAATTACGCGACCAATACGATTCCGGCGCCGATCCGCTGATCGTTCTGACCGAGCTCGCCGAATTCACCCATTTCGTCACCCGCGTGAAGGTGGTGCCCTCGGTGGCGCAAGACGTTTCCATCAGCGAAGCCGAGCGCAGCCGCGGCCATGCTTTTGCCACCGGGCTTTCGATGCGCGTTCTCTCTCGCACCTGGCAAATGTTGCTGAAGGCGATGGCCGATGTGAAGGAAGCTCCGCGTCCGCTGGCGGCGGCTGAGATGGCGCTGGTGCGCATCGCCTTCGCCGCCGACCTGCCGACGCCGGACGAAGTCATGCGCTCGCTCGGCGAGGAGAAATCCTCCAGTGCGCGCCCGACCAATGGCGGCACGCCGGCTTCGACCGCGCCCGGCGCGGGCGGATCCTTCGCACCGCGTTACGACGCCCCCCGCAGCGCTCCGCGTGGCTCTGCCGCTTCCGCTGCCTCGCCCAACATGGCTTTGAGCGAGCCGGCTGCGCGCTCGAATGACTCGGCGGCGGCCGAGCCGGTCTTGGCGCTGACGCGCTTTGAGGACCTGATCGCGCTCGCCGCTGAGAAACGCGATCTCACGATCAAGGCTGCGCTGGAACGCGATGTGCGATTGGTGCGCTTCGAGGACGGACAGCTGGAAATCGGCGTGCTGCCAAGCGCCGCGAAAACTTTGGTCGGCGATTTGTCCCGCAAGCTCGCAGCCTGGACCGGGCGGCGCTGGATGGTGGCGGTGTCGTCGGAGGAGGGCGCGCCAACGGTCCGCCAGAAAATGGAAACGGAGAAGGCCGAGCTGATGCGCGGCGTGCGCTCCGATCCGCTGGTGCAATCTGTGCTGCAACGGTTTCCCGGCGCCGAGATCGTCGACGTGCGGCGGACCGAAGCAGCACCTGACGCCGTGCCGAGTGCCGACGTTTTGCCCGATCCCGAGCGCGAGGACTGAGCCATGCCGGATTTCATGGGCCTGATGAAGCAGGCGGCTCAGCTGCAATCGAAGATGGAGGCGCTGCAGGCC
>Ga0209382_10005852_pt1 | contig 15885 bp, 14 predicted proteins | sample SoiMetdeltSBSDD5_FD_187599 | JGI IMG/M metagenome (GOLD analysis project Ga0209382, IMG submission 187599) | Bulk soil microbial communities from a Populus tree surrounding site in Tennessee, USA - Soil MetaG P. deltoides SBSDD5 (SPAdes) (version 2) | ecosystem: Environmental > Terrestrial >...
CTGTGACTGACGGGGAATACCTCGCGATGGAGAAAAGCACGATCGTTCGATCTTCGAAGGATTCACGGCTGCTGCCGCTCGTGAAGACCGCGCATCGCGCGCTCTCAGCGCTTGCGCCCGCGCTCGCGGCGCGCCGTGCGGCCCGACTTTTCACGACGCCGCCGCGCGTGCGGCGCCCGTCTGCGGAGATCGATTTGCTCGGCACGGCGCGCGCGCGTCCGATGGACGTCGCCGGGCGTCGCGTCGAGACGTACACGTGGGGCGCCGGACCCGCGGTGCTCCTGGTTCACGGCTGGGGCGGGCGAGGCGCGCAGCTCGGCTCGTTCGTCGGCCCGCTCGTCGCGCGCGGCTTTTCGGTCGTGGCGTTCGACGCGCCGGGGCACGGTGCATCGGAGCCCGGCACGGTCACGATCCCCGAGATCACCGACGCAATCCGCGCCGTGGCCGATTCGCGCGGGCCGCTCGCCGCGCTGATCGCGCACTCGATCGGCGCGACGGCCGCCGTGCGCGCCCTGTGGGACGGCCTCGACGCCGGCGCGGTCGTTCTCGTCGGGCCCTCCGCCGACCTCACGACGCCAGCGCTTCGCTTCAGCGAGACATTCGGCTTTTCCCGCGACGTCCGAGAGCGCATGCATCGTGTGATCGAGGAGCGTGTCGGCCGATCCTGGTCGATCTTCGACGCGCTCGAGCTCGCGCCGGAGTTGACGGCGCCGGTGCTGGTGGTCCACGACCGCGGCGACGCGGAGGTCCCTTGGCAGCACGGCGCGGCGCTGGCTCGAGCGTGGCGGGGGAGCGAGATGCTGATGACCGAAGGGCTTGGTCATCGAAGGATCCTGCGCGACCCCGACGTCGTCGCGGCGGCTGTCGCGTTCGTCGCTGCGCGCACGGCCGAGCGCGGGATCGCCGCGACGGTCGAGGCCGACCCTCAGGCCACGCCCCTCGAGATCCTGATGGCCGGGTGAGGGCGAACGCGGTCTACGGGAGCGCGAGAACCGCGGCGCGGAGCTCCGCGATATGGGCCGCCCGCACGGGCCCCGCGGCCAAGGTCGCGTCGAAGAACGTCGGCGGTGTGCGCTGACCGGCCTGGTAGGCCTCGATCAACGCCGTACGCATCTGCGTGACGTGCAGCGCCCTGACGGCGGTGACGCGCGGGACGGTGGCGGGATCGGTCCACGCGAACGGGGGAAGTGAGCGCCGGGCCTGCGCGCGATCGATCGCGAGCCTGAGCTCGGTCAGGTGCACCGCCTTGATGATCGTGCTGCGCGCGACCAGCGGATCCGAGCCGTCGCCGGCGTTGACGAGACCGAGCGGAGAGCTGAGGCCCGTGACGACCGGCTCGAAGCCGAGCGTCAGCTGCGCGCCTGCGGGCTCCGCCGCCACGACGAGGACAGCGAAAGCGAGCAGCAGCGCGAGCGCCAGCCGTCCCGTCGGAGCGGCGATGGCCATACGCCGATCATAGGCGCCCGGTACCGCAGAAATCCGCAGCTATGTGTAGGGGTCGAGCCCCGAATAGCCCCCAGTCTTGAGGCGTCCTCTCAGTTTTGAGACGTTCGTCGCGCCGGCTGCTGCCGCCACGGACCGCTGCCGTCGCCTACCGGGTGAAGTAGAACTGCTCGACACGCGCATTGCCCGGGCTCCGCAGCGGCCAGTCGTTGCCGAGCGTCGTCGGCACGTTTCTGAATTTCGTGTTGGCCACGACGACACCTTGCACCATCGGCGTGAGACCGACCGTGCCGACCTCCCACAGGTTGTCGACCCAGATCCGGAACAGCTCCTGCGCGAGCTTGGCCTGTTGCTCGGGACTGACGGTCTTGGCCTGGTCGACGATCTCCATGATGCGCTTGATCGCTGCGGGCGGCTCCACGCCTTCGGCACCCTTGGTCTGCGCCCAGCGGCCGTAGAGCGGGCCCAGGGTGAGGATCGGCGAGTTGCGGGGGTCGAACTTCGCGTTACCGGTGAAGGGGAAGCCCGTCGTGTCCTCGTTCCACATCTCGGTCATGAGCTCGTTGTTGTCGCGCATCTTGAAGTGGAGCGCGCGCTCGCGGAGCTGCACGACCGTCTTCACGCCGACCTTCTCCCAATCTTTCGCGACGAGCTGCGCGACGTCGGGCCAGGCGGCGAAGGCCGGGACGACCGACAGCTCGAGCACGACCCGCTTGCCCGACGGCAGAAGCCGCGTGCCGTCGGGGTCGCGCTTGGTGAGCCCGAGCTGGTCGAGGAGCTTGTTGGCCTCCTCGGGCTTGTACTGCGTGTACTTCCTGGCGTACTGCTCGCCCGGGAAGTAGGGATGTCCCGGCGACGGCACGCCCTGCCGTGGCTCGCCCAGGCCGAGGAAGACCGACTCCTTGATCTGGTCGCGGTTGATCGCCTCCGACAGCGCGACCCGGAATTCCTTGGTGGCCATGAGCTTGCCGATCTCGGCGTCGGCCTTGTAGGTCTGGTTGAACTGGATGACCGCGTCGGCGCCGCCGAAGGTGGGCCACGTGATCACGCGATACTTCCCGGTCTTCTCGTTTTCCTTGAAGACGGGATAGTTCGTCATCTGGATGTGGCGCTCCTGCATGTCGAACTCGCCGGCGATCGCCGCGAGGTTCAGCGCCTGGATGTCGGCGAAGAACGTGAAGCGGACCTCATCGAGATAGGGCAGCTGATTGCCGCTCGGATCGACGCCCACGAAGTACGGGTTACGCTTGAGCGAGAACACCTGATCGCTCGCCCGCGTGGCCGGGGCCCACGCCGCCATCGTCGGACGCTCCGGGTTCTCCGGTGGGGCGTTGCGCGCGGCGAAGAGCTCGGTCCACGTCTTGAAGCCCGCCGCCGCGACCAGCTTGTCGATGTCTTCCTTCTTCGTGTAGGTCGGATGGAACTTCTTCAAGTAGTGCGCGGGCAGGAACACCGCGTACGTCCGGTCGCCGCCGTCCTGGTTCGCGAGTGCTACGAGCAGGAGCGTGTTGGGCTGCTTGTACGTCCAGCGCACGGCCGCGGGGCTCACCTTCTCGACGGTGGCCGTCGTGCCGTCGGCGTTGCGCATCCAGGACGGGATCGCCGCGGTGAGGTCCTTGTTCAGGAGCACGTCCTGGTACCAGAAGACGATGTCGTCGGCGGTGAACGGCGCGCCGTCCGACCATCTGGCGCCCTGGCGAAGCTTGATCGTCCAGGTCTTGAAATCCTTCGACGCCTCCCAGCCCGCGGCGATCTTCGGCTCGATCTTGGCGCCGTCGGGCGAGAAGCGGACGAGCGCGTCGTAGACGACGCGGACGTAGTTGTTGGCGTCGGCGGGGCCGAGGAACGCACGGCGCCACACGCCGCCGTACTGGCCGGTGCGCTCGACGACCGGCACGACGAGCGGATCCGAGGGCAGGCGCTTCTCGACCGGGGGAAGTTTGCCGGCCTTGACTTGCTCGGCCAGCGTGGGCGCCTCGTGGAATTTCGTCTGGGCCGCGGCCGGGCCGATCAGGGCCAGCAGCAGAGCGACCGACGTGGTCGGGCGTAGCCAGAGATCCACACGCATGCAGGTTCCTCCTGTGAATTCGGCTGACTCTAGCGCCCCAGCCGGGCGTGGCGCAAGGGTCGGCGGGCAGAATAGCAGCGTTGTCGTCGCGCGATGCGATACTGCGAACGGCGTGCAAGTCGAGACCCTGCTCCAGGGGCTTCTGTGGTTCGTGGCGTTCCTGTTCTCGACGACCGTTCACGAGGCCGCCCACGCGCTCGCCGCGCTTCGGGGCGGTGATCCGACGGCCTATCTCGGCGGGCAGGTGTCGTTCTCGCCGGTTCCACACATTCGCCGTGAGCCGATCGGCATGCTGCTGGTCCCGCTCTTGACGGCCTTCACCAACGGCTGGGCGGTCGGCTGGGCCAGCACCCCGTACGATCCGATCTGGGCTGCGCACTACCCGCGCCGGGCCGCAGCGATGGCCGCGGCGGGCCCGGCCGGCAATCTGCTGATCGCGTTGCTCGCGTTCGCCGCGCTGCGCGGCGGGCTCTACCTCGGCGTCTTTGAGTCGCCCGAGACGGTGATGTTCTCGCATCTCGTCGACGCGGCAAGCGGCGCCGGCTGGCTCGCGGCGCTGGGCGACCTGCTCTCGGTTCTGCTCGTGCTGAACCTGTTGCTCTTCGTGTTCAACATGTTCCCGTTTCCGCCGCTCGACGGCGCCTCGGCGATCGGCGGCCTCTTGCCCGAGCGCGCGGCGGTTGCGCTGCGGAGCTTCACCGCGAATCCCGTCTTCTCGATCTTCGGAATTTTCATCGCCTGGCAGGCGTTTCCGCATGTCGTGCGGCCGATCTTCGGCGCGCTGCTCGCACTGGTGCACCCGGCCGACCGCTACTCGTAGAGCGATGGACCTACGCGTCAACGGGACGACGCTTCACTGCGAGTCGATCGGCGAGGGGCGGCCGTGTCTCGCCTTGCACGGCGGGCCGGGAACCGATTCCTCGGGGCTCGCGCGGTCGCTGGCTCCGATCGCCGCCGAGCTCGGTCTCCGGCTGATCCTCTACGATCACCGTGGTCACGGGCGGTCCGAGTGGGTGCCGGTCGAGCAGTGCACGCAGGATCAGCTCGCGGCCGACGTCGACGGCGTGCGCCAGGCGCTCGGACTTGGGCCCGTCGACGTGCTGGGGATCAGCTGGGGCGGATTTCTCGGTCTCATGTATGCCGCGCAGAATCCGAGCGCGATCCGGAGCCTGGCCGTCGTCGGCGCCGCGGCGAGCCGCGACTTCATGGCGCGCGCCGAGGACAACGCGCGCCGGCGCGCCACCGCCGAGCAGTGGGCTGCCTATCGCTCGTTGTGGGACGGCTCGCTGTCGGACGACGCGAGCTTCAGGCGGGCCTTCGAGACCATCCGCCCTCTGTACTTCTTCGATCCCGCTCGCGCCGGGGAGAACAACGGCGCGCGCGCCGACGTCCGCTATCGCCTCGCGGTGCGGCGCTTCGTCATCGAGCACGAGTACGCGCGCTACGACTGCCGCGCCGAGCTTTCGCGCATCGCGTGTCCGACCCTGGTCGCGGTCGGGCGCCACGACTGGATCTGTCCGGTCGACCAGTCCGAAGAGATCGCGCGGCTCGTTCCGGGCGCCGAGCTGGCCGTGTTCGAGGAGTGCGGCCACTCGCCGCACATCGAGCAGCGCGCCGCGTTCACGCGGCGCCTGGGGGCGTTCTGGTCGCAGCGCCCGTAGCAGCTACTTGCCGGTCCAGCGCACGCTCTTCAGCGACTGATAGATGCCCGCGAACGTGGGGATCGGCACGAAGCCCTCGTAGCCTGAGCGGGTGACGTACACCTGCTGCGGGAAGTAGAGGAACACGTAGGGCGCGTCTTCCATCAGGAGCTTCGAGAGCTCCGCGTAGTGCTTCTTGCGCTCCGCGGTGTTGGCGGTGCGGCGCGCCGCCTCGAGCGCCTCGTCCACCTTCGGATTCTTGTAGTGGGCGAAGTTGCGGCCCTTCCACTGACTCGAATGCCAGATCGTGTACGCGAACGGGTCCGGGTCGTGATGATTGGTCCAGCCGACCACGATGCCTTCGAACTCCGAGGCGAAGAGCTTCTTGACGAACGTCGGCCAGTCCAGCGGCTCGAGCTGTACCTCGACGCCCACTCGCTTGAGATATTCCTGGATGATCACCGCGGTGTCCTTCACGCTCTGGTTGGCCTGGTCGTGCCGCACCGAGAAGCTGAAGCGCTTGCCGTCCTTCACCAGCACCCCGTCGGCGCCCGGCTTGAAGCCCGCCTCGGCCAGGAGCGCCTTGGCGCGGTTGGGATCGTAGGCGTACGCCTTCACGCTCGGGTCGAACGCCCAGCTCGAGGGCGGGAACTGTCCGGTCGAGACCGCGGCGTAGCCCTGCAGCACCTCGCGCACGATGCTCGGCACGTCGATCGCGTGATAGAGCGCGCGGCGCACGCGCACGTCGGTGAACGGCGCGAGATCCTGCCGCCAGCCGAAATAGGTGTACGACGTGTTGTCGGCGACGAGCACTTTGAGGTTCGCCGTCTGCTTGAGCCGAGCCACCTCGGTGAGCGGCGGATTCTCGATGAAGTCGACGCCGCCGGCGCGGAGCTCCTGGAGCAGCACGACGCTGTCGGGGATGATCCGGAAGATCAGCCGATCGAGCGCCGGCCGCCCGTTGTGATATTCCGTGTTGGCCTCCATCACCACACGCTCGCCCCGGCGCCACTCGACGAGCTTGAACGGTCCGGTACCGATCGGCTTGCGGTTGAAGTCGGCGGTGTTGAGGTCAGCGCCCTTGAGCAGGTGCTCGGGCACGATGCCGGCGCGCGGGTTCGTCAAGACCGCGAGGAACGATCCGGACGGATAGCGAAGCCGGAAGCGCACGGTGTGGTCGTCGACGATCTCGACCGGACGTACCGCCAGCTCCTCCGGCCGCTTCGGGTTCTCCTTCGCCGTGAGCTCGGGGAATCCGGCGAGCGCGTCGAAGTAGGCGCGGTGCGGTGTCGTGACTTTCGGATCGAGCACCGAGTAGAACGTGAACGCGACGTCGCGGGCGGTGAAGGGCTTGCCGTCGTGCCACTTCACGCCGCGCTTGAGCTTGAACGTGTAGGTGAGCCCGTCGCGCGACACCTCCCACGACTCGGCCAGGAGCGGCTTCACGCCGAGCCCCTGATCGAGCTCGACCAGGCTGTCGAACAGCGGCCATTCGACGATGTACGACTGGCCGTCGGTCGCGACGACCGGGTTGAGCGAGGTAGCGTCGCCGCTGAGGCCGATCACGAAGTCCTTCCCGGCGGCGAGGCCGGGGCCGGGTGTCAGACCGATCAGCGCGACGAGCAGCGCAAGCACGATGGCGTGGATCACGTCCGTCCTCCGTTTATAGGCGCGCCTCGGTCGGCGGGGCCCCAGCCCCGCGACGACCTGCGGCGCGCACTGCCGTTTAGGGCGACTGCCCGCGCAGGGTCGGGTCCGATGCGTCGCGCAGCCCGTCGCCGAACAGGTTGAATCCCAGCACCGTGACGAAGATCGCCAGCCCAGGGAACGTCGCGACCCACCAGGCCGAGGCCAGGAACTGCCGGCCCTCGACGACCATGTTGCCCCAGCTCGGCAGCGGCGGCTGGGCGCCGAGCCCAAGATAACTCAGCCCGGACTCGATGAGGATCGTCTGGCCCAGGAGCAGGCTGGCCTGGACGATCACGACCGGCAGCGCGTTCACGAGCACGTGGCGCCCGAGGATCCGAACGTGACCGGCGCCCAGCGCCGCCGCGGCGTGGACGAAATCGCGGTGGCGGAGGCTCAGGCACTCGCTGCGCACGATCCGCGCGACCGGCGCCCAGGTGACGAGCGCGATGACCAGCGCGGTGTTGGTGAGGCTCGCGCCGAAGAGCGCGACCACGATCAGGATCAGGAACAACGCCGGGACCGAGAGAAAGACGTCGGCCGCGCGCATGATCGCGGTGTCGGCGCCGCCGCCGAAGTAGCCGGCGACGCTGCCGACCGCGGTGCCCACGACGAGCGAGAGGGCCGTGGCCACGAGGCCGATCTCGAGCGAGACGCGGCTGCCCCAGATCACGCGGCTCAGGACGTCGCGGCCGAAGCCGTCGGTGCCGAGCCAGTGCGCGCCGCTCGGCGGCTTGAGCCGGTTCAGCAGCGCCTGGGCGGAGTAGCTCTGCGGCGCCAGGACCGGCGCGAACGCGCCCGCGGTGATCGCGACGGCGACGACCACGGCGCCCACGAGTCCGCGGCGGTTCCGCGCGAACCGCCTCACGCCCGACGACCGCTCCGCGCGGGGCTCGTCCGTCACCGGTACGAGATCCGCGGATCGATCAGGCAGTAGGCGAGATCGGTCAGGAGATTGGCGCTGATGACGACCGTGGCGACCATGAGGTTCACGCCCATGATCACCGGGTAGTCGCGCTCGAAGACGGCGCCGACCGCGAGCCGCCCGATGCCCGGCCACGCGAACACGGTCTCGGTGAGCACGGCGCCGCCGACCAGGGTCGGCAGCGAGAGGCCGACCACCGTGATGACCGGGATCAGCGCGTTGCGCAGCGCATGACGCCAGACGACCGCGCCGCCGCCGAGCCCCTTCGCCCGCGCGGTGCGCACGTAGTCCTGGCGCAACACCTCGAGCAGGCTCGAGCGCGTGAAGCGCATGAACGACGCCATCTGGATCAGGCCGAGCGTCAAGGTGGGCATGATCGCGTGCCGGACACGCGCGGCCACATCCGCCTCTCGGCCGTACTCGCTGAGCCCCGAGGGCGGCAACAGATGAAACACCTCCGAGAAGAGCAGGATCAGCATGATGCCGAGCCAGAAGCTCGGGAACGACACGCCGAAGAGGGCGATCGCCGAGCCGAGCGTGTCCCACACCGAGCCGCGTCTGACCGCGGCGAGCACGCCCAGCGGCACTGCGACGGCCAGCGCCAGCGCGAGCGCGCCCGCGGTGAGCTGGAGCGTCGGGCCCAGGCGATCGAGGATCAGCGCCGCGACCGGATCGCCGGTCTTGAACGAGCGGCCGAGATCGCCGCGGATGGCCGCGCCGGCCCAGCCGAGATACTGCAGCGCGATCGGCCGATCGAGGCCCAGGCGCTGGCGGATCTGCGCCGCGGCTTCCTGCGAGAACTCACCGCCGATCAGCACCGCCTCGGGCCCGCCCGGAGCCAGGCGCATGATCGTGAACAGGATCATCGAGACGCCCACGAGCATGAGCACCGCGAAGGCAACTCGCTTCAGGACGTAGGTCCTGAGTCCTGGCTCCATGGCTCAGCTCGCGCCGCTCGCGGTGAGCCCGCGGATGAAGTGATCGACGAAGAGGCTGTACAGGACAGCGACCGGCAGGCCGACGATCAGGCCCGCGGCCATCAAGGAGCCCCAGTAGTAGATGTCACCGCGGATCAGCGCTGTGGCGACGCCGACGGTGACCGTGGTCTGATCGCGCGGAGCGACGTAGACGACCGCGTAGAGCGACTCCTGCATCGAGAGCGTGAAGGTGAAGATCGCGGCGATGACGATGCCCGGCCGGGTCAGGGGCAGGACCACGCGCACCACGGCGCCCACGAGCCCGCAGCCGTCGACCCACGCCGCTTCCTCGATCTCGCGCGGCAGGGTCTTGAAGAAGCCCGTGAGGATCCAGGTGCAGAACGGAATCGTGAAGCTCGGGTAGACGACCACCAGCGCCCACCACGAGTCGAAGAGCCCGAGGCTGCCGACGATCCGCGCCAGCGGCAAGAAGATGATGATCGGCGGCACGAGATACGTCATGAACATCGCGATCCCGAGGTTCCCCGCGCCGGGCAGACGCAGCCGTGACAGCGCGTAGCCGGCGGGCACCGCCGTGGCCAGCGTGATCGCGACCAGGCAGATCGAGAGCAGCATGGTGTTGACGAACCAGACCGCGAAATAGCTCTGCGTGAACAGGATGTAGAAGTTCTTGAGCGTCGGCGCCGAGTGAAACCAGAACGGGACGACGTCCTTCCGGTAGAGATCGGCTTCTTCTTTGAACGCGGTGATCGCCATCCAGTAGACGGGGAACACCGCGGCCACGAGGAACGGGGCGAGGCCGAGGTAGATGAGGGCGTTCCGCCAGAGCCGCCGCCGAGCGCGCGGCGTCATGAGCGGAGCCGCGCGCTCAGGGGGTCGGCGCGACGTCGACGAACGAGGAGTTGAACGGCGCCGCGCCGGCGGGCGACGTGCGGTCGACGGTCAGCACGTTGGCGCAGCCGCGGGTGTCGGCCCCCGAGGCATCCGGGGTGAACCAGGCGCCTTCCTTGATCGAGACGACGCCGGGCGCGATGCGACTGGTCACGCGGGCCGGCATGCGCGTCTCGCCGCGTCCGTTGAAGACGCGGACGGTCTGGCCATCGACGATCCGGCGCGCGGCCGCGTCGGTCGTGTTGATCCAGACGTCGTCGGAATCGGCGCGCGAGAGAATCGGCTGGTTGCCGTGGATCGAGTGTGTGCGGGCGCGCGACTTCGGCGTGACCAGCCGCAGCGGGTAGCGCGTGTCGACCGGGTCGTCGATCCACGTCGGGATCGGCGGGATCGCGCCGAGGCCGTAGGGGTCGGGCTTCGCGGCCAGGGTCATCGAGTAAATCTCGATCTTCCCAGACGGTGTCGTGAACGGATGTCGCTCAGGGTCGCGGATCTCGCGCGCGAAGGCCACGGCGTCCTCGGGCGCCGGCAGTCGCGCGAGCCCTCGCTCGCGGAACGTGTCGAAATCGTCGATCACGCCCCCGGTCAGCTCGCGCAGCCATTCCTCCTCGGTCTTGTCGTTGTAGCCGGTGATCCCGAGACGGCGCGCCAGGTCACTGCAGATGTCGAAATCGTTCCGGCACTCGCCCATCGGCTCGATCGCCTGCTTCATGAAGATCGCGTAATGACCGGCGCCGGCCCAGGGCGTGTGGACGTCGTTGCGCTCCCAGAACGTGGTCGCCGGCAGCACGATGTCCGCGTAGCGCGCGGTGGGCGTGAGGAAGTGGTCGTGGACGACCATGAACTCGAGGCGCTGCGCGGCGGCGACGATCCGGTTGACGTTCGGGACCTGGTTGAAGAGGTCGCCGGCGACCGAATAGATCATCTTGATGTCGGCCGGGTAGCCGCCCGACCGGCCGCGATCGAGCAGATCGGCCAGCATCGACGAGGCGACGCGCGCGCCTGTGGGATTGGTGCCCGCCGGCAAGAGCTTGATCCCGCCGCGGCCGGTCGCGCCGTTGCTGGTGCCGGAGTTGCCACCGGGGATGCCGACGTTGCCGGTCATCGCGGCGAGCGCATACGCCGCGCGGTGGAACTGCTCGCCGTGCACCGTGCGTCCGGGCGCGTAGCCGCAGTGCATCGCCGCCGGCTTGCTCGTGGCGAACTCCACGGCCAGACGCTCGATCGTGGCGGCCGGCACGCCCGTGATCTTCTCCGCCCACGCCGGCGTCTTGCGGATGCCGTCGGTCTCGCCCAGCAAGTACGCGCGGTACGACGCGCCCGCCGGCGCGCCTGCAGGCAGGTGCGCCTCGTCGAAGCCGAGCACGTACCGGTCGAGATAGACCTGGTCCTGGAGCCCCTGGCTCGTGATGACGTAGGCCATCGCGATCAGCGCCGCGGTGTCGGTCGAGGGACGGATGAAGATGTGCTCGTCGGCGAGCTGATGGCTCGAGCGCGTCAGTCGCGGGTCGACGCAGATGATGCGCACGCCGTGGTCCTTGGCGCGCTTCAGGTACTGCAGGGTCCCGGTGCCAAAGGTGCCGTCGGCCGGGCTCCAGCCCCACATCACTATCAGCCGCGAGTTGACGTAGTCGATCGGCTCGCGGCCCGCGCTCTTGTACTCGGCCTTGGCGCCGTAGGTCTGCTTGATCGCGAACATCTCGGCCTCGGCCGAGAGATTGCTCCAGAGCTCGGTGCAGCCGCCGAACATGTGGAGGAATCGCTGGCTGACGCCGCGGCCGTGCAAGCTGGAGAGGCTGCCCGTGCGCGAGCAGTCGAGGATCGCGGCCGGCCCGTAGGTGTCGCGGACGCGGAGCATCTGGCGCGCGACCTCGTCCAGCGCCTCGTCCCAGGAGACGCGCTCGAACTGACCGGCGCCTCGCGGCCCGGTCCGCCGCAGCGGATGCTTCAGGCGATCGGGATGGTTCACGCGCTCGGCCTGGCCGAAGCCGCGCACGCACGCGTGCAGCGGCGGCATCTCAGGAGTCCAGCGGCGCGGGTCGGTGCTGATCTTCACGATCCGACCGTCGCGTACGTGGGCGTTGACCGCGCACCGGCCGCCGCAGTTGTGGCCGCAGGTGCTGGTCACGACGGATTCGCCCGGCTTGGCGGCGACCCGGGGTGTTTCGTAGATGGTCTTGGACGGGCTCACGCGAACACCCTATCAAGTTTCGAGCCGTCGTGGAACTTCGGTAATATCCCCTCGGGTGATCGAGACCATGCGCGCCTTCGACGTCGTCCCGGCCGGCATGAAGTTCGAGCCCGAGAGCGTCTACGACAACCGGTTCGTGCTGAAGGCGCTCGGCCGCTAGCCGATCTGGAAGCGCTTCATCGCCGCCTGGTCGAACGCGAGCCCCAGGCCCGGCTTCTTCGGCACCACGAGCTGGCCGCGCTCGATCGGCGGCGTCTCCTCGTAGAGGGCCAGGGTCCACGGCATGTACTCGACCGTGAGACCGTTGGGAATGGCTGCGACGAGATGCACGTGCACCTCCGGCACCAGATGGCTCACGACCGGCAGGTTGAACGCCTCGGCCATGCCCGCGATCTTCATCCACTGCGTGATGCCGCCCGCGCGCAGGAGGTCGATCATCACGATGTCGATCGAGCGGTGCTCGAGCAGATGGCGGAATGGCGTGATGCCGTAGTGATACTCGCCCGCGGCGATCGGCGTCGTGAGCGCATCCGCGATGCGCGCCATGCCGGGATAATCGTCGTGGGTGGTCGGGTCCTCGAGCCAGAAGAGGTGATAGGGCTCGATGCGCCGGCCGACCTCGATCGCCTGATTCACGCTCCAGAGCTGGTTGATGTCGCACATCAGGTCGATGTCCGGCCCGATCGATTCGCGCATCACGCGCACGCGCTCCACCGACGCCGAAACGGTGGGCTCGCTCCCGCACTGCATCTTCATCTGGCGAAAGCCCATGTCGCGAAGCCTCGGCCCCGCCTTGGCGAGATAGTCGATCGGATGCGGCCGCATCAGGGCGCCGCTCGCGTAGGTGGCAACGCGGTCGCGCAGGCCGCCCAGCAGCGCGCACACCGACTGGCCCACCGCCTTGCCCTTGAGGTCCCAGCACGCGATGTCGACCGCCGAGAGCGCCAGCGTGAAGATGCCGCCGGGCCCGGAGCTGCCCGCCGCGCGCCGCAGCTTGGCCGTGATCGCCTCGACCTGCGTCGGATCCTCGCCGATCGTGAGCCGCGCGAGCTCGTCGACCGCCGTCTTGAGCGCGGGGGTGAGCGCGCCGCCGAAGAAGGTGAGGCCGAGACCCACCGCGCCCTGATCGGTACCGAGCTCGAGGGTGACGAACTCGCGCGTGTCCGTCGGGGCGGGCAGGCCCACCACGAGCGGGTTGTCGGCCGGCGTGCGCAGCGCGCGAGTCGTCACGTGCGTGATCTTCATGGGGCTGTCTCCTTCGGGGTTGTGGTCGCCTACAATACACTTCCGTGAACGTGCAATCCATCAAGGAGCTCGTGGAGCCCGACCGTGTCCATCGCGCGGTGTACACCGACGCCGAACTGTTCGAGCTGGAGCTCGACCGGCTCTTCGGCCGCGCGTGGCTGATTCTCGGCCACGAGAGCCAGGTGAGGAATCCGGGCGACTTCTTCACGACGCGGATGGGGCGCGAGCCGGTGATCGTGACCCGCCACCGCGACGGGTCCGTGCGCGTGCTCGTCAACCGCTGTGCGCATCGCGGCGCGCGCGTGTGCGAGGCGGCCTGCGGGACGGCGAGCGAGTTCGTGTGCGCGTATCACGGCTGGACGTACGGGACCGACGGCACGCTCGCGGGCTTGCCGCTGCCCGAGGGTTACGCGCGTCCGGCCGTCGAGTCGGTCGGCGGCGGGCTCACGCGGGTGCCGCGCGTGGACGCATATCGCGGCTTTCTGTTCGCCTCGTTAGCCGAGCACGGGCCCACGCTTGCGGAGTTTCTTGGCCCGCTGCGGGCCTCGTTCGACGATTTCGTCGAGCGCGCGCCGGAGGGCGAGGTCGAGGTGGCCGGCGGCGTCTTCAAGCACGCCTATCGAGGCAACTGGAAGCTGGTGCTGGAGAACCACAACGACACCGTGCATCCGGCGTTCGTCCACGCCTCGTCCATCTGGGCGGCGCGTCAGCAGCCGCCGGCCGAAAGCGGCGCCTATTCCGAGATCGGCGTGCGGCAGATGCTCCAGAACGGCGCGCCGTGGGACGTCTGGGAGAACACCGGGCTCTGGGTCGCGGGCTACGGGCACTCGTGGATGGCGGACTATCACGACGACGGCCGGCTCGTCGCGGCACTGGATCATCCGGCGTTCGCGGAATACCGGGCGGCGCTCGAGCGGCGTCTCGGACGCGACGGAGCGGCGCGCGTGCTGGACGAGCTGCGCTGGAACAGCATCGTCTATCCGAATTGCTCCTTCATGAGCCAGTTCCGCCAGCTTCGTATCGTTCACCCGATCGCGGTCGACCGAACAGTCGTCTACGCGTACTCGTTCAGGCTCAAGGGCGCGCCCGAGCGGATGTTCCACGACACGATCGCGTTCTCGAACGTCGTCAACGGCACCGCCTCGCCCGTGCTCACGGACGACCTCGAGGTATACGAGCGCACGCAGGAAGGGTTGACCGCCCAGCGCTCGGACTGGGTGTTTCTCGGGCGCGGGCAAGGCCGCGACGTGGCGGACGGAGCCGGAGTGCTCCGCGGCGGAAGCGGCACCAGCGAGATCCACATCCGTAACCAGCTCGCGGCCTGGCTCGAGTACATGACGGCAGAGAGCTGAGATGAACGCCGCTGTCGACATCGAGCTGCGCTTCGAGGTCGAGCGGCTTCTCTATCACGAGGCGTGGCTGCTCGATCGCGGCCGTCTCGACGAGTGGCTCGCGTTGTTCACCGACGACGCGACGTACTGGATGCCGTTGCAGGCCGATCAAGCCGATCCGCTGACGACGTCGTCGATCGTGTACGACGACCGCCGGCTGCTCGAAGTCCGCGTACGCCAGTTCCAGCATCCGCGCGCCCATGCCCGCCTTCCGGCGCTGCGGACCGTCCACCAGGTCGGCAACGTGCAGGTGCTGGAGGCCGCGGCGAGCGAGCTTCGCGTCGGGTCCACGTTGATCCTGGTCGAATACCGTCGCGAGCGGCAGCGCGTGTGGGGCGCCGCGGTCGAGCACCGCCTGCGCCGCACGAGCGGCGGGCTCCGGATCGCCGCGAAGCGGATCGACCTCGTGAACTCGGAAGCGGAGCTCGACGGCATCGTCTGCCTGTTCTGATGGAAGGCCGGCTCGCCGCGCGGTGGATGGCCCCGGCCTTCATGATCGCGATGCTGGCGTTCTGGCAGATCGCGACCGGATTCGGTCACCCCGACTTCGTCCTGAGCCCGCTCGAGATCGCGCGTCACTTCGTCGAGGCGCTCTGGTCGGGTGAGCTTCTGCCCCACGTCGGCGCGAGCCTGGCCCGCTCGCTGCCCGGATTTCTCCTCGGCTCGTTCATCGGAGTGACGTTCGGGCTCCTGGCGGGCGTGGCACGCGGCCTGGATCAGCTGCTGAGCCCGGTCGTGTTCCTGACGTATCCGGTGCCGAAGATCGTGTTCCTGCCGCTCGTCATGCTGTGGCTCGGTATCGGCGATCCGTCGAAGATCGCGGTGATCGCGCTCGCGTGCTTCTATCCGTGCTTCATCAACGCGTACTACGGCGCCCGCAACACCTCAACGATCATGGTGTGGAGCGGCCTCAACATGGGCGCAGGCCGGTGGCAGGTGTTCCGGAAGGTCGTGGTCCCAAGCGCCTTGCCGCTCGTCTTCGCCGGACTGCGGGTCTCGCTGGCGCTCTCGTTCATCCTGCTGTTCTCGACCGAGATGATCAACGCTCGCTCGGGTCTCGGCTTTCTGATCCGCCAGTCGGAATCGAGTCTCAGGTTCGATCTCATGTACGTCGCGATCGTCGCGGTCGCGGCGCTGGGCTACGCGGGCGATCAGCTGCTGGTCATGATCCGCCGCCGGGTGCTCGTCTGGCAGGAGCGGAGCAACCGATGACGTCGCGGTGGTCCAGCCTCGCGTCAGGCTTGCGGCCGGTCGCGCTGTTGCTGCTCGGCGCGCTCGCGTGGGAAATAGCTGCGCGCAGCGGTCGTTTCAGCCCTTTGATCGTCCCGTCGCTCGCGCGGATCGGTTACCAGCTCTGGCTGCTCGCGACCCAACCGGAGTCGCTCGCCGAGGTGTGGTACTCCGTCGCCCGCGGGCTTGGCGGCTTCGCGCTCGCCGCCGTCGTCGGTGTCGGCCTCGGAGTCGTGA
>Ga0209382_10005853_pt1 | contig 15884 bp, 8 predicted proteins | sample SoiMetdeltSBSDD5_FD_187599 | JGI IMG/M metagenome (GOLD analysis project Ga0209382, IMG submission 187599) | Bulk soil microbial communities from a Populus tree surrounding site in Tennessee, USA - Soil MetaG P. deltoides SBSDD5 (SPAdes) (version 2) | ecosystem: Environmental > Terrestrial >...
TCGAGCGGTGGCTCGGCTGCGGCGGTCGCTGCGCGCCTGGTGCCGATGGCCCACGCGAACGACGGCGGCGGCTCGATTCGCATCCCGGCCTCCTGCTGCGGCCTCTTCGGGCTGAAGCCGACGCGCGGGCGCAACCCGCTCGGCCCTCACTTCGGCGACGTTTTCAGCGGGCTGGTCGCCGAGCACGCCGTCACCATCTCGGTGCGCGACAGCGCCGCGCTGCTCGACGCCACCTCCGGGCCGGACGCCGGAGACCCCTACTGGGCCCCGCCGCCAGCACGCCCGTTTCGCCAAGAGGTGGGCGCCGACCCCGGGCGCCTGCGCATCGCCTTCACCGCGGAGGCGGCCAACGGCGTCCCGGTGCAGGCCGACTGCGCGGCCGCGGCGCGCGGGGCCGCCGCCCTCTGCGCCGAGCTGGGCCATACGGTCGAAGAGGCCGCGCCCGCGCTCGACGGGGAGCGACTGTCGCGAGCCTTCATCACCATCTACGCGGCCGGCAATGCCTGGCTCCTCGACAGCCTCGCGCTCGCGGTCGGCCGCGCCCCGGGGCCGGAGGACGTCGAACCCCTCACCTGGGCGCTGGCCGAGATGGGCCGCCGGCAGCCGGCCCCGGCTTACCTCCTCGCCGTCCAGACCGTGCAGATCATCGCCCGGCAGGTGGCGCGCTTCCTCCAAAGTTACGATCTCTGGCTGACCCCGACGCTGGCCGAGCTGCCGCCGCCGCTCGGCAACTTCGACTCGCCACCGGAAGAGCCGCTGCGCGGCCTCAGGCGCGCGGGGCAATTCACCCCCTTCACCCCGCTCGCCAACGCGACCGGGCAGCCGGCAATGTCGGTGCCGCTCCACTGGAGTACGGAGGGGCTGCCGGTCGGCGCGCATTTCATCGGCCGCTTCGGCGACGAGGCGACCCTCCTGCGCCTCGCCGCCCAGCTCGAGGCCGCGCGCCCCTGGGCAGGGCGACGCCCGCCCGTCTGCGCCTGAAGGGCCCCCGCGGGGGTGGCGTGAGCCGCAAAAAAAAGCGGCGACCAGGTCACCGCTCTTCTCTCAAGCCGCCCCTCCGGGCTATTGCTCAACGGCCGCCGCCTGCTTCGGCTGCTGCGCCTGGATGTCGCGGTAGTAGTCGAAGACGTAATCTTTGTAGTCGCCGTGGCCCCACCGCGTGTAGAAGTCGTAATCCTTCATCTCCTGGTAGGCGCGCTCAATATCCCACCCCTCGACCGTCATCCGATAGACCGCGGCCATGGCACCCGTGCGGTGGCGGCCGCCGGCGCAGTGGATGTAGACCGGCCAGTTCGCAGCGTCGTTGGCGATCTCAAGGAAGCGCGCCGCGGCGTCCGCCGGCGGGTACTTCTTGTCGTTGAGTGCGAGGTTGATGTACTTGAGCCCCGCCTGCTCGGCCAGCGGCCGGGCATAACTCTTCGCGTCATTCCGCAGGTCGATGACGGTCTTGATGCCCATCGCCGCCAAATCCCGGTAGTCATGGCCCTCGGGCTGCGCGCCGCGGTAGAGATGCTCGTTAACTTTCCCGAAGTTCGAGATGCGGATCTCCTCCGCCCCGGTTACCTTGCCATTCACCTTGGCGGACACGACGAGGCTCATCGGGCTGAGAAACGAAATCGTCATCGTCGCCGTGAACACTTGCTGAAAGAACCGAGACCTTTTCATGCTTCACCCCATTGAGAACTGATGATTTCAGCTCCGAACGGCCTGCTTTCGGGCCGATTATTAACCCTCACGCGGCTCATATTCGCAAGGTCCGTACCAAACTTTCGGCAAGGTTTAGCGGCACTTTAGGCCGTTTTCGGATGATCCTCTGCGTGATTCAAGGCACCACCTACACGCTTTGGTCGATCGGCCGCTAAAACACCTATCTAGATGGCCTTGCGCGGGGCCGCGTTGCTCTCTAATGATTAATTGGGGGAAGAAAAGGGGGCGGCCCTCCCCGAGCCGCCCCGCCATACCTTACTTGAGGGTCACGGAAATGAAATTGAGCTGGCCGCCGCGCTCGATCTGGAGCACGACCTCCTGCCCTGCCTTGAGTGTGCCGACCGCGCCGATCAGCTCGTCGGCCGTAGTCACCGCCGTGCGGTTGACGCGGTGAATGACATCGCCCCGCTGCAGGCCCGCCTCGGCCGCCGGGCTGCCCGGCTGCACGCCCTCGATGAGGGCGCCGTTGCTCACCTTGAGCTTCAGCTCGCGCGCCGCCTCGGCCGTCACGGTCGCGACCGTGACGCCGAGCTTGCCAGCGCCCCGGTCATCCTCGCCGCTCTCCCGGCTCGCCACGCGGTCGCGGCCCGGGCGCTCGGCGAGCTTGATGGTCGCCGTCTGGACGCGGCCGTCGCGGACGAACTTGACCGTCGCCGCCTTGCCGACCGGCGTGTCGGCGACCGCCTCGGTGAGCTGCTTGGGCGAGGTCACGCGCTTGCCGTCGAACTCGGTGATCACGTCGCCGCTGCGCAGGCCGGCCACGGCCGCCGGGCCCGAGCTGTCGGCCAGGTCGCCGACGAGCGCGCCCTCGACGCCTTCATAGCCCACCGACTGCGCGATGGCCGGCGTCAGCGCCTGGAGGGTGACCCCCAGGTAGCCGCGCCTCACCTTGCCGTCGCGCGCCAGCTGCGAGTAGACCTTCGACGCTAGGCTCGATGGGACCGCGAAGCCGATGCCCTCGCTCCCGCCCGAGCGCGAGAAGATCATGGTGTTGATCCCGATGACCTCGCCCTGCATGTTAACTAGCGGGCCGCCCGAGTTGCCCGGGTTGATCGAGGCGTCGGTCTGAATGTAGCTGTCGTAGGGGCCGGAGCGCAGGTCGCGGCTCGTCGCCGAAACGATCCCCGCGGTCATGGTCTGCTCCAGGCCGAAGGGACTGCCGAGGGCGATGACCCACTCGCCCTGCTCGAGCTTGGTCGAATCGCCGAGCTTCGCCGTAGCGAAATTCTGCCCGTCGACTTTGATCAAGGCCAGGTCCGTCTCCGGGTCGCCCCCGATGAGCCGGGCCTTGAGCTCGCGCCCGTCCGCGAGCTTGACCTTGATCTCCTCGGCGTCGCCCGCGACGTGGTTGTTGGTCAGGATGTAGCCATCCGGGCTGATGATCACGCCCGAGCCGGTGCCGCGCCGCGGCTGCGGCTGCATCTGGCCGAAGGGCGGAAAGCCCGGAATCTGCGGCATGCCTTCGAACTCGCCGCGCGCCTGGCGCCGCGGCTTCTCAACGACGCTGATGTTGACCACCGCCGGCTTGACCTGCTTGGCGACGCCGACGAACGTACGCGACAGATCGGCCGGGCTGGCCATCTGCGCCGGCGCTTGCGATTGCTGCCCGCTCACCTCATGCTGCGCCACCATGCCCAGCCCAAGGGCGACGGCCAGACCCGCCGCGAGGAATCCACCCCGCGCCCGGTTAAATTTGTCTAAACTCATCTCCTCTTTTTCCTCCCTGCAATTTGCTGGATGATCGTCCACGGAACATCGCTTTTGATGCAGGGAGGGGGGGTTCGGCTGTCTACCGCTAATTTTTTAATTTTTAATCTTATCCGTGGCGATCCGCCCGATCCGTGTCATGCGTGGGCTATTCTTACCTATCGTCGTCGTCAATATCGATCGACAGGGGGGCGAAGACCGACTGCCGGGGGCGGGGGTAGGGGACTCGCCAGCCTTTGACCTGGTGCCAGACGATGCGGTTGAGGCGCTCGGTGGGGACGGCGTCGGGGACGTCGAAGCGCATGCGCTGCGAGGCCAGGGCCCCGCGCCGCGCCGCGCCGCGCAACTGACTGAGCTGCGGGTTGAGCTCGAAGAGTGATTGCTTCGGCTCGACGGCCGCGTAGGGCGCGAAGTCGGGCTCGCCCGTAAAGCTCGCCCGCATGTCGTTGGCGATGAGGTCGAAGAGCGAGAGCGTCGGCAGGCCGAGCATAAGCTCGATCGTCTTGAGGATGCTCGGCTGCGAGTAGAAGGTTGAGTCGACATAGCCGCGCCGGACGTAGGGGCTGATCGCGAGCGCGATGGTCCGGTGCCCGTCGACGTGATCGACGCCGTTCTGCGCGTCGTCCTCGACGACGAAGATCGCCATCTTCTTCCAGAAGCGGGACCGCGAGAGCGCCTCGACAACCTGCCCGAGCGCGAGGTCGTTGTCGGCGACCATGGCCTTCGGCGTGTGTACCCCGGGGCTCGTCCCGCGCGTGTGGTCGCTCGGCAGCTGCAGCAGCACCAGGTTCGGCATCTCCCCCCCGGCCTCCCACCGCTTGAGGTCGGCGAGGAAAATCTGCGCGCGGACCACATCGGGAATCCCCTGCGAGTAGGACGGGTAGTTGCTCGCGAGAATCTTGTTGAGCGGCTTGAGCGGCGCGGTGATGCGCCACTCGCGGGTCAAATCCTCGCCGCGCTTCCAGCGCTCGAAGAGCCGCGCCCGCTGCCCGCGGTCGCTCTCCGGCAGCCGCCCGGCGTACTCCCCGTAAACGCGCACCGTCTTTTTCATGCGCAGCGCCGCGTCCCAGATGAAGCCGCTGTCGGCGTAAGCGATCGGGTCCGTGCCGTCGAAGGGGAAGCTCCGGCCGAGGTAGCCGGGCCAGAGGCAGTAGCCGGTCTCGTTCGCCTGCGTCACCCACTGGTGGCCGTCGCCGCTGTTGCCGCCCGTCGCGTAGAAGTTGTCGAGCAGGACGAACTGCTCGGCCAGCCGCCGGTGATTCGGCGTCACGTCGGCCCCGAACATGACTAAGCTCGGGTCGCCGTTGCCCTTCCCCAGATCGCCGAAGAGCTGGTCATAGCTCCGGTTCTCCTTGATGACGTAGACGACATGCTCGATCGGCGACGGCTCGCCCGCGCGCGCCGGGACCGGGGCCGGAGCGATGCCTGCGCGCGCCGGCGGCTGGGGCGCCGCCGGCCCGAGACTCTGATGATTATTCTCGGCGACGGCGGTGGTGTAGCTGTCGAGCTGCGCCTCATCCGGGACCGGGACCACGCTCACCGTGCCGCGGTAGGCGTGGACGAAGCGCTTCTTCGGGTCGCCCTGCCAGCCCGAACCGGCCCCAAGCAGCGTCGCGACCGCGAGGTGCTTGCCGTCGGCGCTGAGCGCGAGCGCGTTGGGGTACCAGGCGGTCGGGATGAGCCCCGAAATCTTCCGGCTCCCGGTCTCGACCACCGCCACCGCGTTGATTCCGCCGCAGGCGACGTAAAGCGTCGCGCCGTCGGGAGAGACGGCGAGCGCCGACGGCGCGACGCCGGGCACCCGCCTGGTGAAGGGCTGGAGCGTGATCGTCTCGACGACCTGATTTCGATCGGTGTCGATCACCGAGACCGAGTCCTTGTTGCCGTTGGCGACGTAGAGACGGCGGCGCGGCTCGTCCCAGACGACGGCCGTCGGGTGCAGCTCGACCACGATCGTGTGGGTCGACTGACGCGCGTCGAGGTCGACGCGCGTCACGGTGCCCGTCGCGGCGATGCCGCGCTCGTCGACAACGACCTGGTCCGCTTTGGGGTCGAAGCCGGTCGGCAGCGTCAGGTCCCGCGGCCGGGGCAGGCGGCCGCCCCAGTTGGTCACGTAGGCGACGGTGCCCGCCGCGTTGATCGCCGCGCCGAAGGGCGCGATCCCGGTCGCGACCTGGCCGAGAAGTTTGCCGCCGGCAAGGTCGATGACGGCCAGCCGGTTGTTGTAGACCAGCGGCACGACGGCGATCCTCAGACCCTGCGCGTCCGGCCTGGCCGAGACTGCCGGGGCGCCCGTGAGATAGCCGCCCAGGCCGTCGGCCACCACGCGCGGCGCGTCGTCCGCGATCGAGAGCAGCCGCGCGCGGCCGGGCTGGCCCTGCGCCGGCAGCGTCGCGCTCACCAGGGCCTGGCCCGTGACCGGATCGAAGACGATGCCCTGGAGCCCCGGGTTCTCCCCGAGCGGCACGCGCCGCAGCACTTTGTTGGCCGCCCAGTCGAGCCGGAAGACTTGCGCCTGCGAGTTCTGCCGACGCGCGTTGAGCACCCAGACCTCGGCCGCTGACGGGCCGAAGGCGACCCCGTAGACACGCCCGTCGAAGACCGTCTGCACGCCCGCCGGGGTGATTGTCTGCCGCGTCGTGATCACGCCCGGGTCGGTCACCGACCGCGTCTGCGCGGCGGCCGGCACGCACAACATGAGGACCGCGAGAATCCGTCTCATCGCTCTCATCCGCGTTCGATCTAAAACTGCAGCCTCACCGCGGCCTGCGTGGTCCGCGGCCCGCCGACGGTGCTCGTGATCTGCCCGGCGTTGTCCGGCCCGTTGGCCGCATAGGTCGAGGCCGGGTTGGCGAAAGTCGGCGTGTTGAAAGCGTTATACAGCTCCCACCTGCGGGTTGTCCACCGCCGCGGTGACCACGTACTAACTTCCCTGTCGTTGGAGCTACGATTGTGTGCTGTGAGATCAGAAGAGTGGCAAGGCAGGCTCAAGTTCGTGTAACCGGCGGCTCGATTGTGTGTAAAATGAAGATCGCCCGCGAATCATCACTGAGGAGGGAAAATGACGGGAACGAAAATCGCCCCCTATGGGTCGTGGAGATCGCCGATTACCTCGGACCTCATCGTCGCCGGGACGATCGGCCTCGGGCAGATCGCGATCGACGGCGGGGACGTCTACTGGACGGAGATGCGGCCGGCCGAGCGCGGGCGTTACGCGGTGGTGCGGCGCGCGCCGGGAGGCGAGACGAGCGAGGTCACGCCCGCGCCGTTTAACGCGCGCACCCGCGTCCACGAGTACGGTGGCGGCGCCTTCGTCGTCGGCGAGGGCACGGTTTACTTCTCAAACTTCGCCGACCAGCGGCTCTACCGCCGGGGCCCGGGGGCCGAAGCGCGCCCCATAACACCCGAGGGCGAGTGGCGCTACGCGGACGGCGTCATCGACCGCGCGCGGGGGCGAATGGTCTGCGTCCGCGAGGACCACACGGTCGCGGGGCGCGAGGCAGTCAACACGGTCGTCGCCCTCGCGCTCGACGGGAGCGGCGAGGCGCAGGTCCTGGCCGGAGGGCACGACTTTTACTCGTCGCCGCGGCTGAGCCCCGACGGCGCGAGCCTCGCCTTCCTCGCCTGGGATCACCCGAACATGCCGTGGGACGGATGCGAGCTGTGGGTCGCGGAGGTGCGCCCGGACGGCGCGCTCGCGGACGCGCGGCTGGTGGCGGGCGGCGCGGGCGAGTCGATCTTTCAGCCGGAGTGGTCGCCGGACGGGCGACTCTACTTCGTCTCGGACCGCACGGGCTGGTGGAACCTCTACCGCCTGACCGACGCGGGCGGCGAGCCGGTCTGCCCGAAGCCGGCCGAGTTTGGCCTGCCGCAGTGGGGCTTCAGGATGTCCACTTACGGGTTCCAGTCAGCTGGGCGGATCGTCTGCGCCTACATCGAGCGGGGGAGCCCGCGCTTGGCGAGTCTGGATCTGGACACCGGCCGACTCGCCGAGATCGTCATGCCCTACACCAAGTTCGACGGGCTCCAGGTGACGTCGACCCATGCCTACTTCGTCGCCGGCTCCCCGACAGAGCCTTCGGCGGTCGTCGCGCTCGACCTGGCGACGGGCGGGGTCGACGTGCTGCGGCGCTCGAGCAGCGTCGCGATCGACCCGGGCTACATCTCAGCGCCCGAGCCCGTCGAGTTCCCGACCGAGGGCGGGCTGACGGCGCACGGCTTTTTTTACCGGCCGCGGAACCGCGACTTCGAGGGGCCGGGGGACGAGTGCCCGCCGCTCGTGGTCATGAGCCACGGGGGGCCGACGGCGGCGACCTCGCCGACCCTGCGCCTCGGGATTCAGTACTGGACGAGCCGGGGGATCGCTGTCCTCGACGTCAACTACGGCGGGAGCACCGGTTACGGGCGGGCCTACCGCGAGCGGCTCAACGGCCGGTGGGGGATCGTCGACGTCGACGACTGCGCGAACGGGGCGCGTTACCTGGCCGGGCAAGGCGAGGTCGACGCGCGGCGCATGGCGATCACGGGCGGGAGCGCGGGCGGCTACACGACACTCTGCGCGCTGACCTTCCGCGACGTCTTCGGGGCGGGCGCGAGCCACTACGGGGTGAGCGACCTGGAGGCGCTCGAGGTCGACACGCACAAGTTCGAGTCGCGCTACTCGCACAGCCTGGTCGGCCCCTTCCCAGAGCGGCGCGACCTCTACCGCGCGCGCTCGCCAATCCACTTCACCGAGCGCCTGAGCGCGCCGGTGATCTTCTTCCAGGGGCTCGAGGACAAGATCGTCCCGCCCAACCAGGCGGAGATGATGGTCGCGGCGCTCCGCGCCAAGGGGCTGCCCGTGGCCTACATCGCCTTCGAGGGCGAGCAGCACGGCTTCCGCCAGGCCCCGAACATCAAGCGCGCGCTCGACGGGGAGCTCTATTTTTACTCGCGCGTCTTCGGGTTTGAATTGGCCGATGAGGTCGAGCCGGTCGAGATCGAGAACCTTTAAGAATTTCACGCGGAACACGCGGAATAGGCGGAACAGGCGGAAAGTCCTAAAGGGTGTTTCCGCCTATTCCGCGTGTTCCGCGTGAGCCTCTTGCGCGGCCCGATGCTAGCGGAAGGTCACCCGGTACTCTTTCCCCGCGGCCAGGCTCAGCCGCACCGTGCCGTCGGGGCCGGCGGCAAAGCGCGCCTCCCCGCCGCTCTCGGTGACGCGCGCGAATTGCTGCCCGCGCGGGGGCCGCACCCGAATCTCGCCGCTCACCCCGGGCCGCAGCCTCGCCTCCGTCGCCCGCCCCGCCGCCCAGCTCAGGTCGAGCTCGACGTTGCCGCGTGCGCGCAGGCCCTTGACCGAGCCTGCGGGCCAGGCGCGGGGCAGCGCGGGCAGCAGGCTGATCTCGCCCGCGTGGCTCTGCATGAGCATCTCGGCTATGCCCGCCGTCCCGCCGAAGTTCCCGTCGATCTGAAACGGCGGGTGGTTGTCGAGCAGATTCGGCAGTGTCGATTTGGCGAGCAACGCGACGAGGTTCTCATGCGCCAGGTCGCCCTCCTCGAGCCGCGCCCAGAAGTTGATGATCCAGGCGCGGCTCCAGCCTGTGTGGCCGCTCCCGGCCTGAAGCCGGCGCTCGAGGCTCGTGCGCGCCGCCCGCGCCAACTCCGGCGTCCCGCGCACCGTGATCTGGTCACCCGGGTGGAGCGCGAAGAGGTGCGAGATGTGACGGTGGCCCGGGTCCGGTTCGTCATAGTCCTCGAGCCACTCCTGCAACTGTCCGTGCCGCCCGACCCGGAGAGGGGCGAGGCGGCCGCGCGCCGCCGCCACCCGTCGCCGGAACTCCCCGTCCACGCCGAGCAATTGCCCCGCCTCGATGACGCGGCCGAAGAGCGCGTGCGCGATCTCCTGATCCATCGTCGGGCCCATGCAAAGCTTCGCGACTTGGCCGTCGGCGGTCCGGTAGCGGTTCTCGGTGGAAAGCGACGGCTCGGTGACGAGCCGTCCCGCGCCGTCCTCGACCAGGTAGTCGAGCAGGAACTCGGCGGCCTCCTTCATCACCGGGTAGCCGCGCCGCGCGAGGAAGTCGCGGTCGCGCGTGTAGTCGTAATGGTCCCAGAGGTGTAGGCTCAGCCAGGCGGCGCCCATCGGCCAGATGCCGGAGCCGACCCCGTCGATCGGCACCGCGTGGCCCCAGAGATCGGTGTTGTGGTGCATGACGAAGCCGCCTGCGCCGTAGAGCTGGCGCGCGGCGCGGCGCCCGTCGTCGCGCGCGCGGTCGATGAGGTCAAAGAGCGGCTCGTGCAACTCCGAGAGGTTGCAGACCTCGGCCGGCCAGTAGTTCATCTCGGTGTTGATGTTGATCGTGTACTTGCTCTCCCAGGACGGCTCGAGCTGGTCGTTCCAGATGCCCTGGAGGTTGGCGGCCATCGTCCCCGGGCGGCTGCTCGCCATGAGCAGGTAGCGGCCGAACTGGAAGTAGAGCGCCTCGAGCGCCGGATCAGTCGCCCCTGCCCCGACCCGCTTGAGCCTCTCATCCGTGGAGAGGTCCGGCGCCGGCGCAGCCAAGTCGAGCGTGACGCGGCGGAAGAGCCGCTCATGGTCGGCAACATGGGCCGCGCGGAGCTGCGAGTAGGGCTTCGCGGAGGCATGGAGGTCGCGCGCGCACCGGGCCGCGGGGTCGCGATGGCGGACGTCGGTCGCCGCGGCGACGAGGAGCGTCGCGGCGTCTGCGTTCTCGACCACGAGCTCGTCGCCCTCGGCGCGCACCCGGCCGCCTTCGGGCAAGACCTGGAGCAGCGCCTGAAACTTGACGCCGACCCGGCGCTCGTCCCGGTGGCGCTCGCCGCGCGCAATCGCTTCGCCGGCGAGCGCGACGCGGTCGGGGGCAACGACGCGGGCGCGGGCGTCCTCCTCGCGCCCGAGTGTCGCGGCGAACGAGAGGCCGCCCGCCCGGTCGCCCGCCAAGCGGACGACGATCACCTGGTCGGCCGCCGAGGAGAAGACCTCGCGCGTGTAGCGCGCCGCTCCCGCGCGGTAACTGACGCGGACGATCCCGGTCTCGAGGTCGAGTTCGCGCGCGTAATCGCCCGCGTCGTCGTGGCCGGTGAAGCGGAGCCGTAAATCGCCGAGCGGCTGGTAGGGCGGCAGCCGGCGCGGAACTGAGATGATCGTCTTGTCGGCGAGCGCCTCAGCCTCCCGCGGCCGACCCTCCCGGAGCAGGCGGCGGACCTCGGCCAGGCTGCGCGCGCCCTCGGGGTTGTTGCGGTCCCGTTTCTCCCCGGCCCAGACCGAGTCCTCGTTGAGTTGAATCCGCTCCGACGCGACGCCGCCGAAGACCATCGCCCCGAGCCGCCCGTTACCCACGGGGAGGGCCTCGGTCCAGGTCGCGGCCGGCTGGCGGTACCAGAGCGCCAGGGTGCGGCCCGGCGCGGCAGGGCGGGGTGACGCGCCGGCGAGCAGCAGAACGACGATCAGGGATGACACGCGGATCATGAAGACCTCCGGGCCTCGGGCTAGCGTAACATAGACCTCAGTCCGGAGCTGACGCAACCTTGCGCCGCGGTCGGGGAGTGTGGGAAGCTACGGCGCGCGAGACTAAATCGAGGAGGGCCGCATGGAAAGACAGAGACGCCGCTTCGCGACCGGGTCGGCCGTCGTCGTCGCCCTGCTCGCCCTCGCGGGCCTGGCGGCGGCCTTCAAGCGCGCGACCGGCGACCCGGCGGGGCAGGGAGGCCAGCCAATGTCCGCAGTCAAGATCATGACGCTCGACCCCGGGCACTTCCACGCGGCCCTCGTCCAGAAGGAGATGTACCCGGGCGTCGCCCCGCGCGTCGACATCTACGCGCCGCTCGGCTTCGACCTGACCGAGCATCTCAACCGCATCGCCCGCTTCAACTTGCGCCCCGAGAGCCCGACGCGCTGGGAGCTGGAAGTTCACGCGGGGCCGGATCCTCTCGGGCGCATGCTGCGCGAGCGCCCTGGCAACGTCGTCGTCCTCTCGGGCCGCAATCAAGGCAAGATCGACCGGATCAAGGCTGCGGTCGAGGCAGGGCTGAGCGTCCTCGCCGACAAGCCGTGGGTCATCACGGCAGGGGACCTGCCGCAGCTCGCCTCAGCGCTCGACACGGCCGACGCCCGGGGGCTGATCGCCTATGACATCATGACGGAGCGGTCGGAGATCACGACCGTGCTTCAAAAAGATCTGATCCATGACCCCGCGGTCTTCGGCGCGATCGCCCCCGGGACGCGGGAGGAGCCGGCCGTTTACTTCGAGAGCGTGCACCACCTGCTCAAGGTCGTCGCGGGGGTGCCCAACCTGCGGCCGGCGTGGTTCTTCGACGTCGCGCAGCAGGGCGAGGGCGTCGGGGACGTTGGGACGCACCTCGCCGACCTGGCGCAGTGGATGCTCTTCCCCGGGCAGGCGATCGACTACCGGAAGGAGATCGACGTCGTCGCGGCGAAGCGGTGGCCGACGGTCATGACGCAGGCGCAATTCCAGCGCGTGACCAACGAGAAGAGTTTTCCCGCCTTTCTCGCGCCCAACGTCCGCGGGGACAAGCTCGACTACTACTGCAACGGCTCAGTCTCCTACACGCTGCGCGGGGTGCACGCCAAGCTCGACGTGATTTGGAATTACGAGGCGCCGGCCGGCGCGGGCGACACGCACGTGGCCGTCTTCCGAGGGACCCGGTCGCGCGTCGAGGTGCGGCAGGGTAAGGACGAGAATTACCGGCCGGAGCTCTACGTCGTGCCCAACGGGGCTGCGGAGAAGGCGGCGGTGCTCGCGGCGCTCAAAGCCAGGGTCAGTTCGCTCGCGGGCCGGTACCCCGGGGTCGCGGTCGAGGACCTCGGGGCGCGCCTGCGCGTCACGGTCCCCGACCGGTACCGCGACGGGCACGAGGCGCACTTCGCCGAGGTGATGCGCCGTTTCCTCGGCTACCTGCGCGATCCGAAGTCGCTCCCGGCCTGGGAGAAGCCGAACATGCTGGCGAAGTATTACGTCACGACCAGGGGCGTGGAGCTGAGTCGTCAAAAAGAAGGGAACACGGATTAGATCCGCGGCCATCCGCCTCATCCAACTTCTATTCTCGCTATGGATTACAAAAATAACATCCTCGAGCTGATCGGCCGGACGCCGCTCGTCAGGCTCAACAAGCTGGCGCGGCCCGGGGGGCCTCTCCTCCTCGCCAAGATCGAGTCGCACAACCCAGGCGGGAGCGTCAAGGACCGGATCGGCGTCGCCATGATCGAGCGGGCCGAGCGCCTCGGCGAGCTCCAACCCGGCGGGACGGTGGTCGAGGCGACGAGCGGCAACACAGGGATCGGCCTCGCGCTCGCCTGCGCCGTCAAGAATTACCGCTGCGTCTTCGTCATGACCGACAAGTGCAGCCAGGAGAAGGTCCGCTACCTCAAGGCGCTCGGGGCCGACGTGGTCGTCGTCCCCGTCGCGGCCAAGCCTGACTCGCCCGAGCACTACGTCAACACCGCGCGCCGCATCGCGCGCGAGACGCCGAACGCGATCCTCGCCTTCCAGTACGGCAACCCGGCCAACCCCGAGGCCCACTACCGGACAACGGGGCCCGAGATCTGGGAGCAGACCGAGGGGCGCGTGACGCACTTCGTCGCCGGGCTCGGCACCGGCGGGACGGTCAGCGGGGTCGGCCGCTTCCTCAAGGAGAAGAACCCGAAGATCAAGGTCATCGGGGCCGACCCTTACGGCTCGGTCTTCAAGACCTTCAAAGAGACGGGCCGGCTCATGGAGGCGACGCCCTACCTGGTCGAGGGCATCGGGCAGGAGATCATTCCCGAGAACGTCCACCTCAAGTACGTCGACGAGGTGATCAACGTCACCGACCGCGACTCGTTCAACCTGGCCCGGCGGCTCGGGCGCGAGGAGGGGATCTTCTGCGGCGGGAGCACCGGGACGATCGCCTGGGCGGCGCTCAAGGCGGCCGAGAATCTGACCGAGAACGAGGTCGTCGTCTTCATCGTCTGCGATACAGGCGAGCGGTACCTCTCGAAGTTCCTCTCGGACGAGTGGATGAAGGAGAAGCGGCTGCTCGGGTTCGAGCGCGTCACGCTCGGCCTGCTCAACGAGATGAGGGGCGCGGGCGAGACGCCGCGCCTGATCACGGTCAGCCCCGACGACCCGATCTCCGACGCGCTCCAGCTCATGAACGCGCACGGGCTGTCGCAGCTGCCCGTGCTCGACGACGGGAACTCGGTCGGGAGCCTGCGCGAGAGCCGGATCATGGCCAAGCTGCTCGCCAACCGCGACCTGCTCCAGTCGCCGGTGAGCGAGGTCATGGACGCGCCCTTCCCCGTAGTCAACGAAGGCGTCGAGGTCGAGCGGGCGACCAAATACCTCAAGAATTCGCCGGCGATCCTGGTCGAGGAGTACGGCCGCATCGTCGGCATCGTGACGCGCTACGACGTGCTCGACATTCAGCCCTGAGGGGCCCGGGGGAGACGCGCCATGCGGACCGAGCGGAAACTGCTGGCGGCTTGCGCCGCCGCGATCATGATCGGGGGGGCGGTGGCGGAGGCGCAGCAGGCCGGGTTCAACTACGACGAGTCGAAGGTGCCGCCCTATACGCTGCCCGACCCGCTCGTCTCGGCCGACGGCGCGCCGGTGGCGGACGCCGCGGCGTGGCGCGCGCGGCGGCGGCCGGAAGTGGTCCGGCTTTTCGAGGAGCACGTCTACGGCCGGATGCCGGGGCGGCTGCCGGGGACGCGCTTCGAGACGCGCAGCGTCGACCCGAAGGCGCTCGGCGGCAAGGCCACGCGTAAGGAAGTCGTGGCCCACTTCGGCGACCGGGCGGACGGCCCGCGGATGGAAATCCTCATCTACCTGCCGAACGGGCGGCCCGGCCCGGCCCCGGCCTTCGTCGGGCTGAACTTCAACGGCAACCATGCGGTCCAGAAAGACCCGGCGATCACGCTCTCGCGCCAGTGGATGCGCGACGGCAAGGAGACCGGCGCGGTCGGGAACCGGGCGACCGAGGCGTCACGCGGGTCGGAGGCGAGCCGCTGGCCCGTCGAGCGGATCGTCGGGCGCGGCTACGCGCTGGCGACGGTCTACTGCGGCGACCTGGACCCGGATTACGACGACGGTTTCAAGAACGGGATTCACCCCCTCTTCTACCGGGCGGGGCAAACGCGGCCCGCGCCCGACGAGTGGGGCACGATCGGGGCCTGGGCCTGGGGGCTGAGCCGCGTGCTCGACTATCTCGAGACCGAGCGCGGCGTCGACGCGCGCCGCGTCGCGGTCATGGGCCACTCGCGGCTGGGAAAGGCGGCGCTCTGGGCCGGGGCGCTCGACGAACGCTTCGCGCTCGTCGTCTCGAACAACTCGGGCTGCGGGGGCGCTGCGCTCTCGCGCCGCATCTTCGGCGAGACTGTGGCCCGGATCAACACCAGCTTCCCGCACTGGTTCTGCGCCAATTTCAGGAAGTATAACGACCGGGAGAACGAGCTGCCGGTCGACCAGCACATGCTCATCGCGCTCGTCGCGCCGCGCCCGGTCTACGTGGCGAGCGCGGCCGAGGACCTGTGGGCCGACCCGCGGGGCGAGTTCCTCGGCGCCAGGCACGCCAGCCCGGTCTACCGCCTGCTCGGGACCGACGGGCTCGCCGCGGACGAGATGCCCGCTCTCAGCCAGCCGGTCATGAGTCGCATCGGCTACCATCTCCGGCCCGGTAAGCACGACGTCACCGATTACGACTGGGAGCGGTACATGGACTTCGCGGACCGCCACGTGCCGGGGCCGAAGCCATGAGGAATGGCCCACGGATGACACGGATTTAACGGATGTTCACGGATCAGATCAGTGTCAATCCGTCCGATCCGTGTCATCCGTGGGCTGTCTTTGCTACCCGTCGCCGGAGGAGGCAGCCCGGACGTGGGCCTCGCCGCGCTCGTGCCGGTCCGCCTCCCGCTCCGAGAAGTCGAAGCGGTAGATGTCCTCGACCTGCGTCTCGGGGGTCAGCAGGAGCAGGTCCTTGAGGTAGCCGGTGTGCAGGTCGTAGACCCATCCATGGAGGCAGAGCGGGTGCTTGTTATACCACGCCGCCTGGATGATCGAGGTCCGGGCCAGGTTCCAGACCTGCTCGGTGACGTTGAGCTCGACGAGGCGCCGGTAGCGCCCCCCGCCGTCGGCGATCGCGTCGAGTTCCGCGCGGTGGAGGTGGTAGACGTCCTTGATGTGCCAGAGCCACTTGTTGATCAACCCGAAGTCGCGGTGGAGCATGGCGTTCTTGACGCCGCCGCAGTTGTAGTGGCCGCAGACGATGACGTGCTCAACCTCGAGCACCTCGACCGCGTACTGGAGCACGCTCAGCATATTGAAGTCGGTGGGGATCACCAGGTTGGCGACGTTGCGGTGGACGAAGAGCTCCCCCGGCATCAGCCCGACGATCTCGTTGGCCGGCACCCGGCTGTCGGCGCACCCGATCCAGAGGTAGCGGGGGGACTGCTGCGATGCCAGCGACTT
>Ga0209382_10005854_pt1 | contig 15883 bp, 17 predicted proteins | sample SoiMetdeltSBSDD5_FD_187599 | JGI IMG/M metagenome (GOLD analysis project Ga0209382, IMG submission 187599) | Bulk soil microbial communities from a Populus tree surrounding site in Tennessee, USA - Soil MetaG P. deltoides SBSDD5 (SPAdes) (version 2) | ecosystem: Environmental > Terrestrial >...
GGACGCCTGGCGCAAGGCGCTCGACTCGCTCGAGGTGTCCTGACCGCGGCTGCCCGACTCTGCGGAGACTTCTCCGTGCCCTGGCACGGATTCCGCCACGTGATCATGGTCTGCTGCGGGTCCGGGCTGTGGACGGCGGGGTAAGCTAGGCCGTCCACGAGCCCGGGCGCGTAGCTCAGTGGAAGAGCACCCGCCTTACAAGCGGGGGGTCGCTGGTTCGAACCCAGCCGTGCCCACACCGACGACCAGGGTTCCGACCCTGGTCACCGCCGCTTATGGGGATATTCGACAGGCGCTTGCCTGACCGCACCGGCCCATGGTTGACCGTGGGGTACCGCCCGATGATGCACGTGGAGTGCACGCAGAGATCAGCTCGCGACGGCCGCCCGTTCTGCTCGCTCGGCCAGCGCGGGCCAGACCGGTTTCGAGGATCTGGCCCGCGCCGAGCGTGGCTACAGAGACGGGTCGAGGCCGAGGCGGTTCTTGACGATTCCCCACGCCGTGTCCAGCAGCGGAATGTCGCGTTCGGTGTACACGAACCCGCGAGCTGCACCGCGGTTGTACCAGCGCGACCGCGTGCCCGGGAAGTGGTTGTAGGTCACGAAGTACAGCTGGCAAGCTTCCTTGCCCAGGACTCCCCAGACTCGATATGCGATGTGCAGCGGGACATCACGGCTTGCCAGGTACTCCCGGATCCCGAAGGTCGCCTTCGGCGGGACGGTATCGATGGCCTTCACGGACTGCCAGTCCTCTCCTGGTTTAGCCCGCTGGACGGAACGCCTGTTCGGAGACAGGATTACGCCAAGGATGTGGCCAAGGATGTTGGCCAAGTCGGGGTTGACTGGCCAGTCCAAACGGGTAATATCCGTGGCGTCCAGGCCAAGGGTCGAGACCTTGCCTGGTTCGTGCAGTCCCTTCGGGCTGTCGGACGGCGCGGCCGATTTCGGCCGCGCCGTTGTGCGCGTGGCGGGGTGCCACCGATCCAATACCTTAGGGGTGATCTCGGTCGGGCGTCAAGTGAGGTCTCCAAGATCTTCCTCTCGTCATGCCACCTAGGTGGCCAACAACGTGTCGTGGTGACACCCGCCAAGATCCGGCGCATGATACGGTGTGACTATGACAGCGCAGGGGGAGCCGATCAAGATTCCCGGCGAGGAAGCGCGGAAGCCGATCATGGACCCGGGCGAGGAGGCCCAGCGGAAGCCGCTCATAGTCCCGGCTGAGGATGCGCGTGATCTTGGCGTCGACGCGCGACCATCGCGTCAACGTCCACCGCGGGGCTGGGAGGGACGTATCACGCATGCGGTTGGATCTGCGATTCGGTATTGGCGTGAGCGAAGGCAGATGACGACACGTGAGTTGGAAGAGGCTACGTCTCAGCTTGGTCAGACGATCTCCCGTGCGGTTATTACAAATCTCGAAAATCAGCGACGTGATGCGGTGAGTCTGGCCGAGGTGCTTGTCCTGGCGGCGGCTCTAGATGTCTCGCCTATCCTATTAATTGCTCCGGTGGGCCGGGAGCCCAAAGTTGAAATTCTCCCAGGTGTTGAGGTGACGCCATGGGAATCCCGAGGCTGGGTTCATGGCGCATTGGCCGCAAAGTATGCCAACTTTTCGAATGAGCGGTGGACGGAATCGAATCGCGTCCTTTATCTATACGAAGTGCATCGGAATCTAATACGACGCTATCATCAAATGGTTGCCGCTCTCAGGGTCGAGCTGGAATCCGACGAGTTGTCAATTGACTCCGCCGGCAGGCGCGTCGAAGATGCGGTAAAGATGCAGCGCGAACGTCAGAGAGCCTATTTGCAAGCCATGGTCCAATCGTTAGCGAAGCTTCGAGAGCACAGAGAGCTAATAAGCGCGGAAGGTTTCCTTGTTCCGGAACTACCCCCTGATGTTACGATAGACCAATTTGTCTTGCAGGGCGGAATCTTGCGGGCTGTTGGCTCCGTCGTCGCCGAGGACTCTGAGGCTATTCCGCCGTTGTTCAACGAACTTAGGCGTCAGCTAGATCGACGGCTCGGACATGACGACGCGAGTCCAGATTGATTGTCGAGCGTCCGCAAGAGTGGCTGCTACTGCTCTCGGCGGGCATGGCCTGCGGTCGGAGCCGGCGTCGAGCGCGCAAGTTGGAAACTCAGTTACCGCGGGACTCAGCATCGCGTGCGCACACAAAACCGGGCCGGGTAGTGGGTGACTTATCGTCGGCCAGAACGGTGACCTAAGGCGGTGGTGGGATCGGATGCTGGCGCCGGTGCGGCGCACCGGTTGGGTCCACAGCTTTGGACGCCGAGTAACCGCCGCGCCGGCTGATGCCGGCGCCTTCGCCCCAGCAGGCCGTAGCGCATACGGCCCGCGTAGCGGGCCGTCTTGATTCCTTAAGGGTCAATTCGGCAGTGCATTGTGAACAGTGGCGGATCGTGCCAAGTTTGTCTCGACGGTGTGCTTGCTGTTCATGGGGTCGGTGCTGTCGGTTGTCGAGGCGCCAGCGTCGGGCCTGGCTTGGGATCGTCTTCCTGGCGTCTTGTAGCAGATGTGATGTGTGCCTCTGACCGGTGGTGCTTCCCGTCGCGCAGGCTCGTCCCGGCCCGGGTTCTGCCCCCGGCGCAAGGGGTCGCCTTGGCGACGCGTGCGCTCTGCCCCTTGCGCCGGGGGCAGGTTCCGGGTTGCCCTCGTGGTGCGTGGCGGGCAGTGCCGGTGTGGTGCCTCCCGGAGCGTCGATGCCAACTTGTTCGTGGTGTGGCACGGGGTGACAAGCCCGCGTTGCGTCGAGTGGTTCGGGGAGTGGTGGGCGCGGACCGTCCCGCCGGAGGCGGGTCCCCGCCGGATAGGCGAAGGGTCTTCATCCCGGGTCGACAGACGACGGCGCGTTCGGAAACCGCGAACTTGGGGTCCGGCGCCGGGAGCGAAGCGGCAAGGCGCCGGACACACACCACGATCATGACTGCGGCCTCGCGCCCAGTGACCTGCCAGTTAATCTGGCGAGGAGATCGGGAGGCTCAGGCGGGCGCTCACGGTCGTACCCCCCTTCGGCGCGTCGTCTGCGGGGGTGCGGGAGGACGTCAGCACTTTTTTCGCGGGATCAACCCATACAATGTGGCTGCTTGCGGTAACGTCGTCGAACCACGGGCTCCTGGGTGCGGTGCCAGGGTCTTGTCCCGACGTATACGGGGGACAAGAAATCGGGCACAACACTTAAGGAGTGCACATGCCCGAGGGATGGTCCCGGCGACGTTCTCGCAGGGACAACTCACACCCGGAGGTGGCGGATTCGCCGCCGAAAGGATCGGACTGGACAGCGTGGTTACCCAAGCTGCTCTTTGCGGTTGCGGCCGTGATCACGGCTGTACAGGGCTGTGGCCCTGGCTAAACAGCCAGGGCCACAAGGTGCGAACGAAGTTCCCCTCCGTTGGCTTCTCCCCGCGGAGGGGAACCGTCGTTCGGGCGGTCACTGTCTCACAGTGAGACAACGAGGTCCATACCCTGCGGGATGCGAGTTGCCGCGCTGTGATCTTCGGGCTTCATAACGTCTGTGCCTGACGGGTTCCGAGCCGTGCCCTCAGGTCGACGTACGGTGAGATCAGGTCTGCCGACGTCGTGGCTGGACGCGCCGTATACGAGGCGTGGGAGCCTCGCCCAGTAGCAGGCCACGAGGCACAAAGGCCACGGCTCGTTGCCCGCATACATTGTGCCGCCTGGAAGTGATGTGCAGCCGCGCTCCGGCGTTGGGCAGAGCCATCACCTCGGCGTACGCGGTGGCGGCTTTGTCTCGGAATCGTGCTCTTTATCGCCGGCGGCGATGAGCATTTTGGTCCCACCTACGGTGCCGGCGGCGAAGTTGCCTCGTGGGTAACCCTCGATCCAGCGCATGCGGTGCTCCTCGATGCTTGGGTACCACTGCTGTTTCCAATGGCCGCGTACCCAGTGCCCGCGAGGTGGGCGTCCGGATCGAGCTTCGCGGGCGGCATCGAGTTCGGCATGTCCATACTCAGGTTTCCGTAGGTAGACCCGGCGTATGGTGCGGTCTGCGCCGGTGCCGGAGGGGAGTGTACTGCGCGCTTCCTTCTCAGGTTGAGCGGTGAGTTCGTCTCGGATGAGCGGAGTGCGACACAGCGCTGCGAAGGTCTGCAAAATGCGGTTGGGGCCGGCTGGACCACCGCGATCAGCTGGCGGGACACCGAACGGACCGGCGGCATGGGAGATGTTCCGTAGGCCGTCAAAGTAGACGGCTCGCTTGGGGTCATCGAATCGGGCTAGGCCGACGTGACGCACCCAGGAGATGATACTGATCACCGGGTCACCTTTGCGGGATGCGCCTGTGCCCCAGGTGATCGCGCTGATCTGTTGGACGGACTCTGCTTCACCGGCTTCGTCTCGCCACACGGCGGGTAGCGGCTTGGCGAAGAGGATGATCCCATCGGGCGAGGGCAGGTGGTGCTGGACAAACGGTTCGGGCGGGTAGCTGTCAGCAGCGCCGGCGAGAAGATCGACCATCGCCGGATCGCACCAGATCGGGTGGCAGGCGGCCAAGGTGTCCGCGTATTCGATAGCAGTGGATGCTGCGAATGCCCATGGATCGCCGATGGTGTCAGGGAATTGGCCACCATAGAAGAATCTGTATGCTTGGTAGGCGGCGTAGACGCCGTGGCGGGTACGCAGCCAGTTGATCAGGCGGGCGTGTACAGCGAGCGCGTCGTCTGCACTCCACCATTGCTCCTGGTGTGCCCGCTGGCGTCGTGTCCGTTGGTTCCTTCGGTTGCTCATGGCCTCGTCTCAATGAATGCTACCGAGCCCGTGCGACAACTCTCCATGGCTCGGGCGGGAGGGCAGGTGAGCGGCGTTCCAGTGCGGGCCATGGGAGGGGCGCTCGGCTACGTGGGGGAGAGGAGCTGATCCCGGTGTTGCCAGGCGGCTCTGAGGCTGAACGACGTTTCGGGTGCTAGGCGGCCCGTGGCCCACAGTTCGTCGATGACCTGGCTGGTGAACGGGACGTGGACGGTAGGCTGTGCCCGTCCAACGCGGAGCACCGATCCTTCGTCGTTGATGTGTACGAGGCCTGCGAAAATGCTGTCGAAGGCGTCGGCCTCGAATATGGCTACCGTCTCTAGCCCGGCCCACAGGTCGAGCGCGCCAATTCCGATGCCTAGGCCGAAGACGCGGATCCGTCCGTCCCGACGGGCGGTATCAAGGGATCGGAAGGGCTCGGCGTCGTAGTCCGCCCTGGCGCCGTCGCCGTCGTGCTCGGGGTTACCAAGATACTCTTCTGAATACTCGCGCATGATGTTGCGCCACAAGTCAAAGTCTGGCGTGTGATCCTCGGCTCGAACGGTGGACGGCTGAAAGACGCCGGCCGGCATGACGCCGATGACGCCGCCCGATGTTGCGACGTTGGCTGCGCTTCTATTGTGCAGGACGACGCTTGCGGCTGACCTGTCCCGCCTGATCGTCAAGGTGTTGATGGACATGATCACCCGTCGGCGGTGTAGGTCAAGTGGGTCGCCGATCGCCTTTCGGAACCGCAGGCCGCGCCAGGTGGGCGCTGCGACTTCGCCATCGTTGATGAGGTGGGTCGCGGCGGTCTCATGGGCGATCGCCTCGCAGGTGTCCATGGCGTCGAAGTAGTTCATGTCACCGAAGCGGAGCGTACCCCCTTCGGAGGTCAACGCGACATCGAGTAGCCGCCATGATGATCGGTTCTCGAACAGCCGCGGCTGCGCGACGTCCCGCATGGCTTGGCTGTAGCGGCGGTACCGTTGACCGGGTGCTCGCAGCGGCCGTACGTGGCTGGTGAAGTCCTCGGTCCCGTCAATCGCTACCGCCGTCGGCTCAGGACTCAGGGTGAGATGGACGTTGGCCAGGTCGATCGGTTCCTTCCAGGTCCAGTCTGGCCGCGCGAGAATTCCAGTGTCGCCCAGCCGGATGGCCTCTGGGTATAGCAGCGCGGCGGTCTGGGCAAGTCGAAGATGCCGGGCGTTGAGCGATCTCCTTATATGGAGCCACTCCTGCTGGCTCTCGCTCACACTCGGGTCGGTCATGGACTGAGCCTCGTTCTCGATCACTAGTAGGTCGGCCGGTGGGCCAATGATGTGTGCCGGGTGTCCAGGAGGAACGATGCGCTGGCGAGCGAGGCCGAGATCGGCGATCGTGACAGCAAAGTGTTCGGCGAGGAGCTGACAGTGGAGCCGAGACGGGTGTACGACGCCGCGCTCCCACCTACTGATCTGGTTGCCCGTAATCGCGGTGGTCTCACCGCGCCGCGCGGCGAGAGCGTTGAGCGCTGCTGCGGTCTGCTCCTGTGTCTCAGCTCGTGCGTCACGTAGGTTGTAGAGCGCGACGTTAGGGACCGGTCCGCGATGCTTCTCCGACATGGCTATGTCCTGATTCTCTGCCGATCTGACTGCGTGCGCTGACCTTGGTGGTTTGCGCCTAGCCGATGCCTACCTCGTGCCGCGTTGATGCCGCCGGCACGCTCTGGATAGTCGGGTCCATCCGGTGTGGACTTTGGTCTGTGACAACAGCTCATCGAGTACAACTCTCGGCGGCGGCTTACGTGCGCGACCCGGTCCGGGGTTTCGGCCCCGGCGAGGCGGGCGGTATGCCGTGTTCGCGGGCGAGCCTACGGATGTACGCGCCGGTAAACGGTGACAGTCGCTCGACCTCGACAGGGCCGACATCGGCGCGCAGTGCGGCAATGACGGCCGCGATAGCAGCCAGCCGGGCCTCCTCGTGGACCGCCTCGGTGCGTCGGTAGCGCTGAGTCGCCTCAACGAGCGCCCTACGGGGATCTGTCACAACAGGAGAATACCGCAACCCCCTTGCGCAACCCGCCAGCGTATCGCTACAGTGTTGCGCAACAGAGTATCGCAAAGGAGCAGACCATGATGAGGGCCAGTTTGTTTGGTGGTCGCCCGCCCGGAGCGGTGGCGATCGTTGAGCCGCCGGTGTCGCGGTCGTATGTGCGCAAGGCCCGGCTGGCGTTCGTCGCGGCAGGCATCACAGTAGGTGTCACGGTGTGGGCGGCGGGGTCGGTGGGTTCGTCCGCTGTCGTCGGCCTGGTGGTCGGCGTCTTGGCTGGATTAGTCGCCGGTTTGGTGGCTGCGGTGCTGGTGCGGCTCTGGCCAGTGTTGCGGGTGCTGTGGCACTGGGTTGGCGAGATCACCGCGGTGGTAATGGCGGCGTGGCTGTTCGGGCTGTTGGCATCGCTTCCCGGTACAGCGTTTCTGGTCGTTGCTGTGGTACAGACGGCAGGGGCATGTGCCGTTGCGGCGGTACCGCTGGTACGCCGCCGCGTGCTGCCTCTGGCTCGGCGGGGGTGGCGTGGCGTGGTGGCGTGGCTGTGGTGTGCGGTGGTGCGGCATCGGCTGCGGTTGTGTTTCGCGGAGTTCATCCGGGCTGCATCGAGGGTGCATCCGGGGAGTCTGCCGTTGATCCTGTTGGCGCGGCCGACGCCGGCGGGGGAGCGGGTGTGGGTGTGGCTGCGCCCAGGTCTGGATCTGTCCGATTTGGACGGTCGGACCGGGAAGATGGCGGTGGCGTGTTGGGCCGGTGAGGTTCGGGTGGTCCGCGCGTCGGCTCGGTTCGCCGCGCTGGTGCGGGTGGATGTGACTCGTCGGGACCCGTTGACCGGCGTCGTGGCTTGGCCCCTCGCCGAGGCGATTCCCGCCCAGTCCGGTCCGTTCGGGATCGCGCCTGCCGCGTCGCTTGCGGGGCTGGATCTGCCCGACGTCCCCGAACAGCAACCCGAGCCGCCGGTGGGCCGACGCTGACGGGACTCCGTCGCGCCCGAGCCATGCCGGCGGGGCGCGGGCGGTGGTCGCCAGACCTGGCGAACCAACATGACGACAGGAGTGTGTTGTGAACGAGACAGTGGTGACGGTGGTCGGGAACCTGACCGACGCCCCGGATCTGCGCTACACCCCGGCCGGCGTGGCCCTGGCCAAGTTCACGGTGGCCTCTACGCCACGTCTGTACGACAAGACCAGCGGTGAGTACCGCGACGGTGAGCCGCTGTTTCTGACCTGCACCGCGTGGCGGGAGCTGGCTGAGCACGCCGCCGAGTCCCTGTCCAAGGGTGCCCGGGTGGTGGTGGTGGGCCGGCTGCGGCTGTCGCGGTGGGAGACCGACGAGGGGGAGAGGCGTTCCGCCTATGGCCTGGACGTGGACGAGGTTGGGCCGTCGTTGCGGTTCGCGGTCGCGAAGGTGGCCAAGATGACCCGCCGCACCGGCCACCCGGACGAGCCGCCTCCGGATGACTTGTGGACCCAGTCGACCCCGCAACGTCAGACCGAACCGGCGGTGCCGGCTGCGGCGCTGCGCGCGGTGAGCTGAGGGTAGGCCAGGATGCCGACGCTGATCGCCCAGACCCCGGCTGGCGACGTGCCGGTGGGTCCGGCGCTGTCCATCTTCGACAATGTGTTCATCGGCGCGGACGAGTTCGGTCACGCCACCGATCTACAGATGATCTACCGGAACATTCTGATCGGCGGGGAACCCGGCGCCGGCAAATCTAGCCTGTTGAACACGATCGTGGCGCATGCCGCGCTGTCGTTGGACTGCCGGCTGTGCCTGCTGGACGGCAAGCAGGTGGAGATGGGCCTATGGGAGGACTGCGCCGACGTGTTCGTCGGCCCGGACCTGCCCCGGGCGATAGCCACCCTCAAGCGGCTGCAAACCGTGATGGACAACCGCTACGCCTACCTGCGCCAGCAACGCCGTCGCAAGATCACCCGCGACGACGCGTTCCGGCCGATCGTCCTCGCGATCGATGAACTGGCGATCTTCTCCGCCACCCTGGGGGACAAGAAGACCCAGGAACAGTTCTCCATCCTGCTACGCGACATTGTCGCCCGGGGACGGGCGGTCGGCATCATTGTTGCCGCCGCCACCCAGCGCCCATCGTCGGACATCATCCCGCCCTCGTTGCGGGACCTGTTCGCCTGGCGGTTCGCCGGCCGGTGCACCAACGACGTGTCCTCCGACATCGTGCTCGGGCACGGCTGGGCCGTCCGAGGCTGGACCGCCAACGCGATCGCCCCGGGTAACCCGGGGTGTGGGCTGCTCATCGGCGAGGGCGGCACCCCGCAGTTGGTGAAGGCCGCCTACCTGACCGACGCCGACATCATCCGCGTCGCCGGCTACGCCGCCGGCCTGCGCCGGGTCACCCATCACACCGGAAACCCGGAGGCCTGGATGCGCCAGAACCCCGCGACCGCTGGGAGTGCCGCATGAACCGCATCGTTGCCCGCCTCATCCAGGCGCTGGTCACCGAACCGGCCCCGGACCCGTCCGCAGTCCGCCAGGGCCTGACCGTGCGCCGGCTCGGCTGGGGCCGCTACCAGTACTCCGGCCTTCCCACGGTCATGCGGGGCCGGCAACGCCGCCGCTACGACCCCACCGATCCACTCGACCGGCTGTTGTGCGGCCCGGCCGACGCCTACCTGGCATCCACCGCCCCACCCGCACCCGGGCCGGCCCGCCAGCTGCACAGCGTGTCCTGACCGTCTCCGTGCCGGCCGGCGTCCTGCCCGGCCGGTGCGGTGGCCGCCAGGCCAAACCGACCACACCGGCAGAGCCCTGGAAAAGCAGCCGGTGTGGCCGGCCTCAACAACCGACCGAAAGGAGTCGGCGTCATGAACCCTACCCACAACCCGGCCGAGACTGTGTCGGCCACCCCGGCCCGCACGCTGCGGGATGCAGCCTCGTATCTGGCCCGCCATGGCTGGATCCAGGGCTGCTACTACGACCAGACCGCCACCGCGTTCACCCCGGCGGCCTGCCTGGTGGCCGCGATCGGCATGGTCTGCTACGGCGGCCCGGTCGACGCCCCAGCGCTGAACTACGACGACCCCGGCTGGGGCGACTTCGAGGACGCCCTGCTGGCTGGACGGCTTCCTGCTGTCGACCTACGGGGTCGACGTGTACGAGTTCAACGACGCCAAGGGCCGCACCGCCGCCGAGGTGATCGCGGCACTGCACGCGGCCGCCGGGCTGTACGAGACGGCCCACACCACACGCGGTACCTCCACTGTGGCCGGTGCGGTATGAGCAAGAACACCGTCAAGCCCGGCTTGACCCGCAAACGCGGCAAGCGGGTGGTGGAGAACCCGCAGTATGCGGCGTTCGTGGCCCGGATCCTGCGGGCCTACGCCCGTCGGGTCGCCGCCGGTGACATCGAGGCGCTGCGGTCCATGGTGGCCCTGCGTTCCGATGTGGACACCGCCGTCCGCACCGCCGTCGAGGGCCTTCGGTCGGTCGGCTACTCCTGGTCGGAGGTCGGGTTCCGGCTCGGCGTCTCCAAGCAGGCGGCGCAGATGCGCTACGGCGACCCCGCCGAACGCGGCGCGATCGACCGCAGGTTGACCGACGCCGGCATGGCGGTCTCGGTGGCCCTGCTGGCCCGGGTGTTCGCCGACCACCACCCCGGTATCCCGGCCGCCACGGCCTGTCCGGGCTGCCGGTTCGTCTACCCACCACAGGTCGGCGACTGCCCCACCATGCGCGTGGTGCGGCCGGTGCTCTACCGCCGCCGCGCCGAGGACCCGAAGGCGATCGCCCGACTCACACCCGAGCAGCACGACGACCTCCACAACCGCAAGGCGTTCCGCAAGAGCCGCGCCACGGCTGGCGACTACACATCCACTGTCGACAGTCCGCAACTGCTGCTCGACCTGACCGCCGGCGGTGAGGCCCGATGAACCCCACCGAACCTGCCGAGGAGATCTGGGTCTTCGGCGGCAGCCGAATCGACCACGCCGGACGCCGCGTCCACGCCTGGCTGCCCTCCGGCAGCGACGACGAACTGTGGTTCAAAGCCCGAGGCTCCTACGCCCCCGGCACTGAGTACCAGGTTCGGGTCACCCGCCACGACGGCACCACCACCCGGCACGGCGCCCCGGTCTACGTCGGCCGGCACAGCAACGACACCCTACGTGTCCGGCTGGACGCCCAGCACCGGGCCGCCGAAATCAGGCTGCGCCTGACCGCCCTGGAACGCAACGACAAACGACACGCCGCGCTGGATGCGGCACTGGAACCGCTGTGCGGGCTGATCCGGTCCCTGCCGCCGGCCGACCGTGACGCGGTCCTCGCCTACGTCCTGCGCCGACTGTCCCGGGCCTGGTGATCGCCATGGCCACCACCACCAAGCCGGCCGGAACCGTGTACCTGCTGCACTTCGACCGGCCCTACGTCCACGCCCGCCACTACACCGGCTGGACGGCGAACCTGGCCGCCCGGCTGGCCGAGCACGCCGCCGGACGCGGCGCCCGCCTCCTGGCCGTCATCACCGCCCAGGGGATCGGCTGGCGGCTGGCCCGTACCTGGGATGGCACCCGCCACCTGGAACGCGCCCTGAAACGCCAAGGCGGCGCATCGCGGCGCTGCCCGATCTGCGGCATCACCCCACAACCCCAACCCATTACCGGGGGTGTGCGATGAGCCCAGCTCGAGCCCGCGTCGCCGGCCGGGGCTGGGCCTACACCGGCCTGGTCCTCGGCGGCACCGTATCCATCGCGGCGAACATCGCCCACTCCTTCATCCCACCCACCGATTCACCAGCGGCCTGGGCCCCGGAGCCGGGGGCGGTGGTCAGCGCCATCGTCTGGCCGGTCTTCCTGTTCATCGCCATCGAAATCCTGGCCCGCACCGCCTGGCCAGCAGGCAAGGCCTGGCGGGCACTGCGCTGGGGCGGCCTACTGCCCGTCGCGCTACTGGCCGCGTTCGTCTCCTACCGGCACCTGTCCGGACTGCTCGACCACTACGGCGAAGAACCCCTCGTGGTCGTCTTTGGCCCCCTGGCCGTGGACGGTATGATGGCCATGGCCACCGGCGCCCTCATCGCCACCGGCCGCCGCCGCACCCCAACCCCAACCCCAACACCTATCCCGGCCGCCGTACCCGCCGTCACCGGCGGCACGTCGCCGGCCCCGACACCAACCCCGGCCCCCGTTCCGGCCGCCCGGCCGGAGCTCCCGCCGACCCCGCAACCGGCCACGACGCCGGCCGTAGTTCCGACCCCGGCCCAGGTGGCCCACCGGATCACCCCGCCGCGCCCGGCACCCGTCCCGGCACCCCCGGCCCCCGTACCCGGCCCGGACTCCCGGCTCCCGCGTACCCGGCCCCGCAAGCCTGCCGGCCCGCCGGCGGGAGGGTTGGCATCCTCCACCACCGACACTCCTGTCACCGCGTCGGACGTTGCCCAACTGTCCCTGCCCGTGGTCCCGCAAGCTCTGCTCGACCGGGCCACCCGGATCGCCGCCGAGTACCACACCGAACACGGCACGCCGATCACCGCCGGACAACTCGCCGTGCGTCTGAAGGTGACCTCCGACCTGGCCGCCCAGGCCCTGACCCACCTGACCACCACCGACCGTCCAACCCCGACCGTCAACGGCACGCCCGTAAAGGCACACCGGTGACTGTCTCGACGCTGACCGTCGCACCCGAAGGAACCCCTTCGGGTGCGGCCCCATGCGCCGAGCCGATCCCTACTACCCGTTGCCTGCTCTTCGTCGTCTGCGAGGGGGCCACATGAGTGCGTCGATCCTGGTCCCGGATGTGCCTGCGTCTGAGGTCCCAGAAGCTCGGCCGGGTTCCCGGGCCGCTCGCCTGGCCATCCCCCGCAGTATCGACGTGCTGAAAGACCTCGCCGCCGAGCACGGTGTCTGTGCCCGGCCGATCACCCTGCGCCGTACAGATCTGGGCACCGGCCAGACGGAACTGATTGATCTGCCCTGTGGCGCGACTCGCGACGACAGGTGCCCGGCCTGTGCCAGGCGGGCAAAACGGTTGCCTCAGGTGCAGATCCGCGAGGGCTGGCACCGCCGCGACGAACCCCACTGCGGACCTCAACCAGCTACCGAGGAACAGAAGGCTCTGATCGTCCTACGGGCGCATTACGAGTATCGCCGCGCCACCGCGGAACGCAACGCCGAGTGGGACCAGCTCACCGGCCTAGACGACGCGATCGCCGAGGTGGAACGTGCCATCGCCGCCGAGGGACTACGCGGGCGGGTCGCCCCACCTCACGAGTCCGACGACGAGGACCGGGACGACGACCCGGGCCACAAGCGGATCCGATCGACTCGACGCCGACAGGATGTGCCCGACCTGCCCCGACAGAAGGTCGACCCCCGCACAGTCGGTCGTACCTACCTCGGCCGTGACGGTCAGGAGCATCAGCCCTCGATGTGGCTGACGTTGACCCTCGATTCCTACGGCCCGGTCCACGGCGTGCGCCGGACCAGCAACGGCCGCCCGATCCCGTGTCCATGCGGCAGTCGTCACAACCCCGACGATGCGGTCTGTGGCGTACCGGTCGACCCGGACAGCTATGACTACCGGCGCGCCGCCTGGGACGCCGTGCACTTCGCCCGGCTGCTGGACCGGTATTGGCAGAACCTGCGCCGCGCAGTCGGTTGGAACGTGCAGTACGCCGGCTGCGTCGAGCCGCAACGCCGCCTCGCCCCGCACGCGCACTTCGCCATCCGGGGGACCATCGCCCGGACCATGTTGGAACGGGTCGCCGCCGCCACCTATCACCAGGTGTGGTGGCCCACCACGCGCGATATGCGGTACGCCCCCGATCGGCCTCCGGTCTGGGACACCGACCAAAAGGCTTGGGTCGACCCGGTCAGCCAGGAGCCGCTGACCACATGGCAACAGGCCCTCGACACCCTCGACGCCGACTCCGACGCTGAACCGGTCCACGTAGTGCGCTTCGGCGACCGGGTGCTGGCCAAGGGTGTCGAATCCGGCTCCAAGGACGTCAAGCGCACCATCGGCTACATCACCAAGTACGTGACCAAGCACAGCGCCGAATGCCACGCCATCACCACAGACGCACAACGGGATCACATCGACCGGCTCTGGCGCGAGTTGCGTGTTACCCCATGCTCGGACCGGTGCGCGAACTGGCTGCTCTACGGCATCCAACCGAAGAGGGCTCACTTCAAGCTGCGCCCCGGCAACTGCAAGGGCCGGGTCCACCAGAAGGCCACGCTCGGCATCGGCGGCCGACGCGTGCTGGTCTCCCGCGACTGGTCCGGCAAGACGCTGGCCGACCACCGCGCCGACGCTCGAGCCTGGGTCCGCGCCCTACTCGGCATCAGCCACGGCCACGATCAGGCCCCCACCGGCGCTGTTGACCCCGGCACCCCGTCACCGGTCGCCTGGGAATACGCCCGACCCGGCGACCCCGACATGCCACCACTGCAACACCGGCTCCTACGCGCCATCTCCCAACGCATCCAGTGGCGCGCAGAGCTGGACGCCGCCCGCGAACGAGCCGGCACCGGCCCACCTGGAAATGTCTCGGCAACCGCGCCCGGCGACCCGACCCGGAAGGAGGCTTAACAGTGGACGACGACCTGATGACGCCGGTCGAGGTAGCCGAACGTCTCAAGACGGAGATCCGGTTCATACGTCGGCTCGTCGCCGAACGCCGCATCGCGTTCACGAAGGTCGGGCGCCACGTGCGGTTCTACCGGTCTGACGTGGACGCCTTCATCGCCGCTGGCCGAGTGGAGCCGATCAAAGTGCGGTGGCGCGGCGGCAGGGCAGCCTGATGGCAGCGAAGCGGCGGCGGTTCGGTACGGTCCGGAAGTTGCCGTCCGGCCGCTATCAAGCGTCATTCGTCGGGCCATCGGGCAAGCGGCAGACCGCACCCGACACATTCGCGAGGAAGGGCGACGCAGACCGGTGGTTGGCCCAGGTGGAAACGGACCTGGCGCGCGGGACGTGGGTCAATGAAGAGCTTGGCCGGCAGTCGTTCGGCAACTACGCACGAGGATGGCTTCGCGACAACCCGAGGATCGGACCGAAGTGGCGGCAGACATGTACCCGGAACCTTCGCCTGCATCTGGCGCAACTGGTCGAGCTGCCGCTGTTAGGCGTGACTCCCGTCGTTGTGAGGGAGTGGCACGCGGCGGCGCTGCGCGGCCCGGGTGGCCGAACCTCGATTGCCCAGTCGTATCGGTTTCTGCGGGCTGTCATGAACACCGCTGTGCGCGAGGGAGCCGTTCCACGCAACCCCTGCCAGATCCCCGGCGCAGGTTCTGATCGTGCCAAGGAGCGCCCGGTCGCGAGCCCGGCCGAGGTCGCGCGGCTAGTACAGGCAATCACGCCACGCTACCGGGCCGCCGTGCTGCTCGCGGCCTGGTGCGGCCTGCGCCGTGGCGAGGTGGTAGGACTCCGCGTGGAGGATGTCGACCAGGCTGCGGCGACCGTACGGGTCTGCAAGAACCGAGTGGAGTTGGACTCGGGCGAGGCGTTCGATGCCGACCCGAAGACCGAAGCCGGGAAGCGTACCGTCGCGATTCCGCCGCACGTCCTGCCGTTCCTGCGCGAGCATGTCCAGGACTGGGCGGGCAAGGAACGGCTGTTCGTCGGTCGTGACGGCGCACCGATGCGCGGCAACGCGATCAGCCAGGCCTTCGGCCGGGCACGCCGCAAGACCGGCATGGACGAGTTCACCTTCCACGACCTACGTCATACAGGACAGACCCTCGCCGCGTCGACCGGGGCGACGCTCAAGGACCTGATGAAGCGACTCGGCCACGCATCGGCGGCGGCTGCCCAGCGCTACATGCATGCGGTCGACGGCAGGGACGCAGAGATCGCCTCGGCGCTGTCCGATCTTGCCGCGCACGGCAGTCCGGCGAAGCTCCCCCGCACCGTCCTGGGAGCCCGGGGATGATGCACGCGGAGCGCACGCCGCCTGGCCGCACCACACCTGACCTGCGCAAACGTGACGGCCTTACAAGCGGGGGGTCGCTGGTTCGAACCCAGCCGTGCCCACACCAACTGACCGGCGACTCTGCATGAGTTCGTGAGCGCTGCTTCACCGATTGGTGCGTTCCCGTTGCTCCTGCAGCCGACGAAG
>Ga0209382_10005855_pt1 | contig 15881 bp, 10 predicted proteins | sample SoiMetdeltSBSDD5_FD_187599 | JGI IMG/M metagenome (GOLD analysis project Ga0209382, IMG submission 187599) | Bulk soil microbial communities from a Populus tree surrounding site in Tennessee, USA - Soil MetaG P. deltoides SBSDD5 (SPAdes) (version 2) | ecosystem: Environmental > Terrestrial >...
CCCCTGCGTCGCTGTTTTCGCTGGTGGTGCGTAGCGCATGTTCCTGGGGGTCAAGACGTCGCGGGTTCAAATCCCGCCAGCCCGACCACGCGAATGAAGGCTTTGAATTGGTATCGGTGCAGGTCAGAGGGTACGCGAGCCGATCTCGCGGCGGCCTTCTGTGGCCTGGCGGGATACGTTCCAGACGTCATGGGGTCTTTCTGGCCCACTTGACCGGCGCAGAATGGTGCTCCAAGCCTCCTCCAGATCCGCTACGACCGGCGGGTGTGGAGGACCGCGCGGTGGCCCGGTGGGTGAGCAGCAGTTGCCGCCGCGCCAAGCTTGAATTCCTTTCCCGACAGCGAGACCTGCGGGCTATTGGCGCAGATGGCTACGCCCCGACCAGGTGGTGGGGCGTAGCATCTGCTGTGTGTTATGGGGTGGCGCGTCGGATGAAGACGCTCGATGGGTCGTTGCCGTGCGGCATTGACCACAGTGGGAGGAAGTCGGTGCCGTCGACGTCGAGGCCCTCGTAGTCGCCGGTGAAGAAGCCGCGTGCGACTGGGGCCTGGGCCATGTCGAAGGTGGTGTCGGTCAGCCGTACCTCGCCGCCCCAGTTGGCCGGGTTGGCGCAGGCGGTCGGCGTGGTCGGGTGGCAGTGGGCGAGGAACGCGTCGGTTCCGAGCACCGCCGGGTCGGCGGGGTTGTTGCGGAAGTCGTAGTAGTTGACTCCGATGCTGCCGTCGGCGGCCACGTCGATCATCGGTGTGAACGCCTGCTGGTTGCCCAGCGGGATGGTGGTCGGGGTCTGGTTCACCTTGATGGTCGGCGACCAGGTCAGTCCGCCGTCCAGCGACTGCGAGAACGCGATGCTGCTGCGCGGTCCGAACCGGGAGTCCTGCCACACCACGTACAAAGCACCGGTGGTGGGGTCGACCGCGACCTCGGCGTTGATGTCGCCGGTACGGACCGGCTGGCCGTCGTCGGGGTCGGCGACGATGCCGCGGAGGAAGTCGTCGATGACGATCTCCTTCTTCGTCCAGGTCTCGCCCCGGTCCCCCGAGCGGATGAGCGCGATGTGGAGTCCTCGGGTGCCGTTTTGATTCCTGGCGTCGCGGATCAGGGTGAACACGTCGACGAGTTCGCCGTCGAACCTCGCATTGTCGGGGAGTACGGCGATGACGTTGCCGATGGTTTGTTGGAGCGCGCCCTGAGGGAAGATCTGCCGGGCTGGCTCCCAGGTGTCGCCACCATCGGTGGTACGGGCGAACCAGGTCGGCCCGGCGTACGCCCGGGAGTTCTCGATCGCGACCTGGTTCGGTGTGCCGCCTGGCGGCGAGACCAGCCGGTCCCAGACCGCGTAGGCGAAGTCGGCGTTGTTCGAGTCGGCGGTCATGGAGTTCTTGTCGTTGAGCACGTTGGGGTTGTCGTCGCGCCGCAGGGTGACCGGGTTCTGCCAGGTCAGTCCGCCGTTGGTGGACCGCATCGCCAGCATGGCGTTGAACTTCGCGTTGGCGAACCCGCCGGCGGTCGGGTCGTTGTCGACCGACAGGCTCATCAGATACGCCGTTCCGTCCGGGCTGAACGCGATCCACGGGTCGGAGGCACGTTCGTACCCGCCGCCATTTGCAGCGGTCCCGCCGGTGCAGACCGAGGATTTGGTGTTCGCGTTCAGGGTCCAGGTCTGTCCGCCGTTGAAGCTGGACGCGGTGACCAGGCCCTGCGAACCACCGTCGGAGTAACGGTCCTGTTGCCAGGCCGCGATCAGGTTATCTGGGTCGGCGGGGTTGACCGCGACGTAGGGTTCGACCTCGCTGTTGTCGAAGATGGTGCCGGTCTGCTGTCCGTCCAGCGTGCAGCCGGCGATCGGGCTGGCTCCGGAGACCTGGACCAGCGGCTGGGTGACCAGCGGGCCGGCCGCTGCGGGCAGCACCGTCATCGGGACGGCGATTGCCGCAGCGGCAGCAACGATTCGTGGTGTTGAAGTCATGATTCACGCTCCTGTGCACGTCTGTGTGCACTCGTGCGAATGATTCACGCTCCTGTGCACGTCTGTGTGCACTTGTGCGAATGGTCCCCGAGAGTTATCTCTCTGTGTCAGCGTGCGACGCGTCGCCAGACAACGTCGGACGCCCGTTTGTCCAATCGACGGTTGCGCAGGCAGCAGCTGCCGCCGTGCCGCGGCCGTCATGATGGTTCGATGCGGCGGCCCACGTGCGCGCGATGCCGTCCGGCCCGGCCCACCAACGCGCCACGAGCACACCGGCGAACTTTCCGCGGGTGTTCGCGATATCGCAGTGAAACACTCCACAGCACACCCACACCAACGTGTACGGCGCCCGGAAGGGATGGGCCCAGGTCCCAACAGCGCCTCGAGTACCCGAAGCCATTCACGCTACGCCCAGACACCACCCAGGTAAAGCACAGCGGCGCAATCACGACGCGGACCGACGGCGTTGATCGCACGCGCCGATACCATCACCGCGCCTGATTGATTATTTCGGTCACGGCTTGGGGGAGACACGACTGGACGCGGCGGTGGCCGAGTCCGCCGCAGCACACCTCCCCTCTGGTAGGCAGAGTCTTGTCGACTTGGTGGACCTCGTCTCACCGGCCAGCTGGCTTGGGTCTCCGGTGGCCGTCGACGAAGCCAGGCCCAGATCAGTTGGCGGTGCAGGGCTGGTCGACGGCTGGGTCGAAGCGTTATGGCCCAATCGCCCGCATTGTGGGTCTCGACACACGCTGGTGGTGAGGGAACGATGTGGGGTGGCCAGTCCCGAACGCCGGGTGTGGGCCGCTGGAGGGCTTCCATGAGGATTGCACGGTTCGTCATGATGTCCGGGGCCGGAATCGTTGCACTAGTCGCGTCGAGTGGGGTGGTGGCCGTTGGTGGCCTTCCTCCTGCGGTGGATTTCGCCGTGACCGACGACGGTGCGTACACCCGCCACGACGGCGGGGTCGACCAGGCGATCACTCACTGTGGCGACGGCGCGACCGACGACGCCGGCGACAACGTCCCGAACGATGGTGATGTCGACTCCAACGACGGCGGTAACCGGCGGCAGGGCAACGAGCCCACGCTGGCGATCGACCCGACCAATCCGGACACGTTGGTGACGGGCTGGAACGACTACTGCCAGACCGATCTGGCGGCCGGCTGGATGGGTCTCGGTTTCTCCACCGACGGCGGCCGCACCTGGATCAACTCGACGCTTCCGGGCTACCCGCTCGACGACTCGGCCGAGGGCAACGTCTCGCCGTTGAAGGGCCGCACCGACTCGGGTGACCCGCTGGTGGCGTTCGACAACGACGGCCGGTTGTTCGTCGGCGGGATCGCCTTCAACCGGACGAAGCCGCAGCTGGGTTCGGTGTTCGTCTCGACGTATGGCGCCGGGGCTGGGCCGTCTGGGCCGAGCGGTCAGTTGCCGAAGGACTATCTGCGGACATTGATCGTCGGCCAACAGGGCACGCCCGCGATCTCCGGGATCTTCCAGGACAAGCCGTTGCTCGAGGTCGACCGCAGTACGGCGAGCCCGTTCGAGGACAACGTCTACTTCTGCTGGTCGAAGTTCCAGGGCAATGGCCGCAACAAGATCTACTTCGTGCGGTCCACCGACCACGGCGTGTCCTTCTCGAAGGGCACGATCGTCTCCGACGGCTACGTCCAGGGGTGTGACGTTGCGGTCGAGCACGACGGGGACGTGTACGTGTCGTGGCGCACGTTCGACGCCAGCGGCACCGGCAGGGTCAATGGGATGGCGGTCGCCCGTTCGTCCGACGGCGGCGCGACGTTCGGCAAGCCGCAGCGGATCGCGTCATTCACGTCGTACTTCCCCAACATCGGTGGGGTGCGCGACTGCGGGGACGGGCCGTTCATTTGCGCGGCGCCGTCGTTCGTGTTCCCGCGGATCCCGCTCGAGCCTCGACTGACCGCCGACCAGACCGGCACCGTCAACGGCGTGTTCGCCACCTGGAACGCGATCGACCCGGCATCGGTCGTTCCCAGCACCACCGCGTACTCGTCGGCGGCCCCAGGTACGGTCGGTCGGTCCCTGGTCTATGTCGCGAAGTCGACCGACAACGGGAACACCTGGTCGGCCGGCGTGCCGGTCGACCCCTCGGCGACCGACCCCGGCCACCAGTTCTTCTCCGACGTCGACGCCTACGCCGGCCGGCTGGTCGCGGTGTGGCAAGACAACCGCACCGACGACGCCTACTCGGTGCAACTGCCCATCGGCAACATGCTCGACACGCAGGGCCGGGCCGTGTCCAGCGGCACCGATGTACTCGCCACCTATGCCGCCACGTCGACCGACGGCGTGACCTGGACGCCGCTCGGACAAGTGTCGGCGACGACGCATCAGCCGTCGTATGAGATGTTCGGCAGCCGCGACATCCCCTTCCAGGGCGACTACAACTGGGTCGCGATCGCGGACCAGAACGGGCCGTCGCCTGGCGGGCTGTTCGCCTACCTGACCTGGACCGACAACCGCAACGTCGTGCCCGGCGAGGACCCCCGCGAAACCGAAGAACAGAACGGATTCGTCGACGGATTCGACGTCCAGCAATGCCGAATCGACCTCGGGGCGTCCCCGGGCGACATCAACCTCGACGTCCCCCTTGCCCGGGCCGACGCGCCGTTCACCGGCGACAACTGCGGCAACGCCGGAGGCCTCGACCAAGACATCTACGGACAACGCGTCATATTAAACTGAGCCTTCGCGCGGCACCGTCGAGCCCGGACTCGATGGGGCGAGAGCACGCTCAGCGGAGAGAAATCCTCACCGGCGCTGGGCGTGGATCCTGTCGAGCCCACGGTGGACTCATCAGAGTGGTCCGGCGGCGAGGAGAGCCCTCGTGTGGCTGATCAGCCGGCGCGAGGGCCGACGATCAGACAACAGATCGCTGTAACCCGTCGAGGGGCGGTAGGACGACGCAAGGTCGCGCGCGATCTGCTCGGCCGGGCCGACGCCGAACGCCAGGCTGGTTGGTCGTGAATGCAGCCCAGGCGCAGGCCCCTCAAGGTGCTGTCATCTTCGGGACCAGTGGGGACACGTTGGGAACATGGCGGGGACATGCGTGGGACACGGGCAACGGAAATCGGGCGAAAGCAGAGAGCTGGGTGACGACCTGAACCGCCCCGGCAAGTCCGGAGACCAGTCTCCGGACACGCCGGGGCGGTTCAGAGGAGTGCCTCGCGGTAGGTCTGGGTACAGGCTGTTGCACGGATGCGAAGAAGGGACCCTCGGAGGGGCCCGCGCGGGTGGTCAGTTCTTCGTCTAAGTCCTCGACCGGCGTCCAGAGCAGTGGCGCCGGTGGAAACGACCCAAGAGCTGAGAGTTCCATGACTGTCGCAACGCACGCTTCGAACCGCTATCTGGACCGTCCGGCGCCGAGCAGCCTGGCCGATGTGATCGACACCATCCTCGACAAGGGGTTGGTGATCGACATCTATGTCCGGGTGTCCTTGGTCGGAATCGAGCTGCTGACGATCGACGCTCGGATCGTCGTGGCCAGTGTCGACACCTATCTGAGGTTCGCCGAGGCGGTGAATCGGCTCGACCTCACCGAGACCCAGGTCAGCGGCATTCCCGAACTGATGGAGGATCTCGCTGAGTCGGATCAGGAGGGCAAGGGCAGGGGAGCGATCGAGGCCGTCTCGGAGAAGGTCTCTGACTTCTTGGGCGACGACGAAGCCGAGGACCAAGAGGAGACGGGGCGCGGCCGAGCCAGCAAGAAGACCGCCGCCCCCAGCAAGAAGAAGACAGCCGCCCCGGCCAAACGGTCAAGCCGAACCCGAAAGAGCACCAAGAGCTAGGCGTCACTGGAGGTTCATGATGTCCGATATCGATGCTGATGTTTCCCGCGCCGCCCAGCTGGTCAATGAGGAGGGCGGATTTCCGGCCCAGGAGCAGCAACCGCCTGGCCTGACCGAGCCCATGAATCCGGTGCCGGACCATGGTGAGAAGTCGTATCGCGGCAGCGGGCGGCTCACCGGGCTCCGCGCCCTGATCACCGGCGGTGACTCCGGCATCGGTCGCGCCGTCGCGATTGCCTTCGCGCGCGAGGGTGCCGACGTTGCACTGTCGTACCTGCCAACCGAGCAACCCGACGCCGACGAAACCGCCCGTTGGGTCCGTGACGCCGGCCGAACCACGGCCTTGCTGCCCGGCGACATCACCGACCGCGACACGTGCCAGGCGCTTCCCGGGCTGGCCGTCGACGCACTCGGTGGCCTTGAGATCCTGGTCAACAACGCCGGATTCCAGATGGCCCGAACCCACGGCATCGAGGAGCTCGCCGACGAACACCTTGACCGGGTCATCAAGACGAACCTCTATGCCTTGTTCTGGCTAACCCGAGCCGCCGTCCCGCACCTGACAAGTGGGGCGAGCATCATCAACACCACATCGATCCAGGCGTACGATCCGTCCACCACGCTGCTGGACTATGCCGCCACCAAGGCCGCGATCAACAACGCCACTGTGAACCTCGCGGGCGAGTTGGGCCCGAAGGGCATCCGAGTCAACGCAGTCGCGCCAGGGCCAATCTGGACACCGCTCCAGCCGGCCACCCAAGACGCCGATCACCTCGAAGAGTTCGGCGGCGACACTCCGATCGGCCGAGCCGGTCAGCCGAGCGAGGTCGCTCCGGCCTTCGTATTCCTCGCCTCCCCCTCGGACGCCAGCTACGTCTCCGGAACGGTGCTTGGCGTCACCGGAGGCAAACCCGTCTTCTGACGGCATCGTCGGCGCTCGGGCAGAGCCGTCGCGACCGCCGCCAGCAGACTGCCCACCGCACCAGCGCCCAACCCCAGTCGTAGTCCTCCCCACTCGACAGCATTGGTGAACACCACCGCACCGGCGAGGAGCAGGGCAAACGACAAGGCCAGAAGCAGGTATGCCATCGGTGTGTGGGTTCCCATAACGCCATCGCCCAAACGAAACCAATCCCCAACGACCAATCACCTCTGTATGCATCCCGCCGTCCGATCTCCGGAGCGGTCCGCACCGCTGTTGGGACGGAGAAGTGGACTGGTGCCGCCGTCGGCGCGGCCTTGGATGGTGCGGTCGGCGTCGTTGGCGTCGCGTCGGACTCTGTCGCCCGCGGAGTCGACTGCGCCGCACCATGCTCGGCCCGCTGGGTACCAGATCCGCCGTCGCACGCACCGAGCAGGACGAGAGCCACGACGGCAACTAGGGCGCGCATGGATCCACTCTGCCATTGCGTGGTCTGGCCCAATCCGGAATGGGTTTGCGCGATCAGGTTGGGGTGTGCCGCCGCGGCTTCCGCGATATGCGGCGAGGTCGTCGACATTCCGCGGAAGAGTAATCCCACGAGCGGGCGCAGGTGCGGTCGCGCGGTGGGCCGTCGGAGGGAACTACGCATTGCGGTTCCGGCAGGCGGCTATGATGCTGCGGGGTCGTCCCCGGCGGAGGCGTTTCTGATCGTTGGGGGCGGCTTCACCGGCAGTGTGTGCCCCTGGCACACACAGGGTGGCGGCCCCGAGCCCTCCGTAACTGGACAGTACGGGGCCGCTTCCCGTCTCTGCACCCACACACCGTGCCGCCCGCGGCACCCTCATGTCGAGAAGCATGCGCGATCCTTGCGACCCGCGCGCACCGGGGTGGATTGCCGGGCGACGACTCGACCACCGGTCGATGTGGGTCGGGTGGGTTCGCCTAGGGTCCAGTGTTGTGGGAACCCCGGATGGCCCCGTCCATACCCATGCCCCGCAACGTCCACCGACGCAGGCCGAGCGGTACGAGCGCCGGACAGCGTTGCGGCTTCTGGCGGTGATCCTGGTTCCGGCCGCGGTCGCGACCGCGATCGGTCTGGTGTGGTTGTGGCCCGGCGACGTCTCCGACCATGTGCGGGAGGGGAGGGTTCAGTTCGCGGTCGCGGGGGTGTCGTATCCGACCGGGACGGTGACCGACGTCCAGGAGATGTCGTGTGGAGGACAGCCGGGGTCGACCCCGGGAACGGACGAGACCTGCGCGAAGCTGACGGTCCACCTCTACGAGGGCCCGGACGCCGGCCGGGACACGAAAGTCCCGATCCCTAGTGCGGTCTACCGGTCCGGAGTGGACACCGGAGACGAGGTTGTCCTGATCCGAGTCCCGACCCAAGGTCAGCCGGGATATCAGTTCTACGACTTCGAACGCTCGCTGCCGCTGGGGGTGATCGCGGCGATCTTCGCGCTCGTCGTGATTGCGGTTGCCCGGTTTCGGGGGTTGGCGGCGATCGTGGGTCTCGGATTCGCCTACCTGATCTTGGGAAAGTTCCTGCTGCCGGGCCTGCTGACCGGGCAGACGCCGCTGCTGTATGCGCTGGTCGGCTCGGCGGCCATCATGTTCGTCGTCCTCTACGCCGCGCACGGGTTCTCCGCCCGCACCACCACCGCCCTGGCCGGAACCCTGTTCGGGTTGGGCTTGTCGGCGCTGCTCGGGCTGGTGTTCACCGGCTGGGCGCACCTGACCGGGGTCGGCAGCGAGGACGACTTCGTGCTGGCCGCCGGCGCGCCCGACCTCAAGTTGTCGGCCGTCGTGACAACCGGCGTGATCATCGCCGGACTCGGCGTCCTCAACGACGTCACCATCACCCAGGCCTCGGCGGTCTGGGAGCTGCACGAGTCGTCGCCGACGATGGGACCGGGCCGGCTGTTCAGCCGCGCGATGCGCATCGGCCGCGACCACATCGCCTCCACCGTCTACACCATCGCCTTCGCCATGGCCGGTGCGGCGCTGCCGGTCCTGCTGCTGATCTACCTGTACGACCGGCCGATCCTCGACGTCCTCCCGAGCGAGGCCATCAGCGAAGAGCTCGTGCGGACCCTCGTCGGCTCCATCGGCCTGGTCCTGGCCGTCCCCCTCACCACCGCCATCGGTGTCGCCGTCACCCGACACGCCGGCCCGAGAGCCCGCCGCCCGGCCGGCCGCCGCCGAGCCCGCGGCGGCCGGGATGGCCTGGTCGACGGCGACTGGTAGCGCATCGGCGAACCCCGTAGTGCCTGGCTGGGGGAGCGGCTCGACCCGGTCGAGGTCGGTGGGTCGGGGTCAGGTTCCTGGGATGAAGATCCGGGCGAGCTGCCCGCCTTCCCCGGTGGTGGTGTTCGGGACGAGGGTCGAGTCGGGCTGCGGAACCGTGGTGTGGTGCATCTGCACGTCGAAGAAGAACCAGCCGCGACCGTACAAGGCGCTCGCGTCGGTGATCCCGCTGGTCTCCCAGTCGCCCTCGCCACGGGTGGGGATGAGCGAGGTGAGGGTGTCGGGGCGGGCGACGGCCCGTAGGTCGCGTTTCTTGAAGTCGTACACCCGGATCAGCGAGTACGGGGACTCGCCGGGCTGGAGCAGGGATCCGGGCAGGCCGGCGGCGAAGCGGTGCTCGGCGTTCCTGTCTTCCTGGATGATCAGTGCCTTGGTCGTCGTCTCCAGGTTGTCGGGGTTGATGAGCGGATCGCCCGCGTCGCCGTCCAGCACCACGGACAGGCTGGCGCGGGTCGGGTCGCGCGGGTCGAGCGACAGCTTGTAGACGCGACCTCGAACCGTTTCCCTGCCGATCCGGCCGGTGTCGGAGAAGTAGACGACACCCGGCTCGGTCCGCGATTCGGCGGCATCCTCAAGCCGGACGAAGTCGAAGGCGCCCTTGGCCTGGGCGGCCTGCTCGAGGGCCGACGCGTTCGCGTTGTCGGTGGCCTGGTCGAGCGGTTCGAAGTGCCCGTTGAGCGGCTGGCCCTTGTGGATGTCGTTGGTGGACGGGTTGCCGTCGGGGAAGGTGCCGTCCGGAACCCAGACACCCAGCTGGCCGGCGCCGTCGAGTGCGTCCGACCAGGAGTCGGCGGCGTAGCCGTACAGCTGGCTGATGTTGGGGATCGTCGTCCCGGGCAGGGGCGAGCCTGGGTTGTCCTCGGGCAGGACGAAGGCGGCGTCGTCCATCCCGGTGATCGGCAGCTCCTGCTCGTGCGCGAAGAACCCGAAATGGTCCAGCACTCGATACGACGACCGATCGGTTGCATCGATGGCGATCGTGGTGCCGCCGTGCGGGCTGAAGTGGTCCTGGTCTTCCTCGCCGGTGAAGTACCACGGCGTGCCGTCGAGGACCGTCATGTTGCCGGAGCAGAACCAGATGAATCCCTCGTTGCCGTCGACGACGTAGTCACCCGACAGCACGCGCGGTTGGTTGGTCAGCTGGAGATGTGTGACGCGCGCGTCGAACAGGTCGGTGGCGGTCGGCCGGCCTGGCACGGTCCTGTTCGCGAGCTCGTGGTTCACGATCAGCTCGACCCGGTTCGCCGAAGACCGGTAGAAGCCGATACCGTCGAAGACGCCGGTCGCCTGGAAGTCGCCGATCACGTCGCCCGCGGTCAGCAGCGGATCGATCTTCACACCGGGGGCGAGCGGCACCGCTGCCGCTGGCTCCGACGTCTTGAATCCCGGCGGTGCCGCGTTGGCGGGCAGCATTACCGACCCCGCCAGACTCAAAGCGACTCCCGTGAGCAACAAGTGGTGTGGTCTCATGACAGCCCTTCCGTAGCGCCCATCTCCGGGAGACGGACCAGTTCACGTCACCCATGAAGCGTGCCGTGCCCCATCGCTCAGCATGATTGTGTGACGGAGGTCACGTCAACCCAGGGGCAACTCCGCGCCGTCACCCGCCGAATCCGTCTGGGGTCTCGCTGTCGGGCAGCGCGGGCCCTACCCAGTCATCGTCGGGCGGCCTGACCCCACACGGGTCAGGGGATCGCCACGTCGACCCAGGTCAGTCGGTGGTCTGAGGAGGGGAACGGGAAGACGCCGGTCAGCCGGAACAGCGGGTCTGCCTGGACCGGCCAGAACACGGCCCCGTCCAAGGGGCGCAGCGACTTGGACGGCAGGACGTAGTCGGCCCGGAGGTTGCCGGGTGCGGTGTCGGCGAAGTCGGCGGTGTCATAGATCGGGTCGCCCTGGTGGGTCAGGTTCGCGCCGCCCTGCAGGGCGGATGCCTCGACCGCTCCGTCGGAGGTCGGCTTCGGGTCGACGATCCGGGGATGTTCGATGAGCTGTTGGATGGCGCCGGGCACCGAGTCGCCGTCGATCGGGTCGCTGTTTTGGTCGCCGGCGATGACGAAGCGAGCGCCCTTCGGCAGGCCGCCGTAGGTGCCGTCGTCGTCGTAGATGTACGAGGCCCGCTTGCCACCCGACACGTAGTCGGCCCAGAACCGGATCTCGTCGAAGTTGCGGGTGCCGTTGCGGTCCTCCGGACCGTCGAAGACCGGCGGGGTCGGATGCGACACCAGGAAGTGCACCGTCCGGGTCCCGATGCTGATCGGCAGGTCCCAGTGCGACTTGCTCGACAGCCGGAAGACCGCGAGTTCCTCGGGGGAGTACCAGTCGGCCGGCGCGCTCGTGTTCGGGTCGTCCGGCAGCATTGCGCCCGGCATGTCGGCCCAGCGGAAGGTCTGAAAGGTACGCACGTGGTCTTCGTCGATCGGGAAGCGGGAGAACACGGCCATGCCGAACTGGCCCGGGAACGCGCCGAAGCCGAACGCGTCGTCGCCGCCCCCGATCGTGCCGTCGTTGTTGAGGTCGAACCCGCTCGGCACACCGGTGTTGGACGGCGCGACGAACGCATAGCGATAGTCGATCGGCTCGGCGCCGTTCTGCGACCGCTCCAGATAATTGGTCCGGAACAGGTCGGCGGCCACTCCGCTCTCGACGAAGTCGAACTCGTTGACCAAGACGAGGTCCGGCCGGGCGCGCTGGATGATCTCGGCCACGGCCGATGCCTGGGCGTTCGTCGTCGTGGTTAGGTCGGCGACGAGTTGGCCGGGAGCGTTGCGGTTGAGCGAGGCGTTGAACGTCGCGAACCGCACGGTCTCCCCGCCACGCGCCTGGTCCGCTGCCGGTGGGGCGGTCGACGCGGGCGCCGACGCGATGGCCGCCGTCGTGGCGGCAACGAGAACAGAGAGGACAAGAAGAATAATTCGGCGCACAGCGACTCCTCGGGCCGGGCCATCAACGGACGCGGGCGACAGGCACCCATCGTGCCGGGTGCAGCGCGGCCCGTCTACGCCCACCGCTCACCGTCCGTCGACGCGACACGTCTCCAACACCGACCCGACACCTGGCGGTCACGCGATCCAGCACCCGGTCGATGGAGCGCAGACACGCTCCCGGCGGCTGAGGGGGTCGCCGGTCTGGTCGCCCAGTCCGCGACCTCGGACTCGCATCACCGCGCGAAGGCAACTCACGCGTTACATGCCGACGCGCTGGTCAGCGGCTCATAGGACTTCACTTGTTGGTTGACCCGGTGGTCGAATCTGTCCATAGGCGGCGCTGGGCCATAACGCGGCGGCTGGCCGAGGTGTCTGGAACCGCTGGTGGCGATGCGTGCTCCGAGATAGGGGTTGCCGGGGCGTGGCGTGGGGGTGTGGCCCCGGTCCGCGATCTTCACGGTGGTTTCACCCGCCAACGGCGGCGCCTGGGTGTGGTCAGGTGCAGTCATCCGCCCGGCGGAGGGCGTCGAGATTAGCGCGCATCAGCGTGAGGTAGGTCTGGTCGGCGGTGTCGGCGCTGAGTCCTTCGATCGGGTCGAGGGTGGCCACGGCCACTCCGGTCTCGTTGGCGATGGACTCGGCGATGTCGCTGCTCACCAATGTCTCCGTGAACACGGTGGTGATGCCGTCTTGGCGGACCAGGTCGACGATCTTTGCCTGCTGGGCCGGGGAGGGCTCGTTGTTGGGGTCGATGCCGGCGATCGGGATCTGCTCGAGCCCGTAGCGGTCGGCGAGATAGCCGAACGCGTCGTGGCTGGTCACGATGGTGTTGCGCCGGCAATCGGCGAGACCCCGCTCGTAGGCGGTGTCCAGCTGCCGCAGTTGGCCGATGAGGCGATCGCCGTTGCGTTGGTAGGTGGCCCGATGGTGCGGGTCGACCTGTGCGAGTCGGCCAGCGACCGCGCGGGTGATCTGCTCCATCGCCACCGGGTCGAGCCAGATGTGCGGGTCGAGGCCACCGCCTTCTTCGGAGTCCGGGTCGATCCCGTGTTGGGATGCCGGCACGAGGTCCACGATGTCGGCGACGTCGACAGTGGCGACCCCCGGAAGATCGGCCTGGTCGACGCCGTCGTCGACCGCAGGCTGGAAGCCGCGCTCATAGACGACCAACGTCGCGTCGGTGAGGTCGGCCACCTGTTGGGGAGTCAACTCGAGGTCGTGCGGCTCCGCGCCGGGCTGGGTCAGGTTCTCCACGTCGACCAGATCACCTCCGACCTGCTCGGCGACGAACGCGAACGGGTAGAACGACGCGACCACCTGAGGGCGGCCGTTGGCCGTGTTGGCGTCACCTGCGCAAGCGGCGAGCAGGAGTAGGCAGGCGCAGAGCACGGCCGAAGGCTTGATCAACATGACAATCGTTCTCAAACCGTTGAGAATGATTGTCAATATCAAGATGAGGCTCGGACCGCCGACCGGGGCACGGAACGATGGTCGGTGCAAGCAGCTAGCCGTCCGGTGACGGAGCGGCGTCTCCCGAGCGCGAGATTGCGGCGGAGATCGTCCGCAACCTCGACGAGGATGCCCTCTCGCGTGCGCGGCCGACATGCTGGCCTACTGGTCCGCCGAGCCACCGGGCGACCGGCGAGCCTGGCGGAGAATCACGTGCTGAAGTTCGTCATGGAAATCAAGTCCGGCGGGGGAGGCGGCGACTGATGGGACTCGTGTGGCGAAGGCGGGTTCGGGTCGATGACGACACCGACGCCAACCTGTCGACCTGCAGTGCGAGCGTGTCGCGCCGGTTCGGCTGCAGGTTGCGACTCAAATCCCGTGGTGGCGGGTCGTTCCGACTGTTCAGGGGCGCGTCCTGGCGGTTCGGCCGACGCCGCTGAGTAACGACGCCGGCACTGCTTGGCGATAAGATGGACAACTGAGACGACCCCGGTAGTGAGCTTCCGGGGTCGTCTCATGCCTGCCTGATGTCCGACGGCCCCATTGAAGGGGTTGACCCGCCGGCGCCGAGGGGCACAGAGTCGGAGTGTCGGCGCTCCGAGTCTGGACAGGGTCATGTCCCCGCGGGGCGCCGGCGTTCTCGGGGGAGAGGTTCGCGTCCGAGCCCACAGCGCCCCCGGGGGGAGGGTTCAGATCCGTACCCGAGGGACGCTGCTGCTACTGGTGGCGTGAGGTAGGTCCCTGGCGCCGGCCTTCCTAGTTCGGCGCCGCGACCCGCCACCAGTCGCCGAGATCGTCGGCACGTTGTCAATCCCGCGAGTCGACGGCCTCTTACCACCCATGGTGCGCCATTCGGCGGTGTGCCGCTAGAGCCTCAGGGATCCGGGGAACCGCCTTCGCCGGGCGCTCAGGTGCGACGCGTCCGCAACCTGGCGGCGGCCCCCCGCCATCCTTGGACCTGGCCTTCCAGCCGTGCAACGGCGACGTCGTCGGTAAGCCGTTCCGCGCGTGCTTCCAACTCGTCGGAATGCTGTATGAACTCCCGGGCCAGGTCGAGGCGATCGGCTCGGCGTACCCGTTTGGCGAACATCTCGACGACGCTGGTCAGGCCGATGATGGCGCGGTTCACTTCGTGCCAGAGAGCGATGTCGTCGGCGCGGCTCAGGGCGGCTCCCTTCGCCCGGTGCGTCAAGTCTTGCGGACGCTGCGGCCGAGGCCGGCGAGTAGCACTTGTCCCCACCCAGCCCCGGTCACGAGATAAGGCGGCTCCCGGTTGGTTCCCCAATCACCGCCGGGCCGTCCCATGGACGGAGGTCAGTCCGGATGGCACCGCGGCGCCGGGCGAGCTCGAGCAGCTCGGCCTCGCCTATTTCAACGAGGTCGAAAGAGGGGGCCACTTCGCCGCTTGGGAGGAGCCGGAGCTCTTCGCCACGGAGCTGCGGGCTGCCTTCAGCTCACTCCGCTGATGAAGACCCGGAACGTGCTGAGCTGCCGCGATCCGTGCTCCCGGCCATACCTGGCCCTGCTCCCCGTGCTGCCGAATCGTAGGCCGGAGTGCAGCGGATCAGGGTCGGCTTGCCGATCACATGATGACGCGAAGTTGGAGCGCCCTCGCATCGTCAGCTTGCAGTATCAGCTTCTTATAAGAGTTGCCGACCGCTGACGACCGGGTTCGGCTTCGGCTGAATTTCTGACCCCTCCATGCCATGGTAGCCGGGCGTCAGCGAGCGGAGACACGAGGCTGCGCTGAGCGCCCTCTTTGGCGTGTCTCGGTACGTGACCGTCTCCCACTCGCCTCCCATCCCGGTACCGGATGAGATGCTCGGGCGCTCAGTATGGGCACATGGACGAGTCCTGCGTCATGGGTGCACTCAGCCACGGTGCTTCACCCGCACGGTTGCTGTACGAGGACCAGGACGCCTGCGCGTTCCTCGACATCGATCCCGTACGCGTCGGGCATACCCTCGTCGTCCCTCGTCGGCATGTGTGCTCCAGAGCATCCGTCAGCCGCTACGACCGGCGAGGTGCGTGGTAGGGCAGGAGAGGTTCGGAGACCGGGGCTTTCCGGTTGAGGTACTGCGTCCCGGATGCAGCCCGAGGCGTTCGAGCTGGCGTACAACCTCGTCGCGTTTGGCAACCACGAGGGTAAGGAGGTCGCCGATCGTGTCAGCAGGAACGGGAGCCCCGGGCTGTTGTACCGGCGCATCGGAGCCGGTCGACGAGGCGGAGCAGACCGTGTTGTCGCAAGCGCTGGATGCCGAAGGAACGGCCTGCGAGCTCATCCCTGTAGCCCGTGACGACATCCAACCCAGCGTTGCTTTTGTACCCCGCCGACTCGTCCTCTAACGGGAAAGCAGCTCGGCGACGCTGGGACGCGCCATGAGACAGCCGCCGGCGGGGACTGGGGTGGTCTGACCGGGGGCTGTGTCCCAAGGCTTGTGCGTGCCGGCGCCCCGCTGGACCTAGACGGTATGGACTG
>Ga0209382_10005856_pt1 | contig 15881 bp, 14 predicted proteins | sample SoiMetdeltSBSDD5_FD_187599 | JGI IMG/M metagenome (GOLD analysis project Ga0209382, IMG submission 187599) | Bulk soil microbial communities from a Populus tree surrounding site in Tennessee, USA - Soil MetaG P. deltoides SBSDD5 (SPAdes) (version 2) | ecosystem: Environmental > Terrestrial >...
GGTAGCACCGCCTCGTAGTAGTTCTTGTAGTTCGGCTTGTCCGCGTCGATGAAGACGAGGTCGAACGGCCCCTCGAGCGTCTCGACCGTCTCGAGGGCCGGCCCGAGACGGATCTCGATCCGGTCGCCGAACCCGCTCTCGTCCATGTAGCGGCGCGCGATCGCCGTCGCGTCGGGATCGACGTCGCATGTGATGATGCGCCCGTCCGGCGGGAGCTCTGAGGCCATCGAGATCGACGAGTAGCCGGTGAACGTGCCGAGCTCGAGGATGCGCTTCGCGCCGGTGAGGCGGACGAGTCGCGCGAGGAACTGGCCCTCGATCCGCCCCACCATCATCTGGGGCGCGGTCGTCTTTGCTCGGGTCTCTTCCGCCAGCCGGTCGAAGAGGTCGCCGACCGGGGTCGTGTGCTCCGCTGCGTAGTCCTCGACCTGGTCGTTGACGATGAAGGCCATGGAGGCCGCGGAGGCTATCGCTTCCGTGGGCCTCGGCTGACGAGCAGGGCCACGGAGCTGTCGCGCGGGAGGCGCGTCCCGGGGAGCGGCGTGACGGCGATCACGCGGTCGCGGCGGACCCGGTTGGAGTACTTGCGCCGCACGCGAGCGACCTTGCAGTTCGCAGCCCCGACCAGCCGCCGGGCAACCGCGAGCTTGCGGCGGGCGACACCCGGCACGAGACAGACGATGGGCTGCGGGGCGTCGGCGCCGGTGAGCAGCACGGTGATCGTCTTCGAGCCCCGGTTGGCGGTGACGAGATCGGGCGTGCCTTCGCCGTCCAGGTCCTCGAGCGCGAGCGCGACGGGCGTTCGCCCGACTCGGAGACGGAATTGCGGTCGAAATCCACCGTCGGACGTCCCCAGGAGCACGGAGGCGTCGTTCGTGCCGCGGTTCACGGTTGCGATGTCGCTCGCCCCGTCGCCGTCGATGTCGCCGACCTCGATCGCGACGGGCGTCCCACCGACCGGGAACGAGCCGGCGTTGACGAACCGCTCTTCGTCCTCGTTGTGAATGACGGTGACGAGGTTCGCACCGTGAGCGATCGCGAGGTCGACGAGGCCGTCCGAGTCGAAGTCCTCGGCGGCGATGGCGCGGGCGCCTGCGGAGCCTCCGCCGGACTGGTACTGGCGCAGCGTCCCGTCGTCGTTGGCGAAGAGGATCGACACGCCGTCGCCGCTCGCCGCCACGTCCGCCACGTCGTCGCCGTTGAGGTCGGCCGCGAGGAGCGAGGTCGCCGGGCTCCTGATCGCGTAGTCCCTGGGAGCCGCGAACGTGCCGTCGCCGAGCCCGGCGAACACCGAGACGAGCGCCTCGTCCGCACTCCCCGCGATCAGGTCGAGGTTCCCGTCACTGTCGAGGTCTGCGGTCGCCAGCGCCGAGGGCGAGCGTGCAGTCGTGACGCTCTGGCGCACGAGCGACGCGTCGACCCCGACGTACAGCGCGATCTCGCCCCCGCCCGCGACGGCCACCTCGTCTCCTCCGTCGTTGTCGAAGTCGCCGAGGGCGATCGACCTCGGCCGGGCCCCGGTTCCGATTTCGAGCGGGCGCTCGAAGCTCCCATCCCTGAGGCCTGGCATGAGGGTCAGCACCGGGCCGGACGAGTTGGCGACGACGACGTCGGCGCCTCCATCCTGTGTTGCGTCCGTGATCACGACCGAGACCGGAGCCCGGACGAGAGGAATCTCGGCGGGACGGCCAAACGTGGCGGCCGAGGCGAGCGGAACGAAGAGCAGCCCGGCCGTGACAGCGGCGGCTCCGACTGACCTCACAGTGACTTAGACGACCGTTTCGCCATTTCGGTCAGCGCTCCCGAAGAGCACACAACCGTTGTGCCCACCGAGGCCCATCGCATTCGAGAGCGCCACGTCGACCTTCGCCTCGCGCGCTTCGTTCGGGACGTAGTCGAGGTCGCACTCCGGGTCCGGATGCTCGTAGTTGATCGTCGGCGGGAGCTTGCCCTCGTGGATCGCGAGGACGCACATCATCGCCTCGATCGCCCCCGCGGCTCCGAAGCAGTGGCCCATCATCGATTTCGTCGACGAGACCGCGAGCTCGTACGCGTGGCCGCCGAAGATGTCCTTGAGCGCCTTCGTCTCGGCGAGATCGCCGAGCGGTGTCGACGTCCCGTGGGCGTTCACGTAGTCGACTTCGGACGGTTCCACGCCTGCGCGCGCGAGGGCGGCGTTCATCATCTCCGCGACTCCCACCGAGGCGGGATCGGGAGCGGCCATGTGGTAGGCGTCGTTCGAGGCGCCGTAGCCGAGCACCTCGGCGTAGATCGTCGCGCCCCGCTTTTCGGCGCTCTCGAAGTCCTCGAGGACGAGCACGCACGCCCCCTCGCCCATGACGAAGCCGGCGCGGGTCGCGTCGAAGGGGCGCGAGGCGCGTGGCGGGTGCTCCTCCTCGGCTGCCAGGCCGCGCATCGCGCAGAAGCCGGCCAGGATGAGCGGGTGCATGCAGGCCTCTGTGCCGCCCGCGAGCACGACGTCGGCATCGCCGCGGCGGATGATCTCCGCGCCCTCGCCGACCGCATGCGAGCCGGTGGCGCACGCCGAGACGGGGGCGTAGTTCGGCCCGCGCATTCCGAGCGTGATCGCGATCTGGCCGCTCGCCGAGTCGACGAGCACGCTCGGGATGAAGTACGGCGAGACGCGATCCGGGCCGCGGGCGTCGAGCACCTCGCTCTGCTGCATGATCCCGAGGAAGCCGCCGATCGCGGACCCGAAGACGACTCCGACGCGGGCGGGGTCGAAGCCGTTCAGCTTGGCGTCGTCCTTCGCCTCGACCGCCGCGGCGAGTGCGAGCAGAACGTTGCGATCGAGACGGCGGGCCTCCTTGGGGCTCACGAGACCCGCCGGATCGAAGTCCTTCACCTCTGCTGCGACCCGGACCGGGAACTCGCTCGCGTCGAACGACTTGATGAAGTCGATCCCGCTTTCGCCCGCGAGCGCCGCGCGCCAGGTCGCGGGCGCGTCGTTGCCGATCGGCGTGACCGCGCCGAGACCTGTGACCGCGACTCGCCTCATGCGGCTAGCTTAGTGCGCGCATGCCGGGCAAAAACGTCCCGTTCCCGCCGATGGAGGCCGAGCTCGTCGCGGAGCTTCCCACCGGCGACTGGCAATACGAGCCGAAATGGGACGGTTTCCGCGGCGTGCTCGAGAACGAGGGAGGCGAGCTCGCGCTCTGGTCGCGGAACGAGCGTCCTCTGCTGCGCTACTTCCCGGAGCTCGAGCCGCTCGGGAAGCTGCTTCCGCCCCACTCGGCCCTGGACGGCGAAATCGTCATCGCCAAGAAGGGTCAGCTCGACTTCGATTCGATGCAGCTGCGCCTGCATCCAGCCGAGAGCCGGATTCGGAAGCTGTCGGCGGAGATCCCGGCGCAGTTCATCGTGTTCGACATCCTGCTCTGGAAGGGCGAGAAGGTGCACGAGCTGCCGCTCGAGAAGCGGCGCAAGGAGCTCGAGCGGAAGGCGAAGCGGTTCCAGCTTTCGCCCTACACGCGTGAGGTGACCGAGGCCGAGCGCTGGCTCGACCGGCTCGAGGCCGCGGGGCTCGACGGCGTCGTCGCCAAGCGGCTAGGGGTTCCGTACCTGCCGGGATCACGCGACGGCGTCGCCAAGGTCAAGAAGTACAAGACGGCCGACTGTGTGATCGTCGGCTATCGGTACAGCGAGAAGCAGGAGGGCCGGATTTCGACGTTGCTGTTGGGGCTCTACGGCAAGGACGGCGAGCTCGACTTCGTCGGCCACTGCTCGGGGCTCACTGCGCCGCTCCGTCGGGAGCTCGAGGAGAAGCTGCCGAAGCTCCGCGAGCCCGGGTTCCTCAGCGACAAGCGGATCCCCGGCGGCCAGAGCCGCTGGACTCAAGGTCGGGAGCTCGACTGGAACCCCGTGCGGCCGGAGCTCGTCTGCGAGGTGCGCTTCGACAAGCTCGAGCGCAACCGCTTCCGCCACGGGACGCGATTCCTGCGCTTCAGGCCCGACAAGGACCCGAGAGACTGCACGTGGCGAGAGGTCCGGCCGCCCCGCCGCCGAGGCGACCCAACCGTCGAGTCGCTTCTCTCTTAACAGGGCCTGGCCCCGTTAACCCTTACAGGGCCAGGCACCGCGAAAGAAGCGTCCCCGAGGTGTGCCGACTGTGTGACGGTGCTCAGTCGCTAGGACCGGCCGGCCCTACGCTCGTGATCGTGCCGCGAGAGCCGCGAATACTCGTCTCCGGAGGGATCTACCACGTGACCACAACGGCGTGCGGCGAGCGCATGCTTTTCAGAGACAACGTCGACCGACGGATCTTCGAGGCCCAGCTCGCCGCGGTGGTCAGGAAGCGCTCATGGGCGTGCGGATCCATGTGCCTGATGGGCACCCACTACCACCTTCTCCTCGTCACGCCCGAGGCTGACTTGGACGCTGGAATGCACTCGCTGAACGGGGGATATGCGCGAACCTTCAACCAAAGGCACGGCACACGCGGACATGTCTTCCAAAGTCGGTACAAGTCTCGGTTCATCCAGACCGAAGGGCATCTCGTCGAGGTCACCCGCTACATCGCGATGAACCCTGTCGAGGCGGGGCTCTGTCGCCGGCCCGGTGACTGGCATTGGAGCTCTTACGCCGAGACGATCACTGGCCATCGTCGTCGTGACTACCTGAGCCCAAGCGTGGTCCTGGACATCTTCGGCCGCGATCCCGACCTCGCGCGAGCGCGTTTCCAGGCGTTCGTCGAGGACACGTCTCCGCCAGCCGCGTCTCTTAACAGGGCCTGGCCCGGTTAACGTTTACAGGGCCTGGCCCCGTTAAGGAGGCCGCGCCCGCCGCCGAGGCGACCCGACGGTCGAGTCACTTCTCGGCGCGGCCTGAGCGCTGGGCCGGCCGCCGAGGCTCCCGGCCGCGCGGGTCGCTCACCCAGCGCTGGCCCGACCCCCGACGGCGGCCGCTGTCGAGCTTGTTCGGATCGGCCGGCTCGAGGTCGAGCTTCGCGAAGAGCGGGATCAAGCTCCGCTTGAAGCGCCACATGCCCTTGGTGAGGTCGCCGACCTTGTCGACTCGCTTTCGCATCGTCGTCAGGGTGAACCGCTCCGGCCGCACCGCGCGCACCTCGTCCCAATCGAGCGGCGCCGACGCACGCGCATCCGGTGTCGGGCGGATCGAGTATGCGGAGGCAATCGTCCGATCCCGCGCGTTCTGCCCGTAGTCCACGAACACACCGCGCCGATCCGCGACCTTCCAGGTCGTCGTCGCAACTTCCTGGTCGCCGACTCGCCGCTCGACCTCCTGCGCCAGCGCTTTCGCGAAGCGTCGAACCTCGGGAAAACCCAGCTCGGGCTTGATCGGCGCAAGGACGTGCAGCCCCGTCGACCCCGAAGTCTTCGGGAAGCTCTTCAGGCCCAGCTCGTCCATCACGTCCCTCACGACGAGCGCGATCCTGCGAACGTGCCGCCATTGCCCGTCGAAGGTTGGATCGAGGTCGATGAGGAGGTAATCGGGCCGCTCGATGTCGGGGACGCGCGAATGCCACGTGTGCAGCTCGACGCAACCGAGGTTGGCGACCCAGGCGAGCGCCGCGGCGTTGTCGACGACGGCGAACACCGTCGAGTGCCCGCTCGGAAACTCGACGTATTGCTCGTCGACGTACGGCGGATGGTTCTCGGGCACGCGCTTCTGGTGAAAGAAGTCCTCTTCGACCCCGTTCGGAAACCGCTTCATGTGAAAGAGACGCCTGCGCAGGTGCGGCAGGGCGCAGGGCGCTACATCGACGTAGTACTCGACGAGGTCGATCTTCTTCAGCTTCCGCTTCGGGAAGAAGACCTTGTCCGGGTTCGAAACGTTGACCTCGCGCCGGCCGACTTTCAGCTTCATGGCTCCAGTATCGAGAAATCACCCTTCGGGGGCATGCCTCGATCCTGGAAGCGTCCGGAGAATGAGATTGCCGGCTCCCCCTCATCTCCCGGCTGCTTCAAGCGTCGCCCGCCCAAACGAACTGCGGCTCCCACTGTTGTTCGAGGCGGGCTTCGCCGTTCATGGGCGTCGAAAGGAGCGGCTATCCTGTGCCCTCCGGAGAAGTGGCCGAGTGGCTGAAGGCGGCGCCCTGCTAAGGCGTTAAGGGGGAAATTTCCTCCTTCGAGGGTTCGAATCCCTCCTTCTCCGTTTCTCGCTTCCCTTCGAGGCGTCAGGACACCGAGAAATGGGGAGTCGCTGCGCTACCCTGTCCTCTCGGAGGGGTGGCAGAGCGGTCGAATGCGGCGGTCTCGAAAACCGTTCGGGGCGGTTTCGTCCCGCGAGAGTTCGAATCTCTCCCCCTCCGCTTGAGATGCCGAATCCCGTCTAGTCACACGGGGTTCGGCCGTTCTCTGCCGAACGCACGGCTCGAAGTGATCCCCGATGGCGGCGACGGGCCGACACTCGGACTCCGGAGCTCGTCAACCGGCTGCTCTGGATTTCCTCCTCGGCGAGGGAGCTCGCCGACCTTGGACCCGGGAGGGCCCGTTGTCACTTCGACGCCGCGGCCCGCCGCATCTGGCATCCGGCGGGCCGCGACGACTCGTAGCGACTAGTTGAACGCGTACTTCTCGTACTCGTTGACGTTTTCTTTTGTGACAACTGCAGCGGGAACGACCAGCTGGCGCGGCACCTCGGGAGGAACGAGCTCGGAGAACCCCTCTCCGAGGCCGATCAGGCGCGCCATGTTCACGGCCGTGCCAGCCATGTTCGGGTTGTAGAGGAACGTGGCGCGGTAAAGGCCACCTTCCTCGATCTGCTTCATCGCGTCCTGCGACCCGCCGACGCCCGTGAGGAACATCTCGTCGTCGCGGTTCGCGTTGCGAATGGCCTGCACGACGCCCTGCGCCATGTCGTCGTCATGCGTGTACACGGCATCGATGTCGTCCTGGGCCTGGAGGATGTTCTCCATCACAGTCAGTCCCTTGTCGGGATTGAAGTCTCCCGGCTGCGAGGCCACGATCTTGACGCCACCGCCCGGGCACTTCTTCTTGAGCGTGTCGGTGAAGCCCTTCGTTCGGTCGGTCGTGACCGAGATGCCGGCCAGACCCTGGATCTCGACGACGTTGCCGTTGCACTTCAACTCGTCGGCGATGTAGTTCGCCGCCAGAACGCCGATCTGGTAGTTGTCGCCGAGCACGGTCGCCGTCGCGGCGTCGGGCGCCGTAAAGAGGCGGTCGACGTTGACCACCCGGATGCCCGCTCGCTCGGCCTTTTGCGCAACCGGCGTGAGCGCGGCACCGTCCTGCGGGAGCACGACCAGCACGTCTGGCTTCTGCGCGATCGCCTGCTCGATCTGCTGCGCCTGCGAATCTGCGTCCGCAGCCTGCAGCAGCTCGAAATCGACGTCGTCGTGCTGATCGGCCGCGGCCTGGGCGTCCTTCGAGATGGCGCCGAGCCAGCCGTGGTCCGTCGGCGGAACGCTGGCGATGATCTTGACCGTCTTCCCGGAAGAGGTCCCCCTCTCCGTCGTCTCGCTGACGGTGACCGTCGTCGTTTCGTCGTCACCGCCGATGCTGCAGGCAGTGGTCCCGATCGCCAGCAACGAGGCTGCGACGATCCAGATGATGAGCCGCTTGCGCGACATTACGTACCTCCTGTCGTCGTGTTTTTGAGCATCAGTACCGCGAGTCCGAGCGCTGTAGCAGGACGGCTGCCAGCACGATCAAGCCCTTCGTAACCTGCTGCACTTCCGTCGAGAGGTTGAGCTGCGTCATGAGGCTGAAGATGAGAGCGAATGTGAGCACGCCGAGGAACGTGCCGACGATCGTCGCCCGCCCGCCGGCGAGACTCGTCCCTCCGATCACGACCGCCCCGATCGCGTCGAGCTCGTAAAGGTTCCCGCTCACCGGCGAGGCACTCCCGAGCCGCGCGCAGAGGAGCACGCTCGCCACCCCGGCCAGCAGCCCGGACATGACGTAGACGCTGAAGATGATTCTCCGGACGGGGACGCCGGCGATGCGCGCAGCCTCGCGGTTGCCGCCCACCGAAACGACGTAGCGACCGTACCGCGTGCGGTTGAGGACGATCCAGCCGGCGATCGTGATCGCGACGAACACGTACACGGATACCGGGATTCCGAAGATCCGGCCGTTGCCGAACCAGAGCAACGAGAACGGGCGCGGGTCTCCGAACGAGCCGCCGTTCAGATCGAGCAGGCTCACCGGCAGCTTGTCGTTCAGAAGTAACGCGAGACCTCTGGCGATCGAGAACATTGCGAGCGTCGCGATGAACGGCACGATCCGCGCGTAGGCGATAGCTGTCGCGTTCACCGTCCCGAGAAACGTCGCGAAGGCGATCGTGCCGAGGATGAAGATGAGGCTGCTCGTGCCGTCGGTGCCGATCAGGATCCCGCCGAAGACTCCGGCCGCCGCGACCATTGAGCCGACGGACAAGTCGATGCCGGCCGTCGCGATCACGAAGGTCATCCCGATCGCGAGCACGCCGACGACGCTTGCCTGGGTCAGCATGTTGCGGACGTTGTCCCAGGTCGGGAAGGTCTCGGGCTTCAGGATCGAGCCTGCGACGAACAGCAGGACGACGACGGCGGCGAGCCCGTATTCCTGGATCCGGAGCGCCTTTAGTCGATCGGAGAACGCGGGCGCCGCCTGTTCGGCGGGGGCAGGGCCGGTCATACAACCTCCTCGGCTAGCTCGGGAGCATCGCTGGGCGCGACCGCGTGGCGAAGAAGCTCGTGCTCCGTGGCGTCCTTCCCGTCGACCTCGGCGACGATCTCGCCGTCCCGCATGACGAGGATGCGGGTGCAGATGCCGACGAGCTCTTCGAGCTCCGAAGAGACGACGAGGACGCCCAGGCCCGACCTCGCGAGGTCGCTGATGATTCGGTAGATCTCGGCCTTCGTCGCGATGTCGACGCCTCGGGTGGGCTCATCGAGAAGCAGCACGCGACACTCGTGGAGCAACCATCGCGCAAGCACGACCTTCTGCTGGTTGCCTCCCGAGAGCAGGCGAACAACGCGATCGGGATCGTCCGGCACCGTGTTCAGGGACCTGAGCTGCTTGTGGGCGCTGGCGCGCTCTTTCCGCACGTGCAGCAGGACGCGCGAGAAGCGGTTGAGGTCCGCGATGGTCACGTTCTTCGTCTGGCTCCAGTCGAGGACGAGCGCCTGCGACTTGCGGTCCTCGGGAGCGAGGCCGAGCCCTCGCCGAATCGCTTGGCCCGGGCGGTTGGAACGCAACGGCTTGCCCTCGACGAGGAACTCGCCGGCCTCCGGCTGGTCGAGCCCGTAGACCAATCGGAGGAGCTCCGTCCGGCCGGACCCGACGAGGCCACCCAAGCCGACGATCTCGCCCGCGTGAACCTTCAGGCTCACGCCGCGAACAGCGGGCAGCCGTCTGGCGTCCCGAACCTCGAGCAGCACACGGTCGGTGCCCACAAGCCGTTCCGGATAGAGCTGCTCGACCTTCCGTCCGACCATGAGCTGCACGAGCTCGTCGGTCGGGGTCGTAGCGGGGAGGCCCGTTCCCGACGTGCGCCCGTCCGCGAGGACCGTGACGCGGTCACCGATGCGCCGAATCTCGTCGAGGCGGTGCGAGATGTAGATGACGCCGACGCCCTCGGCGGTGAGCCGGCGGACCACCTCGAAGAGCGTCTTGATCTCGCCTTCGTCCAAGATCGCGGACGGCTCGTCCATGATCAAGAGCCGGACGTTTCCCGACAGCGCTCGGGCGATCGACACGATCTGCTGAGCCGCCGGCCGCAGCTGCCCCACCTTGGCACGCACGGGGATCGATTCGTGGCCCAGCCGGGCGAGGAGTGCGGCCGATTCCCGGTACATCTTGTCGAGGTCGAGCAGCGGCCAACGGCGGGGCTCGTGTGCCAGGAAGACGCTCTCGGCGACGCTTAGGTCGGGGACGAGGTCGAGCTCCTGATAGATGGTCGCGATGCCGCGCTTGAGCGTGCCGGCGGGGTCGCCAGAGGGCAGCGGCTTGCCCTGGAAAAGGATCTCACCGCTAGTCGGCTCGAGGGCGCCGGACACGCACTTGATGAGCGTCGACTTGCCGGCGCCGTTGGCGCCGAGCAGGCAATGCACCTCCGCCTCGAGGACGTCGAGGTCGACTCCTTGCAGCGCCTTGACCCCGGGGAACTCCTTGACCAGGTTGCGGATCTCCAGGACCTTCTTCACGCGATCACCAGTCCGCGCAGGTTGTTGTGGGCAATCCGGAGCCCGTCCTCGACCAGCTCCGGCGTCCCGCCCCATACCGGGTCCTCGTGCTCCACCGAAAGGACTCCGTCGAAGCCACCCTGGTAGAGCGCGTCGACATAGCGTCGGAAGTCGACCTCGCCGAGCCCGGGGATCCGATACCGCCACCAGCCCATGTCCCAGGGGTCTTGCTCGCGGGTCGAGGTGCGACCGAAGAACCCGTAGCGGTTGCGCTCGGCCGGAAACGTCTCGGCGTCCTTGGCGTGGGCGTGCGCAACCCGGTGGACGTACGGCTTCAGGGCCTCGACCGGGTCGATCCCCAGCCAGAGCAGGTGGGAGGGGTCGAAGTTCAGGTAGAGCCCGAGCTCGAACATCCACTCCCAGAGCTCTGGCGAGTAGGCCAGGTTGCCCGGGTAGCCGTCCGGATGCCAGCCCTCCATGACGCAGTTCTCGATCATCAACCGCACGCCGCGTTCGCCCGCGTAGTCGACGAGCGGCGGAAAGACGCGCTCCGCTTCGCGGAGGTTCTCGGCGACGCTGCTTCCCGGGTCGCGGCCGATGAACGTGCCGACCGGGACTCCGCCTAGGGCGGCGGCCGCGTCGATACAGGCGCGGAGATGGGTGTGGTACGCCTCGCGTTCGGCGGGGTCGGGCGCGAGGTTGTTGTCGTAGTAGGCGAGCGCGGACAGGACGAGCCCGTGCTCGTCGAGCGCCTGGCGAACGCGCTCCGCCTCAGGTTGGTCGAAGGCGTCGGCCTTGACGTGGCTGGCCGTGAACGGCCGGTCACCCAGGTGCGGCCAGGCGGCAAGCTCGAGCGCCTCGTAGCCGTTTGCCTTCGCCCACTCTGCGATGTCCTCGAGGCTGCGGTCGGGCATGCAGGAGGTGAGAAAGCCGAGCTTCACGTCACCACCGCCCGGGGATCGGCTGCGGTCTCTTCGCTCACCGCCACGTCGACCCAGCCCTGCTCGCGGGAGGAGGCCAGAACCGCCTCGGTGATCAGCGCGGCGCGCAGGCCGTCGGAGAACGTCGGCATCCCGTCGGGAGCGGAACCGCTCCGGACTCCCTCGTAGAAGTCGGCGACGAACGCGTCGAAACAATCCGCGTACCCCTGGGGGTGTCCGCCGGGAAGGAACGCGAGGCGTGCGGCCGGCGGGGAAAGGGTCGCCGGATCGCGGCGAAGGATCCCCAGCTCGTCGCGACTCCCGCACCAGAGCGTTTCGGGATTCTCCTGGTCGAAGGCGAGCGCCTGCTCGGCGCCGTCCAGCTCGATCCACAGCCGGTTCTTGCGGCCTGCGGAGATCTGGCTGACGACGACTGAGCCAACTGCACCCGCGTCGGTCTCGAACAGGACGATGGCGGCGTCTTCGGTCGTGACACGCTGCGTTCCACCCCCGTCGCCACCGGCCTCGAATGCCCGGCGGCCGGTGGCGCCGACCCGCTCTGGAAGCGCCGTGAGCAGGCTTGCCGACAGGCGAGCGATGCGCTGGCCGGAAACGAACTCGGCCAGGTCGCACCAGTGCGAGCCGATGTCCGCGAACGCCCGTGACGGCCCTCCCAGTCGCTCGTCCACTCGCCAGTTGGCGTCGTCAGGCCTCAGGAGCCAATCCTGGAGGTAGGTGCCGTGGAGAAGGCGAATCGGTCCGGTCCGCCCACCGGCGACGCGCTCCCGGGCCTCGCGCACCATCGGGTAGTAGCGGTAGACGAATGGAATGCCGGCGCGCAATCCCGTTTCGGCGGCGAGGTCTACGAGGTGTCGTGCGCCGCTCGCGTCGGTTGCCAGCGGCTTCTCGCAGATGACGTGCTTGCCTGCCGCCAGAGCTGCCTCGGAGAGCGGAACATGCAAGTGGTTCGGCGTGCAGATGTGCACGACGTCGACGTCCGGGTCACGCACGAGCTCCTCAGCAGAGTCGAAAGCCTGGTCGGCACCGAGCTCGGTGGCCGCAGCCCTGGCTGATTCCGGTGACGAGGCCGCAATCCCGACCAGATGCGCGCCCGCAAGGCGTGCCGACCGCGCATGCACCCTGCCGATGAAGCCGGTACCTGCGATCGCCACTCGGAGAGGCATCAGCGGTGAACCTAAACAAGACTTAGTCCGACTGTCAAGCAAAAGCTGGCCTACTTCGTCCGTTCCATGCTTTACTTTCATCGGCATGGCAACGAACTCGTCGCCGACCAGCGCCGGTGCGCTCCTGCGCCTGATTCGGGAAGAGGTCGCCGTTACGCGAGCCGACCTCGCCAGGGCGACCGGGCTCGCGCGCTCGACCGTCGCCCAACGTGTCGACGCACTTCTTGAGCAGCAGCTCGTCTACGAGGCCGGCGGCAACCCCTCCACCGGCGGCCGCCCGGCGACCGTGCTGGCGTTCAACCGCAACGCAGGGGTCGTCCTCGTTGCCGACCTCGGAGCCACCCATGCGCGGGTTGCAGTGAGCGACCTCGTCGGCACGCCGTTGGCCGAGCGGACCTCCGACCTCGACATCGCGTCGGGGCCGGAGCACGCCCTCGCGTGGGTCGCTGAGCGTTTCACCGAACTGCTGGACGACGTCGGCCGCTCAAAGGAGGACGTGCAGGGGATCGGGATCGGCGTGCCGGGCCCCGTCGAGTTCGAAAGCGGGCGGCCCGTCAATCCGCCGATCATGCCCGGCTGGGACGACTTCCCGATCCCAGAGTGGTTTGCCGGCCGCTACGGCGCGCCGGTGCTCGTCGACAACGACGTCAACATCATGGCTCGCGGCGAGCATCGAATGCATTGGCCGGAGACCGAGCATCTGCTGTTGATCAAGGTCGGTACCGGCATCGGTTGCGGCATCGTCGCCGACGGACACATCCATCGGGGGGCTCGCGGAGCGGCGGGAGACATCGGTCACATCCGGGCGACAAGTCGGGAGGACGTCATCTGTCGCTGCGGAAACGTCGGCTGCCTCGAAGCCGTCGCCGGGGGCCAAGCGCTCGCGCAGAGACTGGCTGAGGCGGGTGAAGATGCTGCCCGAAGCCGCGATGTCGTCAGGCTCGTGCACGGCGGCCACGCGGGTGCAATTCGCATGGTGCGCGACGCCGGTCGGACGTTGGGCGAAGTGCTCGCCGGGACGGTCAACTTCTTCAATCCCGCGGTGATCGTCATCGGCGGCGACATCGCGGAGGCACATGCGCAGCTTCTGGCCGGTGTACGCGAGGGGATCTTCAGCCGCTCGCTCCCGCTGGCGACACGCGATCTCCGCATAGTCCCGAGTCGCCTGGGCGACAGGGCCGGCGTGATCGGAGCAGCGACGATGGCCATCGAGCACGTGCTGTCACCCGACGCCGTAGACCGTTCGCTCCAGTCCGCCGCGTAAGGAACAGACCTAGCTGGCGGCGGCGTCCGGCTCGCGGCTTTGACACATTGACGCGCCTTCGGAAGGGTTCATGCGCCGTCAAAACGATGTGAAAGGTGGCGCCCAATGGTAATCGTCGTTTTCGTGATCACCCACCGACCGGATATCCCCACGGCCGAGTACGAAGAGACGGGGAACCGCATGGTGGAGCTCGTCAGCGCGATGCCCGGCTTCCTCGGCATGGAGTACGCCCCGACCGACGCTGGCGAGCTGCTCGTCGCCCGCTTCGAGTCGCACGAGGCGCTCGCCGAGTGGCGCAACCAGCCCGAGCACCGAATCGCTCAGGAGCTGGGTCGGGAGAAGTTCTTCGCGAAGTACCGGATCGACGTCTGCGAGCCGGTTCGTTCATACGACTTCGAGGCTGAAATCGCAGAGCAGGTGTAGCTCGCGGCGGTCTTCCCCGCGCCGGGACGACCTTCCGCAGATTGACACCGGGAGTCGGCGGCAGCCCCCAGGCGGCGAGCTACCACCTGCGCGCGCTCGCGAAGTGGGGACTGGTGCGTCGTGCAGAGAGCACGGACGGCCGCGAGACCCGTTGGGAGCTTGCCGCGCACAAAATCGAGTTCGTCGGCGGCGATGACTCTCCCGCGGCGCGCAGTGCCGCCCGCGCCGTCGGCCGTCGGGTTCTCGAGCACGACGAGCAGCTCGTCCAGCGGTACATCGAGGCAGAAGCCGAGGAGCCGAAGAACTGGCGCGACGCAGCGACGCTCTCGAGCTCCAACGTCTACCTGACGGCTGCGGAGCTCGTGGAGCTCGGCAGACAGATCGCAGCCGTCATCAACAGATACGACCGTCCGGATCCGGCTGACCGGCCGGACGGCGCCCGCCGGGTCCATGTCGGCTTCCGCGCGTTCCCGCGCATCGAGCCCAAGCGCAAGAGGAGGATATAGCCGTGCGTGATCACCGGATCGTGCAGTACGCAAGCAACATGGTCGACGCCATCGACGTCCAGCAGGGTTGGCAGGTGCTGGTCGCAGGCAATGCGCTCGCTCGGCCGCTCCTCGAGGAGATCACCACTGAGGTCGGCCGGCGCGGGGCCTACGCACTGCTCCGTGTCGGGTTCGGCGGGTCGCTTACCGGCCCGCTCGGGTGGGCCCTTGAGGCGCCGATGGAGCTGCTCGAAAACCCGTCGCCGATCGAGCTGCGGGTCCTCACCGAGGTCGACGCAATGATCGTCGTCGAGGCGCCCGAGAACACGCGCAATGCGGCGAGTCTGCCGCAGGAGCGCCTCGCGGCGCTGGAGGCGGGAGTCCGCCCGGCGATCGAGCGCGTCTACGACGGGTCCCTGCCGTGGACGGCGGGACAGTTCCCGACCCCGGCGCTGGCTCAAGAGGCCGACATGCCGACAGAGGAGTTCGCCGACTTCCTCTACGGCGCCGTCCTGCTCGACTGGGATGCCGAACGGGAGCGGATGCGCCGCTACGCGGAGCTCTTCGACCCGGCGGAGGAAGTACGCATCGTCGGTGCCGAAACCGACCTGCGGCTCTCGATCGCCGGACGCCCGATCGTGATCGACGCGGGCGCCCGCAACATGCCCGGCGGCGAGTTCTTCACGTCACCTGTGGAGGATTCGGCCGAGGGGACGATCGTGTTCGGCGAGTTCCCGGCTGTCTATGCGGGGCGCGAGTGCCGCGGAATCCGGTTGCGCTTCGAAGGAGGCGTCGTGGTCGACGCGAGCGCCGAGCAGAACGAGGAGTTCCTCGTCTCGATGCTGGATTCAGACGAGGGGGCGCGCCGCCTCGGCGAGCTCGGCATCGGATGCAACCCCGGCATCACGAGGCACATGAAGAACACGCTCTTCGACGAGAAGATGGACGGGACCATGCACCTGGCGCTCGGTAACGGGATCCCCGAGTGCGGCGGGCAGAACCACAGCGCCATCCACTGGGACATCGTCAAGGACCTCCGCAACGGCGGCCGGATCGAGCTCGACGGCGAGGTCGTCCAGGAGAACGGCGCCTGGAACGTCCCGGTGCCTGCCTAGGCGCTACCCTCAGCTCCGGAGAGGTGTCCGAGCGGCCGAAGGAACGCGACTGGAAATCGCGTACCTGCCGAAAGGTGGGTCGAGGGTTCGAATCCCTCCCTCTCCGTCTCTCGCTTCCCTGAGCGGCGGCGGCTCTCGCCGCCGCCTCGCGCCGCTGACCGCCTTCCTGCCGTGTGGCCAACACTGTCCCACTCGCATACAGGCGCTCAGCGGCACGTCAGGAAACCGAGAGTGGGTTGGGCCTTGCTCCGCTAGCCCAACCCACCACTCGGATAGTTCGTAGGACGATGTATCGCCTCCCAGGCTGCCAAACCGTCCCGAGGGTGAGCCCGGTTTTTACGCTTTTCTACGCGGCTCCTACTGGCTCTGCAGGAGAAAC
>Ga0209382_10005857_pt1 | contig 15880 bp, 15 predicted proteins | sample SoiMetdeltSBSDD5_FD_187599 | JGI IMG/M metagenome (GOLD analysis project Ga0209382, IMG submission 187599) | Bulk soil microbial communities from a Populus tree surrounding site in Tennessee, USA - Soil MetaG P. deltoides SBSDD5 (SPAdes) (version 2) | ecosystem: Environmental > Terrestrial >...
ATCCGTAATTTCATGCGCGCTGGCTTTGCACGTAGCCTTTCATCACCTCATCGCGCAGACGGTCCCAGATCTCGCGATGAAGCTCGACGAATCGCGGCGTAAGACGGATCTCCGCGACGTCGCGCGGACGCGGCAGGTCGATCGTGTATTCCCCGATGGGTCGCGTTGCGGGTCCGGCCGCGAGCACGACGACACGATCGGAAAGCGAAATCGCTTCTTCCAGATCGTGCGTGATGAAGACGACCGACTTGCGATCCGCCGACCAGAGATCGAGCAGCTCGTTTTCCATGAGCTGGCGCGTCTGCACGTCGAGCGCGGAGAAAGGCTCGTCCATGAGCAGGATCTGCGGATCCATGATGAGCGTCTGCGCGAGCGCCACGCGCTTTTTCATTCCGCCCGACAGCTGATGGGGATAGCGGTGACCGTGGCCGGTGAGCCCGACCCGCCCGAGCCATACGTTGGCCTTCCCGTGCGCCTCGGTTTTCGACATGCCGCGATAAACAAGCCCGATCGCGACGTTCTCGAGCGCGCTGAGCCACGGCATGAGCGCGTCGGCCTGAAAGAGATAGCCCGCTTGGACGTTGAGTCCCGCGAGATCGTCTCCGAACACGCGAACGCGGCCGGCTGAAGGAGGAAGGAGGCCGGCGGCGATGTTGAGCAACGTGGACTTGCCGCAGCCCGTCGGCCCGACGACCGACACGAATTCGCCGCGCCCGACCACGAGCGTCGTGTCGCGCACGGCGGTGTACGGACGCGCGCCCGGGCTCCGCGCCGCGAACGTGACGGTGATGTTCTCGAGCGCGAGCGCAGCCGTCACTTCTTACCGGCGTATTTTTTCAGCGCGCGTTCAGCGAACGAATTGTCGAAAGTCGCCGCCAGATCCATCTTTGCCTTCTGCACTTCCGGCACGAACTGCGCCAGCACCTTGTGAACGTTCTGCGCGCCTTCCATCGTGAAGCGGCCGTCGGGCGAAAAGGCTTCCTTGTTTTTCATCAGCGATCCCCGATAGAGCGCCAGATCGCCGCCGTAATACTCCCTCGGCACCGTGGCAATCACGTCATCGACGCTCGCGGTGCGCAGCCATAACACCGCACGGACCATTGCATTCACGACGGCCTGGGTCGTATTCGGATTGCGTTTGACCCATTCGACCGGCGCGTAAATGCAGCCGGCGTGATACGCGCCGCCGTACACCTCTTTCATTCCCTTGGCCGTGCGCGTGTCGACGACGATCGAAATGTCGCCGTCGACTTCGAGCTTGGTGATCACCGGATCGAGGTTCGCGATCGCATCGATGCTGCCTCGCTTCATCGCGGCCACCGCGCCCGCGGACGAGCCCACGCCGATCGCCGCGAAATCGTCCGGCTTGAGTCCCGCTTTGACTGCCAGGTTCTGTACGGCCATGTGCGTGCTCGAACCGGGCGCAGTAACGCCGACCTTGAGCCCTTTGATGTCCTGAGCCGATTTGTACTGCGCGGCTTTCGCCTTGCTCACTGCGAAAACGATCGCGTTGTATCGGCCCTGAAGCGCGATCGCAACGATCGGCTGGCCCTTGGCGTGCATGTTGATCGTGTGCTCGTACGCCCCGGACACGATGTCCGCGCTGCCGCCGACCATCGCCTGAAGCGCTTTGGCGCCGCCCGGGAAATCGACGATCTCGACGTCCAGCCCTTCGGCCTTGAAATAGCCTTTGCGCTCCGCGATCGTGAGCGGCAGGTAATAAAAAAGGCTTTTCCCGCCGACCGCGAGCGTGATTCTTTTTTTCTCGAGCGACTGCGCGTTGGCAGCCGCGGCCGCGCAAAGCGCCAGCACGATCGTCAGGATCCTGGCTATCCGCATTCCTTTTTCTCCTCGTTCAGTTCATCCATAGGGCACACCATGTTTCATATGACGCCGCGCGCTTTGAGATCGCGCTGCTGCGCCTCGTCGTAGCCCAGGCCCGAGAGGATTTCCGCGGTATGCGCACCCAGCGTGGGTCCGAGCCAGCGCGTTGCCCCGGGCGTCTCCGAAAGCTTCGGCACGACGCCAGGAATTTTCATCGACGTGCCATCCGGCAGGCGCCACTGCTCGATGACTTTGCGCGCCGCGTAGTGGACGTCGTTCACGATATCTTCCGCGTCGTAAACCCGGCCGGAAGGCACCTCGGCGCGCTCGAGCATGTCGAGAACGGCATCGAGATCGTGCTCTTTGGTCCAGGTTTCGATCGCCTGATCGAGCTCGCGCGCCCGCGGAACGCGGCCGGCGTTCGTCGCGAGCGACGGATCGTTCGCGAGATCGACACGTCCCATGACCGTCGTGAGCCGCTTGAAGATCGAATCGTTGTTCGCGCCGATGATCACGAACTTGCCGTCGCGGGTGGCATACGTGTTCGACGGCGTAATACCTGGAAGCTCGTTCCCCGCGCGCTCGCGCTTGAACCCGAGCACGTCGTACTCCGGGATCAGGCTTTCCATCATGTTGAACACCGCTTCGTAGAGCGCGACATCGACGTATTGACCGCGGCCGCCATTCACGTTGCGGTGATGCAGCGCCATCATCGCGCCAATCACACCGTGCAAGGCAGCGATCGAGTCGCCGATCGAAATGCCGAGACGCACAGGCGGCCGCTCCGGGTACCCAGTGACGTAGCGCATGCCGCCCATGGATTCCGCCACGACGCCGAAGCCGGGTCGGTCGCGATAAGGGCCATCCTGTCCGAAACCCGAAAGCCTGACCATCACGAGCCGCGGATTCACCGCCGAAAGCCGGGACCAGCCGATGTTCCATTTCTCGAGCGCGCCGGGCCTGAAGTTCTCGATGACGATGTCCACTTCACGCGCGAGCTTACGAACGATCTCCTGCCCTTCCGGCGCGCGCAGGTTCAGCGCTACGGATTTCTTGTTCCGCGCCTGCACGTACCACCAGAGCGATGTGCCCTCATGCATTTTCCGCCACTGGCGTAGCTGGTCCCCTCCGTCGGGCGCCTCGATCTTGATCACTTCGGCGCCGAAATCCCCGAGCATGCGCGCGCAAAGCGGCCCGGCGATGAGCGTCCCGAGCTCGAGTACTTTGACACCCGCCAGAGGTCCGGCGCTTGCTTCGCTCAACTCGCATTCCCCGCAATTCAACGAGGTATGAACCTTGCCAAAACGGTTGGTCCCGCGCAAGGCTGCCGCGAATGTCCCGCCACCTCAAGGAGTCGCCATGTACATCGCCCGCTTTTCCTATTCCGTCCTGCCCATCAACCGCGAGCGCGCGATCGAATTCATTCACCGTGAAGTCGAAGCCGCGGCGGGCAAACAGATGAAAGCCCGGCTGCTCGTACCGCTTACGCGCGGACACGGCGGGGCCGCGTTGCAGTTCGAAGTCGAGCTGCGCAATCTCGATCAGTTCGAGCAGTTCCGCGAGCGTGGCATCGAGTCCGATCAGGAAACGGGCCAGTGGATGCACGGGTTCAGCGAAATCCTCTTATGCCCGCCGGAAGTTGAGCTGCTGCGCATCGAGGAGCGTCAGCAGTAATGTTGATTTGAGTCAAAGTTCCTCCCGGCGCTACCACTACCCTATGTCGGCACCCCAGGGAGATCATTGTGCCGGACCAACAGCGCACGGCGGGCGAAGTGCTCGCGGCTTCGGAGGCCCAATACCAGGCCGTCTTCGAGCATAGTCCACTACCGATTTGCATCTATGGAATCGCCACGTTCCGGATTCTGGACGTGAACGCGGCGGCCGCGCTCCAGTACGGCTATCCGAAGGAAGACTTGACCGGCAGGGATGTGAGGGAGCTGCTTCATCCGGAAGACGTCGCGCGCTTCGAACGCGCGCCGTGCCGCGCTAGAGACGGGCCCCAGGAGGGACCGGTCTGGCGTCAGCGCACGAAAGACGGTCGTGAGATCCTCGTACGCGTCTCCACGCATGTCATCGATTTCGGCGGCGAAAAGGCGCAAATGGTGCTCGCGACCGATGTCACGGAACAGCGGGCGACCCAGCGCCGCGCGCGTGATGCCGAGAGGAAGCTCAAAAACGCGCTGACACAGAACATACGGGTGCTTCTGAGCGCGTCCGAACAGCGCGACGCCTACACGGCAGGACATCAGCAGCGCGTGAGCAACTTGACGGCGGCGCTCGCCACCGAGATGAACCTGTCAACCGAGCAGATCGAAGGCTTGCGCTTCGGCGCAATGGTCCACGATATCGGCAAGCTGGGCATACCCGCGGAGCTCCTGTCGCTCCCACGCAAGCTCAAGCGCGAAGAGATCGCGCTCGTCAGAATGCACGCGCAAATCGGCTATGACATTCTGAAAGACATGGATTATCCGTGGCCGATCCAGAACCTCGTCCTGCAGCATCACGAGCGCCTGGACGGCAGCGGTTATCCCAATCGGCTCCGCGGCGACGAAATCTGTCTCGACGCACGCGTGCTCGCGGTGGCCGACGCCGTCGAAGCCATGGCTTCGCACCGGCCCTATCGGGCAGGCATGGGCATCCATCGTGCGGTCGAGGAAGTCCGCGCCGAACGCAGCACCAAGTACGACGCCGACGTCGTCGATGCCTGTCTCGCGATTCGCGACCGGGGAGAGATCCACGCGCTGCTCGCGAATGCGGCTCTCGTCGAGGTCGCCTGACGTCGTTTACTCTGGGCACGGCGCGCGGGCCGAGCATCGCCGTCCGGCTGAACGGCCGGTAACGAAGCGCCTGACGCAGCTCGACTGACCGCTACCTCATCGGCGCAGTCCGCGAGCGCCGGTTGCGACTGTCTATGCGCTTCTGCAGAATCGCGAGACTCGCCAAAGGGGACCCACATGATACTCTGGAGGATCGCGGCGGCATGTCTGCTGGCGGCGCTGACCGGCTGCGCCGGATACAAGAGCGCGGACAAGGATTGGTATACAGCGTGGGCGACGTCCCACAACGCGCGCGCGACGAAGCCGGCGATGAGCGGCCGCACCGTGCGCATGATCCTGCTGCCCAACATCTCCGGAAATGCACTGCGCGTGAAGCTCGAGAACACGATGGGTGAAGCCCCCGTCTCTTTTTCGGGCGCATTCATAGGCACGTCAGCCGAAGGTGCGGCCGTCGCGAAAGATTCCGTCGTGAGACTCACCTTCGGCGGCAGACCGGGCCTCACGCTCGCGCCCGGGCAAGGCGCCTACAGCGACGCGATTGCGTTCGACGTCAAAGCGTTTCGGAAGCTATCGCTGAGCCTGGAAGTTCAATCGGCGGCCGACATCAGCACGCATCACGTGGGGCTCAGGACGAACTGGTCGGCGGCGGGCGCACGCGGCGCCGACCCTTCTCCAGTCGGATTCGAGCCGCTAGCCGAGGTCCCGCCTGTCAACACGGGTCAGTGGCCGTTCTACTGGGTCGCCGCGCTCGACGTGCAGTCGCCGGCAACGACCGGCACTCTCGTCCTCTTTGCCGATTCGATCACGGATGGACGCTGTAGCACGCGGGACGACAAGGGGATCGTGCACCCCGACCTGGATCAGCGGTGGAGCGATATCGTCGCCGCGCGACTCGCCGCGCGTCCGAACGGACCACAAAAAGCAATCGCCAATGCAGGCATTTCCGGAAACCGCGTGCTCGGTCGCGGCAACGGTCCGTCGGCTTTCGAACGGCTCGAGCGCGATGTGCTGGACCGCGCTGGCGTCACACACGTCGTTTTCTTCATGGGAACGAACGACCTCGCCGGCAACTTCACGGCCGCGCAGGTGAGCGCGGGCATTCAGCAGATCATCGCGCTCATACGCTCACGCGGCATCAGGGTGATCGGAACGACGGTGATACCGCGCGGCAGGCCCGCGCCGCAGACCGGATGGACCACCGCGAACGAAAAGGAACGGCTCGCGCTCAACGAGTGGCTACGCACGAAAGCGCCTTTCGACGGGGTCATCGATTTCGATGCGCTCATGAAGAACGGCCCGATCGTGAAGCTCGTCGACGGCGGGTCCGCGCCGGCGATGCCGACTGCCTGGAATTGCGACGGCACGCACCCCAACGCCGCCGGCTACAAGGCAATGGGCGAGTTCGTCGATCTCGCACTGTTCGATCAGGCACGCTGAGAAGATTTGCAACGCCTCTGGAGGACTGATGAACTCACGCAGACATATTGCGGCCGCGACACTCGCGGTTCTCTCCGCCATTGCCGCACCCGACGTCGCGCCACAACAAGGCGCGTCGAAGCGAAACTTCGACGCCGAGATCACCGCCGCGTTGCAGTCGGCGAAGAATGCGGCCGGCTTCGATTTTCAGGGCACGCTCGTCAGGACGTGCCTCGTCCCTCAGGTCGGCAGCGAAAACACGACCGACAATGTCCCCGGCTATGTCGCGAATCCCGCCAGCGCGCCGCCGCGCGACGCGTGGTACGCCGAGCCTTCGAAAGTCTTCGACAACTTCTATTTCGTCGGCGGCAAGCTTCACTCCGCGTGGGCACTGACGACGAAGGAAGGCATCATCCTTTTCGACACGATATACCCATACAACTCCGAGGAGCTCATCGTCGGCGGCATGAAGAAGCTCGGACTCGACCCGGCAAACATCAAGTATCTGCTCGTGTCACACGCTCACGGCGATCACATCGGCGGGGCCGAGATGATACAGAGCCGCTACCGGCCTCGCGTGGTGATGGCTGGAGCCGACTGGGACCTGGTCGAGAAATATCCGAACCGCTACAAAACGATGGCGCCGAAGCGCGACATCGTCGCGACCGACGGCATGAAGATCACGCTCGGCGAATCGACCGTCACGATCTGGCTTACGCCCGGCCATACACCGGGAACGCTGTCGTACACGTTCGCCGTGGTCGATCGCGGTAAACCCCTGAACGTCGCGTATTCCGGCGGCACCGCGTTCAACTTCGTGAACGACAGGCCCGATCCGGGCATCAGAAACTTCCAGACCTACATCGATTCACAGCGGCATTTCGCGAAGCAGGCAGCCGCCACGGGCGCGACCGTGCTGCTCTCGAATCACTCGGAATTCGATTCCGCGGTCAACAAGAATCGCATGATCGCGGGCCGCGGCGACGGCCCTCATCCGTACGAGCTTGGCGCCGGCGCCGTGCAGCGCTACTTCCAGGTGATGCAGGGCTGCGCCCGGGCGGCGCAGCTCAGGCTGGAACAAAAACTGGCAGAATCAAAGCCATAATCATTGCTTCGCCATGCCCGCATCGCGCGCGACTTTCTCCCACTTCGCGAGATCGGCCGGAATCATCTTGCGGATTTCCGCGGGCGTGCGGATGTCGACTTCCGCGCTGTCGACGGCGAACCGCTTCGCGGTTTCCGGCATGGCGAGTATGGCGGCGATCTCGGTGTTCAGCTTATGGAGGACGGACTGCGGCGTACCCGCAGTCGTGGCCCACGCCCACCAGATCTGCGCTTCATAGCTGGGCAGACCGGCCTCGACGGTGCTGGGCACGTCAGGCAGGCTCGATGCGCGCTTCGGGGCTCCGACTGCCAGTGCCTTCACCTTGCCCGAACGGATATGCGTATTCGCCGTCGGTATCGTCGCTACTGCCATGTGCGCCTGGCCGGACATGACGTCGATCAATGCCGGAGCACCGCCCTTGTACAACGCGATCTCCCCTTTGAAGCCGGCATGGCTGCGGAACATCGCCGACACGAAATGCATGAAGCCGCCGGCCGAAGCCATCGTGATGTAGTTCGGCTTGGATCGGGCAAGCGCGAGCAGCTCCTGCAACGAATTCACCTGCGCGGCCGGGCCCACGGTGATCACGACCGGCGCTTTGCCGAACATCGCGACCCAGTCGAAATCCTTGATGGGATCGTACGGAAGCTTTTTCACCACGGCCGGATTCATCGTGAAGGCGGTCGAAGCCATGAGAATCGTGTAGCCGTCCGGGTTCGCGCGCGCGACCGTTTCCGTTCCGATCATGCCTTCAGCGCCGGGACGATTGTCGACGACGACCTGGCGCCCCAGGCGCTCGGTAAGTTGGCCGCCTATGTAGCGCGCCATGATGTCATTGCTGCCGCCGGGCGCCTGCGGGACGATCACGCGTATCGGGCGCGTCGGATAGCTCGAGACATCACGGTCCGGCGCCGCCCGCTGCGCGCCTTGAGCGCACGTCGCGAAAGCGACGAGCGGTACCATCAGCATTGCGGCACTCGGTTTCATTCATTCCTCCCCAGGCACGCCAAAGCATTACGGACGCGGGGAGATGATACTCTAGCCACGAGCATCGACGTGGAGGGCGTCGCCTCATGCGTCATGTAGCCTTGTTACTTGCCGGATTCTTCGGGGTGCTGTATCCCGCGCTTGGGCGTACGCAGGAGCCCGGCGGGGCGCCCGGCTTACCGAAGCAGCTTCGCATCGTCACCGCCAGCGTGGGCGGTACTGGTCCGGACTTCATCGCACGCCTGATCGCGCCGAAGCTCGCCGAAACTGCGCGTGTCAACGCGATCGTTGAAAACCGCCCGAGCGTCAACGGCATCGTCGCGGCGCAGTTCACCGCAAAAGCGGCCGCAGACGGGTCGGTCATCATGATGGGCAACGCGGGCACGCATGCGATCAATGCGGCGCTCTACAAGAAACTCCCGTACGACCCTGCAAGCGACTTCGCGCCGATCAGCGAGATCGCGTCGATTCCTCTCGCGCTCGTGATTCACCCGGTCGTTCCGGCGAAGTCGGTGCGGGAGCTCGTAACGCTCGCCAGAAGATCGCCTGGCAAGCTCAACATCGCGGTTGCAGGTGCGGCCGGAGAGCTCATGGGCAACGCGATGAAGCTGCAGGCCAAGATCGACATCAGGAACATCCCGTACAAGGGCGGCGCACAAGCAGCGTTCGCAGTCGTGTCCGGCGAGGCGGACATGACGTTCACGTCTTATGTGGTCATCGCGCCCCACGTGAGCGCCGGAAAGCTGAGGGTCCTCGGCGTGAGCGGAGCACAGCGCATGTCTCAGTTCCCGGATGTTCCCACGATCGCGGAGAACGGTTTGCCGGGCTACGACCACGAACAGTGGTATGCGCTATTCGCGCCGGCGAAGACGCCGGCTCCGGTCGTCCAGCTCCTGCACAAGGAAGTCACGCGCGTTGTGAACCTGCCGGACATTCACGAGCGCCTCATCGCCACCGGGCATCGAGTAATTGCAGGCACTCCGCAGCAGCTCGCGGATAAGGTGCGGCGAGACATCGAACGAACGCGCGAGATCATGCGTGAATCGGGGATGCAGCAGCTCGATTAGTGAAACACCCGTCGTGCGGCATGAACCACCGCGACGAGTCCATGACGACCGACCTGGTAACGCCTCTTTGCGAGGATCACCAGTCCACGCATAATGTTTCGCTCAGCTCCAGTTCACGACGAGGCGCCATGTCCCGAATCGATGGGGTAGCAGACGCGTGCATCGTATCTTGCGACATTGTTGCTCATGGCTCGGAGCGCGATCACGAGCGGCAGCTCAAACGTCTCCAGGACATCAACCAGCGGGTGCGCGAGCCTGTCCAGCTTCACGGAAACCGGGTAGTTTGGGCTTCCGGCGGCGACGGTGGCCACGTTGCATTCCTCGAAGATCGCCTGCTGCCGGACGTCCTGCGATTGGCAGCAAGCCTGCTCGAGTGGTCGCAGGAGAACGACGTCCCTTTGCGCATTACCATTCATCGCGGCGAAGTTTCTTGCTTCGAAGGCGCGGATGGTCGTGCTCAGCTCGTGGGCAGTGGCATCAATCTTTGCGGCAGCCTCGTCAACTTTGGTTTTCCCCACGCCATCGTCGTCACCGACGAATTCCGCATCTTTGTTGAAAAACGGCATGGCATGGATCTGTCACATTTGGGCGAGCTCAAGTTCGTACGAGAGCGCACCGTCTATCTGAAGCACTTCGCCGCGCATCGTTTGAGTCTGTTGTCGTTTCACGGCGAAGCGCCTGAGTGGGTGCTCGAGCGGTCCGACCACCGAAAACTGGAAGAGGTCGGCGATCACCAGTGGCAGGCCATGTATCACGTGAAGCGTTTGCTGCAGGTCAATTCGCAGGACGAAGCTGCTCAACGTGCACTGGACAGGCTGGAACCACGTAAATTGCCGTGCGGGCGCGAGGCCGGTGCGCACCCGCTGTTTGCTCTTGTCTCCGGTTCCATACTCGGTCAGGTCCTGGCGGAGTCGCAGCTCGTGGAGCGTGAAGACGGCGATGTGATCTGCGAAAGAGGAGAGCCCGGAGACGCGATGTTCATCGTGCTCCGCGGCGAGGTTGGCGTCGTAACTCAACGCCGCGGCCATGGCGAAGCGGACGGAGCAGACCATAAGCCGGCGGACATCCGCTTCACCGAAGGCGAGATCGTAGGGGAGCTGGCCTTTGGCCTTTCGCGCAAGAGAACTGCAACGCTTCAGGCGATTGGTTCGACCGCGCTTCTGGCTATCAACTACGAGAACTACAAGCGTCTCCTGGACGGAACCGGCGGACCGCGGCTTAGCTTGGCTTTCAGCACCTTGCTGGGCCAACGAATTCTGGAGCATATGTACAGGACCCTGCCGTATCTTTCCCTTGAACTCACGGACCAGGAAAAAGAGCGAGATCCGCGACCGTGGAAGCGGCTCGAAGACGACAGCGAGTTGATTTCCCTGACGCCTCGTGAGGCTCACGACATCTCTCCTCAAAAGAAAACCGAGTTCCGCCCACCAGGGCTTTACATTCTCGCGGGAGGTCAGCTCGTCGAGAAGAGCGAGAGTCCAAAGGCAAGAAAGACTCTCAATGGAGAGCACTTCGACATCCTCTTCGCGAATCTGCCGCAGAGTATCGTGACGGCGAATCACGAGTACAAACTGGATCCAGAGGGTGATGGGGAGCGCGTCACGGTACTGCGAATCACCGAAGAGGCGCTTCTTGGCTTTGCCCGAAGACGCTATCACTCGTTGATCGAGCGCATCAAGGCACGCCTGTCGGAGCAAATGCTATTCGACGTATTCATCAGCTACGCGTTCGAAGACGAAACGCGAGCGAAACATTGGAAGCAACAATTCGAAGCCGCGGGCCTCAGCGTTTACATGAGCGAACCGCAACCCATGCACAAGTTCGCCGACGAAATCAACGTAGCGTTGTCGGAGGCCCGCGTTTTCGTGCCCATCATCTCGAAGCATTCGGTACGCTCCAAGTGGGTCACCGATGAGATACGACGCAGACGGCAAATTTTCGAGACAAATCCGAACGTCCTGTCGATGGCCCTCGAGGACGCGCTGGCTGAGAAGGCTGCGAGCGGCATCTCGAGCTTGACGGCAGGCGAGCTCGGAAGTGAGCCGGAAAAGCGTGCCTTGGACCATGCGATATCAATGGTGCAGAAGGTCAAGCGAGGTGAAGGCCCGTTTCCATTATCGATTCAGGCGGACTGAGGCATTCCTACAGCTTCAGCAGGCGTGATGCATTGCCACCGGCAATCTTCTCCCGATCAGCCGCCGCGAGCTCGGTCAATCGTTCGACCACGCTCACCGGCTGCGTGTAGCTCATATCGGCCGGGCAATCGCTGCCCATCACCACGCGGTCGGCGCCCACCTGCTCGATCAGGTTCGTGAGTATCGAATCGCTGTGCGTGATCGTGTCGTAATGAAACCGGCGCAGGTAGCTCGACGGCGGTTTCGTCATGTGCTTCAACTCAGTACGCACCGTAGTGCCATGATCCCAGCGCCCGATCAGCGCCGGCATCGAGCCGCCGGAGTGCGGGAGCACGACGTCGAGGTTCGGAAATTCGTCCATGACACCGCCGAAAATCAACGAAGCTGCCGCAATGGCATTTTCCGTGGGATTGCCGATCAGATTGCGCAGATGGTATTTGCGCATGCGATCGATACCGACCGGATTCAACGGGTGGAGAAATATCGGCAGGCCCAGCTGCTCGCAGCGCGCGAAAACCGGCCTCAACGCTTCCTCGTCGAGGTTCTTGCCCATGACGTGCGTGCCCATGTAGATGCCACGGATGCCCGTGAGCTTCGATGCGCGATCGATCTCCTTCACGGCAAGCCCGGGCGCCTGCATCGGTAATGCGGCGAGACCCAGGAAGCGATCGGGGTACTCCCGATGCGCTTCGGCAAGCGAATCGTTGTAGACCTGCGCGAGCCGCGCTCCGAACTCCGGCGGCGCCCAGTACACCATCGGGCTCGTGAGCGAGAGCGCATGAATGTCGACCCGCGCCTCGTCCATCATCCTGAGCCGGGTCGGAAGATCGATGTAATGCTCCTGAAACGTCTGCCTGTACTGCGGCACTTCGAGCACGAGTTGGCCGCGCTCGTTGCGGTTCGTCTGCACTCCATGGCGCGAGCCTTCCTTTTCGAGCAGTTCGACCCATTTCCTGGGATACCAGTGCGCGTGAATGTCGATTTTCGGCATGGCGAGGTCCGCAGTTGTTGAAGACGAGATACTGTAGCAAAGTCGCGATTCGACGATCGGAAGAAGGAGAGCCCGTGGAGCGTGCCTGGAACCCGCAGTCCGTCGCGGAGGAAATCAAGGCGGCGCAGGACCGATGCCGTCAGATTCAGCCGTTCACTACACGTCTGCACGGGTTCGACAACGCTGCGGCGTACGAGGTCGCCCGTTCGATCCATGAAACGCGCGTTGCTGAAGGGGCCGTTCCGGTCGGCCGCAAGATCGGCTTCACGAACCGGAATATCTGGGCCGAGTACGGCGTCTACGAACCGATCTGGGCTCACGTTTACGACACGACCGTCTTGCGGCTTCCGAATTCAATCGGAACGTGCTCGCTCGCGCGCTTGCCGAACCCGCGGATCGAGCCCGAGATCGTTTTTCACTTCAGGAGCGCACCGCCGCCGACTGAAAATCCCGCGGAGATCCTGCGCTGCGTCGATTGGATTGCGCATGGCATCGAGATCGTGCAATCGCATTTTCCGGACTGGAAGTTCAAGGCCGCCGATACGATCGCCGATTCATCGCTGCACGCGACGCTGCTCGTCGGCGAGCCGCGGCAGGTCGAGACGCTGGGGCCGGATCTCGTCTCGCGCCTGGAAAAGTTCACGATCTCGTTGTCCTGTGACGGCGTCGAGCGCGACCGCGGAGGCGGCGCGAACGTGCTCGGGAGCCCGCTCGCCGCGATAGCGCATCTGATTTCCGTCCTGGCTCAGCAGCCGAAGAGCAAGCCACTCGAAGCTGGCGAGCTCGTAACGACGGGAACGCTCACGCGGGCCCTTCCGATTCGTGCCGGCGAAAAGTGGAGCACGCAGCTTTACGGTATCGAGCTGCCAGGGATCTCTTTGCTGGCGACGTAGAGCGTTTTAGCTGCAGACGACCTTGTAAGCATCGCCGACGTCTTCCGGCAGCCGGTACTCGCGCCACGACTTTCCGGCGTCCTCGGTTCCGAACACCTGCCCGCACCTCGAAATGCAGTAAACCTTCGCCGGATCGCCGCGGTGCGCCGCGGCCGCCATCATCGTGCCTTGCGCCTTCACGCCGTGATCGAAACGCTGCCACGTGTCGCCTGAATCGGCGCTCCGGTAAAGCATTCCGTCGTTGCTCCGCGCCGCCGGCGACAGGCACGCGTAGAGCACACGCGGGTCGTGGGGCGACACCACGACGTCGCGACAATACGTGAGCGGCGAGTGGCGGCCGACTTCCATGTCGCGCCACGATTCACCGCGGTCGCGGCTCTGGAAAAGACCCATGCGCACCGCCAGTATCGGCGAGGCGGGTTGCGCCGCGCTCAGGACGAGCGCGTGCGAATCGAGCATGCCCTCGCTGTCCTGGTCGCTGCCGATGCGGCTCTTCAGATGCGGCCGACCGGAAAGATCGATCAGCGATTGCGAAAGATCGGTCCAGCTTTCGCCGCCATCGGCGCTGCGCATGACGCCGCTTACTTCGAGCGCCGCATAGACATCGTCCGGACGGCTTGGATCGACAGCGATCGCGATGGTCCGCGTGGGGAAACCCATCCTGCAATGCTCGGGTGATCGCGCGGCGGGCAGCTTCTCCCAGTTGTCGCCGCCGTCTTCGCTGCGATAGAGATTCACCGGAGCCGTGCCGCAATACATCACTTCGGGTTGCGTGGGATGGAACGCAAGCGACCACACCATCGCTGCGCCTCGAGGAAAACCCGGTCGCTCCCAGCGATTGCCGCCGTCGATGCTGCGATAGGGTCCATCCTGCGTGCCCGCGTAAATCACGTCGGGCTCGTGCGGATGCACCGCGAGCGCGTGCGTTTCAACGAGGTCCGGAAGCCCGTTCTCCAGCTCCTCCCACACCCCATCATCGGCTGTCGTTCGAAACAATCCGCCGCGAAAGCCCTGCCTTGCTGCGTGTCCTGCCGCGGCGAAAATCCGTGTCGAGCTCTTGCTGGCCATAGTCACCTCGCCTCAACGCAAATCATGCGTGTGCCGTCTTCGACGCGATGCCGTACGCGTCGTCGACGAGCCGCATCGCACGGTAACAATCATCGAGTCCGACCGCGGGGGCGACGCCGCGCTCCCAGCGCTCCAGCGCGTCGCGCAATGCAGCTGCCGCCAAAGGCTCCGACGGCGGTCCGGAGAGCACTTGCGCGCCCGACCCTGACGTAAGCCGCACGGCATCGTCGCGGTGCTCGAGTAGCGCGTCGCGTCCCGCGAGCTTCCATTGCGCGTCCGCGCCCTTTCCCGGAAACGTATTACCGACTTCTATCGTGCCGATGACGCCGCTCTTCGTGCGGAGGAGCACTGTCGCGTAGTCTTCGACACGCGTGCCGAGCGCGCGCGAGCTGATTTGCGCGCCGGCAACGCTTGCGTCCTCGCCCGTGAGGTGGAGGAACGCGTCGATGCCGTGGAGGCCGATGTTGCGAAGGCACCCGCCGCCCGCGATCGCGGGGTCCAGCATCCATTCCGCGCCCCATGCGACGTAACGTCCCGAAGTAGGACGATTCGAGCGGAAATAAAAATGGGAAAGCGGCCCGAACCTGCTTTCGGCAAGCAGGCGCCGCGCGTGCGAGACGAACGGATGCAATCGCTGAAAGAGCGGCACCGCGGCGAATGCGCGTTTGGCCGCGGCCTTTTCAGCGATGCCGCGCACCTCGGCAGCATCGATGCCGGCGGGTTTCTCGATGAGGAACGGATAGCCTTCGTCCAGCAGGTGATGCGCCGTCCGAGCCATGTCGCTGTGACGCCCGAGCACGATCACGAAATCCGGCCGCGTCTTCTCGAGCATGTCCGCATAGTCGGTGAACGTCGCGGCGCTGCCGAGCTCCGCCGCACGACGCTCCACGATCGCGGGGTCCGGGTCCTGGATCGCGACGAGACGCACCTCGTGCATACGCACGACGCTCTTGAGGTATGCAGCGTCGTACAGTGAATGCCAGTGCCCTACACCGATTGCGGCGATGCGCAAGGGCACGGCGGCCTCACGGCTGCGCCAGGAGGCGCTCGATTTCCTTCAGCAGCTTGGGATCGTTCGGCGTGACGTCGCTGGGATAGGCAAGCACCTGCTCCCCTTTGCGGTCGACGAGGTACTTGTGGAAGTTCCAGCGGGGCCGGCTGCTCGAAACTTTCGCCAGGCGCTCGTAAAAGGGATTCACCTGGCCTTTGGCGACGCCCGACTTCGCGAACATCGGGAACGACACGCCATAGTTCACTTCACAGAAGTTCGCGATTTCCTTGTTCGAGCCGGGCTCCTGTCCGCCGAAATCGTTCGAGGGGAAACCGATCACGACGAGGCCCTTGTCCCTGAAGCGGCGGTGGAGCGCTTCCAGATCCTTGTACTGCGGCGTGTAGCCGCACTGGCTTGCCGTATTCACGACGAGCAGCACCTTGCCTTCGTAGCGGCAAAGCGAAACGCCGTCCTCGCTCAACGTCGGCAGCTTTACATCAAGCAGCGCCGGACACGCGGCGGAGGCGAACGGACTCGCGGCAAGCAGGACCACGAAGGCGAGAATCCGGTTCATGACCGGGCCATCCTACCCGAATTCATCCGCAGTGGGATCGCCGGAGTTAAAC
>Ga0209382_10005858_pt1 | contig 15878 bp, 17 predicted proteins | sample SoiMetdeltSBSDD5_FD_187599 | JGI IMG/M metagenome (GOLD analysis project Ga0209382, IMG submission 187599) | Bulk soil microbial communities from a Populus tree surrounding site in Tennessee, USA - Soil MetaG P. deltoides SBSDD5 (SPAdes) (version 2) | ecosystem: Environmental > Terrestrial >...
ATAGATCGAACTGCGCTGGACGAGGACGAGTTGGCGGTGGCGGCCGTGTCGATCGCGGAGTACCGGGTCGGTATCGAGCTCGCCGACATGGTCGCCAGAGCGGCGGACCGGGCCCGGGCGCTGGCCGCGATCACCTCCGCGGTCGATGTCCTCGACTACACCGAGAGCACGGCGGCGCACCATGCGCGACTCATTGCCCACGTACGACGAGCGGGCACCCCCCGCGGTGCACACGACCTTGTCATCGCGGCCCACGCGGTCGAAGCCGATCGCATTGTCGTCAGCCACGACGCTGCCGCACGGTTCGGCGACCTTCCCGGCGTCACCGCAGTGCCCATCTGACCTACTCGGCGTGGCCGTCGAGGTGGACCGGTTGGCGCGCCGGGTAGGCGTGCACGGTGGCGCTGGTCAGGCGCGGGATGGCGTGTTGGAGCCGGTGTTCGGCGTCGTGGGCGAGGGTGTGGGCCGAGGCCAGCGCCATGCCGTCGGGAACGGTCAGGTCGACCTCGGCGTGCAGGGCGTGGCCAATCCAGCGCAGCCGGACGCGGTCGACGGCGTTGATCTCGGGCATCGCGGCGAGGACGTGGTGGGCGTGGTCGACGAGGGTCGGGTCGACGGCGTCCATCAGCCGGGCCAGGATGTGCTTGGCGGCGGCCCAGGTGATCAGGGCGATCGTCACCGCGATGAGCAGCCCGACCACCGGGTCGGCCCAGCGCCAGCCGAGGGCGGCGCCACCGGCGGATAGCAGTACGGCGAGCGAGGTCACCGCGTCGGTGCGGGCGTGCAGCCCGTCGGCCACCAGGGCGGCGGAGCCGATCTTGCGCCCGGTGCGGATGCGCACCTGGGCGGCGACCTCGTTGCCGGCGAAGCCGATCACCGCGGCGGCGGCCACGGCCCACAGGTGCTCGACGCCGGTGGGGTTGGCCAGGCGGCGGGCGGACTCCACGCCGGCCGCCACCGCCGAGGCGGCGATGACCAGGACCACCACGATGCCGGCCACGTCTTCCGCCCGACCGAAGCCGTAGGTGAAGCGCCGGGTGGCCGACCGCCTGCCCAGCAGGAACGCGATGCCCACCGGCACTGCGGTCAGGGCGTCGGCCGCGTTGTGCACGGTGTCCGACAGCAGCGCCACCGAACCGGACAGCACAACCACGACTGCCTGAAGGCCGGCGGTGGCCCCGAGCACCAGCAGCGAGACCCACAGCGCCCGCATCCCGACCCGGCTGCTTTCGAGGGCGGCGTCAACCCGGACCACCCCGTCATGGCTGTGCGGCGTGACCAGGTGCTTGAGCCCGGCCCACCGCGAGGCGGGCGACGGCCGGCGAGTCTGGTGTTCGTGGTCATGACCGTGTCCATGCCCGCGCAGTGGCTCGCCCATGCCCCCATCCCCGATAGTTGCGCTGGTCTGCCCGCGACTATATGGCTCACAAGCCATTGCGACGACAGTGCAGATGCAGAGGGGTGGCAATAGTGATGGGCTATTGATCTCGCGATTGGCATTCACCGGCGTCGCCGGGGATCGCGCAATCGTCGCAGTGCTCACCGCGCCAGGCTGTGATGCCTTCTCGGAGGGCTACCGCGGCGATGATGAGGGCGGCGCTGGGGTCGGCCCAGGACCAGCCGACCACCGCGTTGAGCCCGAGTCCGAGCAGCAGGATGGCCGACAGATAGGTGCAGAGCAGCGTCTGGGTGGAATCGGCGACGACGGTGGCCGAGCCGAGTTCGCGGCCGGTGCGCCGCTTGGCCCACACCAGCAGTGGCATGACGACCACCGAGACGGCGGCCAGGCCGATGCCGGCGGGAGACGGGTCAGCTTCGCCGTTGCCGAAAAGGGAACGCAGCGCGTCCACGGTTATCCAGGCGGCGAGCGCGAAGAACGAGAAGGCGATGAGGCGCAGGGCGAGGCGTTCCCGGTTCTCCGGAACCCGGGAGCGGAACTGCCAGATGACGACGAGCGCGGAGGACACCTCGATGAACGAATCCAGCCCGAAGCCGATCAGCGCCGTCGACGAGGCCGCCACGCCGGCCGCGATCGCCACTACGCCTTCGAGCAGGTTGTAGCCGGCGGTGGCGTAGGCCAGGTGCAGGCTGCGGCGGTTGAGCTGGGCGCGCCGGGCGGCCGGCAGGACGGGGCGGCTGATCCGTTGCACGAACGGCAGGATAGCGGCTGCCGTATCAGCGGTAGCTGACATCAGTCTGCAATGATGTGCGGCGTGGTGGTGCGCGAGCTGGTGCTGGACGGTGAGCTGTTGCGGGTGCTGGCCGATCCGGTGCGGGCCGCGTTGGTGCGGGCGTTGGCCGCCGAGCCGTTGTGCACGTGCCACCTCGTTGAGCTGACCGGTGCGCGGCAGACCAACGTGTCGAACCACCTGCGCGTCCTGCGCGAGGCCGGCCTGGTCGAGGCCCGGCCGGCCGGGCGCTACACCTACTACCGCCTGCGGCCGGACCGGTTGCTCGGGCTTGCCGGGCAGCTCGGCGAGCTGGCGAAGGCGGCGGGGCAGGCCTCGGAGGTGCGCCGGCCATGCCCGTGAGCGAGCTGGGCCGCCGGGCGCTGGCCGAACTGGTCGGCACCGCGTTCCTGGTCGCGGCCGTCATCGGTTCCGGCATCGCTGCCAGCCGCCTGTCGCCGAGTGACGCCGGCCTGCAGCTGCTGGAGAACAGCCTGGTCACCGGCGCGGCGCTGGTGGCCCTGATCCTGGCCCTGCAGCCGGTCTCGGCGGCGTTCAACCCGGTGGTGACGCTGGTCGAGCGCGCATTCGGCGCGGTCTCCAGCCGCACCGCCCTGGCGCTGGTCGCGGCGCAGTTCGCCGGCGGCGTCCTCGGCGCCGTCGTGGCGAACCTGATGTTCGGCCTGCCCGCCGTGTCGATCGCCGGCCAGGACCGCAGCGGCCCCGGTCTGTGGCTGGGCGAGGTGGTCGCCACCCTCGGGCTGATTGTGGTGATCTTCGGCGTGCTGCGTGCCGGCCGGGGCGGCACCGTGGCCTTCGCGGTCGGCGGCTACCTCACGGCGGCCTACTGGTTCACCAGCTCGACGAGCTTCGCCAACCCCGCCGTCACCGTGGCGCGGCTGCTCTCCGACAGCTTCGCGGGCATCGCGCCGGGGTCGGTGCCGCAGTTCGTGGTGATGCAGTGTGTGGGTGGTGGCCTGGCATACCTGCTGGTGCGGGCCCTGTACCCGCACGCGGCCACCCTGGCCGCGACGAATGGCACCGTGCCGGTGGTGCTGTTCGCCTGCATCCACAACTCCGGCCGCTCGGTGGCCGCGCAGGCGCTCACCGAGCACTACGCGCACGGTGCCGTCGCCGTGCGCTCGGCCGGTTCCGAACCCGCCGGCGCGGTCAACCCGGTCGTGGCCGCGGTGCTCGCCGAGCGTGGCCTGTCGACGGCCGGCCACGTGCCCACCGTGCTCGACCACGACCTGGTGCGCGGTGCCGATGTCGTGGTGACGATGGGCTGCGGGGAGAGCTGCCCGGTGTTCCCTGGCAAGCGCTACGAGGACTGGCCGGTAGCGGACCCGGCGGGCCAAGATCTGCCGTCGGTGAGGGCGATTGTTGATGATATCGACCGGCGGGTACGGAAACTGCTCACCGATCTGAGCCTGCCGGCCCGAGCGCGAGCTGGCGCCGGTGGAACTCGAAGTGCTGCGTCGGATAGTGGTAAACCTCGCGCAACGTCATGAACGGCGCGAAGAACGGGTCCCACCCGGTGGGCATGCACATCCCCCGCGCCAGGCTCCGGTCTGACTCGGCGGCGAGCCGTTGCGCCAACCGCTGGCACACCCGATCGAACCGCCGCTGCATCCAGGCCGGGCTGGCATGCCCGCCCAGCCACGAACCACAGTAGTTGATCGGGTGGAATGGCCGGGTGCCGGCGTTGAGGATGGCCGCGAACACCCGGCTGGCCGGGCGGGGCAGATGACCGAAGCCCTTCACCAACGGTATGAGGGTGCGCACCAGGAAGTAACCGAGCAGCATGTGGAACAGCATCTCGCGATTCGTCCACCGCGTACCGATGGTGCGCCGCTTGAGGTCATCGGGCGTCAGCTGCGCGACCAGTTGCCGAAAGGTGGCCTGCGCTGCGGCCAGCTCGTCATAGATCGCTTGCTTCGTCAATTCGCTCATCGGCGCCACAATAGCGGCGGGGGTTCGGCCGAACCGGCTACGCTGAAGATTATCTCAGTTTGTACGTGTCGCGTTCAGGTCCCGCTGACTTGGGTGATCCAGGTGCGAATGTTGGGGTTGTTGGTCTCGCCGTACACACCGGGGAAGTTCTTCTTCGCGCAGCCGTTTCCCCAGCTCACGATGCCCATGTGCACCCGAGTGCCGTCGGTGGCGGTGGCGAACAGCGGGCCGCCGGAGTCACCCTGGCAGCTGTCCTTGCCCTGCTGCCCGGCGCACAGCATGGTCGGCGCGTCCAGCGAGTTGCGGTAGCTGGTGGCGCAGGTGGCGTCGCTGACCGCGGGCACGGTGACCTTCATCAGCTGGTCCGGGTAGTTCGGCTGGCCGCTGGTCCTGGTGTTGCCCCAGCCGATGACGATCAGCGGCGTGCCGGCCGCCTCGAACCCGTCGTCGGCCGCGGTGGCCAGCCGGATCGTCGCCAGCGAGACCGGCGAGGCCAGCTTCAGCAGGGCCGCGTCGTGCGCCAGCGAGGTCGGGCTGTTGAACTGCGGGTGGATGTGGATCTCGGTCACGGCCCGCCGCTGGCCCTGGCTGGACGCGGACAGCGTCGTGCGGCCGACGGCCACCGCGAGCTCGCTCGGCGTCTCACCCTGCGCGCAGTGCGCCGCGGTCAGCACCCACTCCGCCGCAACCAGCGCACCACCGCAGAACTGCTTGTCGTAGTCCGAGCCGTCAATGTTCTCGCTGAGAATCGCGGCCATGAATGGGAACTCGCCCGGTGCCGCGTTGCTGCCGCCGATGATGTCGATCGACACCGGGTCGGCGGACGCCATGCCGCCGCCGATCACGCCGCCGCCGCTGATCATGCCGCCGCCAAGCGCAGCCGCGAGTGCGGCGGCCGTTCCGAGCACCAGAACCCGTGAGATCTCAGCGCGTATACCCATTAACGCAGCGTATTCGCGGCGATGGAGGTTGTGGGAACGCCCGATCGGCCGCATTTTGTCGCCCGCCGGTACGGCCGATCGGGGGACCGGCCCGCCGGAAACGGCGCTGGAGCCGTATGCGGCGCGGCGCCTTCGGTTGGCTCGGTTGGCTCGGTTGGTGGGAGATGCGATCAGTGACGGAGTGGCGGGATGAACGCCCAGACCACCACGTCACCGCTGTGCACCTGCTGCTGGCAGCCGCCGACCCGGCCGTAGCGACCGTTGATCCAGTACTGCCAGAAGTTTCTGTTGGTGTTTGTCTCGGCGGCTATGCGAGTGATGAAGAAGTCGTCGAACTGGTCCGACCAGATCGCGTCCCAGGTGATGTTGTTCTGGATGGCGGCGTCGTCCAGCGTCCCGGTGACCGTGGGACCTGGCGTGGCGTTGGCATTGTTGTTCGTCCCGTCGCACTCGTGGGTGCCGCCGGAGGCTGTTGTCACGAGGTGCGCGCTGGTCGTAACCAGCCCGCTGAACAGTGGGCCGGTAGAACCTTGGACGCGCAGGTGGACAGTTGCCGTTGCTAGCTGTGGCTCGGCGGTTTCGGCCGTGGCCACCGCCGGAACCGCGAACAGTGACATGGTCACGGCGGCGAGCGCTATCAAGGGTTTGGTGAGCTGGTGCAAGGTCCCCCCTTATTGTACTTATTTGGATATTGTACTTATTTGGAGTACTAGAACACATGCCCCCGACATGCCAAACGGCATGCGCCGAATGTCGTGACCATAGTAAGGTCGCCGCTACGTCGTCAAGGGATTTGACCTGTTTGGCGGTTCTAACGAGTCCGCTGAGGTTGATCTTAATCTGGCGGGTTGAGGTATGTAATCGGTGGGCCGGTTCGTCCGTTGGTGGGTTTTTCGGGTGGCGGCGTGCGAGGCTGCGTGTAGCATGAATCATGTAGGTCGATCATGATTCATGCTGGGCTGGTGGGCATGGCAACGGCGGATGGTGGTTTGCTGATTGAGCGCGCCCGCAGGGCTGCGGGCCTCAGCCAGCGTGCCCTCGCGGACGTGACCGGCATCTCGCAGTCCACGCTGTCGCGGATCATCTCTGCTGATCGGGTGGCGAAGCTCCCGGAGATCGTGGCGATCGCGTGGGCAACTGGGCACACGGTCGGTCGCCCAGCTTACCGGGGCCGGGACCGTGGCTGATCGAGTCCAGTGCGTTGCCCGGGCTACTAAAGGCTCACGCATGGACGGAATGCGCCAGGCGCTACTGCACTTCCTGGAACTGGACGACTATCTGGACGACTACGCCATACCTGCCACGATCTGACGCGAATGGCGGACCGTGAACGCTGAGGCCGAGGGGCGAACCGCTGCTGCGCGGTTCCGCCGGGACCATCACTTGGGTGTGCAGCCGTTGGGCGACCTCGTTGCGGTCATTGAACAGGCCACCGGGATCGACGTTGCGGTACTCGATGCCGGTCCTGATGAGCACGGCCTGACGATGCGGGATCCCCGACGTAACGCCGTATTCATTGGTGTCGCATGCACCCGGAATCCGATGCGGCAGCGCAGCACGTTGGCCCACGAACTCGGTCATGTGCTGTTCGAGGATTGGGCCGACACGCTTCGGACAACATGAGCGATCGACCCCACGAAGAAATTCGAGCCGACACCTTCGCTCGGCATCTGCTCGTGCCCGCGGATGGCTTACGCGAGTTTGTCGGAAACCAAGTGCGTGTATTGCAATCCAGCCTCTCCGCGGTAGTGCAGCGATTCCTGGTGTCGCCCGCCATCGCAGCTATCGCACTGGAACAGGTCGGATACATCGATCCGGCCATGAAACAGGAGTGGATGGAACTGTCCACGCTCCGGTTGGCCATCCGGTTCGGATGGATCGACCAGTACCGCGCGTTGCAGGCCGACTCCGACCAACGGCGAGCGCCGCAACGGCTGCTAGCCCGTGCCATCAAGGGTTATGCGGAGGGGGTGATCCCCGCCCAGGCCATTGCAACCTTGCGCGGCATCGCCCTGGAAGCAGCCGAAGCGGAACTGCGGGAGGCGGGCGTCGTGCCCGCCGAGCGCCCGGTCACGTGGGCTGACCCCGCTGAACTGCCGGACGTGCAGGTGGCCCCGGCGGCGCTGGACGATGACCTCAACGCCTCCGATGACCCGCAAAACACGACGGCGGAGCAAGAGGCAAGATGAGCCATCGGCCGATCATCGACGCCGGGCCCAGCCTGAACTTCTTCTCGATCAACAAGGAACGGCTCCTTATGGCCTACCGCCGATCGAGACGACCGACCTCCTGTCGCCCGCACTGTTGACATGAGGCGACCCACGCTGTCCGCCAGGCGGTCGAAGATACCTATTAAATCAGCGCGCGAGTCGGATAGACGGTACTGTCACCATTTGACGCCGGGCTGGATCTCCCGGATGGTCATCAGGCGGATCCGCGAGGTGGTGTCGTCCCAGCGGTAGCCGATCCAGGGTCCACCCCACAGCATGATCTGGTCGGAGGCGAGCCCGCAGAGGTCCAGGTCGTCGCCCCAACCGCCGGTGTCCTCGGTGGAGGCTACGAGCTGCCAGGCATTGGCGGGGTTGCCGCTGCCGTCGACGCCGCTGGTGTCGAGGTACATCTCAAGCCGGACGATGCGCCGGCCATCCCTGGTCAGCTCGTAGCGAACGAGCTTCATGCCCAGCCATTTGCTTCTGTTTTCCGACAGCACGTAGTCGGGCGCTTTACGGCCGGTAAACGTGCGGCTGTGATAATACGGGTGTGGTGCTTCCTTGCGGAGCTGCACCCAGCCCTCCTGATAATGCAGCCTGGCCTTGTAGGCGGTGCCCTTGCAGCGGTGTGCGGAATCGTCGCTGTGCCGGCCGCCGCCGCCGTACATCTGCCAACTCCGGTGGTCCGCGCTGGACGGCGTGACCAGTTGGAAATAGCCGGTGATCTCGTAGTTGCGCCAGTCTCTCGACGAACACATGTAGCCGCGGGTCAGCACGTCGGTCAGGTCGTTGTCGCCGTCGCAGTGGGTGCTCGGGTCGAACGCGCTGGCCGCCACGTACAGCCGGATCTGGCTGCCGCCGGCGGTGACGATCGTGTTCTTCCCGCTACCGCCGATGGTCAGGTCGACGTTGTCGTCGTCGAGCCACTTGCCCGGCAGCCGGACCGCCCGGTCCCACCAGCCGACGCCGTTGACGTCGGGGTACCCGAGCACCCACGGCGCCGCGCCGCCGGACGCGGTCCGGTAGATCTGCTTGACGCCGTTGACGTCGTAGCTGGGCGCCTCGCCGAACACGTCGACCTCGGTGATCGAGGTCCAGCCGTTGACCGTGTTGCCGTGGCCGACGATGCGCACATAGCGGGCCGCCACGTCGGCGAAGTCGACGGTCTCGAACCCGGTCGTCGTGCCGCTCGACTGACCGGTCCACCTGGTCGTCCACGTGGCGGCATCGGTGGAGGTCTGGACGTCGAACGAGGCAACCCGCTCGTCGCCGTGGTACCAGGCGACCCGCAGGTAGTGCACGGACACCGCGGTGCCGAGGTCGAAGCGAATCCACACGCCGTCGCCGGACCCCGACCACCTGGTCGACAGGTCGCCGTCGCGGGTGTTCGCCGCGAAGTTCTGCCCGTCGTCCGCGCTGGCTAGCACCGCCGATACCGGCAGGTCGACAGCGGCGGTGACCGACACCGGGTCGGTGGCCGCCGTCGCGGTGGCCCCGGTGACGACGCCGGCCATGAGGCCGGTCACGGCGAGCAGCACCGGCAGCCGGCCCGATCTTGTCTCGCGCGCACGACAGGTCCCCATCCGACCCTCCCAGTCCGGAGTTTGCACCGACGCTCGACGCAGCGCACTAGCCTGGCGTGACGGGCACGTTACACGCCGTATTGACCTGACGGTGACCGCCAAACGGCCCTGCGGGCGTCGCCGAACTCGACAGCAGTGGCGATCACGACGGGCAGATATGCCAGTGGCTCGGGGGTGCGGCGACGCCCCGTCCGCATTCGACCATCTCGCGCAGTAGCTCGTATGCTTCCGGGCACTCCAGAAGTGCGGCGTCGAAACACGCCCTTAATATGTCCGGAGTGTCCACAACGCGGATACCGCGCCGTCGGGCAAAGTCAGCGGCCGGACGATCATCGGTGGCGAATACCGTACCGGGTTCAACATGGCTGATGTGACGAATTATCTGAGCCTCGCCGAGGTGTCGGGTCGGCGTTGTCGGCGAACCGCCCAGGCCGCGACGAATACGGTCGATCTGCTGGAGGGCCAACGGATCCTCGGCGGCGATCGGCGTGCCGGGCCACGAGGCGCCGACCAGGGTACGTAAGTGCAACCGTTCGATCGAGCCGCGGCGGATCTCCAGCTCAGTCCCGTCGGTCCAGGCGCCGTTCGGATAGGTTTTCTCAAGGAGGCCTAGTCGTGCGACGACTGCAAAGTTCTCCAGCGTACATGCATCGAACAGAATGCGTTTATGGTCAGTCATAGGGCGTAGGTCGACTCACCGGGGCCGCCGTCCTCCGACGTGAATCGCGGCGGAGAAAGCTCGTCCAGCAGCCGATCGGAGTCGGTACCCAGCAGATCCGACAGGGCCCGTATACTCAGCTGGCCGACCGCAAAGGCGTCCATCGCCCTTCCTAGCAACCCCTCGGGTGCACGTCGTTCGTTACGTGCCTGAAGATCATGGACGCGTCCGGGGCGCAGCGCTATCCGCACCGATGACATCGCTCGAATTCTGTCGCGTCCTGTCGCGTCAACGATGCCGACATTGTGTAGGCGGAACGCCAATGCGTCCAGGCTGACTCGGAACCGCCCAAGGAGCTCGACCACCAGGGCTTCGTCCAGCGGCCTACTTTCGACGGCCGCCTGTATGGCTTGCGATGGCATGAGGAACGCCGCGGAGAACGCATTGGCGCGTTGTTCGTCGGGGGTACGGCCGCCGAGGACGTTTTCGTCCACGGTTAGGTCTTGCACGTCTCCGGACAGTATGTGGCAGATTTCATGACCAACGGTGAAGCGCTGGCGCGTGGCCGCCACCCCGCTGGAAACAAGGACCAAGCGGAACTGCCCACTGGTTAGGGCGAGTCCATCTAGTCCAACCGGAAGTGGTGTGATGCAGACATCGATGCCTAGGCTTTCTTCGATCCACGATGCAAGGGTTTCCAGCTCCAGGGGTAGATCGTCAAACTCGATGCCGACCGATCGGCGTACGTCTTTTGCCAGCAGCTCGCCCTGGTGGACCGGATCAGCCATCTCTCGCGGGGCGGGAAACGGAAGCCCCACCCGGGCAGGCCTGCCCAAGTCCGTTAGGAGAGAATCGAGGTCACGCAGCTGTTCGGCGAGCTGGACGGCCTGCCGAACAGCTGGTCCGGTCCCGGCTTGAATTCTTGCAGCCAACGCGGGATGCGGGCTCGTTTCAACGCCGTCATCAGCCAAGAGCAGGTCAGTGGAGAGGCCCAGGAACTCCGCAATCAGCGCAACCTCAAGCGACTTGAACGCCCTTTGCCCGGCGAGGGCTTTGCTCAAGGCGGTCGGATCGATGCCGATGGCCGCCGCAACCTCGCGCTGCGACCGGCCTGCCGCGTGCACGGCGTCCTTGATGCGGCGGGCAAGCGTCAGCGGGCTCAGGGCCATGTGGTGAAGCTAGCAGTGACTTGCGAAAATCGCAACGCGCGATGGTTGCCGCGTCCTACTGGGAACGACCGCGCCGGCTCAGGGGTCGAGCGTCCAGGTGTCGATGAAGCCGGATTGGCCGGTGATCACGTCCTGCACCCTCAGCCGCCAAGTGCCGCTGGCGGCCTCGGTGGAGAGGTCGCGGGTGTAGGTGGCGTGGAGGTTCTTCTTGCCGGTGCGGTTGTGCAGGTTGTATGCCGACCCGTCGGGGGCGACCAGGTCGACGACCAGCTGGTTGACCCGGCTGTGGCTGATGTGCACCTCGATCGTGCTGGTGGCCGAGGCGTTGCCGCTGCAGCCGGCGATCGTGATCGTTGATTCGGCAGTGCCGGGGTCCGGAATGGCGACGTTGGTGCCATTGGTGGCCGGCGGGCAGTCCGGCGGCGGGCCACCCTGGCCGGCGAACAGCAGCCGGTTGGGCGTGCCCGTGCCGGGGTTGGTGATGTGGTCGAGGGTGGCGTCGTTGAACATTGCCGAGGCCACCTGGGCGGCGGTGAAGCCCGGGTTCGCCGAGTAGATCAGTGCCGCGGCGCCGGCGACGTGCGAGGTGGCGAAGCTGGTGCCGCTGATGGTGTTGGTAGCGGTGTCGCTGGTGTTCCAGGCGCTGGTGATGCTGATGCCCGGGGCGAAGATGTCGGTGCAGGGTCCGAAATTGGAGAACGAGGCCCGCGCGTCGTTGGTGTCCGATGCGTTGACGGTGATGGCCTCCAGCACGCGGGCCGGGGTGAAGTTGCAGGCGTCGGAATTGGAGCCGCCGGACGCGATGGCGTAGACCACGCCGTCGGCGATCGAATTGCGAACCGCGGTCTCCAGGGTCGCATTGCTGCCGGACCCGCCAAGGCTCATGTTGGTCACGGCCGGGGTGCCGGCAACGTGGTCGCCGGTAATCCAGTCCACGCCGGCGATGACATTGGCGAACGTGCCGGAGCCGGTGCAGCCGAGCACCTTGACCGCGACCAGGGTGGCCTCCTTGGCCACGCCGTGCGCGGTGCCGCCGACGGTGCCGGCAATGTGCGTGCCGTGACCGTGGCAGTCGGTGTCAATGCCGTCGCCGGTGGTATTGGTACCCCACACCGCGCGGCCGCCGAAATCCTGGTGCGTGATCCGAATGCCGGTATCGATGACGTAGGCGCGCACATCCGACGCGGTATTGGGATAGGTGTAGGAGCTGTCCAGCGGCAGGTCACGCTGGTCGATCCGGTCGAGACCCCAGGACGGTGGGTTCGGTTGGGTTGCCAGCGTCGTCACCACCGCGTCCTGCTCAACGGTGGCCACCGCGGGATCGGCCGCCATCCTCCGGGCCGCGCGCTCGCTCATGGTCGCGGCGAACCCGCGCAGCGCGTGCCGGTAGATGTGCCGGATGGTGGCGCCGTACCTCGCGGCCAGCACACCGGCGAGCGCGGCGGGCTGCGCGTCGGTGCCGGTCGCGCCGTCCAGCGCGACGAGGTAGCTGTTCTTGATCGCCGCCGGGTTGTTCGGGCCGGCTATCGCACCCGCGGCCACCGCCGGCGTTGCGCCGGCGGCCAGCGCAATTCCGATAGCGCCGGCCGCTCCCAGTCCGGCCAGCCGCCGTGCCAGCGATGCGCGGATATCTCCCATAGCAGCGTCTCCTCCGGCGAGGCCATCCGTCCGATCCGCTGGCTGGCCGACCGGATGCGCGGCGCAGCACGTTCCGCGGACGAAGCCCGACCGTAGTTGAGGCAGTCACCGGGGACAATCGGCCAATTACCATAAGCGAAACCCGACGCGGCTGGATCAGTCGCGAGACGATCGTAGGTCACTATGGTGTCGTGAAGACCGGTGAGACCCCCACGGCCAGGGCACTGCGGGTGTGGGAGGCGGTGGCGCCGGACTACGACCGGCAGATCGACTTCTTCGAACGGGTCCAGTTCGGCGGCGGGCGGGAATGGGTGTGCTCCCGGGCCACCGGCCGGGTGCTGGAGGTGGCCATCGGCACCGGCCGCAACCTGCCGTTCTACCCGCCCGGCGTCGCCATTACCGGGATCGAGCTGAGCCCGGCCATGCTGGCGATCGCCCGGCGGCGGGCCGCCGAGCTGGGCCTCGAGGTCGAGCTGTACGAGGGCGACGCGCAGGCGCTGCCGTTCGCCGGGGCCTTGTTCGACACGGTCGTGTGCACGCTGTCGCTGTGCGCCATTCCCGACCACGCCAGTGCCATCGCGGAGATGGCGCGGGTCCTGCGCCCCGGCGGCCGGCTGTTGCTGCTCGACCACATCGGCAGCAGGTGGTGGCCGGTGTGGGCCATGCTCAAGCTCGTCGAGCTGCTCACCGCCCGCAGGGGTGAGTTCATGACCCGCCGGCCGCTGCCCATGCTCGCCGCGGCCGGGTTTACCGTCACCGAGTCGCAGCAGCTCAAGCTCGGGACGGTCGAACGCGTGGCCGCGGTCAGGAACGCATAGCCATGGGATGCCCGGCCAGCCGCCACTCGAGCGCGCCCTCGCGCAGCCGGACCGCCCGCCGGCCCCGCCCGGCGAGCAGCCGCACCGCCTCGTGGGCGAACACGCAGTACGGGCCGCGGCAGTAGGCGACGACCTCGACGCCGGCGGGCAGCTCGCCGAGCCGGCCGGCCAGCTCCTCGATGGGGATGTTGACCGCACCGGGCAGGTGGCCGGCGGCGTACTCGCCGGCCGGGCGCACGTCCAGCACGGTGACCTGGCCGGCGGCGACCCGGCGCAGCAGCTCCTCGCGCCCGATGGACTCCACCTGCCGTGCGCCGGGATGGCCGGGATGGCCGGGATGGCCGGGGTCGCCGAGGTAGTCGTCGCGGGCGGCGGCCACGTCCGGCAGGTGCGCGGCGGCGACCTCCCTCGCGCGGACCACCAGATCGGCGACGTCGTCGCCGGCGAGCCGGTAGAACACGCGGGTGCCGTCGCGGCGGGTGGTGACCAGCCCGGCGTGCTTGAGCGTCTGCAGGTGCGCCGACGCGGTGGTCAGGTTCAGCCTGGCCGCGGCCGCCAGGGCGTCGACCGGCCGTTCGGCCTGCGCGAGCAGGTCCAGCAGCTCCAGCCGCTTGCCGCTGGCGAGCGCCTTGCCGACCCGGGCCAGCTGATCGAACAGTGCCACCTTGCGGGCACGGTCGCCCATGTAAACTCCTCCAAAATTCCATGGAATATACCAGTGGGGTTGACGGGAAGGACCAGCAGACATGGACGACGTGCCGTTGATCCCGGTCGTGGACGAGGGCCTGGGTAACAGCGCCTATCTGCTCGGCCTCGGTGACGGCCGGGCACTGGCCGTGGACCCGTCGCTTGACCTGCGCGCCGTCCAGCGGGCCGCCGCCGAGCACCGGCTGCAGATCGCCTACGCGGCCGAGACCCACCTGCACGCCGACTTCCTCTCCGGCGCCCGCCAGCTCGCCAGCGAGCACGGCGCGCGGATCCTCGCCTCCGCCGCCGGCGCGCGCACCTTCGACCACGTCCGGCTGGCCGACGGCGACGAGGTCGACCTCGGCGGGCTGACGCTGCGCGCGCTGGCCACACCGGGCCACACCCCGGAGCACGTGTCCTACCTGCTGCTGGACGGGGATCGCGAGATCGGGGTGTTCACCGGCGGGTCGCTGATCGTCGGCGCCGCGGCACGCACCGACCTGACCGGTGCCGGCCGTACCGAGGAGCTGGCCCGCTCCCAGTACGCGTCGCTGCACCGCCTCGCCGCGCTGGGCGACGCGACCGCGGTGTGGCCGACGCACGGCGCCGGGTCGTTCTGCTCCGCGCCACCCGGCGCCGAGCGCACCTCCACCGTCGGGGCGGAGAAGGCGAGCAACCCGCTGCTGGCCGCGCCGGACGAGGACACGTTCGTGCGCATGCTGCTCGGCAGCCTCGGCGGCTACCCGGACTACTTCGCCCGGCTGGCCGAGCGCAACCGCCACGGCGTGCTGGCGGCGCCGCGGCCGGTGCTGGCCGCGTTGGGCGTCGGCGAGGTGCGCCGGCTGCTGGCCGGCGGCGGGTACCTGGTCGACGTGCGGCCGGTGGTCGACTTCGCGGCCGGGCACATCCCCGGTTCGGTCGGGATCGCGCTGCGCGCCCAGTTCGCCACCTGGCTCGGCTGGCTCATCCCGCCGGACGTGCCGATCGCCGTGGTCCGGAACCACGACCAAGACCCGGCCGACATCCTGTGGCCGGCCATCAACATCGGCTACGCCACCATCGCCGGGGAGCTCGCCGGCGGCGTCGACGCCTGGGCCGCCGAGGGGGGCCGGCTCGCCACGATCCGTCTCGTCGGACCGTCCCAGGTGGACGGCGGGGCGGTGGTGGATGTGCGGCAGGACAGCGAGACCGCCGGCGGGCACCTGCCGGGGGCCCGGCTCATCCAGCTCGGCGAGCTTTCCGGGCGGATCGACGAGGTGCCCGGTGGGCCGCTCACCATCATGTGCGGGCACGGGGAGCGCGCCACCACCGCCGCGAGCCTGCTGGAACGCGCCGGCCGCCGCGACCTGTCCGTGCTCGTCGGCAGCGCGGCGGATTGGGCGGCGGCGACCGGCGGGGCCCTCGACACGAGCGCGTGACCGCCGCGGACAGCGCGCCACCCCGCCTCGGGCTGCGGGCCAACCTGCCCCAGTTCGCCCTGCTCGTCGCGGTCAACGCGCTGGTCGGCGGGATGGTCGGCCAGGAGCGGACCGTGCTGCCGCTGCTGGCCGGCCAGGTCTTCGCCGTCGCGGCGTTCACCGCGTCGCTGGCGTTCATCGTCGCGTTCGGCATCACCAAGGCGCTGACCAACCTCGCCGCCGGCATCCTGTCCGACCGCTACGGCCGCAAGCCCGTCCTCGTCGCCGGCTGGCTCATCGGGTTGCCGGTGCCACCGCTGCTGATCTGGGCGCCCAGCTGGGACTGGGTGATCGCCGCCAACGTCCTGCTCGGCATCAACCAGGGCCTGACCTGGTCCACCACCGTCGTCATGAAGATCGACCTGGTCGGGCCGCGGCGGCGCGGCCTGGCAATGGGGTTCAACGAGGCGGCCGGCTACCTGGCCGTCGCCGCCACCGGCATGGCCACCGGATACCTGGCCGACCACTACGGGCTGCGCCCGGCGCCGTTCCTGCTCGGCCTGGCCTTCGCCGCCGTGGGCCTCGGCCTGTCGGCGGTCTTCGTCCGCGAGACGCATCACCATGCCAGGCACGAGGCCGACAGCCACGCCGCGGAC
>Ga0209382_10005862_pt1 | contig 15872 bp, 13 predicted proteins | sample SoiMetdeltSBSDD5_FD_187599 | JGI IMG/M metagenome (GOLD analysis project Ga0209382, IMG submission 187599) | Bulk soil microbial communities from a Populus tree surrounding site in Tennessee, USA - Soil MetaG P. deltoides SBSDD5 (SPAdes) (version 2) | ecosystem: Environmental > Terrestrial >...
GCTGGTCGCCTCGCTGCTGGCCGACCTGGTGTTCCTGCCCGGCCTCATCATGCTGGTCCGCAAGATCTGGCGGCACAAGGTGGCGTAGGTGAGGGCAGTAAGGCAGTAAGGCAGTAAGGCAGTAAGGCAGTAAGGCAGTAAGCGGCCTATTGCCCTACTGCCTATTCCCCTACTGCCCTACTACCTCCGTTGAAGTGCATGCCGCCGGTCACCGGGGTGGATAACGAGCTACGTCTGCCGGCCGGACGTCAAAGCTCAGCGGCCGAGGTACGCCGTCTTGACGTGGGGGTCGTTGAGGAGGGCCGGGCCCGGCCCCGACATGGTCACGCGGCCCTGGTCCAGCACGTAGGCGCGGTCGGACAGCTCCAGCGCGGCGAAGGCGTTCTGCTCCACCATCACCACCGTCACGCCTTCGGCCCGGATGCCCTTGACGATGTCGAAGGTGCGCTCGACCAGGGTGGGCGCCAGCCCCAGCGAGGGCTCGTCGAACAGGACGAGCTTGGGCCTCGACATCAGCGCGCGAGAGATCGCCAGCATCTGCTGCTCGCCGCCCGACAGGGTGCCGGCGGCCTGGCGGCGGCGCTCATGCAGGATCGGGAAGCGCTCGAACAGCCGCTCCATGTCGGCCGAGATCTGCCCCCGGTCGGAGCGCAGATAGGCGCCCATCTCCAGGTTCTCCAGCACGCTCATGTAGGGGAAGACGCGCCGCCCCTCGGGGCAATGGGCGATGCCGAGCTCCAGGATGCGCCTCGGGGAGGCGCGGGCGATGTTCTCGCCCAGGAACTCGATGCGACCGGCGACGGGCGGCAGCACGCCGGAGATGGCCTTGAGCGTGCTGGTCTTGCCGGCGCCGTTGGCGCCGATCAGGGCCACCAGCTCGCCCTGGTTGACCTCGATCGACAGCTCGCGCACGGCCGCCACCTTGCCGTAGCGACAGACGAGGCCCTCAACCTTGAGCACGGACGTATCTCTCCCCCAAGTAGGCGCGGATCACCTCCGGGTGCTTTTGGATCTCGGCCGGCGAGCCGGCGGCGATGATGCGCCCGTGGTTGAGGCAGATGACGCGGTCGGAGACGCCCATCACCATCCGCATGTCGTGCTCGACCAGGAGGATAGTGATCCCGAGCCCGCGGATCCGGGCCAGCAGGCGCATGAAGCTCTCGGTCTCGGCCGGGTTCATGCCGGAGACGGGCTCGTCGAGCAGCAGCAGCCTCGGCTTGGCGGCCAGCGCGATGGCCACCTCCAGCAGCCGCAGCTCGCCGTAGGGCAGCGACGAGGCGAGGTGGGGGGCGCGCGCATCGAGATCGACGAAGCCCAGGATGCGCCGGGCCTCCTCGGCCAGCGCTCGCTCCTCTCGTGCCACCGAGGTGAGGCCCAGCAGGATGGCGAGTGGCGTCTGCTTCGAGGCCAGGTGCAGGCCGAGCAGCACGTTGTCGAGCACAGTCTGGCCCATGAAGACGCTGGTCTTCTGGAATGTGCGCACGACGCCGCGCGCAGCGATCTCGTTGGGCTTCAGCCCCTCGATGCGTGCGCCCCGGTAGGCGATGGTGCCGGCGTCGGGCGCGATGTAGCCGGTGATGGCGTTAAAGGCGCTGGTCTTGCCGGCGCCGTTGGGGCCGATGAGCGACAGCACTTCGCCCGTTCGGACCTCGAAGCTCATGCCCTCGATGGCCGTGAGGCCGCCAAAGCGGATGGCGAGGCCGTCGACCGTAAGCTCGGCAGGCGCACTCATTGAGCTGCCTCGTCGGGCGAATGGCGAATGGTGAGTGGCGAATGGGGCGCTGCCATTCGCCATTGGCCATTCACCATTCGCCCACTCCACCAGTCGCGCAGGGCCGGCACGATGCCCTGGGGAAGGAAGTAGAGGACGAGCACCATCAGCACGCCGTAGATCACCCACTGCACCTCGGGACCGATCTGGAGCGAGCGCAGCGTCTCGGGCAGCAGTCCGAAGATGAATCCTCCCACCACCGGTCCCGCCAGCGTGCCCTTGCCGCCGGTCACCACCATGATGACCATGGTCACCGTGTAGATGAACAGGAACACGTCCGGATCGACGATGCGGACGTAGTGGGCGTAGAGCGTGCCCGCGGCCCCGGCCATGGCGGCGGAGACGATGGTTGCCAGCACCAGGCACCGAGTCACATCGACCCCGATCGAGGCGGCGAGCGGCTCGTTCTCGCGCAGCGCGATCATGGCGCGGCCCGCGCGCGAAGCGACGAGCCTGCGGATGAGGATGTAGGAGACCACCGCGACCGCGAGCACGAGCCAGTAGTTGGCAGGCTTCCTCAGGAAGGAGACCTCGAGGAGGTCGGGCGTTCCCAGCGTGAGATAAGGGATGTTGTTGAGGGCCATCGGCCCCTGCGTCAGCTCCACCCAGTTGAGGGCGACGAGGCGGACCACCTCGGCGAAGCTGACCGTGACGATGACGAAGTAGGCGCCGCGCACCTTGAAGGATATGCGGCCGATCGCCCAGCCGCACAACCCCGCCAGCACCGTGCCGCACAGCATACCGAGCCAGACCGGCTTGGGATCGAGCGTCACCTCCCAGCTGGGAAGCAGGTGCACGGAGAAGCCGAGCGAGACGAGACTCGAGGTGTAGGCGCCGATGCCGAAGAAGGCGACGTGGCCGAGGCTCAGCTGGCCCGTGTAGCCGAGCAGCAGGTTGAGGCTCATGGCGGCGACGATGAAGATGCCGGTCATGATGAGCACGTGCAGGACGTAGAGATTGTCCAGCCAGAGCGGCACGGAGGCGAGGAGCAGCAGCCAGGCGATGGTGAGGGCGCGCTTCACCCGATGCGCTCCTTCTGCGCGAACAGACCCGTCGGCTTGATGAGCAGGATGGCGATGATCAACAGGAAGCCCATGGCGTCGCGGTAGCCGGAGGAGACGTAGCCGGCGCCCAGCTCCTCCATGAAGGCCAAGATGAAGCCGCCGATGGTGGCACCCGGAATGCTGCCGAGTCCGCCGAGGATGACGATGGCGAACGCCTTGAGCGAGGCGAGATCGCCCATGGTCGGATAGACCACGAATACGGGGCCGAGCAGGGCGCCCGCGGCGGCCGCGAGCCCGGAGCCCAGGGCGAAGGTGAAGGTGTGAATCCGGCCGATCTCCACGCCCATCAGGGCGGCGGTCTCGCGGTCCTGGAACGTGGCCCGCATGGCCTTGCCGATCCTGGTGCGGTTGATGAGGGCGTAGGTGGCGGCGATCAGCACCAGCGCCACGACGAACACGAACAGGCGGTTCCACGAGACCGACACCGCGCCCAGCACCAGGGGCGCCGAGGGGAAGGGCGTGTTGATCGACTTGGCGACGCCGGACCAAGTGAGCTGCTCCATGTTCTGCAGCGCGATCCAGGCCCCGATCATGACCAGCATGGTGGTGTCGATGTCGGCACCCTGCAGGCGGCGCAGCAGGACGAGCTCGACGAGCGCGCCCAGCACGATGCCCAGCAGCACGGCGAGCGGCAGGGCGAGGTAGAAGTTGGCGCCCAGCACCATCACCCACAGGTACATCATGTAGGCGCCGAAGGCGTAGAGCTCGCCGTGGGCGAAGTTCACCACGCGCATGATGCCGAAGATCAGCGTCAGGCCGATGCCCAGCAGCGCATAGGTGCCGCCCAAGATGAGCGCGTTCAGGAGGTGCTGGAGGAGCTGGTCCATGGGGCTCTTCTCCCTCTCCCCGCTTGCGGGAAGAGGGCCGGGGTGCGTCGTCGGTTGGGTCGAACGTTAGCGAAGACCCAACATAGGTGAGGTGCTATCTCACCAAGTTGGGTCTGCGCTTCGCTTGACCCAACCTACTGGCGAACAACCTTGCCGCCGTCGATCTTCACGAGGTAGACGCTCGGCACGTTCTGGGCGCTCTCCTTGCCGGCGGGGCCCTGCTTGATGAAGGCGATGTCGCCGTTGATGCCCTTCACCTTCACGTTCCACATGGCGGCGCGGATCGCCTCGGGCTCAGCCTTGCCGGCCGCGCCGATGGCCGCAACGATGACGTGCAGGCCGTCCCAGGCTCGGAAGCCCTCCGTCAGCCCGCCGACGTTGTGCCCTTTCGCCTTCCACAGTTCCACGAACTTCACGGCGATGTCGGGGTTCTTCACCGCGTCCGGGAACCAGGGCGTGAAGAACACCAGGTGGAAGGAGCCGTTGGCCGCATCGCCCGCCTGCTGGATCAGCTGATCGGGCGAGTTGGAGCCGCCGGTGGTGATGATGCGGGCCGCCACCTGCTGGTCCTTCGCCTGCTTCAGGAGCAGCACGATCTGCTCCACCGCAGTGGTGACGAACAGCGTGTCGCCGCCCGAGGCCTTGATCTTGGCGAGCTGGGCCGAGAAATCTGTAGCCTTCGGATCCATCGTCTCGGTGGCGCCGATCTCGACGCCCTGGCCCTTGGCCATGGCCGAGAATTCCTTGGAGGCGCCGAGGCCGAAGTCGTTGTTGGTGGCGAGGAAGTCGGCCTTCTTGATGCCCAGCGTCTTGATGAGCGGCGTGAACGCCTTGGCCTCCATCTCGGAGGTGGGGCTGATGCGGAAGATGTAGGGGTTGCCCGAGGTGGTGATCTTGCCGGAGGACGAGGTCTCCACCAGCATCGGCACCTTGTATTCCTCGAGCTTCGGCATCACCGCCAGCGTGAGAGTCGAGCTCCAGGCGCCCATCATCACGGGCACCTTGTCGCGCACGATCAGCTTCTCGGCGGTGGTGACGGCCTCGGTGGGGTTGGACTTGTTGTCCTCGACGATGAGCTGGATCTTCTTGCCGAGCACGCCGCCGGCCTTGTTGATCTCCTCTTCGGCGATCCTGGCGCCCTGCGTCACGTAGTTGCCTGAGGCCGCGAACGCGCCTGTCAGCGGCTGCGAGACGCCGATCTTGATGGTGTCCTGTGCAAAGGCGGATGCGGCGATGAATGTCGCTCCGATCGTCGCGAGTGCGGCCCTGAGACTGCGCGGAATCATTTGGATCTCCCCTCCGACAGGGGTCAGACCCTGCGGGTCTGACCCTATAGTACCAACGCCAGGTGTTGCCATGGGGTCGGCCCCGGCCTTCGCCCGGGCGCAGGGTCCGACCCCACCACTTGTTCCAATGTTGGAAACACCATCACAATCGAGCCTAGGTCAGGGCTTGGCCGCTGACAAGCATCGACCGCCTAACATCAAGCATAAGTTCAACTTTTTCCGCCTTCCGCCCGCTTCTTGAGCTGCGGGATGATTTGTTGGGCAATGGCCTCCACCTGCTCCGTCTCATATTTGTACGGAACGAAGATGATGCGGTCGAGGCCGGCCTCGATGTGGGGCGCGAGCTGCTCCACGCACTCCTCGGGCGTGCCCATGATGGCGCTGTCCATGGTCGATTCCGACCACGATGCGTAGTCCCACTCGGTCTGGAGCCACTCTTTCATGGGCGCCTCCACCTTGGCGCGCGGGCCGATGCAGATCGGGAGCTGGTTGGTGGCGGAGAGCTCGTCGGGGTTGCGGCCGGCCTCCTCGGCGAAGGCGCGGATCTTGGCCCAGGACCTCTTGAAGCTGTCGACGGTGTAGTAGTAGGTGAGCCACCCGTCGCCCTTGGTGGCCACGCGCTTCAGGACCGCATCAACGTAGCCGCCGATCAGGATCGGCGGATGCGGCTTCTGCACGGGCTTGGGCTGCAGCACGGCGCCGCGCAGCTTGTACGGCGGATAGTCGCCGTCGACGATCTCCTCGGTCCAGAGCCGTTTGAGGATGTCCAGGCCCTGCTCCATCATCCGGCCGCGCTGGGTGAACTCGGCGCCGAGCGATTCGAACTCGCGCTTGTACCAGCCCACCGCCGTGCCCAGGATGAGCCGGCCGTTGGAGATGTGGTCGATGGTGGCCAGCTCCTTGGCCAGGATCACCGGATTGCGCACCGGCAGCACCAGGACGCCGGTGCCCACCTTGATCCTCGAGGTGCGTGCGGCGACGGCCGTGAGGATGGTGAGCGCCTCGTGGATGGGGAAGCTTGGGCTGACGCCCAGCAGGATGTGGTCCCAGGCCCAGATCGACTCGTAGCCGAGCTCCTCCATGCGCACGCCGTAGTCGATCAGCTCTGCTGCGCTCGGCATCTCCGGGTACTTGGTGAAGTTGCGCATGGCGATGCCGAAGACGGGATCGTTGCTGCGGGTCATCGCGGTGCTCCTTCGTCATTTCCACCGGCGTCATTCCCGCGAAGGCGGGAACCCAGTACACTTCTCAACGCGGGCACGCTCTCAGGAGGGAGACGCGCTGAGAGCGCATCGCGTGCGCAACTGCTCGATCCCTTGGGGAGGGGTGACCTGGGTCCCCGCCTTCGCGGGGATGCCGCCGTGGTGAGGGTTGTGCGCATCGCCAAGGACCGCTCGTCATCGCTTCACGCCGTATACAGGCGATCCGGGTCGAGCTGCCGCAGCACGTCCAGCTCCTCCCTGCGGGGCGGCTCGGCGGTCTCGACAGTGTCGGCGAACAGCAGCTTGAAGCCGGTGTTGTCCTGCACCTGCTCGCGCGTCACGCCCTGCTGCAGGGCCAGCACCTTCATCTCCCGGGTGTCCTCGTCGAAGCCCAGGACGGCGAGGTCCGTCACCACGCGCCACATGCCGCCCTGGGGCAGGCCACTCTCGGCGCGGGTGTGCCCGCCCCTGATCCATCCCGGCGAGGTGAGGAAATCCACGTCGGCGACGAAGCGCCGGCGCTCGTGCTTCATGGCGACGATCATGTTGGTGAGGGAGGAGATGTCGTTGCCGCCGCCCGAGCCGGGCAGCCGCGTGGTGGGGCTGTCGGCCGAGCCGATGAACGACGAGTTGAGGTTGCCGAAACGGTCGATCTGCGCCCCGCCCATGAAGCCCACATCGACGTAGCCACGCTGCAGGAGGAGGAGCACGTCGGTGATGGGCAGCACCATGTTGGAGCGGCGCGTGCAGCGCTGCTCGTTGGTGGAGGGCGGCAACTCGCCCGGCACGATGAACGGGCCGATGGTGCCGCCCTCGAACAGGATGGTGAGATGCGGTGCGAAGTTGCGCTGTGCCAACGTGGCGGCGAGCAGCGGGATGCCGATGCCGGCGAATACGATCTGGCCGTCCTTCAGAAGCCGGGAGGCCATCACGGCCAGCAGCTCCGACGTGGTGTAGGCAGCGCCAGCGGACATCGGCTTGGTCATCTGCAGATGCTCCGTGAATGCGCGAATGGCGAATGGCGAGTGGCGAATGGTGATTGGCGGACGGCGAATGGCCGTCTCCCCATTGGCCATTGGCCATTCGCCATTCGCCAACCACGGTCTGCACTTCGCTTGACCCAACCTACGCGTGGCTCGCTAATCATTGAACACGCTCCGGCCGCGGCGGCACGCATCGAGGACCTCGGCCATCCCGAGCTTGGTGAGATAGTCGGTCCATGACTTGGGCTCGTAGTAGTAGTCTTCCAGGTACGCTTGTGCGCCTTTGACCGGGTCCTTGGTGCGCGCGGCGTACTCGTCCAGGTGCGGGAAGAACGGCTCGTAGAGCCCGTAGCATTCGTGCGGGGCCGACCCCATCGGCACCTCCACCACCGCCTCCACGGTGAAGAACGGAATGCGCGTCCGGTCGGGCGTGCGGCGAATCTGATCGTTGGAGACGATGCACTCGGTGGTGAGGATCACACGGGTTGCGGCCATCGCCATGTCGATGTCCATGAACTGGAGCCCGTCGATCTGGGCGTTGCCGTAGCAGTCGCACCGCTGCACATGGATCAGGACCACGTCCGGGTTGAGCGCCGGCAGCAGCACCAGCTCTTCGCCGGTGAAGGGGCAGGCCATGGTGCGCACGCGGTCACCGAGCCGCTCGATGACATCGGAGCCGAGCATCGAGCGCGAGGGGATGAAGGGGATGCCCATGGCGCCGGCGCGATAGCGCAGCCCGATCGACATGTGACTCCATTCCTCGAAGTGCGCGAGCTTGCTCTCGGTGTAGTGGCGCATCACCTTGGAGATGCCCCACACGATCCCCTGGGTGAACCAGCTGGTGATCACGTGCCTGGAGAGGCCGGACGCGAACAGGAGATCGCCTTCCGTGGAGGTGATGGATCGGGAGATGACGAGGTCCTTCCTGCGCTCCCGGATCAACGCCCAGATCATGGCGAAGGGCGTGCGCGAGGTGTGGCATCCGCCGATGCCCACGTGCTCGCCGTCCTTCACCAGCTTCGCCGCGTCCTCCAGCGACATCACCTTGTCGCGCAGGCCCCGGTCGCGCGCCTGGGTGGCCTCGCGCAACTGCCGATAGGGCGTCACGTCTATGCTCATCGCAGCGGTTGTCTCCCTGGGTCCCTAGGCCGCCTCAGCCATGCCGCTGTCGCGATTGAACGCCGCGATCATCTCGTCCCACACCGGCACGAGGGCGTGCAGATCGGTCCAGAATTTCTGGCTCCGGCGGCGCTCGAAGTCGGCCAGCGTGACGCCCTGCTGCTCGACCCAGGTGAAGTAGCCGAGGTTGAAGATGCGCGCGCGCTCGCGCTCGGCCATCTCCAGGACGTGCTCGGTGCCGGCGCCCAGCAGGTGCTGCCCGACCAGCTCGGCGGCGAGCCGCTCCGTCATGCTGCCCAGGTTGTGCCGCTGCTGGAGATAGCGCTTGAGCTCGCTCTCGTAGAGCTCGTGACCGTCGGTGGCGACGCTGAGGATCACGTCGTTGGAGCCCAGGCCGTAGTGCTTGGCCATCTTGATGGCTCCCAGCACGTTGGCGATTGAGGAGAGCCCCAGATAGCGCAGCCTGCGCACCAGCACACCCGCCCGGGCGGCGAGGTAGCGGCAGCCCTCGCCTGTATTGAACACGGCGTTGAGCCCGTCCGTCGCCTGATCGGAGACACCGATCACCAGATCGGTGTTGGTGACGTTGTGGATGAGCGGGACGTGCTTGTCGCCGATGCCCTGGATGTTGTGCTCGCCGAACCCGTTCATCAGCAGCGTGGGGCACTCGACGGCCTCGACGACGGCGATCTTGGCGCCGTGCGCACTCTTCAGGTAGTCGCCGGCGCCCAGCGTGCCGGCCGAGCCGCTGGCGGCGACGAAACCGGCGAGCCTCAGGTCCGGGTCGGCGTCGCATAGCGTCTCGAAGATGCGCGCCAGCGCCGGGCCGGTGCAGCGCCAATGCACCAGATAGTTGCCGAACTCGCAGAACTGGTTGACGATCTCGTTGGTCGGATCGCGCGCCAGCTCCGCGCACTTGTCGTAGATCTCCTTGACGTTGGACTCGGTCCCCGGCGTGCGGATGACGTCCTCGGGCGCCGTCACCCACTTGGCGAGCCAGTCAAACCGCTCCTGGCTCATGCCCGCGGGGAGCACGGCGGCGCCGCGGCAGCCTAGGATGCGCGAGATGGCGACGCCGCCCCGGCAGTAGTTGCCGGTCGAGGGCCACACCGCGCGCTGCCGCGTGGGGTCGAAGCGACCCGCGACGAGGCGGGGGGCGAGGCACCCGTAGGCGGCCAGCACTTTGTGCGCCCGGATCATCGGGAACAGTGCGCCGAGCGCCAGCACGATGCGGGCTTTCACGCCGGTCAGCGCCTCCGGGAGCTCGACGAAGGCAGGCACGGGGGTCAGGCTCGTGCGCGCCATGTCGTTGTACCAGTTGACGCGGTAGAGATTGGCGGCATGCGGCGCATCGGGATCGACGCCGACGAGGCCAGCGCCGATCGAGCGCGGCGCCTTCTCGGGCTCGGCCAACTCCTCGAAGGTGGGCAGGCGCACGCCGACCTTCTTGAGATGGCCGATGGCGCGCCGACGTACCGCCCGGTCCGCGACCTCGGTGGGGAACTCGAATGGATTGGCCAAGCGGCGCTACCCGATTTCCAACGGTGTTTCTATTGTTCTATTCTTAGAACCACTATCTCTTGGCAGGTGTCGCGGATCAAGTCGTATTCGACGCGGGGTGCCTGCCCACACGCGCTTGGATCTCATACCGGCCGTCGCCCGATGCCGGCCTGGGTACCGTGTCGCCGTACAGGGTCGAGCGGCGGCGCGGCGTGCGGCCGGCCGCACGGATCAGGCTCTGCAGGCCGTCCGCGCTCCGCTCCTGGCCGTGCACCGCGCCGGCGGCCCGCGTGATCGACTCGTTCATGAGCACGCCGCCCATGTCGTTGGCACCGGCGGCCAGGCACAGCGCGGCGCCGTCCGGTCCCATCTTCACCCAGGAGGCCTGGATGTTGGGGATCACCGGATCGAGGGCAAGCCGGGCGACGGCGTGCATCAGCACCGCCTCACGGAAGGTCGGCCCCTTGCGCGACCGTCCCCGGAGGTAGATCGGCGCCTCCATGTGCACGAACGGCAGCGGCACGAACTCCGTGAAGCCGCCGGTCCGCTCCTGCAACTCGCGCACCCGCAGGAGGTGGCGTGCCCAGTGGCGGTAGCCGTCGACATGGCCGAACATGATGGTGGCGGTGCTCCGGAGGCCCACCGCGTGCGCGGCCTCCATCACCTCGAGCCACTGCGCGGTCTTGATCTTGTCGGGGCAGAGGACGGCCCGCACCTCGTCGTCGAGGATCTCGGCCGCGGTGCCGGGCAGGCTCGACAGGCCGGTCGCCTTGAGCCGGGCGAGGTAGTCGCGGAGCGGCAGCCCCAGCGTCGCGGCCCCGTGCCAGATCTCCAGCGGCGAGAAGGCGTGCACGTGGATGGCGGGGGCCGCCGATTTCACCGCCTGCACGATGGAGAGGTAGGTCTCGCCCGTATAGCCGGGCCTGATGCCGCCCTGCAGGCACACCTCCGTGGCGCCGCGCTGCCAAGCCTCCTGCGTCCGCCGGGCGATCTCGTCGAGGCCCAGATCGTAGGGCTTCTCGCGCGACTCGAAGCTGTGGCGGCCCTTGGAGAAGGCGCAGAACCGGCAGCCGTAGGTGCAGATGTTGGTGTAGTTGATGTTGCGGTTGACGATGTAGGTCACGGTCTCGCCGCAGCGCGCGGCCCTGAGCGAATCGGCGGCGCGGCACACCGCAATGAAGGCTCTCCCGCGCGCCTCGAACAGCAGTGCGATCTCGGCCTCGCCGAGACGTGCTCCCTGCACTGCGCGATCGAGAGTTCCCTCTAGCTCCCTGTTCAATGCCGAGGGCGCCCTGCCCGACCGGATGCGCGCAGCGTGCGCCGCGGGGAGAGCTTCCCCGGAGCCCGGCGCCCATACCTCCTCGCGCGCGAGGCCCTGGGCGTCCTGCTGGCGCAGCGCCGGCGTTTCCATGGCGGGATCCAGCCATTCCCTGGGCTGGGCGAGGAATGGCGGATAGATCGCCAGCCGCTCCGCCAGGGTGCGGCCGGCGCGCTCGGTGGCCTCCTCCAGAGCCTTCAGATGCGGCCAGGGTGCCTCGGGGTTCACGTGGTCCGGCGTCACCGGCGACACGCCGCCCCAGTCGTTGATGCCGGCCTCGATGAGCTGCACGAGCCCCTCCGGCTGGAGGTTGGGCGGGGCCTGGATGCTCATGTGGGGGCCGAGGACGATGCGGGCCACCGACACGGTCCACAGGTGATCCTCCAGGGCGGGCTCCGAGGACGCCGCCATGCGGGTCCCCGGCTTGGCCCGGAAGTTCTGGATGATCACCTCCTGGATGTGGCCGTGGCGCTCGTGCAGCCCGCGGATCGCCAGCAGCGCCTCGACTCGCTCGGCCCGCGTCTCGCCGATGCCGATCAGCAATCCGGTGGTGAACGGCACGCGGGCGCGCCCGGCGGCCTCCAGCGTCGCCAGGCGCACGCCGGGCCGCTTGTCGGGCGATCCGAAGTGCGGCCCGCCCCGTTCCGAAAGGCGCTCCGCTGCCGTCTCCAGCATGATGCCCTGCGACACGGACACCGCCCGCAGCCGGCGCAGCCAGTCCTCGGACATCACGCCCGGATTGAGATGCGGCAGCAGCCCGGTCTCGCGCAGCACCAGCCCGGCCGAGCCCTCGAGGTAGGTGAGGGTGGAGTCCGCCCCCAGCTCCGCCAGCGCACGCCGCGCCGCGGCATAGCGGCGCTCGGGCTGGTCGCCCAGGGTGAACAGGGCCTCCTTGCAGCCGGCCTCCCGGCCCGCCCGGGCAATGGCCAGGACCTCCTCCGGCGCCAGGTAAGGCCGCTCGCCGCGCCGGGGCGGGCGGGCGAAGGTGCAGTAGTGGCAGACATCCCGGCACAGGTGGGTGAGAGGGATGAACACCTTTTTGGAGAAGCTCACCATGCACCCATGCCCAGCCATGGCGAGCTGCCGGGCCAGCGCCATCAGCCTCGGGAGATCGTCGCACTGCGCCAGCGCCAGGGCCTCGTGATCTGACAGGCTGGTGCAGGATTGGGCCTTGCGCAGGGCGGCTGCGAGGCGCGTGGCATCTGTCATGGTCGGACCGGCTCGATGGAGGTTGCAGGGATCGTTCCGCCCGGCTCGTGCCAATTCCGCAGGAACGCGTAGCTGGGATCGTCCCGCTTCAGGGCGAGCACAGCCTCCAGGTCGCGCGGCTCGTCCACGTCCAGGCCGAGCCCCGCCAGCTCGACCACGCGGCAGGGGAGCGCCATCGCCTGTGCCTGGGCGAGGTGACGGGCGAAGCTCCCCGGGCCGAAGCGCGGCGGGAAGATATCGGGCGGCGCGGCCAGGATCGCGTTGGTGCCGTCGCGGTCGTGGGAGGGCGCCAGCACGACGCGTCGAGAACCGGGATGCGCGCTGTCGTGGGTGTCCGCCGCGTCGATCAGGCGTGCCACCTCCGCCGGCGTCACGAGCGGGGCATCGGCCGGAAGGGTGAACGCCCGCTCCGCGCCCTGGGCCGCCGCGTGGGCGAGCCCCGCCAGGACGGCGGCGCTGTGGCCCTCGGCCCGCGCCTCGCGCAGCACGCGGGCGCCGCAGCCCTCCGCCAGCTCCGCGACCTGCCCATCCGGCGTCACCACGATCACGGGGCCGAGGGCCTTCACCTGCCCCAGGGTTGCGATCACGTCGCGCAGCATGACCAGCATGAGCTTGCGCCGCGCCTCGAGCGGCAGCGCGCCGGCGAGGCGCTGCTTGGCCTCGGCCAGCGTCTTGACGGGGACGATGGCCCAGGGCGCGTTCATCGCCAGCCCTCCGCAGATGGGCGTCGCGCTGGGTAGGTTGGGTCGAGCGATAGCGAAGACCCAACACGCGGACCTGGGGCCCCGGATGTGTTGGGTCTGCGCTTCGCTTGACCCAACCTACGATGCTCTGCCAGCGTCTTGACCGGAACGATGGCCCAGGGCGCCGAGGCTTGTGGTGCGATCATCGACCGGACTCCGCGGGTTGGCGCCGGCCGGCCTCGCGGGACGCCCCTGCCAGGTGCTCGCACAGGGCCAGACAGTGGCGGGCCAGGGCGATCTTGTCGTCCAGGGTCTGCATCAGTGTGGCGGCGACAGAGGTCCGCACCGGCAGCGCGCCCGCCGCAGCAGCGTCCGCTGCATCGACGACGAGCGCGTCGAGCAGGCCATCGTAGTGCCGGGCAATGGCGGCCACATCGGCCGCCAGGCCCAGCTCGGCCATGATCTTCGCCGTCGGTCCCTTCACCGCCCTGCCGCCGATGATCGGCGACACGGCGATCACCGGTGCGCCGCTGGCCCGGATCGCCTCGCGCATGCCCGGAACCGCCAGAATCGGATCGATGCTGAGCCACGGATTCGACGGACAGAGAATGACGCCTCCCAGCGCCGGTACCGCCAGCGCGGCCTCGATCTGAGGCGTCAGCTCTGCCGCGCCGGCCCTCTCGTAGCGCAGCGAGCGCACCGCCGGCCGGCATTGCTCGCGCACGAAGTAATCCTGGAAGGCCAGGATTCCGGCATCGGTCTCCAGCATGGTCCGCACCGGCGCGTCCGCCATCGGCACCACCTGCACAGTTAGGCCGAGGCGCCTGGCGAGATGCGCCGTGACGGCGGTCGGCGTCTCGCCGGCCCTGAGCCGGCGCGTGCGCTCCACGTGCGTGGCGAGGTCCCTGTCGCCCAGCTTGAACCAGGTCGGCCCACCGAGCTCCGCGATCGCCTCCATGAAGCTCCAGGTTTCGTCGCGGCGGCCCCATCCGGTCTCGGGATTGGCGACGCCGGCGAGCGTATAGAGCGTGGTGTCCACATCCGGCGAGATCGTGAGCCCCAGGTGCTCGAAGTCGTCGCCCGTGTTGGCGATCACCGTCAGCCGCTCGCCCAGCAGCTGCGCCAGCCCCAGCGAGAGCTTGGCTCCGCCGATGCCACCGGAGAGCGCAATGTAGGTGCGGCTGTCTGCGCTCATTGGATCGGGTCCTGCAAGGCGGCGTAGGTGGGGTCGAGCGGAGCGATGACCCAACACATGTCGTGCTTGTCGGCGTTGGGTCTGCGCTTCGCTTGACCCAACCTACAGTCGGCGAAGTGGTGGCGCGAGAGAAGGGCGAGCCCGTAGGACTCCCTCTCCCCGCCGCCCTCGGGCCATCCACGAGCGCAACCTCGCCACAAAGGTCCCGAGGGCGACGGGGAGAGGGTTGGGGTGAGGGGCAGCCGGTATGAACCGGGCTGAGTCCTGACAGTTTAGACCGGGTTGATCCCTGACAGGTCACGGTTCGTCTGATTCGAAGGAGGATCAGGCGATGCCGTTCAGGGAGACCAGTCCTGTGGCAGAGCGTATCGCGTTGATGAGGGAGTTCAAGACGGGCGTCTTCTCGGTGTCGGAGCTGTGCCTGCGGCATGACATCAGCCGGGAGACGTTCTATGTGTGGCAGCGCCGCTGGGCGAGCGGGGAGGCGCGTTGGTTCGAGGACAGGAGCCACGCGGTATCGTGCTGTCCGCACGCGACGGCTGGTCGGATCGCCGACCGGATCATTGCGGTGCGGCGGCAGTTTGCGCATTTCGGTCCGAAAAAGATCAAGGCTTGGCTCGAGGACGAGAGCCGGAGAAAGGGCGACGAGACCGCCTGGCCGGCTGCGTCGACGATCGGCGACATCTTGAAGCGCGCCGGCCTTGTGGAGCCGCAGCGCAAGCGGCGTCGTGCCATTGCGCAAGGCGAGGTGGTTGTGCCAGCGCACGCTCCCAACGAGGAATGGTCGATCGATTTCAAGGGCTGGTTCCGCACCGCCGACGGACGGCGCTGCGACCCTCTGACGATCACCGACCAGGCCAGCCGCTTTCTGATCGAGGTGCGCATCGTCGATCCGACGTGGGCCGGCGTCAGATGCGCTCTGGAGCGGGTTTTCGAGCACGTCGGTCTGCCGGAGGCCATACGCTCCGACAACGGGACGCCGTTCGGCTCGGCCGGAGCCGGCGGGCTCTCTGCGCTGTCGGTGTGGTGGCTGAAGCTCGGCATCGAGCCCCGCTACATTCCGCCGTCCTCCCCGCAGGACAACGGCCGGCATGAGCGCATGCACCGCACATTGAAGGCCGAGACGTCGAAGCCGCCGGCGAGCTCGGCCGCCGAGCAGCAGCAGCGCTTCGACTGGTTCCGCCGGCACTTCAACGAGGACCGGCCGCACGAGGCGCTCGGGCAGCAGGTGCCGGCGCGGCTGTGGCGGCCACCAGCGCGCACCCTCCCGGCGCGCCCGGCCGATCCCTGGTACGACGCCGACCACGAGGTTCGCCGCGTGCGTCCGGGCGGCCAGATCAAATGGCGAGGTGACGAGATCCTGATCGGTGAGGCCTTCGCAGGCGAGCTGGTCGGTCTCACCGAGCACGACAGCGGCGCCCACATCGTCCGCTTCGCCAGCCGCGATCTCGGCGTGATCGGCCGCGACCGCCGGTTCCTGCGCTTTGCTCCGCCGCGTGCGCGGCTCCGCGTCGCTCCGGAACCGGCGGTGACAGTGGAACAATGAGCGAATACTGTCAGGCATCAGCCCGGTCCAAAGTGTCAGGGATCAACCCGGTCGGACAGCCAAGGGCTCCAACCTATCAACGGCTCTTTCCGGAACGTCGCGCTAAACCTTGAGTCCCGCGTGGAGCCGTCCCGCGTGTGGCTGCCCCTCACCCTAGCCCTCTCCCCGC
>Ga0209382_10005864_pt1 | contig 15870 bp, 11 predicted proteins | sample SoiMetdeltSBSDD5_FD_187599 | JGI IMG/M metagenome (GOLD analysis project Ga0209382, IMG submission 187599) | Bulk soil microbial communities from a Populus tree surrounding site in Tennessee, USA - Soil MetaG P. deltoides SBSDD5 (SPAdes) (version 2) | ecosystem: Environmental > Terrestrial >...
CCTGGCACCGTGGCCCCATCCCGCCCACGTGGCGTTACCTTGGTAAGACCTTTCGGGGGTAGTTCAATCGGCAGAACAGCAGCCTTTGGAGCTGTGTGTTGCAGGTTCGAGTCCTGCCCCCCGAGCAGACGACAGCCCTGGTCAACGGGTGTCCACGGCCCACAGGACATGTATCGACGGGCGCCGTACACCCGACCGGCGCCTCGTGCACCACAGCGACCGTAGGGCGATCTACACGTCACTGCGTTCAGCCACCGTCTCGCCGAGCGTGGCCTGGCAAAGTCCTTCGAGGCGAGACAGCCCTGGCCAGCGGCGGTGCGGGTGAAGGTGTGCACGGCGATGGCACATGGTGAGTAGCGGTGCGCCACGACCGACAGTGCGCAGCGGGCTGACCGCCGCTCATCCGCCGGCGATCGCGTCGATCGTCGCGCTCGGCATCGCGGTGATGCGGGCGACGTCCTCGCGGCGAGCCAAGTCATGGATCAGGCGCTTCGGAGCCTGGACGGCGAACGTGCCGTGGAGCTTCAGCAAGTTGTGCCGGACACCCTCGGCCCGGAGCGCCGAGAGGTGGCGCTCCAGGTCAGAGGATGCGGACACGGGGTAGACGAGCACATCGACGAGCTCGTCGTCGGCGAGGCCGCCGAGCCGCGTGCGCAGCTCGTCGTCCAGCTTGTCGACGCCTGTCATGAGAACTGGCTGACCGCAGCCTCGGCCGCCGCCATCGCGTCGACCCGGCCGTAGCCGAACCGCTGGTCGCGGCCGGCCTCGCCGTAGTCCTCGCGTCCGACGCCGAGGAAGATCTCCCGGACCGAGAGTGGGTTGCCTCGCAGCACGGGCTCGGATGACATCAGCAGCGCGGCGGCGCCGGACACATGAGGTGCCGCCATCGACGTGCCGCTGAGGGCGACCATGTCGGGGCCCGGAACCGACGACACGACCGACACGCCCGGGGCGCTGATGTCGGGCTTCATGTAGTTGATGCGTCCGAACACGTCGTGTCCCACCGTCAGGGATTGCCCGCCGCTGAAGCCGGCGACGACGTCATGGGTGTCGGTGGCGCCGATGCCGAGGGCGAGCGGGTCGTTGCCCGGGCCGCCGCTCGTGCCGTGGCCCGAGTTGCCGATCGAGGCCACGACGAGGGTGCCCGAGAGGGTGGCGATGAGCACGGGCAGGTTCCACAGCGTGGAGTAGCCGCTGCCGCCGAGCGACATGTTCATGACGTGAACGCCCTGGTCCAATGTCCACTGCATGCCGCTCACGATCTGGGCGAACGTGCCACTGCCGCTGGGCAGGACCAGGGCGACGGCCAGCCGGGCATGCGGCGCGACGCCGATGTTGGTGCCCCGGTAGGTACGCCCGGCGATCGTCCCGCAGACGTGTGTGCCGTGGATGTGGGAATCGTGGGTGGCTGTGCCCAGCGGGCTCCCGAGCCCGTCGAACTCCTCGAAGGCCACCACCTTGCCTGCCAGTGCGGGATGGGTGTCGTCGACGCCGGTGTCGAGGACGCCCACCAGGACATCGTCCCCCCGTCCGAAGCCGCTCCAGGTGTCGAGCGCACCGATCTTGGCGACTCCCCAGGTGCTGCCGTCGACCAGATCGGGCGTGTCCTCGAGCGGCGTCTGCAGGATCCGGGGAAGGTGGAACTCGCGGTTGACGTCGATGGCGACGACGTCGTCGTGGTCGGCGAGCTCCGCGATCTCCGCCGGCGTCCCGGTGACAGCCACCGCGTCGGCCAGCCACAGGCTGGCGGCCTCGGGTGCGGCCGCGATCACGTTCTCGTGCGCCTCGAGCCGGCTGTCGCGGAAGTTGTAGAGGAACGCGGGCCCGGCGCCGTACTCCTCGTGCGCGAGGGCGAGGAGCTGCGAGGGGCGCGTGGCCAGCTGCTCGGTCAGCAGCGCCCCGTGAGCGGTCTCGGCCTCGTCCCGGAGCGGCTTCACGTTCCCCGTGCGGACTATGACCGTGATCGGAGTTTCCTCCGGCACGTCGTCCACGAGTGAGCGATACGCGGGGGTGAACACGTCTTTTGCAGCCATCGGAGCCTCCTGGTCCCGTCTGACGATCCGCCGAGCGGACGCCGATCCATCTCGTCACAGGGTCAGAGGGCGGCGGCCGGCCGCTGATACCACCGCCGCCGGGTTGTGTGCGCGTCGACAAATGCCCCGGTGTCGTTCGGCACGCGGCCCGGCCCGCTCAGCCGGGGGCGCCCGCGCCTACGAGATCGGCGAGCTCACGCCGGCACCGTGAGATGAGCTCAGGTTCGTGCATGGCCTTGGCCCGGACGGTGAGCGCGGTCCATCGCTCCCCGAGGATGTCCTGCAGATCGCGAAGGCAGCTCTCGTCCGCCGATGCCTGGAGGGCCGCCTTCGGCATCTCCGGCAGGCCGCCACGCGCAACCAACACCAGCGCGGCGACCTCATGATGGCCGGCGTCCGCCAAGAGCAGGCCGGCTTGCCGCAGGACCTGGGAGAGCTGGAACCGGTTGCCGGACACCGCGATCAGCTCCAGCAGATCGCTCGTGCCCGTCACCGCGTTCGCCGTGTCGCCGAGCGTCCTTCGTAGCTCGACCCACTCGGCCAGGGCCAGCCCGTGCGTGAACCGGCTGTTGACCTCGCTCGCCGCGTACATGGCCTGTTCGAACGCGGCGCTGGCGGCGACGGGGTCATACCTTGCCAGTGCCCACCCCAAGCCGTAGAGCGCGAACCGCATGCCGCTCGGACACCCGAGGCGGCGGGCCAGCGCCACCGCCCGCTCGGCCCGATTCTCTGCCGTCTCGTGTTGACCCATCATGGTCCGCGAGATCGCCTCGTGGACCAGGCCGCCGATCTGCCAGTAGACGTCCTCGCTGTTGCGCATCTCCCGCAGCATCGCCAGGTAGTGGGTGGTCGCCGCGTCGAACTGCCCCGCATTGCTGTAGGCGTCCATCAGGGTGTTGTGCGCCAGGCGAGTCGAGTCCCCTGGGGCGGCGGCGGCGACCGCTCGCAGGCCGAGTGCGACCGCGCGGTCGGTGTCGCCGGCGAACCACGCGCCATGCGCCGCAACGCCAAGGACCTCCGACGCCTTCGGCGCATCGTCGTCGATGCGGGACGCGACGGTCGACGCCCAGGCGTACACCTCAGGCCGCGGCTCGAGGAGGGCGAACTGGGACAGCGCCACGACCATCCGGGTGGCCTCCACGTTGCGGTCGTTCGCGAGGAAGAACTCGACGGCTGCTCGGCAGTCGGCGAAGTCTGCCCTCAGCATCTCGACGCAACGCGCTTCGTCGCTGGTGAGCATGCGGGGCTCCAGGTCCTCGACCCGATCCAGGATCAGACAGGCATGGGCGTCCTGGTAGGTCCTGCGCTGCGCCTCGCTGGTCGACGAGCGAGCGAGCTCTCGGGCAGTGGCTAGCAGGCGGAACCGGTCGGCCACGATGGGATCTCTGACGACGAGTGAAGTACGCACGAGCCGGTCGAAGCTGCGCCCGGCCTGGACCGGCTCGACCCCGAGCTGCAGGGCCGACCGGCGGGAGAACGAACCCGCGAACGTGGCCACACGGTGGAACATGTCCACCTCGACATCGGTCAGGCGCGCCACGGCCCACCGCACCGGCTCGAGAACCCCCGTGCCTCGGCGCGAACCGCCGGTCTGATGGTCCAGGCGGGTGATCAACTCGGGCGGGTCCTTGACCAGATCGTCCAGCGTCTCGACGCCGAGGCGGCCGGCCGCCAGCTCGATCGCGAGCGGGAGCCCGTCGAGGGCTCGGCAGAGCGCAGCGACGGGTGCCGCGCTCTCGCCAGTGAGCGAGAAGTGGGACACAGCCTGGCCGGCCCTGTCGGCGAACATCCGTACCGCGTCGCACGCCGCGATGCGGTCGGTGTCCGTCTCCCGCTCGCTGGGGACCGTCAGCCCTCGGATCTCCACCGTGTGCTCCACGGAGACGTCGAGGACCTCCCGCGATGTCGCGAGGATGTGGACATCAGGACAGTTGGCGACGATGGGAGCCGTGAGGTCGCGGACGGCGGCCGTGTAGCTCTCGCAGTTGTCGAGCACGAGCAGCAGCCGTGACGGCCGCAGCACGCGGAGCACGGTGGCGGCGGCCGTCTCGCCGCTGGTGGGCTGCGCGCGCAGGGCGGACGCCACCATTGCGGGCACGTCGACCGGGCTGTCGGCGGTCGACAGGTCGACGAATCGCACGCCGTCCTCGTAGGGGCGGCGTGCCCGCGCAGCCACCCTGAGCGCTAGCCGGGTCTTGCCGACGCCCCCGGGGCCCCACAGCGTCACGAGACGGTGTCGGAGCAGCATCGCCGCGACTTCGTCGATCTCCGCGTCCCGCCCATAGAGCGCCGAGTCCTCGGAGGGAAGCTCGTCGAAGCCTCGGTATGGCGTGCGCAGCGGAGGGAACACGCTCGGCAGTCCCTGGGCCACGACCGAGTGCACAACGACCGGCTCGTCGAAGCCGCGGATGTGGTAGCGCCCCATGTCGAACAGCTGACAGCCGGCGGGGAGTCGGCCGGCACAAGCCCTCGCGGTGACGTCGGACAGCAGGATCTGCCCGCCGTGGGCCGCCGCCTCCAGCCGCGATGCGAGGTTCGGTGCCCGTCCGAACACCTCGCCCTGGTGGATCGTGCACATGCCCGTGTGAAGGCCGGCGCGGAGGCGGAAGGGGCTGATGCCGGCCCAGTCGTTGCTTGCGAACCGGCGCTGGATAGCGACCGCAGCGCCCACCGCGTCCGTCCCGTCGGCGAAGCGAGCGAAAACGCCGTCGCCCATGAATCGTACGACCGTACCTCCGGCCCCGGCCACGATCTTCGTGATCGCCTCGTTGTGGCCCCTGACGGCCGCCTCCATGTGGTCCGGGTCGGTCTCCCAGAGCCGCGTGCTGCCCTCGATATCGGTGAAGAGGAGCGTGAGCACCGCCCGAACGCGTTCGGGCGGCACCGGCCCACGGAGAGGCGAGGCTGGCGCCAAGTCAGCCGGCCTCGTCCCTCCGGCACCGACGGCGGCCGTCGCCGCGATCACTGGCGAGGGTCACGCGATGCCCTCCTCCATGGGATCGATGAGATCCCTCGACCATTCTGCCAGGCCGGGCAGGAACAGGGATTCGGTACGCAGGAAGCGGACCATGGCACGCATCGTGACCTCGTTGGCCATCATGCGCGTCACCTTGGCCGTGAGCGGGTTCGTCCCGGGGACGACCGTGAACGGGTCGACCCTGACCTTGCGTTGCGGCAGCACGTCGAGCATTGACAGCACGATCCCGCCACCGCCCAGGTTCAGCCGCTCGCGCACGGGGGGCGGTGCGAGGCGGCGGATGACCGACAGGGCCAATGGCCGCAACCTGGGGGGCATGGACGCTGCCAGTTCATTGAGCAGAGCCCTCAGGAGCAGACGTCCCGACCGGGTGTCGCCGCCGAGGCTGGCGTCGGCCGCGCCGCCATCGCGGGGGACGAGGGCGGCCGGTGGCCATTGCCGGCGTCGTATCTGATCGAGCAGGAGGCGTGTATCGCTGATCGATACTGGGCGTAGCCCGATCCAGCCCTGTTGGTTCTCCGTCAGCATGCGCGGTGGAATCCTCCCCCTCGTCGCCTCGGACAACCGTGCCTTCGTCTCACGGCGGGCCCTCGCCGAGCCCACGCCGAGGTGGGCGCCGACCAGGTCCCAGACATGGAGGTATGCCTCCTGCTCGTCGGCGGACCAGGTGATGCCGAACTGCTCGAGCACCTCGAACACCGTGACAGTGAAGCTGAGCAGCATCCCGAGGAGGTCCTCCTGGTTGAGAGGCACCTTGTTCTCGGTTCCCACCGCTTCTGTGAGCTCAGGGCTCGTCCTTATCTGCTGCCGGATCGACTCGTGGAAGCGCCGGATCGCGAGGCATGCCTGCCATGGGCGAGTGTCCTCGGGCGCCGACGACGACGTTTCGAGGTCTGTTGTTGCGTCCGTGGGCCAGAGATGACGGATCTCCTCCTTGCCCATAGGCTGGCGCATGACGATGAGCAGGAATTGAGCGGTCCGCACGATGCGCCGGCGGAAGTCCTGCTGCAGCGCGGCCGTCGCGGTGAGGACGCGTGATCCCCAGACGGTGGCGTACGCCTGAGGGAGAGCAGCCAGGAGGAGGGCACCGCTGATCTCCGTCCCGTACTCGGCGAAGAGACGATTGGCGAGCCCCACCTTGTCGGCGTCAGGCGACACCTGGTTGATGGCAGCGACGATCGACGCGTCAGGCGTCGTGACGTCCCTGAGGCCGGGCACGCGGAGAAAGCCCTCCGCTTGCGTCGTCGCGAACACGTCGCCAGGGCGCGGCAGCGCCGGGTCGCCGACGGCTCGCAGCGCCTCGAGGACCTCAACGGGGACGATGTCGTGTTTCACAGCGGTCCTCCTTTGGTCATGTATCCGTCGATCACGACGGCGCCGCTGGGCGCCTGCACTTCGAGTGATGCCGGGTCGCCGCCGCGCAGGGGCAGGACACCGTCGACGATGCGCTGCTGGTCCTCCTGCGAGTACGGCGCCCAGAACAGCGTCTCGTCCTGCTGGCGTGACCGGATCAAGGTCAGGGCCCAGTTCACGCGCTCGTCCCAAAGTCGCCAGTCCCGCGCCGCCGAGCCGCGGCCGTTCCCCATGGTGCGGTCGAGGCTGCTCACCAGTGCCGAGATCTCGTCGATCTCCCTGCGAACCGCTTCGGCCTCGGCCGGAGACGAGCCCAGGTTCTTGTGCTCGCCAGCTGTCAAGCGACGCAGCGCCTCAGGATAGAACGGCCGGCCGGTGTAGCGGGGCGGGATGTCGCGGCCGAGGCGGAGCGTCTCGGTGGGGAGCGTCATAACGAAGACCTGGTCGGTCATCAGGCGCGACCAGGCGGTGTCGAGCGCGTCGCGGGGACCCTTGTAGCGGTAGGGGAGCGAGAGACTGGATAGCTGCCTCGGGATGCCCCACATCCGCTCGGCCCACTTGGCGGTGAAGCCTTCGAGGCTGGCGGCGACCCGCTGTGGGATGTGATTGACCGTGGTCTCGATGGCGTGATCGATGATGTCCTGGTCGACCGCCATGATGAGCACGTTGCCACCGAGCATCAGCCGCGCGGACACGTCAGGCTCGCTCCGGAGGGCACGCGCCCGCCGGTAGTAGCCGAAGGCTGTGTCCAGGCATTTGAGGTGCCGCTCGTGACCGATCCAGTTGCTGCAGTTCCAAGATGTGAGGTCGTCGATCTTCCTCTTGGTGCTGCGCGCCAGGCGCACCGGTTTGTCGCGATCGAGTTGCTGGGCGAAGTCCACTAATGCGAGGGAGCTCGACACGAACACCAGGCGCTGGCCCCAGGAGAGCGATCGGCTGACGCGCTGCCCGCTCGCGGCACGGGCGTGGACTACTTTGGGCGTCAGCTCCCGCCGCAGCGCCGACATCGGGAGGCTGTCGATTCGTTGGGGCGGACGATTGTTGGCGATGTTTGGCGTGATCGTCGCAGTCGCCCAGGTCGCGAAGTGGAACCAGTTCGCATTGCACGAGCTAACCGACTCATGGCGGCCGAGCTGCGCTGTGACCGACATGTCTGCGGATGCCTTTGGCTGCTTGGCTCGCTTCTGGCCCCCCGCCTTCTTGGATGGCTTCCCACCGAAGATCAACCGGTCGAGGCAGTCGGCGAGCCTCGCGTACGTCAGGGCGATCCGGTGGGTGCGTAGGTCGTTGTCGGGCGTCGTCGCGACCTTCTCGATCCAGGAACGGTCGAGGAAGCTGTTCGAGTCGTCAATGTCGGGTGACGCCGTCTTGGTTGCGGAACGCATCCGTGTCTCCTCTGTTGGGTCAGTAGCTCAGGTCGATGCGTCGCCGCCCGGGTGCTGCCCGGTCGTCCGGGCGTCGGCGCGGGTCTGTGTCGCCTGCGGTAGGCGGCTCGCACGCCAGCCGGTCGCGCTGGTCGCGGACCAGCTCCTCGGCCACCGCAATGAGGCGGCCGGTGGCGGCCAGCACCCCGGCTGTCGCGTCGAGCATCCGAGTCGCGGTCTCGCGGCGGGCCGCGTCCCAGCGCCAGTCGGGCGGCACGAAGGCGTCCACGTGCTCCGACTGTTCCCCGAGCAGCTCATAGAGGTCCTCGTCAAGCGACATGGCAAGGCTCCCCGAACACGATCTCCAGGTGGGGCCCCTCGACGCCCGCCCGCACGACCGGCTGGTGGCGGAGTGTGTCAGGCAGGGGGATGCTGCGCCGGTAAGCGCCAAGGGTCACGATCAGCTCGCCGTTGCTGTCGTGCTCAACGCCGATCCGTTCGCGCTCCATACCAGGGACCAGCAGCCGCACCACGGTCTCGTCGCCACGCGTTGCGATCGTCAGTGATTGATGTGGCGCCAGGGTCGCGAGGGGATCGCCGTCGCCGTACAGCTCACGGCCCACCTCGGCCAGAGCGGTGAGTCCGAGCGGCTCCTCGGGCCGCCGGCGCGCCGCGAGGCGCGGCACACCGGCGAAGCTGGCGTCGATCCGGTCGAGCTGTGTTCGCGACGCCGCGGCCCAGGGGTCGGCCCCGCAGCATGCATGGCCACCGGGTGCCCGGTTGACCAGCACGGCGTCGACCCCGTAGCCGTACAGCGCCAGGTACGACAGGGTGCGCTCCGCCTCGGCGATCACCACTCGCTCCGGCGTGAGCACGATGCGGGCCGTCGTCCGGCCCGTGTCGAGGGTGGCCCGCAGGCCCGACAGCTCGTCCGTCATCTCGGTGATGGACGAGATGACGGACTCATCGGGCAGCGGCAGCGAGAGGCTCCGTTCGATGCGCCGGCGCGCCCAACGGTTGAGCGTGCCGTCACGCCCGAACAAACGCTCGACGTACCAGCCGAGGACCTCCGGAAGGGCCAGCAACCGCAGGCTGTCGGCGCTCGGAGCGCAATCGACGACGATCGCGTCCCAGCGCCCGTCGTCGATCAGCTCGCGCAGCCGGGCAAGGGCCACGAGCTGGTCGAGACCTGGCACCATGCACAGCTCGTCGACGTGAATCCTGTCCAGCTCGGTGATCCCGAGCAGGCGCCGCAGGTAGCGGATGATCAGTCCCCACGAACGTTGGAGCTCGTAGCGGCCGTCCAGTTGCAGGCCGTCCAGGTTGGCGGCCACGCGCACCGGCTCCGAGCCCAGCTCCTCGAGCAGGACGTCGCTGAGCGAGTGGGCCTCGTCGGTTGAGACGACGAGGGTGCGCGTGCCCTGGTCGGCGGCACGTACGGCGGTGGCAGCCGACAGCGTCGTCTTGCCGACGCCGCCCTTCCCGGTGACGAGGACGACCCGGGCGGGTGTCGACCGGCCCCGCTGCACGTCCGGCGGTGTCTGAGGCATCGGTTCACGTCCCCTCGTCTCACATCGGCGTGGGCACGCGCCGACCACGCGAGCTGCCGGGCGCGCCTAGAAAGGGGAGTGGTCACGCGGCAGCCTGATACGTCGAATTCAGATCGTCATCGGATCCGCCGTAGCCCTGCGCGCCGCGGTGCGATCTGCGCGCTCCGGTGGAGACACCTCGATCGGGCCGCTGGCACCGCACGCCACAGCGGACTCAGCGCCGCAAGGCACGCCGGGCGCTCTGGCCGAGCGCCTGTTCGTCGGTAATGCGGATGCGACCGTGCGCCAGCTCGACCAGCCCGAGCTCGCGGGCGCGGCGCAGGACCCGGTTCACGGTGGAGCGGGTCGTGCCGGCCAGGGTCGCCAGGTCCTCCTGGCTCAGAGCCACCCATCCCTCGTCCGCGCCAGAGGCGACCTTCTGCGAGAACTCCAGTAGCCGCATGCACACTCGCTGCATGACCGGCGCGAACAGCAGCTCCACGAGGTGGGCGGTCAGGACGCGATTGCGCTCGGCCAGCAAGGACAGGAGGACTCGATCGAGATTGCCGCCATCCTCCATCAGCGCCTCAAAGTCGCCCCGCATGACCATGAGCGTCGCGCCGCGGCCATGCGACGCGACCGTGGCGGAGCGGCGCGTGCCGGGCGTGAGCAGCACCATCTCGCCAAATACATCACCGACGCCGAACACGTTCACCGCGATCACCTCCCCCAGTGTCGATGAGCCCCGCGCGATGAAGGCGCCATCGGTCACGATGTGCAGCGAGTCGCCGGGATCGCCCTCGTGGAAGACGACCTCCCGCGGCCGGAACCGCCGCCGAACCCCCGTGCGCAGGACTCTGTTGCGCTCCCGCTCGGTCAGCAGATCCAGCATCGGCCGGTCCCTCACGTCGCGAAGGTTCGGGCTCACCCTCCGTAGAGATCGTAGCCTTCCCTATGCGCCTCGCCCGGCGCAGCGGCGGTCGCGGGCGATCAGGCGGTGAGATCGAGAGCCGACAGCGAAGGCTGGCTGCGCAGGCGGTTCATCGCCCGCATCCGCGTCGGTCCGATGCTCCCAATTGGGCGACCTGTGACGCGGCTGACCGCGCGGTAGTCCGGGCGCCGCTCGCTGGCCAGTAGCACGACCAGGCGCCTGTCCTCGGGGCGCAAGGCGTGGAGGGCGTGGTCCAGACGCTCCCGCACCTCCTCGAGCCAGACCTTGCGAATGGCGACGTCCGCCGTGTCGACGTCCGGATCCGCCATCCCCACCACGAAGGACGGCTCGGTCCGCCGGGCTCGCTGTGCTGCGCGTATGGCCGTGTGGGTGAGCACGCGCGCCAGCCAGCCGCGCGTGGCTGCCGGCTCGCGGATGCGGTCGAGGTTCTCGACGAACGTGACCCACACCTCCTGGATTACGTCCTCCACCTCGGCGTCGTCGTAGACGATCCGGCGGGCGAGAGCTCTGAGCATCGGGCTGCAGCGCTCGACGATCTCGCCCGTGGCCGCGTTGTCTCCCGTGCGGGCGCGGCAGAGGAGCTCGGCGATGTGCGCACCATCCGAGCAGGTTGTTTTGGCCGCTTGGCTACGATCAGTGGTCGTCATGCAACGACTGGATCACGGCATCCCGCCGCGGGCGTCGTCGCGCGACACACACCAAGTGTGCGCGGGAACACACTGGGACACACAGTCCCAGGCGTTGACGAAGGGGCGCGGGCCACAGCCTGATGCGGTCGGGCCGCTCGAATCCTGACTGTTACAGCCACATCGGGCGCCGGCGGATTCATACGGTCAGGCAGGTCTCCGCCGCGGGCGGGCGCTGCGTGCGCGCGACACAGTCTGCGGCACGACAGTCATGGGGGCCGAGCAGCGCGCCCGTACCCCTCCTCGTGTGTGCCCACCAGCGCCACTCCTCCGGGGACCTCCTCGGGCAGCAGCTATCGCCACGAACCTCCGGAACCGCAACGTGGCCGTGCCGAACACGACGAACGAACAGCGTGACTGGAACCCAGAGAGCCACGACGATCCCCGGCCGATCAGCTCCTGGCGGGCATGCCCGTTGGCGAGGATGTGGAGCGTGAGGAAGCGCGAAGCGCCCTACACCACGCCCCACCCGCCCTTGTTCGATGCGAACAGCACCTCTCCGTCCATGAACCTGAGTGGCAGAACCCGATGGTGAGGCTGGTCAGACCTGCGATGACCAGCAGGGCCAGGCTCGCGTCGAGTACTTGCGGCGGGAAGCTCGCCTGATCCGCCACCAGCCGGTGGACGTGGGCCCAGCCGAGCCAGGCCCCAACCGACAGAACAGGAGCGCCACAGCGCCCACCAGCGCTGCGTGCCCCTGCTGATGAGCACGATCGACGTCCGGTCCCCCGTTTGGGCCATGTGCCGCAAGCTCCACAGCGACGATGACGCCGTACACGTAAGTGGGCTGCCAGCCGGCGGAGTGGCCGGCTGGCAGCCCACCTGCCGCCAGCACGACCGCCCGACGCTTCGACATCGGGCCACGAGAGCACCCTCACCCCTTGCAGATGTCTCGACTCACCCCTTGCACATGTCCTGAACCAGCACACTGCCCCCCGAGCCACCGGAGTCCCTGGTCACCCGGGCGAGCCGGCCCGTCCTGTGCCTCCCGGCGGTGGCTCACCGACGGACCTCGTGCCACCCACGTGCCAGAACGACGCCCGGGTCACTCGTCCTCGGCCGTAGCCGAAATTCCGTCTGCGCTCAGGGCGACGACCTCGCTCGCGTTGCCCGGCTCGCCGTCGGGATCTCCCTGCTCGCCCGCGTTACCCATGTGGAGTGGTCTGACGATGACGACAGTGGTGGTAGCTTCTGCGCAACCGGCCGATCGGATCGAGTGCTCGCCAAGTCGGCGGGACGAGTTGGCGTACTTGCGCCCCACGCAAGGCGTTTGCCATCCCATTGCTCGCCGCTCCGGTCCTTCGGTTGGTACGACAGCTGGGCACGATCCGTCCGAGGATCGGCGCCATATGAGGGGAGACGGCGGCGGCCGCGGTCGCGTCGTAAGGGCGAACCCGGGCACTGGAGCCCGTGGCTGAAGGGAGCTCGGCGCAAATGGACAACGTGGTAGACAACGCCTCGCGATGGCGCACGCTGATCGGCCTCATCGGCATGGTTGCGGGGGCCCTCTTCCTTGTCGGGACCATCCCCGGCCGAGCGGCCGCCGATCCTGGCGGGCCTGCCGGGAACAACGGCACGGTCAAGATCGACGGCACCGACTTCGACAGCCACCCGGACAACGAGCCGCATGTCGGGTGCGTGTTCCAGGTCGACTTCTATGGTTACGACCTGGGGCAGCTGTTCGCCGACGTGACGTTCGAGGTGCATCCGCCCACCGGGAACGAGGTGATCCTCGAAGACGACGACATCTTCATCGGTGAGGACGACAACAGCGGCGGCGGTTCTGGAGCGGGCCTCGACGCGAGCAGGACCTACGACCTCACGACCTTGCTCGCCGAGTTCGATCCGCACCCCGAGCAGGGCTGGCACGTGAAGTTGACGGTCAACGCTGACGGGTCCCAGGGCGCCGACGTGAAGCACAAGACGTTCTGGGTCACCGGTTGCCAGCCGCCGCCGACGACCTCGACCACTTCGTCGACCACCACCACGACCGAGAAGCCGACGACGACGACCGAGTCGACCACGACCACGACCGAGACGCCGACGACGACGACCGAGTCGACCACCACCACGACCGAGAAGCCGACGACGACGACCGAGTCGACCACCACCACGAGCTCGTCGACGACATCGACGACGGAGCAGCCGACGAGCACCACGGAGTCGACCACCACCACGAGCTCGTCGACGACATCGACGACGGAGCAGCCGACGAGCACGACCGAGTCGACCACCACCACGACCGATGAGCCGACGAGCACCACCGAGTCGACGACCACGACCTCCGTCCCCGTATCGTCGACGGCGACGAGCACCACGAGCATGACGCCGTCGACGACGACGACCGTCCAGGTCGCCGGTGGCCAGCTGCCCGACACCGGTAGCGACAATGACGGCCTTCTCACGGTCGCCGGTCTCGCACTGCTGCTCGGTGGGGCTGCGCTCTTCGCAAGCGCAAAGCTGGCTCGACCGCCCAGCTGACGGTCGGGCTGATCACAGGCCCGGGTGACCGGGTCACACCTGGTCACCCGGGGGCCGCGGCCGTGCCGGCTCGTTCCCGGTGCTGCTGGGCCACATCATCCGGCCAACCGGGGACACGTCACCTGCACGGTGTCGCCTAGGCCAGCTCACCCAAGTGCCACCGACCGCACGGTTTGCAGGCGCGGGTCCCATCGCGGCGTAGATCGCGCGAAAAGTCGGCCGACTCGAATTCGGGACGCAGAGGTCGTGCCGTGCCACATCCGTGCCAGAAGTGAAGGCCGATCGGGGTGATGAGGGCTCATTTCTCTGCCCCGGGCGCGCCGGACCCGGGTCTGCTCAAATCGAGTGATGGTGGCGCCCGACTTCGTCGGCCGGGAGGACGAGCTGCTCGTCCTGCGGCGGCAGCTGGACCGCGCCCTCGCCGGCGAGCCAATGGTCTCGCTGGTCGTGGGCGAGGCCGGGATGGGCAAGACGCGCCTCGCCCAGGAGCTCGCCGCCGAGGCCGCCGCGCGGGATGTGCGTGTCGTGTGGGTCGAGGCGGATGAGGCCGAGCGGCCTGCCCTCGGGCTGTGCGATCGCATCGTGCGGACCGTCGGCAGTGACGCCGGCACCGACCCGACCCTGCCGCCCTCGGACCGGCGGTGGGAGGTCGTCGATTCCCTCGTCGATCTGCTGCGGGAGGCCGCACCGATCCTTGTGGTCCTCGACGACCTCCACTGGGCGGACGAGGCGTCGTGCTGGGCGATCGAGCGCGTGCCCCGCCGGCTCGCCGGGGCGCCGGTCTGCCTGCTGGGGACTGCTCGACCCGACGAGCCCGGCGCCGAGTCGCTGGCGGGCCTGCGGCGGCAGGGCGACGTCGTCGTCGTGCGCGGCCTCGCACCAGATGCTGTTGCCCAGCTCGTGGCGGACCTTCCGGCGGGGGGACCCGTTGACGCCGTAGGGCTCGCCGCTCGAACCGGGGGCAACCCGCTGTTCGTCCGCGAGCTTGTGACGTTGGGCGACGGCGGTGAGCTGCCGCACGCGATCCGGGACGTTCTCGCCCGGAACCTGCGCCGGCTGGAGCCGGCCGCACAGGAGACGCTGACCGTCCTCGCCCTCGCCGGCCCGTCGGCCAGCGTCGAGGTGTGTGCCGCGGCTCTCGGCATCGAGCCGGTGGCGGTCGCCGAGCACCTGGACCGGGCGGCAGCGGCCGGGATCGTCCGGTGGTCGGGCGGCGGTCCCAGCTTCTGCCATCCGCTCTATGGGGAGGTGGCCGCGGCGCTGGCGGCACCGGCCCGCCGGCGCGAGCTGCACGCCGCGCTGGCGGACGCCTGGGAGGGGAGGGGCGGGCGAGGCGAACGGAGCGACCGGGCCGCCCGAGTGGCCGCGGTGACCCACCGGTTGGCCGCGCTGCCACTGGGCGACGCGGCCTCTGCCGGGCGGGATGCGCTCGGCCTGGCCGGCGACCTCGCGGGTGCCGGCGACGCGGGTCGCGCGGCGGAGGTGTCCCGCGCCGCGCTCCACACTCTGCGGGCAGCCGGCGGCGTGCCGCGCGACCTGCTTGCGCGTCTGGCGCTGGCCCATGGCGAGGCTCTGTGGGCGACCGGCGCCGGGCCCGCCGCCAGTGCGGCACTGGAGGAGGCCGCCGAGCTGGCCCGGGACGGCGACTACGCCGAACTGAGTGCCGCCTGCGAGGCCGCCGCCGCCCGGTTCGTCAATCCCTTCGTGCTCGACGGGCCCCGCATCCGTCGGCTGCTGGCGTGCGAGGCGGCTCTGCCCGCGGGCGACGACCCGGTGCGGGTCGACATGCTGAGCCGGTTGGCGGTCCTGTACTCGGCGCGGCCCGACCTCGTCGCCACGGGCCATGTCCACGGTGATGCCGCCGTGGACATGGCGCGCCGGCTCGGTGACTCGGAGCGGCTCGTGACCGCCCTCACCGATCGCCACTTCGTCCCGCTCGGCGTCGACGGATCGACGGACCGGCGCGCTATCTCCGAGGAGATCGTCGCCCTCGGCGACCGGTTGGGCCGCCCCGACCTGGCGTTCGCCGGGCGGGAGTGGCAGTTCGAGGACGCGTTCGAGCGGGCGGACGGGGCCGGCGCCGAGCGGGCCCTCGCCGTCCTCGACGTCACCGCCGTCGTGATGCCCTCGCCCGAGTGGCGGTACAAAGCGCTGTCGCGCCGGTCGATGCTGCGCCTTTGCGACGGCGACCGGGCGGCCGCGCTCGACCTGGCGGCGGAGCTCGGGGAGCTCGGTCGTGAGGTGCGGGCCGAGGAGGAGGCGGCCGGCTTGGAGCTGGCGGTCCGCACGGGGGTTCGCCGGGTCTGGGGCACACCAGATCCGAGGCACGACGAGCTCGTCGGCCTGGTGCACCACCGGTTCGAGTCGCCGCCACCGTTCATCCGCATCGCGACCGCGTCGGCCGCCGGGGCGCAGGGCGATGCCGACGAGGTCCGCCGGGTGGTCGAGGACTGCGCGCCGCTCGCCGCTGACCTGCTGGCCAGCTATCGGGGCAT
>Ga0209382_10005866_pt1 | contig 15867 bp, 14 predicted proteins | sample SoiMetdeltSBSDD5_FD_187599 | JGI IMG/M metagenome (GOLD analysis project Ga0209382, IMG submission 187599) | Bulk soil microbial communities from a Populus tree surrounding site in Tennessee, USA - Soil MetaG P. deltoides SBSDD5 (SPAdes) (version 2) | ecosystem: Environmental > Terrestrial >...
CAACTTGCGTAGGGGTTCGCAACGACGAACGTCGCTGGGCCTGACCACGCGGTCTCGCTACGCTGCCGCCATGGACGGTTACGTCGCACCGGAACGGGGGCGGGCCGCTCGCCTGCTGGACGCCGCCGCGCCCTGGGTGCTCGGCCTGGTCGTGCTCGTGCTGTCGTATCTGGCCCGCCCCGGGTTCGGCCTGGTCGACCTCGCGCTCGGCCGGGAACCGTACGCATCCGACGTTGCGTCCACGGCCGGCACGACGGTCGTCGTCGAACGGACGGCGCCGGGGGAGGACCTGGTGGGGTTCGGGGTCGCGGCGGCGTGTGGGTTGGCCGCGGTCATGGCGCGCCACCGACGCTGGCCGTTGTTCGTGGCGGCCCTCGGTGGCTGGTTCCTCTTCGCCATGTGGCCGGCCATCGCGGTGGCGTCGTACTACGTCGCGACCACCGTCCGGCGGCGCGGTGAGATCGTGGCGTACGCGGTCACCGCCAGCGTCGCCGTGCTCCTGCCAACGGCGTATCTGTCGACAGGCTTGGACAACGGCTTCGACCGGCTTCCGTTCGGGCTCGCCATCTTCGCGATGGCCGTCGCGCTTCCCCTGATGTCCGGACTGTGGGTGCACGCGCGCCGGGACGTCCGCGGCGGCGCGCGGGAGTGGGCCGTCGGGCGCGAACGGGTGCAGGCCGCGCTCTACGAGCAGGCGCGCGCCCAGGAGCGGGCCCGCATCGCGCGGGAGATGCACGACGTGGTCGCCCACCGGGTGTCGCTCATGGTGTTGCAGGCCGGAGCGTTGGAGGTCAACGCGGCCGACCCGGGTACGGCGCAGACGGCGGCGTTGATCCGCACCACCGGCCGGGAGGCGCTTGCCGATCTGCGCGAGGTGCTCGGCGTGCTGCGCTCACCCGGGGCCCAGCGGCAACCCCAGCCCACGTTGGCCGACCTTCCGGTGTTGCTTGAGCAGTCGCGGTCACTTGGGTTTCCGGTGGAGCGCCGGGATGAGGGCGAGCCGCGACCGCTGCCGGTCACCGTGCAGCGCACCGCGTACCGGATCCTGCAGGAGGCCCTGACCAACGTGCGCAAGCACGCCGGCCCCACATCCATCCGGGTCGGCGTGCGCTACCTTCCGGACGCCGTCGAGGTCGAGGTGCACAACGCCGGGCCCGGGCCGGGCCCGGAGCCCATCCCCGGCAGCGGGCTGGGCCTGGCCGGCCTACGGGAGCGCGTCGAACTGCTGGGCGGCCGCTTCGAGGCCCGCCCGCAGTCCGGCGGCGGGTTCACGGTGTGGGCGAGCCTGCCCGCCGGGTCGGTGGAGGAGCCCGAGTGATCCGGGTCCTGGTCGTTGACGACGAGGCGCTCGTCCGCTCCGGTCTGCGGATGATCCTCCAAGCCGCGGGCGACATCACCGTGGTCGCCGAGGCCGTCGACGGCGCATCGGCGGTCACCGCCGTTGCACGGCATCACCCCCACGTCGTGCTGATGGACGTGCGGATGCCCGGCATGGACGGCTTGGCCGCGGCCGAGCGCATCGCACGCGGTCCCGCTGCCCCAAAGGTGATCATGCTCACAACATTCGACCTCGACGAGTACGTCCATGCCGCGCTGCGAGCCGGCGCCGTGGGGTTCCTGCTCAAGGACACCCCGCCCCGAGACCTCGCCGCGGCCGTGCGCACCGTGGCCGCCGGCAACGCGATGCTCTCTCCCACCGTTACGCGGCGCCTCATCACGGCGTTCGCCGACAAGGCTCCGGGCCGCGTCGAGTCCGCTCGACGACGCCTCGCGGCGCTCACGGATCGCGAGCACGAGGTCGCCCGGGCCGTCTCGCGTGGCCTCTCCAACGCCGAAATCGGCCGGGAACTCGGCATGAGCGAGGCAACCGTGAAGGCCCACGTCAGCCGAGCGCTGACCAAGCTCGGGCTGACCAACCGCGTCCAGGCGGCGATCCTGGTCCATGACGCCGGCCTGACCGATCCCTCTTCTGGGTAGTCCCAAGGTAGTCCTGGCGGATAGACCCGCTCCGGCGACCGACAATGCCTGTCGTGGCGTACATGTTGTTGCGGGGCCAGTTCGTCATCCGCTATCCGGACCAGCCGCGACAGGGGCCGGAGCCGGACGGGGACACGGTCAAGTTCCAACCGGATTCGCCGGCGTTGGTCGAGGCGCTGCCGCGCCGGTCGGGCCGTCCGGCCGACATCGGCACCCGCGGCGTCTCGGTTCGACTGGAGGCGATCGACGCGCTGGAGACGCACTTCGCCGAGACGCACCAGGAGTTGGCCGGAGCCAACGCGGCCCGCGACGAACTGCTGCGGCTGCTCGGCTTCACCAACGTCACCTTCTTCGCCGACTTGCCCAACAAGGTGCAGTCGGCGGACCAGGACAGCGTCCGCGGCCACGTGCTCTCCAACGGCATCGACGCCAACGGCCGTCTGATCGGCTTCGTCTACCCGGGCGAGCATCCCGGCCCCGACGGGGCGATGGTGTTCCTCGACGAGGCCGGCGTCGACCGGTCAGTCAACGCCCTGCTGCTCGCCGCCGGTCACGTGTACCCCGCCTTCTATGCCACCCTCCCGGCGTCGCTGCGCACCCACCTGGCCGAGATGTCGCGGACCGCCCGCGCCGCCGGGGCCGCCAGCGGACTGTGGCCACGGTCCACCGCCGACCCTAACGGTGCGGCGACCGTACCCGACCTCGATGGGCTGGAGCGGCTCGTCATGTGGCCGAAGCTGTTTCGCCGCGTCGTACCCTTCCTGGCCACCGGAGCGACGACCTTCGACGGGTTCGACGCCTGGCTGCGGGCCGACCCGGTCAACCGCGACGACGAGCTGTTCCTGCTGGACCGGCTCGAACGCGGCAACCTCCACGACGTCGTGACGGCCACCGGGCGCCGAGTCCAGCTCACCGTCTGGCCGGAGGACTTCATCATCAGCCCCGACCCGGCCCCGCCGGGCGCCCCCACGCGACCGCAGGCCACCACGGCCGGCGACATCCGCATCGTGGCCGCGCTGCCCGATCCGGTCGGCATCGATCGCGGCCACGAGCTCGTCACCCTCATCAACACCAGCGCAACCGATATCGACCTGACCGGATGGAGTCTGGCCGACACCGCTATCGGCCGCATGAGGCTCAGCGGCGCGATTGCCGGCGGGGCCGTCCTCCAACTCACCCTCAATGGCGCGGTGAGCCTCGGCAACCGCGGTGACGGGATCGTTCTCGTTGATCCATCCGGCACATCGATCGATCAGGTCTCCTACAAGGCCGAAGAGGTTCGGGCGGGACGCACCATCTGCTTCGGACGGTAGACGGCCGCTCCCCGGGTCCGTTTCCGGCCCGACACGGGACAGCACGGCGCCCGTGGATGTCGGAGGATGCAATCCATGAAGGCCGTGGTCTACACCCGATACGGGTCACCGGACGTGCTTCGGTTGGCCGATGTCCAGACGCCAACACCCAAGGACAACGAGGTGCTGGTCAAGGTGCGCGCGGTGTCGCTCAACGCGTCCGACTGGGAGGGTTTGCGGGGCAAACCGGCGTACGCGCGCATCGGAGGTCTACGGCGACCACGACGTCACATTCTCGGCTCCGACATCGCGGGCCAGGTCGACGCGGTCGGTCGCCAGGCGAAGGTCTTCCAACCGGGCGAGGACGTGTTCGCCGACAACCTCGGCGCCCTGGGTGGGTTCGCCGAGTACGTCTGCGTACCGGAGACCGCCCTGGCGCGGATGCCGTCCGGCATGACGTATGAGGAGGCCGCTGCCCTCCCGCAAGCCGGAGCCATCGCGTTGCATGGCATTCGCGACAAAGGCCAGATCCAGTCCGGGCAGCGAGTGCTGATCAACGGCGCCGGCGGCGGCTCCGGCACGTACGCCATACAGCTCGCCAAACTGGACGGAGCCGAGGTGACCGGGGTCGACAACCCGGAGAAGTTGGCGTTCATGCGCTCGGTCGGCGCCGACCACGTCATCGACTACACGCGCGAGGACTTCACCCGCAACGGGCAAACCTATGACCTCATCCTCGATCTGGCCGCACACCGTTCGGTCTTCGCGTACAAGCGATCGCTGGCACCCGGGGGACGCTTTCTCTACGTGGGCGGCTCCGTGCCGACGTTGTTCGGCGTTCTGCTGGTCGGTCCGATGGTCGGGAGGATCGCGGACAAGAAGGTACGAGTGCTCGCCGTCCGGCTCGGGGTGCGGCATCTGGCGCCGATCGTCGAGCTGTGCCAGACGGGGAAGATCACCACGATCATTGACCGCCGGTACCGCTTGAACGAGGTGCCCGAGGCGATGCGTTATCTGGGCGAAGGGCACGCGAAGGGCAAGGTCGTGGTGCTCGTCGACGAGCCCGCCGACTGCGACACGACCTAGCTCCGGACCGTCCCGATGGTCACCGGAAGCCGAGCGAGTCCCCGGATGAACAGACTGACCCGCCAGTCCAGCTCGCCCGGGGAGCGGGCCAGCGCCAGATCGGGGTACCGGTTCAGCAGCGCGGTGATCGCGATACGGCCCTCCAATCGGGCGAGTGCCGCGCCGAGGCAGAAGTGGATGCCGTGCCCGAACGTGAGGTGGGTCGCGCCGGGGCGGGTGATGTCGAACTGGTCGGGATCGCGGATGGCGCGCTCGTCGTGGTTGGCTGAGGTCAGAGAGACCAACACGAGCTGGTGGGCGGGGATCGTGACGTTCGAGAACTGTACCGGCGCAGTGGTCAGCCGCAACGCGGTGGCCTGCACCGGCGGCTCGTACCGCAGGAACTCCTCGATCGCCGTCGGCAGCAAGCCAGGGTCGGCCTTGATCAGCCGGCGCTGCCCGGGATGGGTGAGCAAGAGGTAGACCCCATTGCCGATCAGGTTCATCGTCGTCTCGTGGCCCGCGATCAGCATGAGGAACACCATCGACACGAGCTCGTCCTCGGTGAGCCGGTCGCCCTCTTCCCGCACGTTCAGCAGCGCCGAGAGCAGATCGTCGCCGGGCGTGCGGCGCTTGACCTCCAGCAGCCGCCTGATGTAGTCGACGATGTTAATCAACGCGATGCGCCTCGGCTCCGCTTGCTCGGGATTCGCGGTGAGCACGGTGGTGACGATCACGTTCGACCACGCTCGGAACTCGTCACGATCGGCCGGCGGCACACCGAGCAGTTCGCAGATGACCTGGATCGGCAGCGGGAACGCGTACTCGTCGATGAGGTCGACCTCGTCGCGACCGGCCATATTATCGAGCAGTTCGCTGGCGATGGCCGCGATGCGGGGTTCGAGCCGTTCGACGCGGCGAGCGGTGAAGCCGGCCGAGACGAGGCGGCGCAGTCGGGTGTGGTCGGGCGGATCGGAGACGAGCATGTGTTGGCTGGTCGGTCCGCCCTCGTTGCCCAGCAGCGACCCGCGAGCCAGTCGGTTGGACAGGTTGGCGTCGGTCAGCGCCCGCCGCGCGTCGTCGTATCGGGTCACCAGCCAGATCTGGGCGCCGCCGCCGGGCAGATCGACCGGACAGACGGGCTGCTGCGCTCGCAGCCGTTCCAAGGTTGTGAGGCGGTCGACGCCGGACAGCTCGGCCACCAGGTTCGCGTCGGTCACTGGAGCACCATCCGATCTTCATTGATGGTGGTCGAATTGGTGACCAGACCCTACCGGACCGGATCGTCGGAAGGGCAGCTCAGCGCTGGGAACGCGACAGATCGCCGAAGGTGAGCCGCACGACGCCGGGGCGGTGGTGACGCAGAACGGGGAACCGGTTCATCCGTGGCGACATCCAGCCGACGATGCCGCGACCGGGCGGAGAGGTTACCTCGGTGACATCGACGATGTTGGGATGGATCTCGCCGAGGCTCGTCCACGCGGACGAGTCGATCGTCCACGGCATCGGCGGTGGTCGATAGCCCGTCGCCGTGGCACTGGCCCGGCTCACGGCCTTGGCCATCCACGCCGGCACCGTGTCGAGCACCATCTGACCACCCGGGAACCGCTGAGCCAAGGCCGCGATGAGCCGCGTGACATCGGTCTCGGCGAGGTACATCAGCAGCCCTTGCGCCGTGACGAGCATGCCGTCGGCCGAGCCGACCTTCTCCATCCACGAGGTATCGACCGCCGAGCCGGCGTGCGTGACCTGTCGTGCTCCCATCGGCAGCAGTCGCCTCCGGATCTCGATGGAACCGGGCAGGTCGACGGTCAGCCAGGTCACGTGGCCGTTGTCGACCCGCCAGAACTGCGTCTCCAACCCTTCGCCGAGCGCGACGACCGTCCCTTGAGGACGATCCCGCAGAAACGAGCGGATTGCGACGTCGAACGCGCGAACCCGCAGTGCGAGCAGCTGGGTCTGGGCGGGGAACCCGGCACCGAACCGTTCGCCGAAGGGGTAGTCGATCCGGTCGACCAGCTCGATCGCCATTGGATCGTCCAGCAGTGCATCCGGCCGACGGGCCTCGAGGGCCCGGTGGTACAGCGTCCAGAGCGCGGTCTCGGGCACGCCCGCCAGATCGACCTTCACCCTCCGAGTATGCGGCGCATCGCGAGGGTCCGGCTCAACCGGGCCAGATGACGCGGCCGGCCGGGCGACGCGCCCGGCCGGCCGTTCATTGGTCTTGCTACTGAGACGTGATGCGGACGTCGTCGACGCCGGCCTCGACGAGGCTGGCGGTGGACGCGTCCGCGGCGGCGATCAGGATGCGGATGGACTGTCCGGCGTACTGGCTGATGTTCCACGATCCGGTCGTCCAGGCGCCGTTGCGGTTGGTGGCCGCGCCGGCCTGGTTGAACAGCTGGGTGGTACCGGCATTGTGGACGATCGAGATGCGGAAGAAGTCAGCGCTGGACGAGTTCGAGCCATGAGCCAGGTACCAGGACATCGACAGCGTCAGCGTGCCGCTGGCGGGCAGGGTGATCGCGGCGGACCGGATGCTGGTCGTGCCGCTGTCAATGTCGAACTCCCCGGCGCTGGCGCCCGCCAGCCGTCCGGTGACCAGGTCGTTGACGCCCGAAACGGTGGTGCCCAGCTGCTTGGCGCCACTGGACGTGGTCGCCGCCGGGTCGCCGCGCTCCCACGCGCCCGTGGTTGCCGTGTCGGTGCCGTTGGGGTTGGTGGTCCAGCCGGTGGAGGTCTCGAAGTTGTCGAAGTAGACCGTGGTCGGCGGCGTGCCGGTGCCGATGGCGAGCGTCCAGAGGGCGTGGGCGGCCGCGTCCCCGGCCCGGTCGAGGATCGTGTTGGAGATGTTGGCCGGGAACGTGTCGCAGGACTGGTGGTAGCACGGGTCGTAGTCGCCAGTATTTCCGCCCCACTTGGCCACCTGAGCGGAGGTCTTGTTGGCGCTGGCGCCGGAGGCCACGCCGGAGGTCTGGATGCCGACGGCGTTGAACGACGCGTCATCCGAGCGACCCGCGCCCTCGACGTTCTCCTCCGGGTTGAGGCCGGGGAAGTTGGTGTCGTAATAGGACCGCAGCACCTGTCCGATGCTGGACGTGATCCGGTTGATGAAGTAGCCCCCGTTGGTGGACCCGACCATGTCGAAGTTGAAGTAGCCGCGGATGCGCGACCGTTCGGCGGTGGGCAGGGTGTTCGCATAGAACTGTGAGCCGTTGAGCCCCTGCTCCTCGTCGGTCCAGAAGGCGAACCGGACGTGGTTGAGCATCGTGGGGTTCGTGCGGGACAGCGTCAACGCGAGCTCCAGCACGGTCGCGGAACCGGACCCGTTGTCATTGACGCCCGGACCGGCGGCCACGCTGTCGAGGTGAGCACCGAACATGTACACGTTGTTCGCGTCACCGCCGGGCCAGTCGGCGATCACGTTCGGCCCGGCCCCGGCGATGCACCCCGACGTGCAGGTTTGCCGCACGACGCTGAAACCGGCCGCGGACAGCTGGTTGAACACGTAATTCTGCGACGCCGTGTACCCGGCGGTGTTCGATCGGCGGGTGCCCCCGTTGGCGGATGCGATGTTCTGGAACTGCTGCAGGTGCGCGCGGACATTCGTCAGCGAGATGTCCGGCGCGGCCGCGACGAGCGCACTGGCCGCCGACGGGGCGGTGGCCGCGGACGTGGCCGGGACGCCGGCGAACACGCCGGCCCCGGCCAGGACGACAACCAGGGGAACGCGGAGCAACGAGTAGGGTCTCAACGCCGTCCTCCTCAACGGGGGTTGGTGGTGCCGGGGTTGCCGGCAGCGGCAGGATAGGGCGCGGAAGAGACCAATGTGAATAGGTAAAGGGTAAGATCAAGGGTCCTAGGGGACCGAGACTGGCAGCTCGGGCTACCCGTGTCGCCGCCGCGCGCCGTACGGTGTCAGTCCCCGCGGCTTGTGCACAGCCAGGACGGTCGCCGTGAGCAGAAGCAGCAGGGCGAGAAACGAATGGAGGGCGACCGACGGGGTCCTCAGCACGATGAGGTCGTGACCGGTCGGCTCCGTCGTGGCGGCCACGCGGGCCAGGTAGTCCAGCGTCTTCATGTACATGAGGAGAACCGCGACCGCGCCGACGTTCATGGCGAGCTTGAAGAGGACCCAGTAGTGCTGGAACAGGCCCCACGTCGTGCACAGCGACTGGATCAGCCCGGTGACGAGCGATGCCAGAGCCAGCGGAACCAAGGCGAACCACGCCGCCGGCTCGGCGACTCGGTAGACGGCGCGGACCGTTTCGGTGTCCGCACTCGTCATGGCCACCACGCCGAGAACCAGGAAGACCGCGACCGCGCCGAGCCAGCCGACCGAGGACGCGACATGAGTCGTGAGGGCCATCCTACGGATCCTTCGCGTCATGATCATCTGCGGCCGCTTGCGGTAACCGCGAGGTGAACCACGGACGCCGCGTGGCCGTCGGAGCGCGTGTGGCGGCCAGGACCGTGGTCGCCGCCGACCACGAGCAGAACGATGACGAGTACGACCACGACCACCGCTATGGCCCCGAACACCTTGACCCACCGAGGCACCATGCCGGTCTCCTCTCTCGCACTCCGCGCGTTTACGATACAATGTGTCTATCATATGAGCACACTGTATCCAGCGGAGCCACCGGGTACATTGGTGTGGTGCCCAAGCTTTGGAACGAGACCGTCGAGGAGCACCGGCGCAGCGTGCGGGACGCCATCCTGGACACGACGGCGGCGCTCGTCGCCGAAAACGGAGTCCGGTCTGTGACGATGTCGCAGATCGCCGAAGAGACCGGCATCGGACGGGCGACGCTCTACAAGTACTTCTCCGACGTCGAGGCGATCCTCCTCGCATGGCACGAAAGGCAGATCGCCGACCATCTCAGCCAGCTCACCGGCATCCGGGACCGGGCGGATGGGCCGGGCCCGCGACTCGAGGCCGTTCTCGAGGCGTATGCGTTGATGTCGCAACGATCTGACCACCACGCTGAACTGGCCGCGATCCTGCACCGCCACGAGCACGTGGCCCGTGCGCAGCGGCACGTCCGGGCGATGGTCCGCGACCTGGTGACCGAGGCGGCGGCAGCCGGAGCGGTGCGTGGCGACGTTGCGGCCGAGGAGCTCGCAAACTACTGCCTGCATGCCCTCGGTGCGGCGGCTGGCCTGCAATCCAGGGCAGCGATCCGCCGGCTGGTCGGCATCACGCTGGTGGGGATGCGACCGCCGAGCTGAGCCCCGGTGAGGCGACACTCGATGGTGGGCGTATACCCCCAGGGGGTTCGCTATGCTGGTGACATGACAGCCCCAGCGCCGATCCGCGGATACACCGCGACGAAAGACCAGCTACAGCAGCGGCTGCGCCGCATCGAGGGGCAGGTGCGTGGCGTCGAGCGCATGGTCGCCGACGACCGGTACTGCATCGACGTCCTGACGCAGATCTCGGCGATCCAGGCCGCGCTCGACAAGGTCGCGCTCGGCCTCCTCGACGGCCACGCCCGGCACTGCATGCAGGAGGGCGGCGCGGAAGGGCGTGCCGAGGAGATGACCACGGAGATGATGGCCGCCGTCGGCCGGCTCATGAAGCGCGGATGAGGCACCGGAACCATCGACTTGCACAATACCCCCCAGGGGTATATGGTCGGCCCGTGGAGGTGGGACCGATGGAACACTCCCGCCACGTCGGGCATGAGCAGCGGCACGCCGGCCACCAAGGCCATGACAAGCACGCGGGCCACGACCCGGAGATGTTCCGCCGGAAGTTCTGGCTGAGCCTGGCGCTGACCGTACCGATCGTCGTGACCAGTCCCATGGTGATGGACTGGTTCGGGTACTCGCTGGACTTCCCCGGCATCGACTGGGTCGGTCCGCTGCTGGGCACCGCCGTGTTCTTCTACGGTGGCTGGCCGTTCCTCGTCGGCGGCGTGTGGGAGGTGCGCGACCGGGCACCCGGCATGATGCTGCTGATCTCAATGGCCATCACGGTCGCGTACGTCGCGTCGCTCGCCACCACGTTCTCTCTGTTCGATTTGGACTTCTGGTGGGAGCTCGCGGCTCTGGTCACCATCATGCTGCTGGGGCACTGGCAGGAGATGAAGGCGATCGGGCAGGCCCAGGGCGCCCTGGCGGCGCTCGCCGCGCTGCTGCCCGATGAAGCCGAACGCGTCGACGACGACGGCGCCGTGCGGCCGGTGCCCGTCGGTGAACTGCGCGTGGGCGACACGGTGCTGGTGCGGTCCGGCGGTCGGGTGCCGGCCGACGGCCGGATCGTCGAGGGAGCGGCGGATCTGGACGAATCCATGATCACGGGGGAGTCGCGCCCCGTGTCCCGAGGGGCTGGCGACCGGGTCGTGGCCGGCACCGTGTCGACCGACTCGTCGCTACGGGTGCGGGTCGAGGCGGTCGGGGAGGACACCGCGCTCGCCGGGATCGGCCGGCTCGTCGCGCAGGCGCAAGCCTCCGCCGGACGGGCTCAGGTGTTAGCCGATCGCTTCGCCGCGATGCTGTTCTACGTCGCCACCGCCGCGGCGGTCGTCACGTTCGTGGTGTGGTCGGTTCTCGGCGACGTCGACCAGGCGGTCGTGCGCACCGTGACCGTACTCGTGATCGCCTGTCCGCACGCCCTCGGCCTGGCCATACCCCTGGTGATTGCCCTGTCCACGGCGGTCGCGGCCCGGGCGGGAATTCTGGTCAAGGACCGGCTGGCGCTGGAGCGGATGCGCCGCGTCGACACAGTGCTGTTCGACAAGACCGGGACCCTGACGAAGGGCACCCACGTCGCCACGGCCATCGCTGCCGGGCCGGGCGGGAGTGAGGACGAGGTCTTGCGGATCGCCGCGGCCGTGGAGGCCGACAGCGAACACCCGCTCGCCAAGGCGCTGGTCAAGCTGTCGTCCGAGCGCGGACTGCACGCGACGGCGCGTGACTTCCATTCGATGACGGGCCGCGGAGTGCAGGCCGTCGTCGATGGCCAGGCCTACGCCGTCGGCGGGCCGGCCCTGCTGCGCGAGCTGGGCGTGACCGTCCCGCCCGAACAGGCGGTCCAGACCGAGGCGTGGTCGCAGCGGGGCGCGGCGGTGCTGCACCTCATCCGGCGACCGGAGACCGGCCCGCCCGAGGTGACAGGCGCGTTCGCGCTCGAGGACGAGATCCGCCCCGAGGCCCGCCAGGCGATCGCGTTGCTGCGGGCCGAGGGCGTCAAGACGATCGGCATGATCACCGGTGATGCCTGGCCGGTCGCCCGGACCGTCGCCGCCGACCTGGGCTTCCGGTCCGATGTCGACGAGGTCTTCGCCGAGGTGTTGCCGGCCGACAAGGAACGCAACGTCGCCGGGCTGCAGGAGCGCGGGCTGACCGTCGCGATGGTCGGTGACGGCGTCAACGACGCGCCGGCTTTGGCCCGCGCCGACGTCGGCCTCGCCATCGGGGCGGGGACCGACGTGGCCATCGAGTCGGCCGGGGTGGTGCTGGCCTCGTCCGACCCGCGCGGCGTCGTCGGCGTCATCCGGTTGTCGAAGGCCTCTTACCGCAAGATGGTCCAGAATCTCGCGTGGGCCGCCGGGTACAACGTGGTGGCGATCCCGTTGGCCGCGGGCGTTTTCGCCGGGGCCGGCGTCACGCTCAGCCCGGCCATCGGCGCGGTGTTGATGTCCGCTTCGACGATCGTGGTCGCGCTCAACGCCCAGCTTCTGCGCCGGGTCCGGCTCTCGCCGGAGGAGCGATGACCGACGTGGCGCCAGGTACCCCTGGAGGGTATCGTGGCACATCGGGGCGAGAATACCCCGGTGGGGTAGGGGAGAGAGGATCGCTCATGGCCGTCGCGACGTACACGATCACCGGTATGACGTGCGGGCACTGCGTCGACGCGGTGAGCACCGAACTCGGTCGGTTGGCCGGCGTCACCGACGTGCGGGTCGATCTGGCCGCCAGCACCGCAACGGTGACCAGCGACCAACCCCTCGACCCGGAGGCGGTGCGGGCCGCGGTTGACGAGGCCGGCTACGAGGTGACGAGTTAGGCGATGAGGACCGCGACCAAGCTGGGCCTCTACGGGCTGACTCTGGCGGCGGTGTTCGCCGGGGCACTCGGCGTCGGCCGGCTCGTCGGTCCCGATCTGGCACGGACGGCCGGCGGCGAACCGGGCCACACCGGGGGCCTGAGCGAGCCGGGCCACGGCCCATCCGCCGCGCTCGCCATTCCGGGCGGGCTTCAGGTCAGCGACTCCGGGTACCGGTTGGTCCTGCAGACGGGGAGCCTGACCGCCGGCGCCCCGGTCGACTTCCGGTTCCGGATCGTCGGTCCCGACGGTGTGCCCGTGACCCACTACACGGCGACGCACGAGAAGGATCTGCACCTGATCGTCGCCCGCCGCGACCTCACCGGCTTCCAGCACCTGCACCCCACCCGCGCGGGCGACGGCACCTGGTCGACGGGTCTGACGGTCGCCGAGGCCGGTCAGTACCGTGTCTTCGCCGACTTCCAGCCGGCCGGCCGCGACCGTCCGCTGATTCTCGGTAGCGACGTCCCGGCCGCGGGCGCCTACCAGCCGCGGACGTTGCCGGCGGCGGCGCGCGCCGCCGAGGTCGATGGTTACCGCGTCGAACTGGCGGGCGACCTTCAGCCGGGCACCGCCAGCAAGCTGACGGTGCGGGTGAGCCGCGCCGGAGCGGCGGTGACCGATCTGCAGCCCTATCTCGGCGCGTACGGCCATCTGGTGGTGCTGCGCCAGGGTGATCTGGCCTACCTGCACGTGCATCCCGACGACGGACCCATCGGTTCGGGCCCGGAGGTCTCCTTCTACGTCGAGGTGCCCAGCGCCGGGGTGTACCGGCTGTTCCTTGACTTCCAGCACACCGGCACCATCCACACGGCAGCGTTCACGGCCGTCGCCGGCGAGAGCGGGGGCCACGGGTCGTGAGCTCCACCGGCGAGGCCGTAACGCGGCCGCAGATGGTCAACCAGGTCGAGCTCGCGATCGGCGGCATGACCTGCGCCTCCTGCGCCGCGCGCATCGAGAAGAAGCTCAACCGGATGGACGGGGTCCACGCCGCCGTCAACTACGCCACCGAGAAGGCGGCCGTCTCCTTCACCGACGCGGTCACCCCGCAGGACCTGATCGCCACGGTGGAGCAGACCGGTTACACCGCCCAACTGCCGCGACGACCGGCATCCGATCAGACAACTGCGCCGATCGACGAGTTACGTGGGCTGCGAACCCGGTTGAGGGTCTCGCTCGCGCTGACCGTGCCCGTGGTCGCGCTGGCGATGGTGCCGGCGTGGCAGTTCACGTACTGGCAATGGGCGTGCCTGACCCTCACCGCTCCGGTCGTGGTCTACGGCGGGCTGCCATTCCACCGCGCCGCCTGGGCCAATCTGCGCCACGGTGCGGCCACAATGGACACACTCATCTCCATGGGCACGCTGGCCGCGTTCGGCTGGTCGCTGTGGGCGCTGTTCCTCGGCGAGGCCGGCATACCCGGCATGACCCATCAGTTCCGCTTCGTCAGCGAGCGTGGTTCGGGCGCCGGCAACCTCTATCTCGAGGTGGCCGCCGGCGTGACCGTGTTCATTCTCGCCGGTCGCTACTTCGAGGTGCGGTCCAAGCGCCGCGCCGGGGCGGCTCTGCGCGCCCTGCTCGAAATGGGCGCCAAGGACGTTGCGGTCCTGCGTGACGGTGCCGAGGTACGCGTTCGGATCGAAGCGCTCAACGTCGGCGACCGGTTTGTCGTCCGGCCCGGTGAGAAGATTGCCACCGATGGCATCGTCGAGGACGGCAACTCCGCCGTCGACGCCAGCCTGGTCACCGGCGAGTCGGTGCCGGTCGAGGTGGCGCCCGGCGCGTCGGTCGTTGGTGCGACGGTCAACGCCGGCGGCCGGATCGTCGTGCGCGCGACCCGCGTCGGCGCCGACACCCAGCTCGCACAGATGGCCCGACTGGTCGAGCAGGCGCAGACGGGCAAGGCCGCCGTCCAGCGCCTCGCCGACCGCATCTCCGCGGTCTTCGTGCCGATCGTCATCGCGCTGGCGGTGGCCACCCTGGGCTACTGGATCGGCACCGGCAACGGCCTCACCGCCGCCTTCCCCGCGGCCGTCGCCGTCCTCATCATCGCGTGCCCCTGCGCGCTCGGGCTCGCCACGCCCACCGCGCTGCTGGTCGGTACCGGCCGCGGCGCCCAGCTCGGCATCCTCATCCGGGGTCCCGAGGTGCTCGAGTCCACCCGGCGGGTCGACACGATCGTTCTGGACAAGACCGGGACCGTCACCACCGGGCAGATGACCCTGCTCGGCGTCACCCCGGCCGAGGGCGAAGACGCCGACACGGTGCTACGGATGGCCGGCGCGCTGGAGGCTGGCTCCGAGCATCCCGTCGCCCAGGCGATCGCCCGGGCCGCCGTCGACGCGCTCGGCCCGCTGCCCGCTGTCGCCGGATTCGCCAACCTCGAAGGCCTCGGCGTGCGCGGTCGCGTCAACGACCACGAGGTCGTCGTCGGCCGGGCCCGGCTGCTGCGCGAGGCGGACGTGATCATTACGTCCGCGCTCGAACGCGCTCAAGCACAGGCCGAAGTGGACGGACGAACCGCCGTCCTCGTCGCGTGGGACGGTGAGGCCCGCGGCCTGCTGGCCGTGGCCGACGCGGTCAGACCCACCAGCCGTCAAGCCGTCGCCGAACTGCGCCGGCTCGGGCTTGCCCCGATCCTGCTCACGGGCGACAACGCCACGGTGGCCGGCGCGGTCGCCGCCGAGGTCGGCATAACTGGACCAGATACCGTCGACGCGCGCGTCGCCGGCCAGGTCATCGCCGAAGTGCTGCCCGCGGAGAAGGTCGACGTCGTCAAGGACCTGCAGCGCCGGGGCAAGGTCGTGGCCATGGTCGGCGACGGCGTCAACGACGCCGCGGCGCTCGCGCAGGCCGACCTCGGTCTGGCCATGGGCACCGGCACCGACGTCGCCATCGAGGCCTGCGACCTGACGCTGGTGCGGGGAGACCTCAATGCCGCCGTCGACGCGATCCGCCTGTCGCGCCGCACGCTGCGAACCATTCGGGGGAACCTGTTCTGGGCGTTCGCCTACAACATCGCCGCCCTCCCCCTGGCCGCCGCGGGCCTGCTCAACCCCATCATCGCCGGCGCCGCGATGGCCTTCTCGTCGGTCTTCGTGGTCTCCAACAGCCTTCGGCTGCGCGGCTTTCGACCGGCCGCGCGATCCTGACCCACCGGCCCTGATCGCGGTTCTCCGCGCGATCGCGCAGTCTCACTCCACATCCGTACGGAAGACCGCGATCCTGCTATTCGCCCGCCCTCCGCACATGAAATTCGACCATGCGCAATCCGCGTCTGGGCATGTCGAATCAACGACATGTATCACTGGGATATTGGCGCGTCTGAAATGATGCGACCCGACGTTCTTTCGCGGCTACTCCGCGCAGCGGCCGAGTCGATGCGCCACCGGGCGGCTCCCCGACCGAGACGACCGAGCCGACCGGTCCGGTCCTGACGGTCGCCGTCTGGCGTCGACCCGAGGAGATCACGGCCTGGCT
>Ga0209382_10005867_pt1 | contig 15867 bp, 13 predicted proteins | sample SoiMetdeltSBSDD5_FD_187599 | JGI IMG/M metagenome (GOLD analysis project Ga0209382, IMG submission 187599) | Bulk soil microbial communities from a Populus tree surrounding site in Tennessee, USA - Soil MetaG P. deltoides SBSDD5 (SPAdes) (version 2) | ecosystem: Environmental > Terrestrial >...
TCGCCGATCTTCATCGCCGGCAGCGGACGCCCGTTCAATCTGCTGCTCGGCTTTGACGCCAACGCCGACGGCCGCTCACAGAGCGACCGCCCCGGGCAGGCGGGGCGCAATACGGGCAAGGGCGAGCCATTTTACAGCGTCGACATGCGGCTCGCGCGCCGCTTCTTCGCCCGCGAGAGCCGCTTCCTCGAGTTCACCTTCGAGGCCTTCAACCTCTTCAACCGGACGAACCTCCTCGGGATCAACAACATCGTCGGCACGACCTTCATCAACGCCGCCGACTTCAATGTCAGCGGCGACCGGAGCCGGAAGACGACCGACCCGCTCGGCTTCATCTCGGCCGCCAACGCGCGCCAGCTTCAGTTAGGGGTGCGGTTCAATTTCTAGAAGAGATCACGCGGAACACGCGAAAACGGGCGGAACACTCGGAAGCATCAGGCTATTGCTTCCGAGTGTTCCGCCCGTTTTCGCGTGTTCCGCGTGATTCGACTGCCTTAGCGAATGTTGACCCTCACGGTGTTGGCCGCCTTCCCCTCGACCGTGAGGACGACGTCCACCTCGCCGCGGCCGGCGAGCGAGCGCGGCAGCCGGAGGTTGACCTGATCCTGGCCGACGAAGCCGCCCTGCGCGGCAGCGTACTCAACCGTCACGGCCACGCCGCCGACCTGCGCCGTCACTGCTGTCAGGCTCGTGCGGAAGCGCAACCCGGTCCCGAACAGGACGAGGAAGACCTGATCGCTCGCCGGCCCGAGCTCCACCGGCACCGGGACGAATCGCCCCAGAGCTGAGTCGAAAACGGCCACCGGTTCGAAGCGCGACGTCCCATCGGCCCGCACCCGCAACGCGACGGCCGCCGCCACGCCCTGCCCGTTGGTGTTCGCCGCGAAGATCCCCGGGGCGACCGTCGCCACCTGAATCATCCCGGCGGCGACTGCGACGTTGTCCCGGTAGATCGTCACCAGGCCCGGCCCGTCCGCCGTCCTCGCCGGGAGCAGGTAATTGACCTGCCCCGGCGAGACGAAGAAGAGCGGGGCGAAGCGCTCGACCCCGGCCGCGTCCCTGACCAGCACGCGCGTCCCGGCGAGCACCGTCGGCAGCGGCAGTGTCGGCGCCGTCTGCGTGGTCGCGGCCAGGCCGCTGCCGAAAGCCGCAACGATCGAGTCGGGGGCCAGCTCGGCCGAGCCGAAGCTCGCCGCCGAGGCGCTGTTGAGCACCTGAATGACCGTCAGCGCCAAAGTGGCGGTCGCCGTCGCACCGCAATTGTCGGTGGCCGTCACGGTCGCCGTGTAACTCCCCCCCGGGCCGGCGTTGCCGACCGTCACCGTCCCGGTCACCTGGTCGACCGCGAGCGTCCCGGCGAAGCCCGGCGCGGTGACTGTCAGGCCGGCGATCATGCCGTTGTCGGCGGGTGGTCTCTCGGGCGCGACGATCGCCGTCCCGCCGGGGCCGACCCTCGTTGCCGGGTAACCGCCGAGCGCGGGCGGGGTGTTGGCCGTGACGTTGACCACGAAGTTAGCCGTCGCGGTCCCCCCACCTTCGTCCGTCACGGTGAGGACGACGGTCTTCTCGCCTGGCGCGGCCGTGCAGTCGGCGGCGACGCGGGCAGTGACCGTGCCGTCCGTGTTAGTCAGCCCCGTGACCGTCAGCCCCGCCGGGATGGTCGTCGCCGTGACCAGCAGCAGCCCGGCCTCGGTCTCGGCGTCGGCGACCGTGGCGATCACGGCGACCGCCTCCGTGCTCCCCTGCTGGCGCGCCAGGGGCGGGGCGGGCGTGACGGTGGGCACCGTGTTCGTGATGTCCGGCGCGCAGACGCTGAGCAGGACCGAAACGTTGTTGGAGCCGAAGTTGGCGACGGCTAGGTCGGTGTTGCCGTCACGGTTGAGATCGCGCACGGCCACCGCCGTCGGTCCATCTCCGACCCGGAAGTTGCGTGATTCGCTGATGCCGCTCGCGCCGCCGGAGAGCACGGTGATGTTGTCGGAGAACTGGTTGGCGGCCACGCTGTCCAGCCGCCCGTCTTTGTTCAGGTCGGCGATCGTGATCGAGCTTGGACGGTCGCCCGCCGCGAAGTTGATCGCGCCGCCGAAGCCGCCCGCGCCGTCCCCGAGCAGGAAAGAGATGTTGTCCGACTCCGAGTTGGCGACCGCGAGGTCCTCCCGCTGATCCCCGTTGACGTCCCCGATTGCGACCGCCACCGGGCTCGTCCCCGCCGCGAAGTTGATCGCGCCGCCGAAGCCGCCCGCGCCGTCCCCGAGCAGGACCGAGACGTTATTCGATGACAGATTCGCGACCGCCAGATCCGGGCTCTCGTCCTGGTTGAGACGACCCACAGCCACTGAGTAGGGCGCGGCGCCGGCCCCGAAGGTCGCGGCCGGGCCAAAGCCGCCGGCGCCGTCCCCGAGCAGCACCGAGACGTTGTTGGAGACCTGGCTGGCGACGGCCAGGTCGGGCCTGCTGTCCCGGTTGAGGTCGGCCGCCGCGATCGCCGTCGGGAGATTGCCGGCCGCGAAGAAACGCGGCGCGGCGAACCCTCCCATGCCGTCGCCGAGCAGCAGGGTGATGCTCATCGAGCCCTGGTTGATAACGGCCAGATCCAGCCTCCGGTCGCGGTTAAAATCGGCCGCGGCGAGGGCTACGGGGTTGTTCAGGACCGGGACGCTGCGGGCCTCGCCGAACTTCCCCGCCCCGTCGCCCGGCAATAACGAGATGCTGTGGGACTGAAAGTTGGTGGTCACGAGGTCGGGCCGGGTGTCCCCGGTGAAGTCGCCCGAGGCGATCGAGAGCGGCCCGCCGCCGACGTCGAAGTTGACCGCCGTGTTGAAGTTCCCGCGCCCGAGCAGGATCGAGACGTCCTCGAAGCCGAAGTTGGCGACCGCCAGGTCCAGCTCGCCGTCGTCGCTGAAATCCGCGACCGCGATTGCGCCCGGCATCATCCCGACCGCGAAAATATTCGGGGCAGCGAACCCTCCCTGCCCGTCGCCGAGGAAGACCGAGACGGCGTTGGCGCTCTGGTTGGTGACCGCGAAGTCGAGCCGCCGGTCGTTGTTCAGGTCGCGCGCGGCGATCGCGGACGGCTGCATCCCGACCGGGACGCTCTTGGCGGCGCCGAATCTGCCTCCGCCCTCGCCGAGGATGAGCGAGACGTCGTTCGAATCCTGATTGGCCACGGCGAGGTCGGCCCGGTTGTCGCCGTTGAAGTCGCCGATCGTGACCCCCACCGGCCTGACGCCGGCCACGAGGGCAAGCGGGGCGCCCGCGAGGTTCGAGCCGAAAAGGATCGAGACGTTGCCCGAGGCGCTGTTGGCCACGGCGAGATCAGTCAGGCTGTCGCCATCGAGGTCGCCGGCCGCGATGAAGGACGGCCCGCCGCCGACGGCGATCGTGGCCGGCGGGCTGAAGCTGCCCAGCCCGTTGCCGAGGAGAATCGAGAGCGTCCCCGACTCCGTGTTCGCGACCGCGAGGTCGAGCTTGTTATCCCCGTTGAGGTCCATCGCCACGACCGCGCTCGGCCGCGTCCCGACGGCGAAGTTGGTCGCGACGCTGAAGGTGCCGCCGTCCTCGCCGAAGAGCACCGAGACGTTGTTCGCGCCCTGGTTGGCGACGGCCAGGTCGAGCTTCCGGTCGTCGTTGAAGTCGCCCGCCGCGATCCCGGCAGCCCCCTCGCCCGCGACGTAACTGCGGGCGGGACCGAAATTGCCGGCCCCGTCGCCGTTGACGACCGAGACGCGGCCGGTGGCGAAGTTACTGACTGCGATGTCGGCCTGGCGGTCATTATTGAAGTCGCCGACGACGAGCGAGTAGGGCTTGCTGTTGACGACGAATTGCTTCGCCTCGCCGAAGCCCGGGTTGATGCAGCCCCGCGGCTGCTGCTGGAGGGCGGAGGTCGCCCGGCCTGGCAAGCAGATCAGGGCCGCGAGCAGCGTGAGACAAACAAGCCCGGCGCGGATGGGCGCAGTCCGACAGTCGGTAAAGATTGAATGCATGGGTTTCTGAAACTGTGGGGAGAGGAGAACTTAAGTTCGTTACGGGGCAACCGGACTATAAGCCAATCAGCCGGACCTGTCAATTTCTTTACTCGCGGTCTTGCTGCCCCCCGTCGAACCGCCCGCCCCCCGCATTCACCTGCGCTCTCTCCTCACGAGTCTCGCCCCCAGCCAGCATCCGAGACAAGCCATGCCCACCCCCGCGATGACGTCACTGACGTAGTGGTAGCGCCCGTAGACGGTCGCGGCGCTGATGCTCAGGACGAGCGGCAGGAGCGCGAGGCCGGCGCGCCGCCCGGACCGGAAGGCCGAGATGAGCACGACCCAGGCCCCCGCCACATGCGTGCTCGGGAAGGCGCCCCCGTGCACCCGTCCGTGCTTCTCGATAAGGTTGATGAACGCTGTGAAGGGGCCGCCCGTGAGCTCGACCCCCTGCACGTGCGCCAGCGTGTGGTGCGGGCTCTCGATCGGGAAGAGCACGAAGATCAGGTAGCAGAGGTAGTAGGTGACGCACATCGAGACGAGGTAGAGCTCGAAGCCGTCGCGCCGCCCGCGCATCCAGAGGTAGGCCCCGAAGGCGGGGATGAGGAAGAGGTAAGAGGTGTAGACCAGTTGCATGTACTCGGTCAGCCAGTAGCTGCTGAACTGCTCGACCCAGACCGTCGGGTGCGCGCCGAACATGGCGTAATCGGCGGCGATTAGCCAGCGGTCTTGCCAGCCGGGGTAGACCGCATGCACGATCTGGCCGATCTCCTCGAAGAGGAACCCGAAGAGCCCGACCGGGTACCAGTGGCTCAGGAATTGGAGCCACCGCGGCCCGCCCTCCCGGAAGCGCGCGAGCAGCGCGATCCCGGCCATGAGGCCGAGGTGGATGAGCGCGATCTCGTGCCAGCGCCCGACCTGCCCGCGGCAGACGAGGACCAGCGCGATGACGTAGCCGAGGTAGGCGAGCGTCAGCCGGTCGACCAGGTTAAAGCGGAATGTCATGGCGGCGAGCCAGGCTTCTTCAGTGGCCATAAGTCGGTGCAATAAAGTCCTCGATCATCCAGCCGCGCCGCTCGGCGACGTGGCGCAGGCGGCGGTCAGGGTTGGCCGCCACCGGGTGGCCGACGCCGGCAAGCAGGAAGCGGTCGGCGTAGTGGTCGGCGTAGGCGAATGAGCGCGTCAGGTCGAAGGCGCCCGCGCGGTTCATCCGGCGCAGACACTCGGCCTTTTGCTCGCCGAACGGGTGCGGGCCGGCGATCCGCCCGGTGAGGCGGCGCCCCCTGACCTCGACCTCGGTCCCGACGCGCGCCGGGACGCCGAGGTGCTCGGCGAGCGGCTCGAGCAGCAAGTCGAGCGCGCCCGAGAGCAGCACCACACAGTGGCCCGCGCGCTGGTGCCAGCGGAGGCGCTCGATGGCGTGCGGGAGCAGGCGCGGGGCGACCTCCGCCGCGACGCACTCGCGCGCCAGCCGCCGCAGGCGGCCGGCATCCTTCCCCCGCAGGTAAGCCTTGTTGGCTTTGAGCGGCGGCTGCCCCGCCGCCGCCGCCCTCAAGGCCCCGCCGAGGAGGTGCGCCAGGTCGCGCCCGCACAGCTCGCCGCGCCGCCAGAGGAAGCGGAAAAAGATGCGCTCCAGCGAGTCGTCGGCGATGAGCGTCCCGTCGACGTCGAAGACGGCTGCGATTCGTGGCTGGCCCATGTTAAATACGTTAGTCACGGTCGGCGGTCGGCGCTCGGCATTCAGCCCCGGCCGACCGCCGACCGCTCCCCCCCCGTGAAAAATTTCAACCCCTCGAGGAGGACCGGCACCCCGCGGATGAGACAGCCGGCGACAGCCGCGGCCGTGAGCGCCAGCATTCCGACCCGCAGCCCCTGCGCGGGCCCCGCGGCGAGCAGCGCCCGCCACGCCGGGGCCTGATCGAGCACCAGCTGCGCGCCGAGGGCGAAGAAGGCGGCGCACTTGACGATGCCGTAGGCGGCGCGGCTCGCGCGCGAGCCGACGAGCAGGCGCCCCCACCAGGTGCGCATCATGCCGTTCTCGCCGAAGGCTGTCTGCCCTTGCGCGAAAGCGATCGCGCGCAGAAAATCGGTGAGGCCGCCGCGCGCGATGACGATCACCGGGATCCAGAAGGAGAGCAGCCCCGCGGCGGCGAAGAAGATCCAGTAGACGCTCTCGACAATGCGGTCGGCCGCGATGTCAAAGGCCGCCCCCGCGGCGCTCGCGCGGCCGCTGCGGCGTGCGACGTAGCCGTCGACGCCGTCGAGCGCGAGCACGACAACGAGCAGCGCGAGCGCCGCGACGCCGGCGGCGAAGCCCGCCTGGAAGAGGGCGATCGAGACGAAGCACAGGAGCAGACGGACGAGCGTGATCTGATTCGGGGACATGACTTCCACCTCCTCGGAAGCGGTCAGTTCTCAGCCGAACTCTCTGGCTGAGAACTGAAAGCTGACCGCCGACTGCTTCAACAAACCTCGTGCCGGAGCGTAAGCCCTGTCGGGCGTGAAGATGGGTCGCGGGCGCGGGCGCGCGGTGCCGGATTATTCGGACGGCTGGCGGGTTTGGCGGGCGAGAACTTTTCGTCCCCCGCCGCGTATGTGAGGGTGTATGCCGAAAGATAAAGACGCGCTAAAATTTCTGCTCGGGGCGTCGGCCTTGACCGTCGCCCTCTCCTTCATCCCCATCGCTTTCTTCCTCGTCTACCCCTTCCGGCTCTTCGTGACCTTCATCCATGAGGGGGGGCATGCGCTCGCGACGCTGCTCACGTTCGGGGCCGTCGACCGGGTGATTATCCACCCGGACGCGAGCGGCGAGACTTACTCGCTCGGGGGCGCGTCCCTGCTCATCGCGAGCGCGGGCTACCTGGCGAGCACGGCTTACGGGGCGGGCCTGCTCGTCCTCTGCCGGCAGGGGGGGCGGGCCAAAGTGGTCCTCGCCCTGACGGCGGCGGCGATCCTCGCGCTGACGGCCTTCTTCGTCAGCGGGCTCTTCGGCTGGCTGGTGGGGATCGCGCTGAGCCTCGGCCTGGTCCTGGTCGCGGTCACCGCCGCGCCGCGCGCCGCACACTTCTTCCTCAGCTTCCTCGCGGTCCAGTGCTGCCTCAACGCGCTCTACGACCTGCAGACCCTGTTCTTTATCTCGGCGCGGGGCGCCGCCGCGAGCGACGCCTACAACATGTATCGCCTGACCTGGATCCCGCCCGTCGTCTGGGCGCTCTCCTGGCTCGGCATCTCGCTCGCGGCCCTGGCCTGGGCGTTGCGCAGCTACCGAAGGTCGGGCGTGTGAGACCTGAGATCTCAAATGGCGCCCCGCCGGCCATTGTAGTAATATTTGGAACCGGCCGGGGCTCCGGACGTTAGGAAGATCTGGACGCCTCCGAATCAGAAAAGCCTAAGGAGCCAGACTCGTTATGAATCGCAACCCTCTCTCCCGGCGCCGCCAGTCCGGTTTCTCGCTGATCGAGCTGCTGATCGCAATCACGATCATTGGCATTATGGCCGCTGTCGCCGTCCCGGGCCTGCTCAGATATCTCAAGTCGGGCCGCGAGACGGCCGTCATCTCCTCCCTCAAAACGATCTACAACAATCAGGCCCAGTACAACGCGTCGCGGGGCAAGTTCGGCACCCTCAAAGAGCTGGCCGACGACGGTCTCCTCGAGCGGAAGTACGCCAGCGGCGAGCCGATCAACGGCTACATCTACACCGACACCGACGTCACGGCCGACACCTTCTGCATCCACGCCGACCGCCAGAACGACGGGACCGCCAACCGCGATTTCAACATCATGGAAGACGGGACCATCTACTACATCGAGGCCAAGACCAAGGGCACGGTCGAGCGCGGCCAGGGGACCCCGCTCTCGGGCGAGAGCGCCGGCGGGGCCGCCGAGAAGCCGGCCGAGGCGCCCAAGCCGTAGGATGGAAAGCAGGGGAGACTTGGGGAGGGGGAGCAAAGCCCCCCTCCCCCGCCTCCCCCTCTGGCTGTCCCCCCTCCCCTCTTTGACTGCCTCCGCGCTAGCGCACTATAATCGCTGGCGAGCAATCTCTCTCGGAGGCAAGAAGATTTTCATGAACAAGCGTCGTTGGTTGAGCGCCTGCCTGAGTCTTGGGCTCTTCGCGCTCGGTGGCCCGGCGGCCGCGCGCGCGCAACAGCCGAAGCCCGCCGAGCAGAAGCCGCCCGCCGGGCAGGAGCCGCAGGAGCCGGGGCAGGCCGTCGTCGAGCGGACGGTCAACGTCCGTCTCCCGGTCTCGGTCGTCAACAAGAGCAACGGTTTTGTCACCGACCTCAAGCAACCGGACTTCGAAATCTACGAGGACAAGACCAAGCAGGAGATCGAGTCGTTCGTCGCGCTGAGCGACCTGCCGCTCGACGTCGCCGTGCTCATGGACACGTCCAACAGTGTCAAGCCAAAGCTCAAGTTCGAGAAGGACGCGGCGGTCTCCTTCCTCCAGACGATGCTCACGTCGCGCCGGGACCGCGCGCTGTTTGCGACCTTCGACTCGGAGATCGAGCTGCACCAGGACTTCACCAACCGCATCGACCTGCTCTCGAAGGCGATCGACAAGGTCAAGGCGCGGGGCGAGACGCGGCTCTACGACGCGATCTTCCGCGTCTGCGAGGAGAAGATGTTCGCCGTCCAGGGCCGCCGCCGCGCCATGGTGATCCTCACCGACGGCGACGACACGGTGAGCGAGCACGAACTCAAAGACGCGATCGACATCGCGCAGCGCTCCGAGACGGTGGTCTTCGTGATCAGCACGAAGGCGGGCGGCTTCTTCGGCGTCCAGGCCGGCATGGTCGACGCCAAGGAAGACAAGGTGCTCAAGCGCGTCGCCGAGGAGACGGGCGGGCGGGCCTTCTTCACCGGCTCGGTGCTCCAGCTCGAGAAGAGTTTCACCGCCATCGCCCAGGAACTGCGCAGCCAGTACATGATCTCCTACTCGCCGGCCAACGATAAGTTCGACGGCAAGTTCCGCCAGATCGAGGTGCGGCTGCCCGGCTTCAAGGACCTGAAGATCCGGGCCAAGAGGGGCTATACCGCCCTCCCCCGCGCCGTGACCGCGAACAAGTGACGAGGGGCCCCCGCAAGAAAAGGAGCAGTATGCACAGATTTCTTCACGCGCGACGGGCCATGACGGCCGCGGCGGTGGGGATCGTCCTGGCCCTGGCCGCCATCCCCCCGCGGCAGGCGGGCGGGCAGCAGCCCGACCCGAAGCAGAAGCCCGAGCAACAGAAGCCGCAGGATCCGCCACAGAATCCAAAAGATGACGCGCAGACGATCCGCCTCGGGACGCAGCTCGTCAACGTGCTCTTCAGCGCGACCGACAAGCAGAACCGCTACATCAACGACCTGACCAAGGCCGACGTGACGATCCTCGAAGACGGCAAGCCGCAGGAGATCTTCACCTTCAAGCGCGAGCTCGACCTGCCGCTGACCATGGCGCTGCTCATCGACGTCAGCGGGAGCGAGCAGTACACGCTGCCGCGGCTCCGGGCCGCCGGCGCACAATTCATCGACTCCGTCATGCGCCAGGGCAAAGACACGGCCGCGGTCATCAAGTTCGAGGGCGAGGCGACTCTCATGCAGGGGCTGACCTCGAACCCGGCCCGCCTGCGCCGGGCGCTTGAGGACGTCGCCTACACGGCCCCGCCGCCGGTCGGGATCATGGGCGGGCCGACGCCGCCGATCAACGGCGGCTCGCGCTCGGGCGGGACCTCGATCTACGACTCGGTGATCGCGGTCTCGTCCGACCTGCTCGCCAAGGAGCCGGGGCGCAAGACGGTCATCCTGATCACGGACGGCGCGGACACGACGAGCCGCATGAAGTTCGGCGACGCGGTCGACGAGGCGCTGCGCGCCGAGGTGGTGATCTACGCCATCGGCATCGGAGACCCCGGCTACGGCGGGGTCAACGAGGGCATGCTCAAGAAGCTCTGCGAGTCGACCGGCGGCCGCGCCTTCATCCCGAAGGAGGCGCGCGACCTCGACCACGCCTTCGCCGAACTCGAGAAGGACTTGCGCCAGCAATACCTGCTCGCCTACGAGCCGGGCAACGAAGCCAGCGACGGCTCCTTCCGCAAGATCGAGTTGCGCGTCGGCAACCGCAAGGACCTGCGCATCCGCCACCGGCGGGGCTACTTTGCGCCAAAAGCTTAGCTCTCAGCTCTCAGCTTTCAGCGGTCAGCCGGACACGGGATGCCGGCTGACCGCTGAAAGCTGACCGCTTATGCCCCCGGACCCCGACGCCCACGACTGGCGTGACGACTACCGCACCTGGCTCCCCCTCATGCTCCTCTCCTGGGGGCTCGCCTGGGGTTTTCAAGACGCCTTCATCTCCGACTGGGACGGTTTCGACTACACGTCCTACGCCGTGCGGAACGTGCCGTCGGCGCTCGGCCTGGGGCGGGCGCTCTTCCTCGCCTACAACCACCTGCTCTGGCTGCTGGCGCACCACTCCCTCGGGGTGCCGCCCGAGGACGCCTACCTCGTCCTGCGTTACGGCGTGATCGCGCAGAGCGGGCCGGCCATCCTCGGCCTCTACGCGCTCTTCAAGGAGTTGACCGCGAGCCGGCTGGGGGCCACCCTCGGAGCGCTGACCTTCGCCCTCTCGCCGGTCTTCATCGTCTACAGCGGGCGTGCCATGAGCGAGATTCCGGCTTTTCTCATGCTCGGGTGGGCGCTCTGGTGGACGCTGCGCAGTCTGCGGCTGGGGCGGGTCAAGAGCTTTTACGCGGGTGCCCTGCTCGTCGGCCTGAGCGCCAACATCCGCGAGTTCGCGGTCTTTTACCTGCCGGTGATCCCCCTCGCCGCGCGCCACTACGGGCTGCTCTGGCGGCAGGCGCTCCTGGCGTCAGTCATGGCCGGGGCGGCGGCAGCGGCCGGCCCCGCCTTTTGGGCGCTCTACCGGCCCGAGTATTACATCCCGTCGGTGATCACCTGGTACCGCCTGAGCGCGCAGGAGGCCAAGGTTCACCCGGTGACGATCCGCAACGTAGAGTTCCTGGCGAAGTACGCCCTGGCATGCTCGCCGGTGGCGACGCTCCTCGCGCCCTTCGCCTTCAAGCCGCTGCTCGGCCGGCGCGACCTGCGCCCACTGCTCATCGTCGGGGCCTTGGGCCTGCTCGCCGACCTGGTCCTGCTCGCCAACTGGGATCTGCCCGTCAACCCGCGCTACCCGCTGACGGGGCTGCTCGGGCTCGCCGCGGTGAGCGGCTGGCTGCTCGCCGGGCTCGCCCGCAGGCGCCGGCGGTGGGTCACCCTGGTCTTCGTGGCGCTCGCGGCGCTGACGGCGGCCGGCCTCGTCGGGATGCGCCAGTACTTGCGCGGCCAGGAGCCGGCGCAGCGGTCGGCGCGCGAGTACTTCGCGAAGGTCAAGGGGTTGCCCGCCGATGCCGTCCTGCTCGTCGGCGCCCGGACGCCGCTGGTGAGCTTCTACCAGGGCATCGGGGCCCGGCCCGGGTGGCAGACAATCGCCTCCGGCTCGGGGTGGCCCGACGAGCGGCTCGGCGAGGTCATCGACGGGCACCTGGCCGCGGGGCGCCCGGTCTTCGTCGACTTCGACCCTCAGCTCTGGGCGATCGGCACGCGCGAGCGCAGCCGCGAGGCCGCCGGGCTGGAGATGGTCAAGCGGGAGTACGAGTTGGAGTTGATCCGCGATTCCCTCTACCAGATCCGAAAGAGATAGAACACGGATAAACACGGGAACAGACGGATTTCCACTGATCTGATCCGTGGTCATCCGTCCTTTTCCGTCTTCAGCCGTGTTCTATTCTTTTAGTAGTTTATATGTCTTGAGGCCGATTGAGACGAGGTCGCCCGGTCCGAGCGGCAGCCGGTGCGTGTCCCACTTAATCCGCAGCGCCTTGATCGCGACATCGCCGAGCCGCACGGTCAACGTCTCCGAGGCCCCGGCGAAGGAGCATTCCACGACCTCGCCCCGGCCGAGGTAGTAGTGGGCGTCGAGCGGCCCGGGGACCGAGTCGAGGACGACGTCCTCGGGGCGGAAGACGAGCTTGGTCGGGGTCCCGTCGGCCTCGGCCGGGGTGTGGCCGGGCGCGGGCAGGTGGCGGTCGGCGCCGAAGCGGATCGCCCCGCGGCGCCACTGCCCGTCGAGCACGTTGGCCGCGCCGAGGAAGGTGGCGACGAAGACGGTCTGGGGGTCGTTGTAGACCTCGGCCGGGGAACCGACCTGCTCGAGCCGCCCCCGGTTGAGGATGGCGATGTGGTCGCCGAGCTCCATGGCCTCGTCCTGGTCGTGGGTGATGAACAGGGCGGGGACGCGGAGTTCGCGCAGGAGGACGCGGATCTCGCGCCGGAGCCCGACGCGCGTCTGCGGGTCGAGCGCGCTGAAGGACTCGTCGAAGAGCAGGACGTCCGGCTCGTAGGCCAGGGCGCGGGCGATGGCGACGCGCTGCTGCTGACCGCCCGAGAGCTGGCCCGGGTACTTGTCGCGCTGGTCGGCGAGCCCGATGAGCGCCAGCAGCCGAGCCACGACCTCGGCCCGCGGCTGCCGCTTCTGGCCGCGGATGCGCAGCCCGAAGCCGATGTTGTCGGCCACCGTCATGCGCGGGAAGAGGGCGTAGTTCTGGAAGATGACGCCGACGTTGCGCGCCCGCGCGCGGAGTTGCTCGACGCGCTGGCCGCGGACGGCGATCTCGCCGCCGTCCGGGGCCTCGAGCCCGGCGATGAGGCGCAGCGTTGTACTCTTGCCGCTGCCCGAGGGGCCGAGCAGGACCAGGCTCTCGCCCTCGGCCACCGAGAAGCTGACGTTGTCGAGCACCTGCTCGGCGCCGAAACTCTTGGTTAGGTGGCGCACGCTGAGCGCGGCGCGCGCGCCCGGGTCGCGCTCGGCGAAGGCTTGAGTCTCGGGGAAGAGGGTGACCACCGTGTCTCGCGCCATCAGTTACCTCGCTTTCGTCACAATCATGCCAGCCGTTTCCTCAGGAGAATGATCAGCGAAAAGATGGCGAACGAGATGACCGCCAGCACGACCGCGATCGCGTTGGCCCCCTCGATGTCGCCCTCGTTGAACTTGGTGAAGATGTAGAGCGGCGCGGTCTGCGTCCGCATGGCCAGGTTGCCGCTGACCATGATCGTCGAGCCGAACTCGCCGACCGAGCGTGCGAAGGTCAGGAGCGCGCCGGTGATGATCGCCCCGCGCAGGCTCGGCAGGACGACGAAGCGGAAGGTCTGCCAGCGCGACGCCCCGATCGTCTCGGCCGCGTCCTCGAAAGTCGGGTCGAGGTTGTCGAGCACCGGCTTGATCACCCCGAAGGCGAGCGGGAAGGTGACGAAGATGTTCGCCAGGATGATCGCCGCCGTCGTGAACATGACCTGGAAGTCGGTCTGCTCGAGGTACTGCCCGAGCAGGCCGTACGGCCCCCAGAGGAGCAGCAGCGCGAACCCGGCGACCGCCGTCGGGATCGCCGTCGGCAGGCTGATCACAATCATGAGCGCCGCGCTCCCCGGGAACTCGTGCTTGCTCAGGACATAGGCCGCGAGCAGCCCGAAGGCCACGTTGCAGAGCGTCGCCGCGCTGCTCGTGATCAGGCTCAGCCTGAGCGAGAAGAGCGCGGCCGGCGCCGTTAGCGCCTCCCAGAAGTGGGCCGGCCCCTTGCTCATCCCGAAGATGAAGATCGAGGCCAGCGGCATGATCACCAGCGGCAGCATGGCCGCAAGCACCAGCCCGATCCCGATCGGCTTGGCGACCTCGAAGCGGCGCCCCGCCTGAGCCGGCTGACGACTTGTATTGACGGCACTCATCAGGTCTGTGGCCTACTGACCGCTTTGAATCTGTTGCTTCCAGACGCCCTCGATGACGTCGCGGTAAGCGCTCCCCCAGCCGCCGAAGTCGGCGACCGTGAAGGGGAGCGCGATCCGCGCGAACCGCGCCTCGGCGGCGTTGAGCCGCTCGTCGGTGACCGCGCGGAAGTAGTGCTTCACCCAGGCCCGCTGCGCCGTCTCGCTCCAGAGGAAATTGGCGAAGAGCTCGACGAGCGCCCGCTTATCCGGCCCCATGTCGCGGTCGATGATGACCACCGGGTGCTCGCTGAAGATCGTGCTCTGCGGCGTGACCATCTCGAAGGGCCCACCCCCGACGGTGAGCTGCAGCGCCTCAAGCTCGTAAGTCACCAGGGCGTCGCCGAACCCGGTCTCGAACTGCGTCCGCGTCTCGCGGGCCGACCCCGGCGTCGCGATGACGTTCTTCCAGATGCGCCGCACGAGGTCCACCCCGCGGGCCCCGTCCGCCCTCCCGCGCCGCTTGGACTTGATGACCTCCGAGCCGTAGATCGCCAGCAGCGACCACTGCGCCCCGCCCGAGGAGACCGGGTCCGGGTGGATTAGCTTGACCCCAGGCTTGGCCAGGTCCTCGAAATCGCGAATCTTCTTCGGGTTTCCCTTGCGCACCACGATCACGAACGGGGTCCGGTTGACAATCCCCCGGTAGTTCCCGGCGAAGGGCAGATCGTGCCAGTCGCTGCGCGTCGCCTTCCCGTCCCGCAGCCGCTCGGCGTCGCGCTCAATCGAGAGGATCGCCAGGTCCGCCTTGACCCCTGAGAGGATCTGGTTGGTGATCATCTCCGACCCGGCGAAGGAGTGGTCGAACTTCACCTCCTGCCCGGTCCGCTCCCGCCAGTACTTCTCGAAGGCCGGGAAAATCTCCTGCTCCAGCGGCTCCTTGACGACACTGAACCCGTAAACCGTGATCGTCGCCCGCGAGGCTGCCGTCTCCCGCTGCCGGCGGCAGGCCAGACCGCCGAGGAGCAGCAGACACGCGAGTGCGACGGCGACCAGCGCCCTCAACTCGCCCCCTCGTCCGCCGCGGAATTGCCCTTGTCCCATACGCGTGCGCCCGAACCTTGCTGAGACACCACGCGACTCGGCTCGACGCGACTTCAGGCTCCGTGGTGTGCGAGAGTAACGGCCGGCGGGACGATCAACTGCGGGGAGCAAGAGCGGCGCGCGGGGTGATTGGCGTTCGCTCGGCCGCGCCAAGCGTCGCCCCCGCCACTCGTCATCATCGATTCCCAGCCAGCTCTCAGATCAGTACTGAACCTATCGACAAATTGATGGTTCGATGTATCAGCAGCGGTTATACACGCGCGCCAGGGGAATGTCAATTCAGCCGTCAGCGGTCAGCTTTAGAGATGGATTCCGCACTCGAGCTTGCCCTGGCCTTCCCACCGGCCGCTCCGCTCGTGCGACCCGGCCGCGACCCGGCGTGTGCAGGGCGCGCAGCCGATGCTCGCGTAGCCCTCGTCATAGAGAGGGTTATAAGGCAGGTGGTGGCGCGTGATGTAATCCCACACCTGGCCCCGCGTCCAGGCGGCGAGCGGGTTGAGCTTGACGAGCCCGTGCCGCGGGCTCCACTCGACGACGCCGATCCCCGCGCGCGTCGGCGACTGGTCGCGCCGGAGCGCGGCGACCCAGGCGTCGTAGCCCGCGAGCGCCTCGCGCAGCGGCTCGACCTTGCGCAGCCGGCAGCAGGCGTCCGGGTCGCGCGCGTAGAGGCGATCGCCGTAAAGCGCGTCCTGCTCCGCGACGCTGAGCGTGGCGCGTTGCTCGACGAGGTTGAGGTCGTAGCGCTCGCGCAGCTGCTCTTTGAGCTCCTCGGTCTCGCGGAAATGGAAGCCGGTGTCGAGGTAAATGACCGGCGTGCGCGGCGCCACGCGCGCGAGCAGATCGATGAGCACGACCCCCTCGGCCCCGAAGCTCGACGTCATGGCGAGCCGCGGCGCGAAGTGCTCCGCCGCCCACTCGAGCACCTCCTCGGCGGGCCGTCCCTCGAACCGCCCCGCCAGCTCCAGAATCTCAACCTCGGACAGCATCACTCCCCTCCTCTACCGCCATGCCGACGAGCACGCGCGCCAGGCGCCGCGCCTCGTCGCGCCTCCCCTCCCGGA
>Ga0209382_10005868_pt1 | contig 15866 bp, 16 predicted proteins | sample SoiMetdeltSBSDD5_FD_187599 | JGI IMG/M metagenome (GOLD analysis project Ga0209382, IMG submission 187599) | Bulk soil microbial communities from a Populus tree surrounding site in Tennessee, USA - Soil MetaG P. deltoides SBSDD5 (SPAdes) (version 2) | ecosystem: Environmental > Terrestrial >...
CACCGGATAGTCGAAACGCCGCATCAGGAAGCCCAGCACGCCGAAGGCCGTCAGCATCGACAGCTCCACGACGGAGGGCTTGGCGGCGATCGTCCCCATGGTGGCGAACACGAGGATGCCGGCGTAGAGCCACGGCCGGGGGATCGCAAGCAGGCGCACCCAGAGCCCCACCAGCGGCAGGTTCAGCACCAGCAGCATGACGTTGGCGATGAACAGGCTGGCGATCAGGCCCCACACCAGGTCAGGCCGCTCGGCGAACAGCAGCGGCCCCGGGTTCAGCCCATACTGCTGGAAGCCCGCCAGCATCATCGCCGCGGTGGCCGAGGTCGGCAGCCCGAGCGTGAGCAGCGGCACCAGCGTGCCGGCGGCGGAGGCGTTGTTGGCGGCCTCCGGTCCGGCGACGCCCTCGATGGCGCCTTTCCCGAACTCTTGCGGGTGCCGCGTCAGCCGCCTCTCCGTGGAATACGACAGGAACGTCGGGATCTCGGCGCCGCCCGCCGGCAGCGCGCCGATCGGGAAGCCGAACAGGGTGCCGCGCAGCCAGGGCCTCCACGACCGTGCCCAGTCCTGCGCCGTCATCCAGAGCGAGCCGCGCACCGCCACCAGCTCCTCCTCCTGCTTGTTGCAGCGGGAGGCGACGTAGAGCGCCTCGCCGATGGCGAACAGCCCGACGGCCAGCGTCGTCACCTCCACGCCGTCCAGCAGCTCCGGCATCCCGAACGCGAGCCGCGCCTGGCCGGTGAGCCTGTCGATGCCGACGAGGCCGAGCGCCAGCCCGATGAAGAGGCTTGTGAGACCCCGCACCGGCGAATCGCCGAACGTCGCCGACACGGTGATGAAGGCGACGCACATCAGCGCGAAATAGTCCTCCGGACCGAAGCGCACGGCGATCTCGACCAGCCACGGCGCCAGAAAAACGATGCCGATCGTCGCGATGGTGCCGGCCACGAACGAGCCGATGGCGGCGGCGGCGAGCGCCGGTCCGCCACGCCCGGCCTTAGCCATCTTGTTGCCCTCGAGTGCGGTCGCCAGCGAGGCGCTCTCGCCCGGGGTGTTGATCAGGATCGCCGTCGTCGAGCCGCCGTACATGCCGCCGTAGTAGATGCCCGCGAACATGATGAGCGAGCCGGCCGGGTCCAGCTTGAATGTAACGGGGAGCAGCAGCGCCACCGTCAGCGCCGGGCCGATGCCGGGCAGAACGCCGACCGCCGTGCCGAGCAGCACGCCGATCAGGGCGAACAGCAGATTGGCGGGCTGGGTGGCGACAGCAAGGCCCTGGAGCAGCGAGTTGAGGGCATCCATGGGCCAAGCCTCAGAGCAGCCGTTCAAGCGGTCCTGCCGGGAGCGACAGGGTGAGAAGCTTGTCGAACAGAAGATAGATGGCGAGGGCCAGCACGAGTCCGATCGCGAGATCGACGTGGATCGCACGCCGCCCGAACGCCGCCGCCGTCGCCGTGAACAGGATCGTGGCCGCCGCCACGAACCCGCCGCCGAGCCCGATGGTGGCGATCAGGGCGGCGAGCCCGCCCAGGATCAGCGCCAGGGCCCGCACGTCGACGTCCTCCCGCGCCGGAAAGCCGCCGCGCCAGGCCAGCACGAGGTTGCCGGCCGAGAGCAGGGCAAGGCCGCCGGCGACGACATAGGGCATCGCCTTCGGCCCGATCCCGTAGGTGGTGGCGAGCTGCAGGCCCACCGCGTCCCAGAGGATCACCGCCGCCAATGCCAGCAAGGCGCCGGCAATCACCATGGCGACGGGATCAGGACGGCTGGCCGGGGGGCGGTCCATCGAGCTAACCTAGGGAATAGGGAGTAGGGAATAGGGAAGGGAGCACGAAAGCCTGTCTTCCCTACTCCCTACTCCCTATTCCCTCTCTTCCTACTTCACCAGTCCGACGGACGTGAGCACCTCGCCGACGCGCTTCTGCTCGTCGCCCAGGAACTTCGCGAACGCCTCGCCCGGAAGATAGGCGTCGTCCCAGCCCTTCTGCTTCAGAATATCCTTCCACGCCGCCGACGCCACGAGCTTGCCGACGAGATCCCCGAGCGCCTTCCTCTGCGCGTCGGAGAGGCCCGGCGCCGCCACCACCGAGCGCCAGTTGGTGAGCACCAGGTCGATGCTCTGCTCCTTGAAGGTCGGCACGTCCACGCCCGGCAGCCGCTCCGGCGACGTGATGCCGATAGCGCGCAGCTTGCCCGCCTTGATCTGCCCCTCGTACTCGCCGTAGCCGGAGATGCCGGCCGTCACCTTGCCGCCCAGGATGGCGGCCAGCGACTCGCCGCCACCGGAGAACGCCACATAGTTGACCTTCGCGGCATCGGCGCCCGCCGCGCCGACGAACAGCGCCGCCATGATGTGGTCGACACCGCCGGCCGAGCCGCCGGCGAAGGTGACCTTGGCCACATCCTTCCTCGCCGCCTCGGCCAGATCGCCGGCGGTCTTGATGGGCGAGCTGGCGGGCACCACCATCACCTGCGCCTCCTGCGTGAGGCGCGCGATCGGGGTGACCTGCGACAGCGACACCGGCGACTTGTTCAACAGGATCGCGCCCACCATCACGAACCCGTTGACCATCAGCTGGTTGCCGTCGCCCTTGGCGGTGTTGACGAACTGCGCGAGTCCGACGGTGCCTCCCGCGCCCGCGATGTTGACGACCTGCGCGCTCTTCACAAGCTTCTCGGCCACCAGCGCCTGCTGGATCGACCGTGCGGTCTGATCCCAGCCGCCGCCCGGGGCGGCGGGTGCGATGATCTTGAGCTCGGTCTGAGCGAGCGCGGGGCCGGCGAGAACGGTCGCCCCCGCGATCAGCAGGCCGCAGAGCAGGCCTCGGGCGTAGAACGGCATCGGTAGCTCCCTCCTGGACAAGGCCGGCATTAAGGGCCGAATTTCGATAGACGTCCAGTGGCAGCTCGGCCGCCCTTCTCTCGCCGTCTCGCGCGATCATGAATTCCTGGCAGTGGCCTCGCGGGCTCACGCACGGAGCAGCACATGGCGACGAGAGAGGAATTCCTGGAGCATCTCTGGCGGGAGGTGATTGAAGCGCTCTCCCGCGACCAGGGGCTGGACAACATCATCGCGAATTGCAAGCGCTTTCCCGACGACGCCTTCGGCGGCACGGGGCCGGCGATCGAGCGGATGCTGGCCGCGGGCGTCTCCAGAGAGGATATATGTCTCGTCATGCGCTGCACCGCCTACGAGGCGGTCCACGGCACACTCTACGCGCTGGGCGATCCGGGCGTAGACGACGACGTGGACGCAAGCGCGCTCTATGAGGAGCTCGGGATGGCGGAGCCGGGCCGCTCGGGCCCCGCGGGCACGGGCTGAGGCTCAGGCGGAGTCCCGATTTGGCCCGATTCCCGGTGGTGAAATTGGACCGGTGCACCGAGACCAATGAAAGGAGCAAGACCACCGATGATCGAAGGATCCTGTCATTGCGGCGCGGTGCGGTGGAGCTTCGAGGGCGTGCCCGAGGCGGCTACGGCCTGCAACTGCACGGCGTGCCGGCGCTACGGGGTGCTTTGGGCCTACGACTACGAGGGTGAGGGCATCAAGGTGTCGGGCCCCACGCGCGCCTACGTCCGCGGCCCGCACCTCGGCTTTCATTTCTGTCCCAACTGCGGCTGCGTCGCCTACTGGCGCGGGCTGGAGCCCAACGAGCAGGGCCGCCGCCGCATCGCCGTCAATCTGAGGCTGGCCGAGCCCGAAGCCGTGGCCGGCATCGCCATCGAGCATTTCGACGGCCTCGACAGCTTCAAGGACCTGGGCCGCGACAGCCGCTGCGTCCGGGACATGTGGTTCTAGGAAGGGCCGCCGTTATCGACGCAAAGCAGATATCACCTCAGGGAGGATGCGCTCGGCCAGAAGGATGTATCCAGCCGGTGTGAAGTGGAGGCCGTCGTCACGCAGCTCGCTGCGTGGCAGGGCATCCAGAACGGCGTTCTCGATGACGAGAAGCTTGGTATTGCGCGCAGCGAGGACGCTGCGAATCTTCTCGATGTTGGCTGAGCGTTCTGCGTTCAATCCCATGCGCTCATCGTTCGTGCCGGGCTGGAGTATCACAAGGTGAGTCCCTGCGGGCACCGCCCGGTCGAGCCTGGCCAGCATGCCGCCCGTGGTATCTCCGGGAATGCCGGCGTTGGATACCGTGGCCTCGATGCCCCTCGCACGCAGCAGGACTTGGAGTTGGGCCGGATAGGATTGCGCGGGCGAGACGCCCCAGCCCTCCGTGTTGCTGGCGCCGAGGGCGACGATCCGAACGGCGGTCTGGGCCTGCACGACAGGAGCCAGCAATGCCATCAGGACGGAGCCCCAGAAAGCCAGCCAACGCCAGCTACGAGTGGACGGCGCTACCGACATTCTCCCTCTCCAACTCCGCGGGCTGCGTACGAAGACCGGCTTCGCTCGCGCGGTTCTTTTGCCCCTTCAGCGCGAGCCTTCCACAAGACGAACAAGGACGAGCACGCATAGTAGCGAAGATCGCGTCCCGGCAAAGTAGCTAACATGCAACCCATCGTAGGTTGGGTCGAGCGCCAGCGAGACCCAACATCCACGGGCTGCATGGGCCGTGTCGGGTCTCGCTCCGCTCGACCCGACCTACACGACTACACGACCCGCACCTCCCCCGGCCGCAACGCCGCGAACCGCTCCGGCGCAACGCCGCGCCCGGCCAGTGCCGCGGCGAGGTCGAGCGCGGGCTGCTCGACGGCCTCGTTGGTGAGCCGGAAGGTGCCCCAGTGGTGGCCGAGCGCCGCAGCCGCGCCGCACAGCTCCAGGGCCTGCACGGCATCGTCCGGGTTCATGTGGCTGGGGCCCATGAACCAGCGCGGCTCATAGGCGCCGATGGGCAGGAGCGCCATCGCCAGGCCCGGGTGGCGCTGGCGGACACGCCTGAAGAGCGAGCCGTCGCCGAAGCCCGTGTCGCCCACGCAGTAGACTTTGCGCGCGCCCGCCTCCAGCACGAAGCTCGCCCACAGGGCATGGCTTCGATCCGTCATGCCACGTGCTGACCAGTGCTGGCTGGGCTCGGCATGCACCGCCACGCCCGCGCCGAGATCCACGGTGGCATCCCAGTCCACGGCCTGCACGGCCGACGCGGTGAGCCCTGGCACCGCCGCGCGCAGGATGGCGTCGTTGCCCAGCGGCGTGACGATGCGCGGGGCGAAGCGCTGCCACAGCCGGCCGATCGCATCCACGTCCATGTGGTCGTAGTGGTTGTGGGTGACGAGCACGGCGTGAATGTGCGGCAGATCGTCGAAGGCGATGCCGGGCGGGTTGACCCGCTTCGGCCCCGCGAAGGCGAACGGGCTGGCGCGCTTGGCCCACACCGGATCAATCAGGATGTTGAGCCCGCGCGTCTGCACCAGGAAGCTGGCGTGCCCGATGTAGGCGATGCGCATCCTGTCGCCCTCCACGGAGGTGGGCGGTCGGTCGGGCGGAAACGGGCTGGTGAGCTGCTCGGGCCAGGAGGCCGAGCGCTCGGTGAGCTGCCAGCGCACGAAGTCGAGCCCACCCCTGGGCCCGCGGCCGCCGGGGTTGAAGAACCGCCTCCCGTCGAAATGGTCGGAGATCGGGCCGCTGTAGTAGGCGTTGCCGCGGGCGGCCGTCAGCAGCCCCCATCCACCGGCGCCGACAGCCCCCACCGCAGCCATCATCTTGAGAACCCGCCGGCGACTGGGCATCGCTCCCCCTCTTGGCTGCAGCGGCCTAGCCGCGCCGGCCTGGCATGCGCGTTATCCGCGCGCCCGCCAAGACCTAAGGTCTCCCTCAAGCAACGACAAGACTTGAGGAAGGACAAGATTTGAGGAGGAAACGATGCTGCTCAGCCCGGAGCAGCTCAAGCAGCTCCGATGAGCTTGGCACCGCCTTGTGAGCGCCCTTCGTGGTCGTGACGAGGCGGCGTCAGATGGATCGCAACGGGAGCTCTCCCTATCCTCCGGTCCCTGGCTTCGCCGGCAACCGGCTGCCTGTGGGCAGGCCCGCTGGCTCCGACCCTATTCTTGCGCGAAGCACGCACGTGGCGTAATCCTGGAACGAGAATAATCCAAACGCGGCGCGTCGAGCCCGGCCGGCGGGGACCTAGAGGAGGAGGCGAACGCATGTTCTTTCGCAGCAAGAGCCAGCCCGAGGCCCAGGCGTCGGCGCAGGGGCCGGCCGGGGGTCTCATCCGGGTGGCGATGACCGTCAACGGAAAGGCGGTGAGCGCCGATGTCGAGCCGCGCACGCTGCTGGTGCACTACCTGCGCGAGCATCTGCGCCTCACCGGCACGCATGTGGGTTGCGACACAAGCCAATGCGGCGCCTGCGTGGTTCATCTCGACGGCAAGGCGGTGAAGTCCTGCACCGCGCTGGCCGCGTCCTGCGAGGGCGGAAACGTCACCACCATCGAGGGCCTGGCGCAGGGCAGCAAGCTGCACCCGATGCAGGAGGCCTTTCGCGAGCACCACGGCCTGCAGTGCGGCTTCTGCACCCCGGGCATGATCATGGCCGCGGTGGACCTCGCCAACCGCAAGGGCACGCAGCTCGACGAAGCCACCATCCGCCACGAGTTGGAAGGCAACCTGTGCCGCTGCACCGGCTACCACAACATCGTCGCGGCCGTGAAGGCGGGTGCCGCCGCCATGGGCGGCATGCGGCAGGCGGCCGAATAGAGCCGCCGCAGCCAGGGCGGAAGCCCGTGCTTGCGACAGGTCCGGATTGAATGAACGAATAAGCTCAGCGGGAGGAACGCTCATGAGCTCAACAGCGAGCGCGACCGGCATCGGGGCGCCAGTACGGCGCAAGGAAGACCACAGGTTCATCACCGGCAAGGGCCAGTACACCGACGACATCAACCGCGCGGGCCAGACCTACGCGTATTTCGTGCGCTCGCCGCACGCCCACGCCAACATCAGGAAGCTCGACACTTCGGCCGCCCTCAAGAAGCCGGGCTGCCTCGCCGTGTTCACCGGCGACGACATTGCCGCCGACAAGGTGGGGGGCCTGTTCTGCGGCTGGATGATCACATCCAAGGACGGCTCGCCCATGAAGCCCGGCTCGCATCCGGTGCTGGCGCTGGGCAAGGTGCGCTACGTGGGCGACCATGTGGCCCTGGTGGTGGCCGAGACCTACGCCCAGGCCAAGGACGCCGCCGAGGCCGTGGTGGTCGACTACGAGGTGCTGCCCGCGGTGGCCGATGTGGCCACCGCCCAGAACCCTGGCCAGGCGCAGGTGCAGGCCGACGCGCCCAACAACACGGTCTACCAGTGGCACCTGGGCGACAAGGCTGCCGTGGACGCCGCCTTCACTGGCGCCCGCCACGTCACCAAGATCGACCTGGTCAACAACCGTCTGATCCCCAACGCCATCGAGCCGCGCGCGGCCATCGCCGAGCATGACTCCGGCCAGGACAGCTTCACCCTCCACACCACCAGCCAGAACCCGCATGTGATCCGGCTGGCGCTGTCCGCCTTCATCGGCATCGCGCCCGAGCACAAGCTGCGGGTGATCGCCCCCGACGTGGGCGGCGGCTTCGGCTCCAAGATCTTCCTCTACGCCGAGGAGACGGCGTGCATCTGGGCCGCCAGGAAGGTCGGCCGACCCATCAAGTGGACGGCCGAGCGCTCCGAGTCCTTCCTCGCCGATGCCCACGGCCGCGACCACGTCACGTCAGCCGAGCTGGCGCTCGACGGTGACGGCAAGATTGTGGCCATGCGGGTGAAGACCAAGGCCAACCTCGGCGCCTATCTCTCGACCTTCGCCTCCAGCGTGCCCACCTACCTCTACGCCCCGCTCCTGTCCGGCCAGTACAACATCCCCTCCATCTACTGCGAGGTCGACGGCGTCTACACCAACACGGCCCCGGTCGACGCCTACCGCGGCGCCGGCCGGCCCGAGGCCACCTTCGTGGTCGAGCGGCTGGTGGAGGTGGCGGCCCGCCAGACCGGCCAGGATCCGGCCGAGTTCCGCCGCAAGAACTTCATCCAGTCGTTCCCGCACCAGACGCCCGTCATCATGATGTACGACGCGGGCGACTACGGCGCCTGCCTCGACAAGGCCCTGGAGCTGGCCGACTACCGGGGCTTGGCCGCCCGCAAGGCCGCCAGCGCGCAGAAAGGCCTCAAGCGCGGCATCGGCTTCTCGGCCTACATCGAGGCCTGCGGCATCGCCCCCAGCCAGGCGGTGGGCTCACTCGGCGCCGGCGTCGGCCTGTGGGAATCCGCCGAGGTGCGCGTGAACCCCACCGGCTCGGTGGAGGTGCTGACCGGCTCGCACAGCCACGGCCAGGGCCACGAGACCACCTTCGCCCAGCTCGTCTCCCAGCGGCTCGGCGTGCCCATCGAGCAGGTGACGGTGGTGCACGGCGACACCGACAAGGTGCAGTTCGGCATGGGCACCTACGGCTCGCGCTCCGGCGCCGTCGGCATGACCGCCATCTACAAGGCCATCGACAAGGTGGTCGTGAAGGCCAAGAAGGTGGCGGGCTTCGTGCTGGAGGTGCCCGAGGAGACAGTGGCCTTCAACGACGGCATCTTCTCCTCCAACGCCACCAACAAGACCCTCACCTTCCCCGAGGTGGCGCTGCAGGCCTACATCGCCCACAAGTTCACGGGCGCGCAGCTGGAGCCGGGCCTCAAGGAGGGCGCGTTCCACGATCCCTCCAACTTCACCTTCCCGTCCGGCGTGCACATCTGCGAGCTGGAGATCGATCCGGAGACGGGCCGCACCCGCATCGACCGCTGGACAGCGGTGGATGACTTCGGCACCCTGATCAACCCCATGATCGTCGAGGGCCAGGTGCACGGCGGCGTCGCCCAGGGCGTGGGTCAGGCACTCCTGGAGGGTGCGCACTACGACAAGGGCACCGGCCAGCTGGTCACGGCGAGCTTCATGGACTACGCCATGCCGCACGCCGACGACCTTCCCTCCATCCAGATTGCCATCTCGAGCACGCCCTGCCCGTCGAACCCGCTGGGCATCAAGGGCTGCGGCGAGGCCGGCGCCATCGCGGCGCCGGCGGCCGTCGTCAACGCCCTCACCGACGCGCTGGGCCACGAGGAGATCGCCATGCCGGCGACGCCCTTGGCGGTATGGCGCGCCGCGCAGAAGTCACCGACCCGCATGGCCGCAGGGTAGAGCGCGGATCAAGGGAGCAACCCAATGTACACCTTCGAATATCATCGCGCCCAGTCCGTGGCCGACGCCGCCAAGCTGCTCGCCTCCAAGCCGGACGCCAAGCTGCTGGCCGGCGGCCACACGCTGATCCCCACCATGAAGCTCAGGCTGGCGAGTCCCAAAGCCCTGGTCGACCTCTCCCGTGTGGCGGAGCTCAAGGGCATCGACAAGAAGGGCAACGCGCTGGTGATCGGCGCGATGACCACGCACGCCGAGGTGGCGGAGTCGGCTGTCGTGAAGGCGTCGATCCCAGGCCTCGCCGCGCTGGCGGGCATGATCGGCGACCCGCATGTGCGCCACCGCGGCACCATCGGCGGCTCGATCGCCAACAACGACCCCTCGGCGGACTATCCGGCGGCGCTGATTGCACTGGGCGCCACGATCGGCACCAACAAGCGCGAGATCAAGGCGGACGCATTCTTCACGGGCCTGTTCTCCACCGCCCTGCAGGACGGAGAGATCGTCACCCGCATCTCGTTCCCGGTGCCCGCCAAGTTCGCCTACTCCAAGTTCCCGAATCCCGCCTCGCGCTACGCCTTGGTGGGCGTGGCCGTGGCCCAGACGGGCGGGGCCGCGCGCGTGGCCGTCACCGGCGCCGGCAGCAACGGCGTGTTCCGCCAGGCGGCCATGGAGGCGGCGTTGGCCAAGGACTGGTCCGCCGCGGCGCTGAACGGCATCAAGACCGACGCCGGACAGATGGTCAGCGACATCCACGGCGACGCCGCCTACCGCGCTCACCTGGTCGGCGTCATGGCCCGCCGCGCCGTGGCCGCTGCCGGCTGATCGGCGTTCGACGGGACTCCCTCTCCCCGCCTGCGGGGAGAGGGCAGGGGGTGAGGGGCAGCAACGAGGGAATCCCTTTGATGGACAGGAAGACGCATACGCTCTCCGACGTGGACATCACCTCGACCCGCGCCGTCACGCGCCGCACGCTGCTCACCGCCCTCGGCCTTAGCGCCGGCTTGGCCGCCACGGCCGCCGCCGGCGTGGCGGCATACGCCCAGGCCACGCCCAAGCCCACGCGCCGCGACCCCTGCCGCGACGCCGACCACGGCCCCCCCTCCGACGGCGACGGCTGCGGCAAGCCACCGACCTCGTAGGTCAGGGGTGTCAGACCCTCCGGGTCTGACACCCTAGCTCCACGCCGGTTGTGCAAAGGTGTCAGCACCGAACCGTCTGACACCGCCGCCTTGATTTTCCCGGCCGCTCGTGGCCAATGTGCGCCCCGAATCAGAGATGACCGGAGCCCTGGCCTCATGACCGTCACACGGGGCGGACTGCTGAGCGCGCTGACCCGAACCGACAGCCCACGGCGCGAGACCCTGCGCGAGGAGCTGGCGCGCACCAAGGCGGGCGGGCGCAGGACCGGCCTCAAGCCGAAGCTGGTGCTGGCCAGCGCCTCCCCCCGGCGGCTGACCCTCCTGTCACAGGTCGGCATCGAGCCCGACGCCCTGCGGCCGTCCAGCGTCGACGAGACCCCCAAGAAGGGCGAGATGCCGCGCGCGCTCTCCACCCGGCTCGCCCGCGCCAAGGCGCTGGAGGGGCGCGACGCCATCGCCAACGACAAGGACATCGCCGACGCCTACGTGCTGGCGGCCGACACCGTGGTCGCGGTGGGGCGGCGCATCCTGGTCAAGCCCCGCTTCATCGAGGAGGCCTACGCCGCCCTGCGCCTGCTGTCGGGCCGCTCGCACCGGGTGCTCACCGCGCTGTGCCTGGTGACGCCGGAGGATCGCGTGCGGGTCAAGCTTGTCGATACACGCGTGCGCTTCAAGCGCCTGTCGGCGGAGGAGATCGAGGCCTACATCGCCTCGCGCGAGTGGCGTGGCAAGGCCGGCGGCTACGCCGTGCAGGGGCTGGCCAGCTGCTTCGTGCAGAAGATCAACGGCTCCTACACCAACGTGGTCGGGCTGCCGCTCACCGAGACCGTGAACATGCTCATGGGCGAGAGCTTCCCGATCCACTTCAACTGGCTCAAGCTGGGCGAGACGGACCCCGAATAGCATGCCTGCGCAACCCGCCGGCGCGGGGCACGGCAAACCCGCGAACGTCGCCCAATGCCCCATCTGCGGCCGGCCGAGCGAGGACAGATACAGGCCCTTCTGCTCGCGCCGCTGCGCCGACGTGGACCTCGCCCGCTGGCTCAGCGGCGCCTACGCCATCCCTGACCAGGGGGAGAGCGAGGACGGCGGGGAGGACGCGGACAAGGGGCCAGATGACGGGGCAGACCCTGCTGGGCCCCGTAGGACCTGACCCCCGTGCCGCTCAGGCCTTTTGTGGTCAGGACAGCCGCGTCACCATCGTGGCCAGAACGCCGACACCACCAGCACCAGGACGAGGGCGATGAGCGTGGTCAGCCCGCCCAGGACAGGAGCGGCGAAGACGTGAAAGGCGAGGACCAGAGTGCCGACGATTCCACCCAGGAGCAGCACGTTGAACAGCCAGTCTGCGAACGTGTTCTGCATTTTTTCTTCCTCCCATTGCGCCCCGCGCCGCGCATTAGACTTTAGTCTAAATTGCGGGGTGTGCCAGGAGGTCGTCTAGCATGTGCGAAAGGCTGACGATCCGGCATCGTCCGATGTTGGCGGGACAAGGACGGTCGCCACCCCGGCGGCGGGCGCAACCGGGTGGTATTGCAGCGATTCCGGAGCAGTCAGCGTAAGCGGCGGTACGATGCCGCTGCGCAGCATCGTACCCCGCCGCGCTCAGGCGATCAGGTCCTTGCCGGCGACCTTGAGGGCAAACGCGAAGTCGAGCGCCAGCTCCTTCAGCGCCTCGAAGCGGCCGGAGGCACCGCCGTGGCCGGCCTCCATGTTGGTCCTGAGCAGGATCAGGCTGTCGCTGGTATTGCGGGCCCGGAGCCTGGCGATCCACTTGGCGGGCTCCCAGTAGGTGACGCGCGGGTCGGTGAGGCCGCCGTAGGCGAGGATGTGCGGATAAGGCCTGGCCGCCACGTTATCGTAGGGCGAGTAGGAGCGGATGATGTCGAAGTCCTCCTTGGACTCGATGGGGTTGCCCCACTCGGGCCACTCCGGCGGCGTCAGTGGCAGCGAGCCGTCGAGCATGGTGTTGAGCACGTCCACGAACGGCACGTCGGCGACGATGCCGAGGAACAGCTCCGGCGCCATGTTGGCCACCACGCCCATCAGCATGCCGCCGGCCGACCCGCCGTTGGCAACGATGCGCCCGCGGCTGGTGTAGCCCTGCTCGACCAGGTACTCGCCGGCGGCGACGAAGTCGGTGAACGTGTTCACCTTCGCCTTATGCTTGCCCTGCGTGTACCAGCGGTAGCCCTTGTCCTTGCCGCCGCGCACGTGGGCGATGGCCATGACGAAGCCGCGGTCCACCAGCGACAGCCAGGTGGTGGAGAACGACGCCGGGATGGTGATGCCATAGGCGCCGTAGCCGTAGAGCAGCAGCGGCGCCGATCCGTCGAGTGCCGTGTCCTTCCTGTAGAGCACCGAGACCGGCACCGTCTCGCCATCAGGCGCCGGGGCGTTGAGCCGGCGGGTGACGTAGTCGGCCGGGTTGTGGCCGCTCGGCACCTCCTGGGTCTTGCGCAGGGTGCGCGCGCGGGTGCGCATGTCGTAGTCGTAGACCTGCACCGGCGTGGTCATCGACGAATAGGTGAAGCGCAACATGGTGGTGTCGAACTCGTAGCCCGAGGACATGCCGAGCGAATAGGCTTCCTCGTCGAAGGCGATGGCATGCTCGCTGCCGCTCGCGAGCTCCCGCACGACGATGCGCGGGAGGCCGTCCTCGCGCTCCAGGCGCACGAGGTGATCCGCGTAGGCGACGATGTCGAGGATCAGCCGACCCGGACGATGGGCGACGATCTCGCGCCAGCCCGCCGGGTCGGGATTGCCCAGCGGCGCCTCGCAGATCCTGAAGTCCTCTGCGTCGCCCGAGTTTGTGAGGACGATGAGCCGGTCGCCGTGGTGATCGACCGCATATTCGTGTCCATGCCGCCGCGGCACCACCACGCGCGGGGCGCTGTCGGGCCTGTCGGAATCGATCAGGTAGATCTCGCTCGTCTGGTGGTCGTGGGCGTGGATGAGCACGAACCGGCCTGACTGGGTCTCGTCCACGCTCACGTAGAAGCCGCTGTCGGCCTCCTCGTAGACCAGCGCGTCGTCCTGGGCCGGCGTGCCGGCCCGGTGGCGGTAGACGGTGAGCGGGCGGTGGTGCTCATCGAGGCCGACATAGAAAAGGGTCGCGCTGTCGCGCGCCCACGCGAGCGAGCCGCGCGTGTCCGGGATCACCTCGGGCAGGTCGCGGCCGGTGGCGAGATCGCGGATGCGCACCGCGTAGAGCTCGGAGCCCTTGTCGTCGACGGCGTAGGCCAGCAGCCGGTGGTCGGGGCTGTGGACGGCGGCGCCCAGTTGCCAGTAGGCCTTGTCCTTAGCCTCCTGGTTGCCGTCGAGCAGGATCTCCTCAGGCCCGCCGCCGCGCGGACGCCGGCACAGGCGCACGTACTGACCGCCGGTGACGTAGCTCGTGAAATACTCGAAGCCGCCGTCCGCCGTGGGCACCGAGGAGTCATCCTCCTTGATGCGCCCTTTCATCTCGGCGAACAGCTCCTCCTGCAGCACCCTGGTGTCGGCCATAGCGGCGTCCGCGAAGGTGTTCTCGGCCTCCAGGTAGGTGCGGATACCGGGGTGGAGTGCGCCCGGGTCCCGCATGACCTCCTGCCAGTTGTCGGCCCTGAGCCACGCGTACTCGTCGACCAGCTCCACGCCGTGGCGGACGCTGAACGCGGGGCGCCGCTCGGCCACGGGTGGCCGGACGAGAGGGCGGTTGAGACCGTGCATGGGGAGCAATCCTTACTGAATAGACGCTGGACAGACGTCAGGACAGACTCTGAGCTTCAGCCCCGATTGCACTGGCAACCGAAGCCGGGGCGTTTTCCGGCCCGGAACGGGGCCCAGAACGGGGTCAGACCCCTCGCCTCTACGCTGTCGATCCAGGCTCGACGTTCGCGGCGAGGGGTCTGACCCCGTGCGCCCTAACCCCGCGCGTCAGCCATCGTCTGGCTTGAACTTGAGCGCCGCGCCGTTGATGCAGTAGCGCAGTCCCGTCGTGGCGCTGGGGCCGTCGGGAAAGACGTGGCCGAGATGGCCGTCGCATCGCGCGCAGCGCACCTCGGTCCGGCGCATGAAGTGGGAGACATCGTCGTGCTCGCGCACGGCGCTCTTGGCGGCGGGCCGGTCGAAGCTCGGCCAGCCTGTCCCCGAGTCGAACTTGGCGTCGGAGACGAACAGCTCCGCCCCGCAGCCAGCGCACAGGAAGGCCCCCTTGCGCTTCTCGCGGTTGAGCGGCGACGTGCCCGGTCGCTCCGTACCGTGCTGGCGCAGGACGAAGTACTGCTCACGCGTCAGCTCCGCGCGCCACGCCGCGTCGCTCTTGTCGACCTTCTCGGCGCTCGCGGTGCTCTGATCGGGGTGGGTCTTGGACATGTGCTCTGCGGTTGTAGACGCCGCGGTAACTCGCGGGCACGGCGGATTGGGTAGAGGCCGCCAACGGCTCCATTATGGCGGGAGCGGCAGCTGGGTGGGACTTCAAGTCTTCGTGTCTCAGTCTGCCCGATTGTAGGGCATTTCTCTGCTGCAGCGCCAGGATTGCGTTAAAGACCGGTAATCGACCACCCGTAGTTGAACCATTGGCAGCGATGATCTGCCCAGACACCGCAATGAGCGCCAATAATCTTCGGCGAAACACGAAGTTCCTTGTGTTCAACAGGAAAAATCTGATGCTCTATTGCCGAGCCCCGTTGTAAATCTCTGTACGATCGTGTAGCAATCGGTCGCATCGGAGGCATGATCCTGTCCAGGACCGTGCGGAGAAAGGGCGGACCTGGGCGCTGCGACCGGCCAGCAAATGGGGACATGGGCGGGAGATGGACTGATGGATGAGGTCGCGAAATCAAGTCTTGTTGCGCTGACGGCCAATATCGTTTCGGCCTACGTCGCCAACAACTCGGTAGGTCGCGATGACCTCCCTGGCATCATTGCCGACATCCATGACGCCTTGAGCAAGGCATCACAGAGGAACAGCAACTCGGAGCGCGAGGAGTTGAAACCTGCAGTTTCTCCCAAGAAATCCGTCCATGACGACTATCTGATCTGCCTGGAGGACGGCAAGAAATTCAAGTCCTTGAAGCGCCATTTGCGCACCCATTACAATCTCTCTCCCGAGGAATACAGGGAGAAGTGGGGGCTTCCCCATGACTATCCCATGGTGGCCCCCAACTACGCTGCCGCCAGAAGCCATCTCGCCAAGCAGATGGGCCTCGGCACCCGCAAGGAGAAGTAGGCAGCGCGGACGGTGGGAGGGCGCCCGCCGAATGCCTCAGCGGAACACAAAGCCTGCCGCGCCCAGGGCCAGCCCGACCAGGATCAGGCCCAGCGCCGTTACCTGCCCGACCTGCGACAGCATATGGGCGACGCCCGTGCCGGCGGCCTTCGTCGCCCTGCCGGTCCAGGTGGACTCCGACCCGATGTCCCTGAGCTTGGCCTCGATGGCGGTGGGGTTCTCGGCGGTACGACGGCCACGCAGCAAGGTCCACGCGGAATCGAGCGCGGCGTCCTTGAGGTCGTACCGGGACGCCCACCGTCGCACGAGGATGCCCACCAGCACCATCGCCGCGCCCGTCAACATCATCCAACGACCCGGTCCAAGCATCTCGAAGGTCCCTCCGATGGCCTCGCGTGGGCCGATC
>Ga0209382_10005869_pt1 | contig 15866 bp, 15 predicted proteins | sample SoiMetdeltSBSDD5_FD_187599 | JGI IMG/M metagenome (GOLD analysis project Ga0209382, IMG submission 187599) | Bulk soil microbial communities from a Populus tree surrounding site in Tennessee, USA - Soil MetaG P. deltoides SBSDD5 (SPAdes) (version 2) | ecosystem: Environmental > Terrestrial >...
TATTACCGCAATTGTAATAGGGTTTGCAAGCCAAAGTGTGTTAGGAAATTTAATTTCTGGTCTGTATCTGGCCATCACAAGGCCCTTCAGGATTGGAGAGAAAGTTACTGTCTTTGGTAACACAGGTATTATTTACGACATCGGATTATTGTACAGTAAGCTTAAAACAGATGAAGGAGATATCATTCTAGCGCCAAACACATCTATGATAACCACTACAATTATTATTAGAAAATCCTAACTATTTACTTGCCAAAAAATGATCCAAACGAGTCCTTGAGTGCGCCAAATGCATCATCTATAACGCCCGAAGTATTCTCCATTATTCGAGTGTCATTTAGTATTGATGTTTCATTTGTATTATTTACTTGTCCAAATACTGAATGGTGAGGAACTGAGAGATGAAGTGCCAGACAGATGGAAAACGCCACCATAATAGCTAAGTTGATCTTGCACATACCAGATCGATACGATAGGGAGGATTAAATTGTTTTCATCTTAGCTCATAATTGCTTTGTGAACAAACTTACAATTGATACTTTGAAGTCAAGAACCGCTGAAATTAATAACACTTTGGATTATAGTTAATATAACTTGGATTACTTTAAATTTAGTACATATTTGTGATTAATTCGATTTCTAGGTTTAGTCAATATATTTCTATATCTGGTCTACCAATGATAATTGATAAATTATTGCATAGGGTTACAAATAATAGTAACGCTATTATTTGAATATCTTAAATTAAAGCACAAAAATTATCATATAATTTATGTATCTCACGTTAATTACAATAGATTTAAGCCACCAAATTCTAGTAAGATCACACTTAAAATGTCATAATGAATAAGACATCAAGTGAAGGATTAATTCATTATCACAAAAACAAATTTCTAATTTAACTGCTATATTTGATTCTATTATCAGATAATATCACATTTGTTATTTAACTGTTAACGAATAGGTGATATCGGCATTATTTGCATTAGGACCTGTTACGGCATTTGTATAATGAACAGTATGTTCACCTACAGGAAGCGGTTTTAAAAAAACATACCATCCATCTGTAGCCGACAGATGTGTGTCTGGTGTATCAGGTACAAAACTAGAGTTTTTTGGAAAGGTAATATTAAAGCCCTTGGTGGCCACTTCATCCGCATTGATGAGACTGATTGTCTTACCATCAACCGCCTTCACCTCTGCAATGGGTTTATTATCGACCAAAACATTGACAGTTACTGTTCCCTGATTAAAACCTTTAGCACATTCTAACAATTCCTCAAATGATTTATTTTCATTTCCCCGGCTGGCTCCAGAACAGACCGCACCCCATGCTGAAATAAGGATTCCTTGATTGGACGAAATTTCACATTTCTGATTTTGTGTACCTCCTGCTGCTGGATCGATTAGCATGACAACGGGGCCTTCCTTATTAATCAAACATCCATTGTCGATTAAATTATGATAACCTATTGTTTCATTACCAGGAAGTGCTACATTCCACTTCCACCAATCTTCAACCCAAGCGTCGTAAGTCTTGTTAAAGATCTTTTCAGTCTTCTGAAACACACCTACAGCATAAGCAGTTGATATCATCATAGCGCATGAAAATAGCAAAATGGACACAAAGAATAATACATTAGTTGATTTCATTTCCCAGGTTACGTAATTTAGTTTATGTTGGTTACTTATTTATTTTTTCTATGGTAGACATTATTATTTATATACTGTTGAATCCAGAAATAGGATAAAAATAAATGGATTTATTTTTACTAGTCTTGAATAGTGGTCAGTCATTTGTCTTTCAAACTTACCAATAAACTGGCACTTTTCATCATTTTGGCAATAAGCGGCATTATTGTGATAGATTCCAACGTTATCAACTTTTCCACATATGCTAACAAAGAATTACCCATAACTTCAAAGATCTGGATCTTTACAATATTTTCGATAACATTTGCGACATTTGCCATCATATTGTTCAAGACTATTGAAAGTTATGACTTGACGCCCAATTATAAGCAGAGGAAAGCCAAAAATCTCGTGCGAGTTGCTGCAGTTACAAGTCAATTTGTGGTAATGGCCTTTTTAGCTGTAGAGATAGTCCAAATGGGTTTTGTAAACATGTACAATAGCAATTTAACGCTTTTGATACTTTTCAGCTCCTTTGTCCCATCGATGATGTTCATAATTCTACTTGTCCTGCTACTAGTAAGGTGGTTTAGTTCAAGTAAGAATTTCATGATTATGGCATATGCCATTTCTTTTTCTATTGTATGTATCTATTTAGTCCTGTCCATAGTATACGTTAACGCACAGTTTACTTATACGTCCGAGTGGATTAAAGCAAAGTCTCTTCACAGCACTTTGGTTAACTCCTATGTTTCAGAATTGAGTTCCTCCTTTGGGGTTGTACTCGGCATGTTATCGTTACTGTCCTTCCTCTTGGTATGGATAGCAACTGTTGCTTTATTAAGGCAATATCGCAACAAAATTGGTAGAATTAGATTTTGGAGTATTATCATGATTCCCTTGATATATTTTTTGTTCCCTTTTGAAACATACATTGCTGACTTTACTGAAGGAACGTTGTCTGGATCTCCAGTCATCTTTACTGTAATCTACATAATATTTTTTAGTGCCACGAATCAGGTTGGTGGTGTTTTATTCTCCATTGTTTTCCTAACAACAGCAACAAAAATTAAACAGCCGAATCTCCAGAACTCACTAAAAATTTCGGCAGTAGGGATGGCTGTTATTTTTTCGTCCTTAGAAATAAATTCGTTACTATACGCGGCATACCCTCCCTATGGCGTTCTCACAATAATGTTAATGCCACTTGGAACATATTCCCTATTTACCGGTTTATTTGCGTCTGCAAGACTCGTATCCCAGGATAAGAAATTGAGAAAGGAATTTTTTCAAAGCGCAGAGAAGCAGCTGGCCTTCTTAAAAACAATAGGAAAAGTGCAAATGGAAAAGGAGCTAGAAAAAAATTTGAACTCAATTTTAAAACGTTCCTCTATACTTGAGGAGAGTAAGGACGATTATCGAGATGAGGAGAACGTAAAGGAATTAGTCCAAGAAGTACTTGAAGAGTTACGTTCTAAGAAAAGTGCGGTAGAGAAATCTGATAATTAGAATCAATCAAAATTCATTTTGGTGAATGACAAATACTATCTCCCGCTTTTTAAAATGGGATTGACAGGTCTCATTTGTTGGCAAATAGAACATAAGTTAACATTATGTGCTTAGGATTTTAAGGACAAGACCACTCCTATTCAATGTGGACAAGCAATGACATTATTAAAGAGTTTAGCTGCTATCCATACAGTATTGTTAGATGAAGTTTGATCTGAAATTTATAGTTCAGCCACATGAAAACTTTAATGGACTTTCCTATGGATGCTGGACTTCAATTTGGTGGAATTGGCTATTCTCGGATCAGATACAATTTGGTTCTGTCTATTTTCTTCGGGGAAATACTGATAAGGAATCTCCTATAATAAGGACTGGAAAAGACGGACCAATGATATGTTCAGACACTGCAATTTTCTTTCCTATAATTTGTACTATAAGTAGTGAGCATATGTTTGAGCATGCCTCAACCCAATCGACACGTAGGAGTGAATCTGCCGAAAGGCAGAAAAATCCTCTGCTATTAAGCGTCAAGATAAACGGCGTCAAAATTCCAAATCTGAAAAACTACTACGCTGAATCACCGGAATTTGTCTTGGATATTCCCAAATCATCAAAGATACGACTTTCCTTTGATCCTCTTCCTCGCATTGGTAAAATGCCCGCCGTTTCAGCAGGATATTGGATTATGTTAAGGCCTTTGCCTCCCGGGACTTATAGAATAATTTTCAAAGCAAAACATTCAGACGGAAATGTGTCACACGGCAAAGCAAAACATGCAGACAAATATGTGGCACACGGAGATTACACGATTAGAGTAATTGATTCATTCAAATGAGAAAGCATTCTAACATCAATTACCTGTGGCAGTTCTATACTTATCAGAAATCTACAAAATAATTGACTAGTTGACACGTAAGAAAACTATAACAATAAGAAAAAGATTCATAATTTTTCTAACTTACTAAAAAATGATGTGTACATTTAGTTAAAATTCGATCATTAATCGACGTGCATGGTGTACACTGAATTAGTATTGAATACAGTTGATTTCCCGCCAAACTTCAAAATATATTCGCCTTTTTTAAAATTTCTCATATACATAAAAGTTCCACTCACCGCACCTTCATGAGTGCCTGGTGGCAAGTGAAATTGAGGCTCTCTATTCAAGAGGTTCTCCCCCACTGTCATGGTAAATTGTGGAACAGTAACATCATGATCATTAAAATTTGAGGTTATATCTACTTCCTCCTCACCGTTTATACTAATTTTTGCATATATCATTTTTTTGCCATTATCGATAATAATTAGGCCCAAATCAAAGTTTGCAGCTTCAATGCATTCTTCGATGGTTTTACAGGTGCCTTTTTGTCCATCTGATTCTCCTATAGAAGAATGAAAATAAAAAACGGGGAAGAAAACATCCGTTCCCACCGGTGCACTAATCTCTTGTACGTTGGGTATCTCGTTTTCAGGATCCTTTGGATCTCCAATGCTATCATCTCTCATAAATGTTAAGTGTCGCTGCTCATTACCTATCTGGAACACATTATTGTACTCCGTGTCACAATTTGGACCATGAACCCAATTCAAATAAGCTACTGCTAAATATTCATAAGCCTGCGGGTTATCCTTTACCCGCACAATCTCATAAGGGCCTATATCGCTCATGTAACTAATTTAAATGAACAAGTTTATAAGCTCATCGAGGCTCGACTTTCTAACTCGTCTATTATTTTTCAATTACAACTGAAGATATATCTCATCCTGCCATATCAAGAAATGGATACAAAGTCATTTGGAGAAAAAAATAACAGCAGGTTATTACAATGCATCACATTTTTGTCTGGACTTATTTGATCCTTAATCCTTTTCTGAGATCTATGTATTGATCGATCGTAAGTATAGATCAAATATTATTATTTTTCGATTTGAACAAATATGTATGGGGTATAGCTCGTCAAAAATATTAATATGAACATTTTATTTATTACTAATTTGTGAAAAATAATAGAACTTCTAGTTCTCTGTTATTTCCCTCCGACTCAAAGCCATATGGGTTAACATTATCCCAATGGACTGTTAAGTGGTGGCGTTGGTTATTATCAATACCAAAAGATAAAAATCCAGCCTTAGATATTTCTGGAACAAATTTATCTGATAGTCAAAATGATCCAAATGTATGGTTCTTAGCAGGGACTCTTGGGGGCGCTGCCAATAGAACCTGCAAGATACCATTCGGAAAAGCAATTCTAATGCCTATAATAAATTATAGATATTCCTTTGCAGATGAACCGGCAATTAATACTGAAGAAGAGTTGATATTGAAATGCAAGTCCGAAATAGATGATATAAAGAATTTATCTTTTCAGATAGATGACATCTTTGTTACTGACCTATCATCATACCGGATATGTTCTCCATTATTTGACGTTCACTTAGCTGAGAACAATATTGAGAACAATATTTTGTGCGATAATCCAGTCTATACTAAAATGGTTTCCGATGGTTACTGGATTTTTCTCAAACCATTAAAAATCGGATCGCACAGACTCATTTCATCAGGTTCATGTCGTTCCGGAAAAATTATGATAGCGACTAGGTACGATTTATTTGTTCAATAGTAATAACGACGAAATTACTTTTATATTTGACTATTCTTTATCAAATTTTTGCAAGGTATTTACTATTCAATGAAATACTGAATAATCAGGTACAGGTTCTTCTGTTACCACCTACAAAGAACATAACTGAGATAGGACTACAAGGATCTAGATATTGAATAAACCATACTACCTACCAAAGTCGCTTTTTCCCAATCAATTTGAATCTCCTAATCTAAATAGTATCAATACTGGATCATTTTGAAAAATAGTAAAATTCCGACCTGCTCAGTTTTTATCCTTGTTACTGGAAATAACTTCAATAAACTCAAATCCCTGTCTGTATATTCGCTGATTCAACTTGTAGTGGTGTAGCGAATACGAAGCACACCTCACGCATTTACAGAAAGCCTTATTATAGCTAGCTTTTTATTTAGTTCTCAATTGTCGTCGCCTAAAGATCCTGAACAAGGAAATCATCTGATTATATTGCTTTTGAACTCTGTTGACTTATGCATTGGGCACAGATAGGTAAAGGGTAACATATTTTGACAATCGAGAAAGTTATTAAAAATTTTGGATTGCCCTGGGAAAAGGATTATGCCCAATCAGTGAAAGTTGGCGATACAATTTATTTATCGGGTCAGGTGAGCCACGATGAGAAGGGTACTCTAGTAGGTCCTGAGAATATAGAAGCTCAACTGAGGCAGGTATACCTAAATATTCAGAAACTTCTCGCTCAGCATGGGGCGACGATGGAAAATATAGTGGATGAAATACTTTTTGTAACGGATATGGACACTGTGTTCCCTGTTGCGGTAAAATGCAGGAAGGAGATTTTTGGCGGAACCCCTGCGGTTGCTAGCACTATCGTACAGATTCAGCGACTTGCATTCCCTGAATACTTGATTGAGATTAAATGTGTTGCCAAGGTATAGAATTTTGAACGCTTATGGATTTCCAGTTGGTTATTGTTTACTTAACGTATCTTTCTGCAAAATATCTTTCCAAATTTTCAAATAATACATAATCGCAAACCGTGACTCAATATTAGAAACATAAATTTCAAAGTTTTGTAAGTCCTATAGAAGGTAAATGATGAATTGCCAGGCCGTCTATATTCACTATGCTATCGGTTTCATAATGCGATTCTTAACTTTCTAGGCTTAACTTACTGTTAAAGTATAGATTGAACGTGTGCGAAAATTACTTGCCTCTCCGCCAAAGTCCAGAACATATGTGCCTTCTTTAAAATTTTTCAAAAACAAATAGGTTCCACTAGCAGCACCTGTATAAATGCCTGGTCCCAAGTGATATTGTGGCTCTCTGTTTAACTTGTTGGGACCCACCTTTAGTATAAATGGGAAGAGAGTAACAGTGTGATCTTCAAAATTTTTTGTTATAGGTATTGGTTCGGCACCGTTTATGCTAATATTTGCCCACATAATTTTATTGCCATTATCGTCTGTCCTAATTTTGCTTAAATCACCATATACAGCTTCCAGGCATCTATCAGTGGTTCCACAGGGATTTCCATCTGGATGTTCGTCCTTTTTACAGAAATGAGCGTGATAAACAGGGAAAAAAATATTTGTTCCCACCGGTCTATTAATCTCTTGTATGTTATCATCATTTTTGTCAGGTCCTCCGATGCAATTATCTCTGATGAAAGTCAAGTATCGCCTGTCGGAGTTCGTATCACAATTTAGTTCATGTACCCAATTCCAATAGTCTTCTGTAACTATTCGATAAGCCTCTGGGTCATCCTTTACGCTGACAAGCTCGTAAGGACTCTCAACGCTCATAGAATTTACTCAGATGAACAAGTTTATAAGCTCACTGAATCTCCACTTTCTAAGCCGCCTATTATTAATTAGTTAGCGCCAAAAATATCTCTCATATTTCCACATTTAGAAATATACGCAATTAAATTAAAGGAAAAAAATAACAGCAAGTATTGCGATGCGTCATATCTTTGTCTGAATTTAAGTGATCCTTAATAATTCCAGTTCTATGAATTGTTCGATCGTCAGTATAGATCAAATATTATTATATTTATTTACAACTATCCCTATCAAATTTTTGCAAACCATTTACGATTTAATGAAAGAGCGAAAAACCAGGAAAAGGTTTTTCTGTTGCCGGTACAAAGAACATGCCTGAATATAGGACTGAAAGAATCTTGTTATTAAATAAACCATGCTGTCCACCAAAGTTGCTTTTCCCCATCCAGCGTGGATCAGTTAGAATAAAAATTAACCTTCTAGGATCGTTTTGAAAACTTATGAAATTAAGACCAACTCTAAACGGCATCTTTTCATTAGATATAGGTTCAATAAATTCAAAGCCTTGCCTATATATCCTACGGGATGTTGGATCCCTGCTGGCTATGGTGCTAATATGGCGTGTTCTTCCTATATGACTTTGAATAAGTACGTTCCTAGATTTTTCAACGTCTATGTCTTTCGTAATGCTTAATTTTGAAGTATTCAAGTAATCTGGGTGTTCGTGAAATTTAGTATCATAGAATACTGCTGGGTCCACTCCGTCGTAACCTTCTACTATTACAGCAACTCCCTTTTCATCAACTCCAATAATCGGGCTACCAGTCCTCTTGTCTCTTCCTATTATCAGTTCTTGGTTTTTTCGCCCAATTCTGTTCCAATCCTCAAGATTAATTTCTGTTCTAAGAAATCCCATATATGTACCTCCTTCCGTCCAAAAATCCTCAGGCTTCAGTTGATTAGAAGTCCTATCAATAACAATCGCATCTTTTCTCTCTTTCTCATCTTTCATATTAGACACTTCATCATGAAAACCCAACCAGCTGCGTCCATCGTCTCGCTGAAAGCCCGTAAAAAACTTGGAAAACTGGATACAATGATCATCTTTTGGTAATTCATTGAAATGTTGCCAAGTTTCGACAATGGCCCGATATGATCCAAGCTGTGTTGTCGAAATAAATTGTATAGCAATATGCTCTGAAACACCAAGGTTCTGGCATAATTGTTCAGAATAATTTATACCACATCCATCAAGAATAGGTTTTCCGTTTATGGATGGAAGAAATTGTGTTCCTGCAAAATCCTTTGGAATTGCTTTTTTAATTCCAGGTATTTTGAAAACTTCGGGCCCGTAACCAATTAGCACCGATAATCCGCCATCTGGTACTCTGCATTTATCGAGGTTTGCAACTATGCCTTTCTTTAATTGCGCATACATCTGCCAAATGTTATCAAGCTCAGTAACTAGGTCTTCCGCTTTACACCCGTCTAGAATTTTAAGGAATAGTATCGCGTAAGAATAATTTCCATGACCCTTAAATTCTCGCATCTTGTCATAGAATATACCTTCCTGAAGTTTTTTTGCCAAACTTAGCAGCAACTGAAGATACTATGGACTTCCCTATTATTGGTTTTGATCGTCACTTAGTTGATGAATTTTTTCAGGAACCTAAAATAAACCTACATTAGGTTGAAAAAATAGCAAAAATAGATAGAAAATATCATAAATGTAACTATAGGATCAATACTAATATTGAAAGTGAAAGTCATGCCTCCTGGTAAAACCTTTAAGGGATTATCGTACGGAGACTGGGTTGCAATTTGGTCAAATTGGTTTTATTCTCGAGACGTCGAAAGTTACGACGGAGAGGATATGCTTTTCTTAAGAGGATATGTAGGATACAAATCTGTCAGTGATGCCGAGGGTGCCATGCGGTACCAAGATCCTAAAAACTTTTTGGATAGAACTGGTGACAAAAAACTCAAGATACTAAAAGGTACATCCGTGTTTGTCCCAACAGCAGTGTCGGTGAGTGCAATTGGATGTGATTTCGAAAATAAGATAATTGAAAACGAAAAGGATTTGAGAAATGCAGTGAATGACGATATTAATGATGTTAGATCAATATGGGCAACTATAAAGCTAAGTCATTCCAAAGAAAGTACTAAAATAGTTCCCGATTTACGATCGTACAGGATAGAAACCCCAATCTTCAAATTAACTGTTCCTGAAAATAGTGCTTTGAATAATCTAATGGATTATCCAATGAAGCCAGGCGTTTATGACGCCGTTGCTGGAGGTTATTTCGTTCTTCTTTCAGACTTGGTCCCTTCGACATATCAAATAGATTTTGGTTGTAAAGGACCTGGTGACTATTCGACAAGGGGAGTGTATGATATTACCGTATATCGCGATAAAAGAAAAGAGCCAAGCGACGTATCATAAATATCTAGTTCGGGAATAGTGGGAAGAAAAAAATCAAAGATCCGATTGATCTCGGTCAGTGCAATATTATCCTAGAAGTTTATCGATACATATTTGCTAAATTTCAATGGGATTTTTTAGTTACATCTTGCAAAAATTGGACGTTTCACAAAGATAATCGGCTACGAGTCTGCCTTGAATGTAGCATCGTTGTTCGCATCTGCCTCGTCTGTCACAAAGCCAACTTTATCCATTTTTGACTCATTGCTACTATCCTCTTGGTGTTTCTAATATCTTGGATACGTATACTCCACTTGCTGTAAAAAGTTAAGAATTGGTCGACTTAAAGAAATTAAGTTTATTTCATGTTCAAGCATATAATAAAACTGATAAGAATCTCGGCTTGATACTAAAACATGTTCGGTTCGTCTTCACAAATACGGCTTAAGAGTTTAAAAAAATACACCACCAATGAAGGAATTCCATCTGCTAGAGTGAGATCTGCTGATGAGACTCTCGAATACGTAACGCCATTGTGTAAGATGATTGGCGTAACAAGAATATGTGATATTACATATTTAGATAAACTTTATATTCCAAATTACAGCGCAGTGCTCCCAGGCACAGAAGACCTTTTTTGGGTGTACAGTGGAAAGGGACCAACAAGTTCCCATGCTAAAGCAAGCGCGTTGATGGAATCTATTGAAAGATATTGTGCATTATCTAGTAAAAGCACCAGGACTCCTATTAGTGGAACTCATGCAGAGCTGTCGAAGTCATATAACAAAGTGCTCCACCCAGATGAAGTAGTAGAACCAACACGGTCGAACTATAATGTCAATGAATCAATTATTGATTACCTTCCAGGATTTGATTTATTGAACAGGGAAGAAGTATTGGTTCCAGCAGAGCTTGTATTCTCTAGATACTCCACAAAGCTTCCCTCCATAAGTGCATTCCTTTATTCTCATACAAATGGATTGGCATCTGGCAATGTAATTGAAGAAGCTATTTGTCAGGCCTTGTGTGAGGTAATAGAAAGGGATGCCGTAAGCATTGCCGATTTATGCGCTTCTTCCATACCTTACAGTATCTTGGAAAGAATAACAAACTCAACAAGGAAAACGGAAAATAATAATTCTAAATTATCTCAAATTGAGGAAGATGACTTTGTGGATGATCCTAGTATCTTTTTAGATGTTAATATTTCTGAAATTACCCGAGATTTTGAACCACTGAAAATTTTAGTCGATAAATTTGCTAATGCTGGAATCAATTTACTAGTTAAGAAGATAACACAAAAAGATATTGGAATTCCGACCTTTGTTGCTAGTAGTATTGAGTGGATTACAAGTGATTATGGGTATTTTGCGATTGGTTATGGAACACATCTTGACTCGAGGATTGCTCTCGTCCGTGCTATAACAGAACTTTCACAAACCCGAGCTCTAAATATTCAAGGAGCCCGAGATGATTTAAAGAAAATCGAATATAGACAAAATGATGATATATACAAAAGAAAATGGCAGTTTATGCCTGCTACCACATTGACACATAAAAAGGATGAAAAAGTCGTCATGTTTTCTGAAATAAGTACATATGTAAGGTATGATATCTTGGATGATATCAAATTTATCTTGAGTCGCCTCAAGAACGCTGGATTGAAAAAGGCAATTATTGTAGATTTAACACAACCCAATATAGGAGTACCCGTGGTAAGAGCAATAGTCCCTGGACTAGAAACATTGGAGGTGGGAAGATTATATACAAAGAGTGAATTACTTATGGGCAGAAGAGCAAAATCTCATTTTAAAACCCTGCTAGGATTATAAAGTACTGGTAAAGCATGCATATTCTGTAATATCCGGGATACTCCAGAGCTGCGAGAATAGATATCCAATTATGGTTTCAATCAGTCGTGTTGAATTTGTATTAGGTCACTATAAAGACTTGAAATACATGTTCTTCCGCCCGATTCTACTTAAATGCCGATTCCATTATCCTTGCGAACTTAACAATTATCAGCTCATTATTGATGACCGGAAATAGTTACGTCTCCAGGAGTTTTTGTAATAGCAGATTTTCCTGCCGATTCTATTGATGCCTTGCCTTCCAGCAACGCAATAATAGTTGCAAATAGCTTTCGCATACAAATACTCTTTAATAGATATAATTAAGCATTTCGCATGAGGTTAATATTTTTTTAAACAAAGCATCTATTCTTCAAGATTTTTCAATTTTTGATTTTGTAATAATTTCGATAACTTCTTGATCTGTAAGTTGATGAAAATCATAATAATATTGTTCCACAGATTTGAAGTCATAGTCACGAGGGCTTATTATAACTTCAATATGATCGATATCTTCGTTTTTCAATAGTTCTAAAGTACTTTTAGGTGCGATAGGAGTGGCCATTATAATCTGACAACCTTTTCTACATGACTTGATGATAGATCTCACTGCAGCTATCATAGTAGCTCCAGAGGATGTACCATCATCTGCGAGTATGATGATCTCATTGCGTAGTTCGATATTATCTAATCCTGTAATTGTTTTCATTTTAGAGTGGTAGAGAGATGTTCTCCTTTCTATTTCCTTTAATTGCTTCAACTTTTCCAGTGCAATGTAATCAGATGTTATATCTAGCTCTTTAACCAATATGTCATTGACATATGTAGTTCCGTCTCCTGTTATCGCACCAATTGCGAGCTCTTCGTTATCCGGGGCACAAAGTTTCCGAGGTATTATTATATCAAACTGACTGCCCAGTTTTTTTGATATGCAATATCCAGTTATGACTCCACCTCGAGGAATTCCAAGTACAACACAATTTTTCCTATCTGGTTTTTTTATGAAATCCTTTAATGCCTCTCCCAAAATAGCTCCAGCAGATTGCCTATCTTTGAATCTTAAATGAAATCTTCCCAGTATATTCTCAAAAATTCTCATTCAAATGACACTGCAGTTTATTTGATAACTGCCAAATATTAAAAGTCGATGTTATGAAAGAGTACGGAAGGAGTAACTGATTTTAAAAGGCTTAGATATGTTGATACATGAGTGAACAATATTGTTAAGAAAAGCAGTAAATATCCAATTTATGGATCAGAAGCAAATATCAGGTAACCTTATAATTCCTCAAAAATCAACAAGCATCCTTGTATTTGCTCACGGTAGTGGTAGTACTGGAACTAGCTACAGGAACCAAGTACTTGCGCAAGCCCTTAATAACAGTGGGTTCGGTACGTTACTGTTTGATCTACTAACTGAAGATGAAAAACAAATTGATAGTAAAGCTGAAAATATTAGTGTGAATATTCCAGGTATAACATTGAATAAATTCAATATCAAGTTACTAACTCAGAGACTTATCTCAATAACGGAGTGGGTCCGGAATAGCTATGAAACAAAGAATCTTGATATTGGATATCTCGGTGCATCGACTGGGGCGGCGGCCGCACTTTATGCTGCGCACAAATTTCATGATGTTAAGGTTCTAGTATCTCGTAGCGGTCGAGTTGATCTGGTAGACAAGCAAACACTTTCTTGTATTGTGTGTCCATGCCTGTTCATCGTTGGAGGAAATGATAAAAAAGTAATTGATATTAACAAAAAGACTTTGAATCAGCTTAGGAATGCAAAAAATAAAAAAATCGAGATCATAGAAGGAGCATCACACTTATTCGAGGGAAAAATACAACAAGTTGCACACCTATCAATTGATTGGATTAGAACGTTTCTAAAGAGGTCAAATTGACTGGAAGACGAATCATAATAATTAAGATTGTGTTATGTTAGTATTCCTATATTGCAATTGCAATACTGGTGTTAGAAGTCAATACAATAAGAAGTAGATTGAATAATTCAGTTATCTGCTTGTACTCAACATATTATCATTAGCATATTTCTGCTTTGACTGTCTAAAAGCAATTTCTTCACTATTGCATTTATTAAGAAAATCAATGTACAATCTCTACTGGCAGACTAAGTCTATTTCCCCATTCTCCCCATGAACCAAGGTACATTTTTACTTTATTGTACCCCAATAATTTCAACACCAAAAAAGCATTTGCAGCCCTATAACCTCCTTGACAATAAGTTACTATCTGAGAGTTTTTCGGAATTTCTGAATAGATACGTGACAGCCTGGTCTTACTTTTGAAGGTTCCATTTTCAATATTTTCTTCCCAGTTAATGTTTGTGGCCCCAGGGATATGACCTCGCCTTAATGCTCTCACATCTGAACCGTTAAACTCTTCACTTGACCTAGCATCCACAATTGATACATTCTTATCTTTCAATGATCTCTTTATTTCCCTGGCGGTTGCCAAAACCTTGTTATTGACTCTGCCCTTGAATTCAGTATATTTGAGTGGATTGGTCTTTACTTCAATACGATATCCTTCTTTTTTCCATTTTCCAAATCCTCCGTCTAAAATGTGTACTTTTCTGTGAGAAAAATAAAGGAGTAACCAAACTCCTCTAGCAGCTGAGATACCAGAAACATTGTCATAAAAAACCACATGGATCTCTTTTTGTATTCCGATGCGCGATAACATCATTCTTGTTTGCCTATTAAAATCCTTAATGCCTCTTTTGGAAGTATCAAACCAATGCAACTGGAGAAGATCAATATTTACTGCCCCAGGCACATGACCCTTTTTATATTCTAGAAAGGATCTTGTATCAACTATAATAGTATCATCTTTTTTTTGAATTGCCTTGTTAAGGTCTTTTGTAGATATTAGCAAACTTAACACAACAGCATTGCTATACCATATTTGTACTATATCAATTGTCTTTGGTTCTTTGCTTAAATTACTTTCATATTTCTCTATTCTGTAAAGAGAATTTTATTTGCAATCCCTGTTTGGACTCCAGAGAATATTCATACTTTTCATCAAGTCCAATGGGAATAAGAGCAATTTCCTTACTGTGGCAGAAGTGACATTCATAATTTTCTCTTTCCATTAGAGAAGTTGCAGTCCAAAAACATGATTCGCAAAGAGCAAACAAACGGTTTGAATAATCATATTTTTTTTCTAGTATTACTGTATGCACACATTCTTTAAGAGCAATTGGCATGTTAATTGTTTCCCTTGGTATTTACTTAGATCATATAGGATCATTTACAGCTATGTATTTTTGTCAGCAGTCAATTCAATATTTCTCGACTCCAGACACTGAAGTATCTCACGCTGATAAAATTGCATATAGATTATGTTGATGAATATAGTTACATATTGACTATGATAAAAACATGGCAAATAATTATGAACTAATTTTATTCTAGGTGATCTATGCTAATAAGCAAAATACTCATAGGAATTAGCGCAGCTATACTTTTGGCAACATCTACGATAATGACAGGAGCGGTATATGCTCAGCAGGTAACAATCAATGGAGCTGGAGCAACTTTTCCATTCCCACTAATTGATACTTGGAGAGTCGAATACCAGAAAGTAAAGCCTGATGTCAACATCAATTATCAGTCTATCGGAAGCGGAGGCGGTGTAAAGCAATTCACAGAAAAGACAGTTGATTTCGGAGCTACTGATGCACCACTTACTCAGAATGAAAGCCAGAAAGCACCAGGAGCAGTACATATTCCAGAAACTATTGGTTCTGTAGTAGCAGCCTATAATTTACCAGGTATTCCTGACAAGGGACTAAAACTTACAGGTGAAGTTCTAGCTGACATCTTTTTAGGAAAAGTTACCAAATGGAATGACCCCAAGATACAGTCTCTAAATACTGACAAGACTCTACCCGGTGATGACATAGTAGTGGTTCATAGATCAGACGGTTCAGGTACTACATTTGTCTGGACTGACTATTTATCTAGTGCAAGTCCAGCATGGAAAGATCAACTAGGGAAAGGAAAGTCTGTTGAATGGCCAGTCGGTATTGGTGCAC
>Ga0209382_10005870_pt1 | contig 15863 bp, 11 predicted proteins | sample SoiMetdeltSBSDD5_FD_187599 | JGI IMG/M metagenome (GOLD analysis project Ga0209382, IMG submission 187599) | Bulk soil microbial communities from a Populus tree surrounding site in Tennessee, USA - Soil MetaG P. deltoides SBSDD5 (SPAdes) (version 2) | ecosystem: Environmental > Terrestrial >...
AATTGGCGGCAATTGGCGCCGATTCTTGATGAAGCCATCACTCAACTCGGGATCGAGGACCGCACGGCGATCGTGCTCCGCTTTTTCGAGCAGCGCGATTTCCGCTCCGTGGGCGAAGCGTTGGGCAGCACCCAGGATGCGGCGCGGGTGCGCGTGAATCGGGCGTTGGAGAAATTGCACCTTCTACTCAAGCAGCGTGGGATCGCCCTGTCAGTTGGGACGTTGGGAAGCGTTCTCACTGCCGGAGCGGTGGCGGCTGCGCCCGCCGGACTGGCAGTTGCGATCTCCAGTGCCGCCCTGACTGGCGCCGCCGGAACCGGAACCATTTTCACTCTCCTAAAACTTATGGCCACCACCAAACTCAAACTTGGATTCGCCGCTCTGGTCGTTACGGGCGTGGCGACAACCTTGGTCATCCAACACCGCTCGCAGGTCGGAGCGCGGGAGGAAAACCAATCGTTGCGCCAGCAAATCGTGCAACTACAGACCGACAACGAAGACCTCTCCAATCGCGTGGCCCGAACGAGGGCCACACGCGCTCCCCGCCTGCCCGCGCCGTCTGTGCAGGCCGTCGTGCCGACGAACCCGCTTCCGACGGAGTTGATCCAAAACAGTAATCTCTACGCCTTGCTCACGAACAAAACGTCGAAGCTGACGGCGGCCCAGGTCGAGTCTTACCTCAACGCAAACCGAAGGAACGCCGCCAGTCTTTTGGCCGCGTATCGTACCACGGAGGACCCGGCGTTGCTGCAGGAAGCGATGCAGACGTACCCGAATGATTCGCAAGTCGGCTTTGAGGCGGCGATCCGAAAGGACGCTGCGCCCGCGGAGCGCCGCCAGTGGTTGGACAATTTCAAGCAATCCGCACCGGAGAACGCGCTGGCGAACTACCTCTCGGCACAGGACCATTTCAATGCCGGCCACACCGATCAGGCCGTGCAGGATCTTGTCGCCGCCTCCAGCAAACAGTTTCAGGACTACTCCCTGGAACGTGTGCAGGCTGACGAGGAAGCTTACCGTGCGGCCGGTTATCCGGTAGCAGATGCCAAAGTTGTTGCTACTTCGCACTTGCTGCTGCCGCAACTGGCACAGGTGTCGAACCTTGGCCGGAGCATCCTTGATCTGGCCAGTTCCTACCGGCAGGCGGGCGATGAAACCTCCCGGCAGGCGGTCCTGGAGATGGCGGTAACTCTGGGCCGGCGCTACAGCGACCCCTCAGCCGGGGAGATGCTGATTGCCCAACTTGTTGGCATCAATGTCGAGCGCACGGCTCTCACCGCGATGGATCCCAACGGCGCTTATGCCGCCAACGGCCAGACGGTCCAGGATCGGCTCAACCAACTCGCTGAACAACGGGCCGCCTTCAGGGAACTCGGTCAACAGGCTGACCCGCTCTGGCAATCAATGTCCGATCAGGATTGGATCAGCTACCACAACCGGTCGGCGGCGTTCGGCGAGGAGGCGGCGATGCGCTGGTTGGTCGGCAAATACGGGCAGAAGTGATCGATCATGATACCGATCAAAATCCTTTGCAGCTGCGGACAAAAGTACGCCTTCGACATTGAGCCAGACGACGGGCGCATCAGTCAGGCGGTTCAGTGTCCGGTTTGTGGGACCGATGGCACGACGGCGGCAAACCAATTGATCGCACAGCACCTTGCAGCGAACTCTGCACCCGCTTCGGGGCTGCGAATCGGTGGACAGCAACACCCGGCCACCGTTCCGCTGCCGCCGCGCAACCTCACCGCAGCAGCCCGGGACGGGAACTTCTCTGGCATGAAAGTCAGGAACAAATGGTTTATTCCTGGTCTTGGCGCCGCCGTCGTGTCCGTCCTGGCTTTTGTTGGAGCCGTGATGTTCGGTCGCAGTCCCGAACGAAAATACGAGTCGGCCATGCCGTCCACTGAGGGAATGGACGGCCTTCCCCAAACGCTCGCTGAACTCAACGCCTGGTACGTTGAACCGCCGTCCGGACAGAACGCCGCCACGTTTTATTCTCAAGGCTTCGATGCGCTCCAAATCCCCAACGTGCATTCCTCAAACCTGCCTCTCTTGGGCAAGGGCCAACTGCCGCCTCTCGGCAACCCCATGCCGGCGCCCATGAAATCGGCTCTGGCCGCCCTGGTGAAATCCAACCGGGATGCGCTGCAATGGTTCGCCGAAGGCGCGAAATTTAATCACTGCCGCTATCCGGTCGATCTGACGCTCGGGTACGACGCTCTCTTTCCGCACTCCAGGAAGCTTGATATCGCCAGCGCTCTATTGGAACTGTCAGCCATTTACCACGCGGAGGCCAACCAGGCAGAACAGGCGGCGAGCGACGTTCTGAATTGCCTTGCGCTGGCAAATTCGTTGGCGGCGGAACCTGCGGTTCTTTCCCAGTTGCCCCGTACCTGGAGTGTTGCCTATGCGCTCGCGGCGTTAGAGCAAACGGTCAACCGCACCGCCTTGCCGGCGGGAGTCTCCAGCGAACTCTCGAAAGTCTTCAAAAAAATGGAGCGGTGCGAAGCCCGTGGAGAAGGGTTCAGCCGCGCCATGATCGGGGAGCACGCCCTGTCCCTGGCCGCGCTGGCCGATCCGAAACAACTCCTGCGCGGAATGGCCGCCCCGGATCTCAGAATGGCCGCCGACCGACGCAGCGAAATCACTGCGCGCCTGCAGAGCGGCGCGAAGTTGACGGCGGAACGAGAGTATCTTGATACCGCCTTCCGCCGACTCATGGCCGCGCGCCAGGCACCTTTTCCGGACCGCTTGAAATCGGACGAATTGGGTCGCCAGCTTGTCGCCGAAGCCGCAAGCAAGAAACTCGTCGTCCTTGACCTGTTATTGCCCAGTTTGGGTCGGCGCACTACGGCCGAAGCCGAATGCCTGGCCCGCTTGCGCTTGGGATGGACTGCTGTGGCGCTGGAACAATTTCGCGCCGCGCACAGCAATCGATATCCTTCCACGTTGTCCGAGTTGACGCCTGAGTACTTGAGCACCACGCCCGCTGACCCATTCAACGGCCAGCCCTTGCGCTACCAGAAGAAAGGCATCGGCTACGCGCTTTACAGCATCGGGTCCGACCTGAAGGACGATTCCGGCGAGCGGAAGAACGGGAAAAACGGAGACATCGTCTTCACAGTCGTCACGCCCGCGCGCTCAGGGCTCTGAACGTTACAGTCAGGACTGACCTCAAGGGTGAACAATGGGAGCGCAGCCTTTGATTCCCGAGAGCCTTGCATGAAGGCAAAGTGTCGAGTATCATCACGCCATGCCTGGTCTCTCTCATCAGTCGATCCGGCGTCGTGAGTTTCTAAAAACTTCATTCCTCGCCGGAGCGGCTGTGGTCTGGCACGGCTGCCGAACTTCGCCAGGTTCCTCCGCTGTCGAGAACGAAATCCATCTGGCGCTGCTTTCCGACACTCATGTCGGCGGTGACCGGGAACGCGCCAAGGATCCTCGCGGATTCGATCCCTGGGAGAACCTCTACCGTGTCGGGCCGGACATCATCGCCCGATCGCCGCGCGGCGTCATTCTGAATGGAGACGCCGCCTCGCGCGAAGGATTGACTGCGGATTACCAGGAATTGAAAACGCTGCTCGAACCACTCAGCGGCGTGGCTCCGGTTTACATCGGACTGGGAAATCATGACCATCGCGAGAACTTCAAGCAGACCTTCACCATTGCGGGAAGCGTGGATGCAAGCGTGCTAAATCACCAGGTGTTGATCGTTGAGGAATCATTCCTTCGATTCATTGTGCTCGATTCGCTGCTCTATGTAAACAAGGCCGCCGGATTGCTGGGCGAACACCAAAGGGCATGGCTCGGCGGATACCTGAAGACACACGCGGAAAAACCAACGATTCTCTTCGTACACCACACGCTGGGCGATGGCGATGGCGATTTGCTCGACGCGGGCCGCTTGTTTGAAATCATCCGCCCGCATCGCCAGGTGAAAGCCATCTTTTACGGCCATTCCCATGTTTGGAATATCAGCGAAAGGCAGGGAGTGAAACTCATCAACCTTCCCGCTCTCGGCTACAACTTTTCGGCCGATCAGCCCGTCGGCTGGGTCGATGCCCGCTTTCGCCGCAACGGCGTCGATCTGACCCTGCACGCCATCGCCGGCAACCGCGCTCAAGACGGGCAAACCTCGAGAATTGTTTGGACCTGAACAGCGATGCGGGCCGTCCACCAAACCTCCCCAACCAAATCGCTGTTGCAGCCCATCCGTTCCCGCCCTCGCGCTTGACCCCGGCACGACGCCGTTGGCGTGGTTCCATTCCGAACGCAGAGCCAGACCGTCATAGACCATCCCCGTGCCGGTTTACGTCAGCATCAGGCGGTTTTCACTTTCACCTTGCTGCCTTTGATGCTCGCGCGGTTCAGCTTGGCGAGGATGGCATGGGCGTGATTGGTGGCGACATCCACAAACAAATGCCGCTCTCGAATGTCCACTCTGCCGACGACATTTCCAGGCAGACCGGTCTCGCCCGCGATGGAGTTCACGATGTCAATCGGAGCGATTCCCATTTCTTCGCCGAGATTCATATGCAGACGGATGAATTCGCCAGCGGGCGGATCGGTCTTCTTTGGCGATAGACTAAATGCGGACTTTCCTTCAACGCGCTCGCGGCGTTCCCACGACGGACCCGATTTTCGCGATGATTTCAACTCCTTTGGCCTGCGCGATTCCGGCTTCACTGAAGCCAGAATCTCTGCATCGGAATAGGTCCTTTGCATTTCTGATTTCTGGGAGACGACCTCCGGAGTCTGATCGGTTTTCAGTTCCGCTGATGGCTTGGCGTCTGGCCGGGGAATGCGGGCTGGAGCTGAGACAGGCGCTCCGGGAGTGGGTTGTTTTGCGGGACGGGCCGACCGGGCGATTGGCGTTGCGATGGGACGAGCCGGACGTTCCTCACGGCGGTTGACGAAGCGTTGCGGACGCTCGGAACGTTTACTGCCTTCGTAGCGCGGGGCGCGTCGGTCTTCCTGGCGTTCGCGTTCCCGTGCACGATCCGGAGGGTCATACTCCACATCGCGCGAAGGACGCGCCGGCGCAGTTTCGGCGCTTTGTAGTTGAGCCAGGCACGCGGAGGCAATGTCGGTGGAAGTGAAACCTTCTTCCAGCAGGCGCTCAATCAAATGGTCTTGCCGCTTGAATTCGCCGCCTTGCAGCGTGGCGCGGAGTTTGCCGATGAACACGTTCTCGCGCGCTTCCTCAGCCTCCGTTTCCGTGGGCACGCGCGCGCGGTGAATGCGCGTGTTCGTGTAGCGCTCGAGGTTGCGGATTTGAAAAAGCTCGCGCCCGGACACGAATGAAATCGCGCGACCGCTGCGTCCCGCGCGACCCGTGCGACCAATGCGATGCACGTAATCTTCGCCGTCATACGGCAAATCGTAGTTGAAGACCACTTGCACGTCGTCCACGTCGATGCCGCGCGCGGCGATGTCTGTGGCGACGAGAAATTCGAGGCCGGACTTGCGGAATTTGTTCATCACGCGGTCGCGCTGCGCCTGGTTCATATCGCCGTGAAGGCGATCCGCCATGTAACCCTGCGCTTCGAGGTGATCCACGAGATCGTCCACCATGCGCTTGGTGTTGCAGAAAATGATGCCGAGCTTGAGATCGTGAATGTCAATGAGCCGTGTGAGCAGTTCAATTTTGAAACGGCGTTCCACCTCGTAATAAGACTGCTCGACCGTCGGCACTGTCATGGCCTTCTGCTCGATGCGCACCTGCTGCGGGTCGCGCGCGTATTTTTCAATCAACTGCTGGATTGGGCGCGGAATCGTCGCGGAGAAGAAAACCGTCTGGCGCTCTTTGGGCGTGCCCTGGAGAATCAACTCGATGTCGTCGCGGAAACCCATGTTGAGCATCACATCCACTTCGTCGAGGACGACCATCCTCACCGTTTCCAGCCGGAGTGTGCCGCGTCGCATGTGATCCATGACGCGGCCCGGCGTGCCGATGACAATTTGCGCCCCGCGTTTGAGACCGTCGAATTGGCGCTCGTAGGATTGCCCGCCGTAAATCGGCAGCGCGTGGATGCCGCGCTTGAAGAGGGCGAGCTTGTGGACTTCTTCGGAAACCTGCACGGCGAGTTCGCGCGTCGGGCAAAGGATGAGCACTTGGACCGCGCGCAGGTTGGCGTCGGTCTTTTCAATGGCGGGAATGGCGAACGCAGCGGTCTTGCCGGAGCCGGTCTGCGATTGGCCCACCGCGTCGCGTCCGGCCATCAACACGGGAATAGCCTCGGCTTGGATCGGCGCGGCCTTTTCGAAGCCGAGCTTGTCAATGGCCTTCAACAGTTCTTCGGACAAACCGAGTTCAGAGAATAGTTTGGGTGTCATGTCATGTCATCTTGACTCGCCCACCGTAACGCAATCCGCAGCAGAAGGGGCGTTTATTTTTGCGGCAGAGGTGGGAGCAAGGCAGGCGGGTCTGATCAACCCATAGGCCATTTGCCGCATCATACGCCTGCACATTTTAGTTCTGCATTGCAGGTTTGGCGGCGTCTGCAACCATGCGGCGTTCCCGGAATGACATCAGACGCACGCATCGAGTAAACGTGAACTATGAAAGCATTCATCAGTTTCCTGCTTCTCACTTCTGCAGCGGCGTTCGCGCAAGCACCGCGAATGGACACCCTCGTTTCACCTGAGGTGCATCCCGACCGTCGCGTGACGTTCCGCGTCCGTGCGCCCAAGGCTTCCGAGGTCAGCCTGTTTGGCGACTGGATGATGCCTGAGACGAAGAATGCAATGGTGCGCGATGAGCAGGGTATCTGGAGCGCGACCGTCGGCCCGCTGGAACCCGGCCTGGCCATCTACACGTTCACCGTGGATGGCGTGACGACACCCGACCCCGTCAACTCGCGCATCAAGTTGCGCGCTCGCACTTCCGCAAGCCTGGTGGATGTGCCGGGCCGCCCGCATGAGCTGTGGGAGGCGCGCGATGTTCCGCACGGCGCGGTGGAAGTGAATTGGCAGAAATCCAAAATCACGGGCGACACGCGCGCGTATCACGTCTATACGCCGCCGGGTTATGATCCGCGCCGGGCCACGCGCTATCCGGTTTTGTTTCTCCTTCACGGCAACAACGACACCGCTGCGGGCTGGACCGATGTGGGCAAGGCGAACTTCATTCTCGACAACCTGATCGCCGAAAAAAAGGCCTTGCCGATGATCGTCGTGATGCCCTGGGGACACGCCGTGCCTTACGGCGGCTCCCAGTCGAACAACACCGCAACCTTCGAGCGATACCTGATCGAGGAAGTCATCCCGCAAGTTGAAAAGAAATATCGCGTGACGCGCGGGCGCGAAAGCCGCGCCATCGTGGGACTCTCGATGGGCGGCGGGCACGCGTTGCAAATCGGGTTGAGCCACCTGGACCTGTTCAGCGCCGTGGCCGCATTCAGTTCCGCCGTGCCGGGCAATTTCGAGGGCCGCTTCAAGTCGTTGCTCGACGATCCGGAGGGAACCAACAAGAAGTTGAAACACCTTTGGATCGGTTGCGGCCGGCAGGATCCGGCGTTCGAGCGAAATCAAAAACTCTCAGAACTTCTGACGGCGCACAAAGTCAGGAACACCTTTTACGCTACCGAAGGCCTGCACAATTTCGCCGTCTGGCGCCGATACCTGGTGGAGGTCGTTCCGCTGCTATTCCGCAAGGACAGCAAGCCCGGCTGAAGTCAGCGAAGCCGTCTAAAATGAAAATGCTCGGGCAACAAACAGTCTTCCAACGATGCCAGCGTCACTCTTGGTTCTTGCTTATGTTTGTGGTCTGCGTGGCACACTCTCGGGCTGCCGAGGCACCCTCTCTTCCACCTGCGAACGCAGGAGACAATTCGCGAATTACCATTGACGAGGCGGGTGTTCGTCGGCAGGAGATTCGGACCAATCTGGTCGGAGACTTTTATCTTCCAACAACAACGGGCCGCGTGCCGGGAATTGTTCTTCTCGGCGGCTCGGATGGCGAACCGATGAAAGAGCGTTCCGCATCGCTCGCCTCGAACGGCTACGCGGTGCTGAACCTGTTTTATTTCGGTCACGCTTCGTTACCGAAGGAGTTTTCCGAAGTGCCGGTGGAATATCTGACGAACGCAATTTCGTGGCTGCAAGCACAGGAACGCGTCGATCCCTCGCGAATCGGTGTCATCGGCCACTCGCGCGGAGCAGAGGCCGCATTGCTGACTGCAACATTTCGTCCTGACGTGCAAGCCGTCGTGGCCGTTGCGCCGAGTTCGGTGGTATGGCCTGGCCCGGGCGCATCAGGCTACTTCCACTCCGCCTGGTCGCTCCATGGGACGGAGTTGCCTTACGTGCCGGTGAACTTTTCAAAAGGAGTCGGCGCTTTCCTGAAGGAAGTCACCGGCGGAACGCAGATCGAACATCGGCCTCTTTTCGAAGACGCACTCAAGAACAGGCGCGCGGTCGAGAAGGCAACGATTCCCGTGGAAAAGATTCGCGCCGCGGTCCTGCTCATCTCGGGAAAAGACGATCGCGTCTGGCCCTCTGCGCCTATGGCCGAAAGCATTGTCGCCAGGTTGCGCGAACACCGGCACCCCTTCGCTTATCGGCATCTCTCGTATGACAACGCCGGCCACAGCTTCGGGCTGCCCAACCAGCCGCGAACGAACGCCGCCACCGGGACTTTCAAGATGGGCGGAACGCCGGCAGGTAATGCCGCCGCCGCCGTCAGTTCATGGAAAGCCACGCTGGAGTTCCTCGAAATCGAATTGCGAAACCGCCGTGAGAACTCGACTGGCAAGTGAGAGAATCCGCTGGCCAGGTTTCACCAACCATGCATCGGTTACTTCGCATTGATGTCTGTCCGGCCTGGTTCGCGTGGGTCATCAACAATCCGTTGCGACGCTGGCTGCACAAGCCCGAAGAAATCCTTGGCCGACTGATTGCGCCGGGATTCACGGTCGTTGAGCTGGGCTGCGGTTCAGGCCCATTCACCGTAGCCCTGGCCCAAAGGGTTGGTTCCTCAGGCCGCGTGATTGCGGCGGATGTTCAGCCGGCGATGCTCGCGAAGGTCCAAAGACGCGTTGCGCAGGCCGGCGTGCAGGATCGAGTCGAACTCCACGAGTGCACACGGGAGCGCATCGGGCTTTCAACCCAGGTCGATTTCGTTCTGGCGTTCTGGATGGTGCATGAAGTCCCGAATGCCGCAGCTCTCTTCGCGGAGATACACGAAGCGCTGAATCCCGATGGCAAACTGCTTTTGGTCGAGCCGAGGTTCCACGTTGGATGGAGAGACTTTGAAAAGGAAGTGGACGCCGCGCTGGAGGCAAAACTCAAACTCCTCGCACGACCCTCGGTCCGTCTCAGCCAGGCCGCACTTTTTGCGAAGTGAATGTGAATGCCCTGAAGCACCAATGAATCAAGCGCGCGAAAACTACACGCCGGGCTACACGCCCAACGCCCTCGACTTCATGTCGCGGCGCACGGCGGAATCGCACGCCGCCTTTTTCCTGCCGCACTTGAAGGCCGGCATGCGATTGCTCGATTGCGGCTGCGGGCCGGGTGGAATCACGATTGAGCTGGCGCAACGCGTCAGCCCCGGCGACGTAATCGCCATTGACCTTGGCGGAGTCCAACTGGAACGCGCCCGTGACCGAGCGAGCGCGGCCAATGCGCATGTGACCTTCCGCGAAGCGAGCGTGTATTCCCTGCCTTTCCGGGATGCCGAATTTGATGCCGTCTTTTCCCATGCGCTGTTTGAGCACCTGGCTGAACCCCTCGAAGCGTTGGAGGAAATCCGCCGTGTTTTGAAACCGGGCGGCTGTGTTGGTCTGCGTAGTCCGGACTGGGGCGGATTTGTGCTGCATCCCTGGTCCGAAAAACTCGCCAGTGCGTTGGTTGATTATCAGGCCATGCAACGAGCAAACGGCGGTGATGTCTTCGCTGGACGCAAGCTCGCTGCCTGGCTGCGGCAGGCGCAGTTTGCGCGGATTCACGCCAGCGCCGCGTATGAAATCTATCCCAGCGCCGCGTTCATTGCCGATTATCTGGCGCAACAACTCGATTCGAATAGGCGTGATGAATCGGCGGCCGCTCTCCGAGACTGGGCCAAAGAACCGGACGCCATGTTTGCTCAAGCCTGGTTTGAAGCAATCGGCTACAAAAGATGAGCAAATGGAAACTATTGCCATCGCCGACAAACTCAGCGTTGACGCGTTGTTTGGAGCAGCGTGAAATGACTCAACAACCAGTCGGATATTCGAAAGCGCAGCTGGAATGTCGCATGGACGACGGCCCTATCGGGGCAACATTGGACCGGGGTACCGGCGAACGCTACGAACGCTCCCAGGGCCTTCCATTCCGAATGAGCGAGGTGATTCGGGCTTATTGTGGCAGTGGCTGTATCCGCTTGAGCTCTGGTGACTCCTGGAATGCCTTCAAGGTTTTGACACTTAATTCGTCAAATGCACCTTGCAAAGAGGCCTTCTCTCTCGCGTAGCCGTTGAACCCACTAGCGGCGGCTTTCGCCTCAATGGTGGTTAGCCACAAAGAGTTTCGCCCTGCGCGATCCTTGACGAGCCACTCCACCTCAATTTGTGTCCTATAGTCGTCAGCAATCGCCACGTTCGAACGAACCACCTTGGGTATGAGGATTACGTCCGCTCTGTTCACAGCGCCTTCCAAGGAGTCACACATCGCAACTTGATTGAACATACTTTCCGAAACATTTTTGGCGTATTGTGACAGCACTTCACCGAAGGGATATATGAACGTCATCGTACCTACGGAGTAGAACGAATTTCTTGAGTGATAGTTCTTGAACTCTTTGTCCATTACTAAAGCCGCCGCCAGCTGAAACCTGTTCTCCAATCGAGCCGCGCCAGTAGCGTATGGTTTGACGTTTACTTTTCTAGTCTCCGTAGTGCTGCAGCCGCTTCCAACGCACAACACAATCGACAGACTCAGCAAAATGACGAAGGAAGGGTTGGTTTGGTCCTGAGTTTTCATTCTGTATGGATGGGAATTTCAAGCTGGGTACCTTGTTGGTTACGAGTGTCAAAAACCTGTATCTTTAAAGCGCCACCTTGAGTGGCCTGCTCCTTCCGAACATTGAAATAAACAAATCCGACCGCTTGTTGTCCTGTGGAAAGCGTTTTATTCCCAAGCTCGCCTTCAATAAACCTTTCCTGAACATCGCGGACAATTCTTTGATTTCTTTCGTCTGCCATTGCCCATCCTCCAAGAGGGCCCCAAATAACGCTCTGAACGGCAAAGTCGCGCGAATAATTTTCATTCTTGTAGTTTGTCACACCGAATGAACGTAAATCTATTATTTGGGCGGCCACCTCTAGCGGATTTGCGCCGTTAAGGACAATCTTGATGTTTTCCTTATGCAAAATGAAGCTGGTATCGGGATTTGTGTTTTCGGCCCGGATCAAAATGGGGAATATCCCGTAAGTGAGCGCGTCCATGTTGAAGTATTCCTTCGCCCGGGCCTTATCGTAAATTGGGTCAACGCTAACCTTCACCCCGTTTGCTTCACGACCAATTGCAGCGGAGGATAAGGCTGGAGGCGTATATGAAGGTAAGGATTTCATCGTCGTGGTGCAGCCGACGATGGATATCAAGCCGGTAAACGCCAAACCAAACTTGATCCACACAGGTGTTAGCATGTGGGTTCGTATCTCTCTTTGAGAGTCTCGTCAAGATCATCATAGATGGTCGAAAGCCCGGAGTTGCGAGGCACGGGCCGTTCGCGAAGCGAAATATTGTACCTTGTTGTTCTTTTCTCCCGAGCCACTCTTCCACCAAACATCCCCAACCGCGAATCGTTTGCGACATTGCCCTGCGGCGGTTGAGTTGTTAATGAAATGAACCGTCATTCAATGAAAACACGTCTTCTCATCATCGGCGCCCTGCTGTCGGTGGTCATCGCATCGACCACGGCGTTCAGCCAGGAGAACCTGATCGTCCGCGAGAACAAGCACGAAGGCACCACGAACTGGTTGTTGTTCAACTACGACCAGGTCGTCTCGGGCCGGGACGAGGTGTGGAAACGCGAAAAGGGCATCGAAGGTTACTGCTCGCACGCGAGCATCAAAGCCGGCGAGACGTTGAAGATCTTCGTCAGCACCGAACCGGCGGCGCCGTTCAAGATCGATTTCTATCGCATGGGCCATTACGGCGGCAAAGGCGGCCGGCTCATGCAAAGCACCGGGACCATCGCGGGCAAGACGCAGACGACTCCCGAGGATGGAAAAAAGGCGCTCATCGAATGCAAATGGGACGCCAGCTACGAATTGAAGGTTCCGCAGGACTGGCCCAGCGGCGTCTATCTCGGAAAACTTCAGGTCGCCACGCCGAAGGCCGAGGCTTACGTCGTCTTCATCGTGCGGGACGAACGCAAAGCGGACCTGCTTTTTCAATGCTCGGACATGACGTGGCAATCCTACAATCGCTGGCCGGCCTGGCGCAGTCTGTATGATTACCAGACCAACCGGTGGCACACACGGGTCGGCAATGACGTCGGCTTCGACCGGCCCTATGGAATCTATCTGAACTGGCTGCCGGTAAATTATTTTCCGATCAGCAACGGGTCGGGTGAATTTCTGCTCTGGGAATTTCCGCTCGCCTTCTGGCTGGAGAAGGAGGGCTATGACGTCTCCTACATTTCCAACGTCGACACGCACGCCGATCGCGAAGGCCTGCTCCGGGCAAAGGGATGGCTGTCGGTCGGGCACGACGAATACTGGTCGCAACAAATGTATGACAACGTCGTGTATGCGCGGGATCAGGGCGTGAGCCTCGCGTTTCTCTCGGGCAACTCGGTCTCCGGCCTCGTTTATTTGAACCCGTCCACTGACGGTCGGCCGAACCGCGTCTTCGGACGCATCAAAACCTTCGGACAATTGGCGCGGGATTTGATGGGCTCCAGTTCGCATGGCACGGGCATGGCCGATTGGACGGTGGAAAAACCCGAGCACTGGATCTTCGACGGGACCGGGATGAAAAAAGGGGACGGCATCCCGAAACTGGTCGGCTGGGAATATCACGGCACGCCGAACGGAAATCAGCCGGGCCTCACGATCCTGGCGACGGCGCCGACCCGGCCGCGCGACAATCGAGACCTCAACACGCGCAGCGTGCACACCTCGACGATTTACGAACTGCCGAAAGGGAACATCGTCTTCGACGCCGGCACGTGCTGGTGGAACATGGTGCTTTCCACTCCACCGGGGGAGATGAATCCCCCGCGCCGCGATTTCAGCAAGGACGACCCGCGCGCGCAGCGCATCACGGCCAACCTGCTGAAGCGGATGATCGAGGGTAAGCCGTAGTGGATGCCGCATGGGAGGCAAAACTCCAACTCCTCGCACGACCCTCAGTCCGCCTCAGCCAGGCCGCCCTCTTGCGAAGTGATTCGTGAATGCTATTCGAAAGTTTTGAACGCCGCGCGTTCGCCCGGCGCGAGATTCGAATTGCCCTGCACGACCGGTATGCCGGCTTCTCTGATGGCTTTTCCACGGCGGAAGTGGGACAATGCGGAGGATAAAGCCTGGTGTGTTATGAAACGGTTTTTCTTCGCTTGCGCTCTTTGGATCGGCTCCGTGACGGACACGCCGGCGCTCACGAACAAAGTGCTGATTATTGGCATTGACGGCACGATGCCCAGCGCGCTGGCCGTGGCGCGCACGCCGAATCTCGATGTGCTCAGGTCCAACGGCTGCCATTCGGTGCGCGTCGTGTCGCATCCGGTCACTCACAGCGCGGCGTCGTGGTCGAGCATGTTCACGGGCGTTTGGGGCGACAAACATGGCGTGAACGATCCGGGTAACAGTTTTGCGGGAAACCAGTTCAGCAATTACCCGAGTTTCTTCCAGCGCATTGAGGCCGCGAACAGCAACCTGAACACACTGGCCTTCGCGCGCTGGGCACCGATGCTCACGGCGGTGCCGGAGGCGGACGTGAAACTGTCGTTCAGCAGCGACGCCGCCGTCACCGACGAGACGTGCCGGCGATTGACGAATTCCAATCCCGACGTGTTCTGGATGCTCCTGCTGGATGTGGACTCGGCGGGCCACGCTTCGGGCTGGGGACCGACGGTGAGCAATTACGTGCGCGCGATCGAGGTCGCCGACGGGCGCGTCGGGCAGATCATCGGCGCGCTGACCAACCGCGTCAGTTACTCGAACGAGAACTGGCTTGTTATCGTGCAGACCGATCACGGCGAGCACGATCATCCTGACCCGGAACGCTCGCGGATCGTGTTTTCCATCTACAGCGGGCCATCGGCGGCGCGCGGGGTGGTGTGGCCGGCGCCGACCATTGTGGACGTCTGCGCGGCAGTGCTCACGCACATGGGCGTGCCGATCAACCCGGCATGGAACCTGGATGCGCGGGTGGCGGGTTTCCCGATGCCCCCGATGCGCTACGGAACGAATCTCATTTTCAATGGCGACGCCGAATCGATTTCAGGCACGAACAACTACACCCCGGACCGCGGCATCGCCTGGTGGTTCGACATTACGAGCACCACGCTCGGTGTCTATGGCGCGAGCGCGAACTTTCCGGGTATCGCGAGTCCCGGACCAACGAACCGCGGAGCGAATTTCTTCCTCGGCGGCACGACGAACGGTTCGATCCTGCAACGCATCAACCTCGCGGACATCGCCGCGGACGTGGATGACCCGGGTGTTGATTACACGCTCGAGGGCTGGTTCGGCGGCGCGGGCGCACAGGAGGATTGGGCGTCGCTGGTGGTAAGATTCCTCAATACCTCAGGTGCGGTGATCGGCTCGAATGAGGTCGGCCAGGTGACAGCGGCGGAGCGCGGCGGCGTCACTGGTTTGTTCCTGAGCAGCACCAACGGCACGCTGCCGGGCGGCACGCGGTTCGTCGAGTTTACGCTCACCAACCGCGTCGTCACCGGCATGAACGACGCCAGCGCCGACAACCTTTCCTTCATTCTGACGCCGAAAACGCCGCCGCCGTTTTTTATCACAGCTCACGGGAAAGTCACGAACGGATGGAAGGTCGAATTCACGAGCAGTTCAGGCCGACTCTACGTGCTGGAACGTTCGGAGCATCTGGACGTGTGGGCAGAAATCACACCTCCGACGCCCGGCTCCGGCCAAACGGCCGTGCTGGTTGACACCAACGCTCCAGTCGGCCAGGCGTTTTATCGAGTTGGCAGCCGCCAACCGTGACGACGAAGGAACTCCCTTCGGCCACGCTGGGACGAATCACTAGATGGTGATGTTGTCCAAAGCGCTTGAGACCTTCTCCCTCTCCCCGGGGCTGCGGACGAAGTCTCGGCGAAGACAAAAACTCCCTGGGCCGGGGTGAGGGCGAGCGTTTTGTCCGCCTGAATAGGCACTGCTTAGGCTCGCACGCCTCCGGCACATCACACGACCGCGACCTTCACGCAGTGGATCGGCGGCAACGCGTCGAACACGCATTCCCACTTCTCTCCGCCGTCGCGCCCGATCCAAAGTTGCCCCGTGGTCGTCCCGAAGTAGAGGGCGGGCGACGACAGCTCGTCGATGTCCATCGCATCGCGCAGCACCGTGAAATAGCTTTCTTTTTTCGGCAGCCCGCGCGTCAGCTTCTGCCACGAGCTGCCGCCGTTTTCGCTGCGCCAGACGGCAGGCGCGCCGCCCGGACAGGTGCGCGTCCCCGGTTCGAGCGGCAGCACATAGAGCGTGTCGGGATCCTGCGGGTGCACGACGATCGGGAAGCCGAAGTCGGACGGCAGCCCTTTGGCGATGGAGCGCCATGTCTTGCCGTGGTCGTCGCTGCGGAGCACGCCGATGTCCGGCCGCCGCCCGCCCGGCCCCTCCCATTCGGCCCAGCCGCCGTGATTCTGCATGTAGAGCCGGCCGGGCGCGTCCTTGTGCCCCGCGATCTTG